>FTCU01000280.1_pt1 | contig 22781 bp, 29 predicted proteins | sample 1639521 | NCBI WGS metagenome assembly FTCU01 (sample SAMEA3914864, study PRJEB12502) | metagenome | biome: forest; material: soil | place: USA | collected 2012-03-12 | depth 0.3 m
CACCACCAACGCCACGACCGTCGCGCACGCCCTCGAGGCCAGCCCCCACGTCATCGCCGTCAACTACCCGGGCCTCGACTCGCACCCGCACCGGGCCATTGCCAAGAAGCAGCACCGCAACGGCATGGGCGGCGGGATGCTGTCCTTCCGCATCCGCGGGGGCCACGCCGCGGCCGAGCGCTTCTGCCAGCTGACCAAGATCTTCACGCTCGCCGAGTCGCTGGGCGGCGTCGAATCGCTCTGCGAGGTTCCGAGCAGCATGACCCACGCGGGCATCCCGCGCGACCAGCGCGAGGCCGTCGGCGTGTTTGACGACCTCGTGCGCATCAGCTGCGGCGTCGAGGACGCCGAAGATCTCAAGAAGGACGTGCTTCAGGCCCTCGAGCGCGCCGTTGCCGAGACCGTGAGCAAGAACGGGAACGGCATCAACGGATCCAACGGGATCGATGGGTATAGCTCGTAGGGGCGACAAAAAGCTTGTTTGTTTGGGTGACTAAGCCTTTCTCTTCCGACTTGGATGTGGCAGGGTGATGAACCCCCCTGCGATAGATGGCATGGCGCTGCGGTTTTCTCTTTATTATTTGTCTTGTTTCCCTACTTAGGGTTCCGGGTGGAACCACTTGAGAGCGTGTTTCACGATGCATACATATATACTTGGGGGTTTCCACAAGGAGCGACCTCGTCAGGACATAGAGATGGCATCTACGGCTCGCCGCAATGTGTGTGGTGTACAGCTCGGTTTATGATTTCCAGTTCATTCAATGATTACGGTATTGTCTAGAAATAGGTATAGGAGAGTGTTTGGTTCTCGAAAGTAGTCCCCTCAACTCACAGAAGCCGCTCCTCCTCGATACGGTGAGACCAAACACACTGCTCGAGAGAGAACGTGAGGATCAGTGGGCCTTTTCCGACAACCAAGATACAGACCGCGCCGAGCATTGATGAGGTTCCTCATCTCCTCATCAACAAGCCAAAAAGCCGCCGCCAGCACACCACCTGCCTTTTCTCTTCACCGGCTCCGTCCCCACCATCACTCCCCCCCGCCGAAAGTGGCAAGGCGGCCACACGCCTGTCATTGCGGTCTCCACCTTCCAAAAGCGGCAGGAATGGCGGCCTTGATGCCTTGCATCCCTGGGAACAGGCGGACGTCGTCCAAGACTCAGATGCAACACTCTGGAGGCTGATCCATCCTCGATTTGTCCCATGGAGCAAGCACCTTGGATCCGACTCCTGGCCAGCCACAGACTCGGTTGACACCGAGACACTGTGCTTTGACCCCTGGATGCAGATCGGTTGGCGATGACCCCCGGATTATGCCACATGCTGCAGAAACTGGAACGAAGCGAACAGGTCCTGTCATTCCTTAAGAGTCACGCCAGATAGCACCATCGTTGATCAGCGTTGGGCGCAGCGGGTGAATGAGCGTTACCAGTCTTCTGTATTCTGTAATCTGTATTCTGTACAGAATAGTTCGACCCTCTTTCTTTTTCCAGCCTCCAGGCCACCATGAGAAATGAAACGCTCCTTTTCCCGCGGCTCGGATATCCTCAGCGAGACCCACAAGGGAAATGACAAGAATCTAGAGCCCCTATCCAAGAAACGACCCAGCCTGGAGACAGGGTTGAAAAAAAAAACAATATTCATTATTCTGTAAGTTGATTGTCATTGCCCAAATAAAGACACCGCAAGCGAGCCGACCAGTTCTGCCGTTCCCCAACCACCCATCCCCTGGCCGGATCCGGGCCATCGAACGCCTTGATTGTATGTAGAAAAATGACAAAAAATGGCAGGTATATACTGTGTAAATGTGACTCTTTGTGAGATATGTAGCCAATGATGCAGAAGAAAGAGTAAATCGCTGCAGATGCGGATGTTGAAATTGGGGGAAGTACTGATGCTCGACTCCTGTCGAGTGTGCAAACCGCCCGAGAAACCGCCGGCCGAGACTGTACCCGAATGCCAGAGGGAAGGCCACGCCTCCAACCTCGAACTGCGTCTTCCGACAAGATTGGAATCCAAATCGCAGCCGAAACAACATGCGTCGTGCGATGGAATCGAGAAGACGCCCTGTTCTTTTCGCTGACTTATTAGCCACGCGCCCGCAGCCCCAGCCCCTCGACGCTCAGGGCCGGCACCTCGACGTCGCTCAGCCCCAGGACGCCCTCATCCCGCCGGCGGTCGACAAAGCTGTTGCACTCGCTGACCACCATGCTCCATTCCGCCAGCGCCCGCCCGCAATAGACAGCGCCAGAAGCATAGACGCCGATCGGCCGCTCTGCGCGAACAGCTGCGACCGAAGGCGGCGGAGACTGGATGCCAACGTCGTCGACCGACCGGCCCCGATCAGAGTCGTAGCCTGTGAAACCGTCCACCGTGACCGGCGACTGGATCTCCAGCCTGCCATCATCCTTGACTTCGTCGTCGTCGTCGTCCATGAGTCGGATTGGCGTGATATCGATGCTCAACGACAGCCGCTTTTCCATCTCCTTCGCAACCGCCGGCTTGCGCGACTCCTCGATCATGGTCAGGGGCCTTGGCTTGCGTGTCTCCTCCATCGTGGTCAGAGGTCTCGCGTTCCGAGCTTCGCTGATCAGACCCGTCTGCAAAACACCACTGACCCTCCGAGTCTCAGGCGGAAGGCCGAGCGAGATACGAGGCGGGCTGTCGCTGCGAAGCCTCGAGTCGCCGCTCGTATCGCCGTTGCTGCTCAAGCCGGCCAACCGCACGCTAGCCCTCGCCTGCGCCGGCGCCGGAAGCCGAGGTCGGGTCAGTATCCGATCGCGCATTGGCCCGCAGTGCATAGGGACACCTCCGGGACCCGTCTGCCACGTGAGAGTGAAGCGGAAGACAAAGGTTGCCGCGTCGAAAAACGGCATGGAGCCGGTGGAAGAGGCAGAGTCGGACGAGGGGGTGAGGGCTGTCGAGGGTCCCTTCTTGGGCGGAGTTGGCGGGCCCAGTGGTTCCGTTCTTCCCCCGCGGCTCGCAACTCGTGAGGCGGCCGTGTCGCGACGGGCCTGTTCTAGCTCCTCCTCCCACGTCCGCTTCGTGTCTGAAGCCGTACTGCCGTCCTGTGACGCCCCAAACGGGAGGACCTTGCCTAAAAGCGACCATCTCTTCTTGAACGACATGGTGCCGTCCGGTTTACCGGCATCGGATGCGCTATCGCTGTTTCCCGTCGGGGGGGCGCGGAAGGCCAATGCGGGGTCCGAGTTAGGAAATGCGCTCGAAAACGAGTCGAATCCGAGCCGGACGGAGTGCTGTGGCGGTTGAACCTCGGTCCTGATGATCAAGAATCGCTTGCCCGGAGCCGGATAAGAGGGCGCAGACGAAGGATGCATCCGACCCTTGATCTCGGCGTCTTGCTTGAGCCAGAGGTAGTGCGACCAGACCGTCTTCAGCCGCTGCGACATAACAAGGAAGATTTTGCTGTGCAACATTTGTCAGCTTGGACACTCTACGAGCAATAGCAGAAAGCATCCTTACATATCGACCTCGTTGGCGCTGCCCGAGTCCCTGCAAACCCGCCAGCACAGTAAGCGCATGTAATAGGCACGCACCATCGGGCACCAGTGGTTGAAGAACTTTGCAAAGACTTCCTCGGACAGCAGCCAATCCAGGCAAACGGCCTCCTTGCGGACGGGGTCCATTGTGATGGCATCCCAAATCGAGAAGATGAAGGACAGGATTCGGATCTCGGACATGGTGTTATTGGAGTTCATGATCATCTTGCCGACCTCGAACCAAAACGGCCAGTCAATGTAGTTGACGGACCGGGAGATGCTGGCGGTTTCAAAATAGTGAGACGGCGCATCCTCCTCTGTCGGCGATGTCGCGATGCTGGTGTTTGCCGCGTTCTGGAACTTATCGAGCGTGACCAATGCTTCCTCGAGGAAGTCACAGAGCATGAAGCAAGAAGCATGCTCGAAACGCGGCGTCCGCTTGGTGGCGGCCTTTGCAATCGCCACAAAAGCCTCGGCAAACGTGTGCTTGATCTCTGACGAGACACCAAATGAGTTCTCTGCCAGCATGTCCTTGAGCAGGATGACCAGCCGATTCTCATCCATCCCCTTAAGAAGGTTGCTCGGGAGTTGCGGGGCGGTCAAGGCGGCATCGGCGCCGTGGAGGGCGTCTGAAAGGGGCGGGCCGAGCAGAGCATCGAGCGAGGCCTGCCGGTGGATAGTGCTATCCAAAACCGACAGGAGCTGAGCATGCATCAGCACAAAGGCTGGCGCCCTTGCCTTTTCAACCAGCGGGAGGCCCTCTGGCATGAACTCCTGGGCAAGAATGTAAAAGTACTTGCAGAAGATGAAGACCAAGTCCGTATCTCCGCCTCGCCACCGAGAGAGCCAAGGGCCATGCCAGTGGATCCTGGCAACCATAAGAGGGAGCTTCGCTGCTACCCGCAGCTTGTCTCCGAGGGCTTTGGCCGACGACCAGCCGAGCTTGTGCAAGTGCGGTGGGAACAGCGCCACGATATCGTCGCTTTCACCCTTGTTCCTCCTGGGTAGGCCAAACTCCTCTGCCGCCCTGCGCAGGACGTCCGCATGCAGACCCCAAAGGCGTACAAGCACATCGGAAATTCCGGGCACGAAGAAGAAGGCATAGGCGCACGCCTTGCCGCACCAGTTGACCAAGCTCAGCGGCGCGTGCCGCAGCGACAGCTTCTCGACGACCAGCGCCATTTGCGTGGTAAGGTTGGTGATGAACATGGTGCGGACATTGTGCTCGGCCGACTCAGCGAGGAGGGAGTCTGAATCGCTCGCCACGGTCGAATGTGTCCCAGACCTCGGCCGTACCCGTTCCTCGGGGCAACGCTCGGTCAGGGGCTGGAAGTGGCTGGTGCAAGCCCTCCACTCGGGCCGCATCATGATCATTGTGGTTGCCTCAAGCAGCGTCGGTCGATCCACGCCTGCGACAGGCTGCAGAGCGGGGAACTGGACACCGAGAGAGGCCATGCCCTGGCTGAGGCCAGACGGGATTCTGGAGTTCGACCCGACCAGCATCCCCAAAAGGCCGTTCCACCACTTGTTCAAGATGGCCGCTCGGCGGTCGATGTCTTCGGAGGTCAGGATGGAGCGGTTCGAGTTGGAAGGGTGGTACCCCGTGCTTCGCAGGAAAGGCACCAGGATAGACCGCACTACGCTCATTCGTCCTGCCGTTGAGCCCTTGGCCGCGAACTTGGAGAATTCAAGGTCGAGAGTTCGGTAGGTGGCCCACAGCGGGTCGCGGGATGTCGGGTGCGGCATCGTCAAGTGCGTTTCGACGGTGGCCTGAGAGGTGTTCTCGGACGCGCTGCTCGCCGTCGCCGTGTCCGTATCTCCCTCCGTATCGACTGACGGGGCTCGCTGGGACGTAGTGGGCGAGGCGGCCGGGCTGACGCTGCTGCAAGAAGAATTCTTCGCAGCCGCGTGGGGGCTCGGAGCGTTACTAGGGGTCAGCGTCGCGGGAGAGCTGCCAGGCGTTCCAGCCTTCTCGCCTGTAGTTTTGATGCTGGTCGAAGAGGAACTCCTGGAGAAGACGGTTTGCGGCTTCTGCTTGAACTTGGTCAGATAGATACTGGCACGGTTCAAGGCACGAGTTTTGCCGCTCAATGGCTCGGCGGCACCAGCGGCGGAGTCGGACTGTGCCTGGCTTGCCGGCGTTGCCTTGGTCCTGGACGGCGGCGCAGGAATCTCGGCAGAAAAGGTGCGGCCAGAACTCCGCAGCTTGTCGGGCTTGCTCGGCGGCGAGGGAGATCTCGACTTGGAGATCCAAGACCGTCTCGCAAAGTCAGCAAAAGACTCGACAGGCCTCGATCTTTCAGTGGGCTGCCCCGCCGGTGTGTCTCCAGCCGCGCCAGCTACATTCTGCTTGGCCAGCCTCTTGGGGCGGTGCTCTTGAACGGTTCGGACGTTTGGACTCGATTGCGAGCTCGGGAGCCACGAGCGGGGGCGGTCGACCATTGATTTGCTCCTGTTGCGGGCGTGACCACCGTCCCCCACAGTGACAGCCGCTGCCGTCGCTCTCTCGTAGCCGGTCTCGTTGTCGTTGTCGAGGCCGATTTGGAAAGTCTTTCTTCGTGCAGGCGCGGGTTTCGGGGAGAGGTCACGATCGAGATCGAGATCGAGGGTTTCGGTTGTGGTGGTGAAGCTGAAGGACTTCTCGAATTCGCTGACGAGATCGAAGGACGGAATGTCGAAGGATGCCAAACCCGGCAGCGGCGGCAGGTCTTTAGTCTTGAAACCGTGGGGTTTGCGGACCGGGGCGGCAGCCAGGTTTGAGGGCGGGGGTTTTGGCAGGGCACCGCCGGACAGAGCGAACAAATCCGGCGCTGAGTGCGAGGCATGGAACGGCAACGACGTTCTGGACTTGATCGGCCGGGCGGCCACCGTCCCACTGGAACCACTCATCGCATGTCAGACCTGGCGGTCGACGCCTAAGCAAAGCTCTTGCGCAACACAGCTGCCAGCCGTCGTGGTCTGCGCTGGTTCGCTAGTTCGCCGGCTCACTGGTTCGCCGGTTCAGCCTGCTGCCAGTCGGGGACCCGAACGAGCCCGGTTGGGCGCAGCACCGCTGCGGGACAAGGGTGTTGGATGTGTTGCTCGTGGTGCTTGGGTGCGTGCTGGGGCGGGGCGGGGGGGCTGGTGCTGTTGCTCCGTACTGGCGTTGCAACAGGACTCCGTACTCCGTAGGCACTCTGGACTGCCGCCTCAACCGGATTGTTGGCAGCAGCGAGCGGGCAATCAGGGAATATTCCCCCCTCCCCCTTAGTGCTGCTGCGACGCTGGGCCTGCTCTGCTGTGTTGATCCACTCCTCAAAACATTTTTTTTTCCTTTCTGGAACACGACCCCTGGCGGCGGGCTAATAAGGGTGATAATAACGGCCCTGATGACGATGATGTGCGAGGCTCGGGGGGGATGAGAGACACTCGAATCCCGGCAAATCCTGGTGTAACGGCGGGCGGCGGGTTGTGGGTGGTCGGAGGTCGGAGGTGGATGGTGGGATTGGCGATCGAAAGAGGGAAAAGAGAGACAGACAGGCAACAAGAGACAGACACCCTGCCCTGGCTTGGATTAAACATGTGCGGGAGGGATCAGTCTTGACTCTCGACCGAGCGCATAAGACAAGATACGGATACAGAAGCAGTCGCTAAAAAAGAGCGTTAATAACTGGCGACCCTGCCCGGCCTCCCGTCGCCCTCAGCCCGTCGCGCTCAGCTTGACTCGCGGCGCATGCGGGTGGAGATTTGTCGGCGGTCGCGCACTTTGCTCCTGGCCCCAGCTTGGCGGTTTTGACCACTTGCCCTTTGCCTTTGCCGGCGACGGTGATGAAATCCAGACGAGACAGCGGCCAGTGCGGCCAGTGCGGCCAGCCAGCTGCGGGCGCTAGTTAGACTCTGTCCGCTAACGCGACTGTGTAAGCTGCGATCCCCTTTCCGGGCAGGTCTCCATGCAGGCCGTGGCATCTGGCGATTCCCTCGATTCTTGACAATTTCAACGGAGAGCCCGGTGGATGGTGCTGTGCGTTTCAAGGGAGCATTGCTGCCGAAAACCTCTGGTTTCCTTTTCATATCCCTTTTTTCCACCCCTATAAATGTCGTTTTTTTCTATGATATTTCGAAAATTCAAGATAACCTCTTCAGATACCCTGCCTGCACTCCACAGGAGGGGGCGCGACGGCCTCGCTCAATCGGGCTGCTCTGTCGCCGTCGGCGACTCGTGGAGACTGGGCTGGACAGAGCACGCAGGGCTCGGACTGGGATGATGCATGCAGGGCAGGGGGCATGCATGTCTTGGGGGCATGATGCTCCAGAGGAATCGGGACGAACAGGCGATTTGGATCGGAATTTGGAGACAGGCTCACAGGCTCACAGGCTCGGCAGGCTCAGCGGACACAGCCGGGGCTGGTCATACGGCGGTCCACGCCGGGGATACGGGCTCGGGCGGTGAGAGGGGGCCCCCTGCAGCGTAACCGGAAGGATTGCGCCAACAGGGGGACAAGGCGCCAAGGTCAGTCGCAAAACCAACACGGCTTTCAGACGTCGTTCGCTCTCGGCGGCCACGCTGCGCTGGCTGCGGCAAAAAACCAGCCCCTGCCCGTCCCAGTCGCGCCGGCCGGCGTGTTGTCGTTCCAAACGAGCCAGCAGACAAGCCAGACCCGTGGGCCTCTGGAACGCGAGTCGGCAACGCAGAGGGAAGAAAACAAAGAAGACGACCCAGCAGGCGGCCGTGTCAAACCCGGAGGAGGGGCGGTATTCTGTACGCTGTCCGTCAACAACGGGATCGGACGCCAAGGCGAAATGCTGGTCGAGCTGAACCCGAGCTCGTACATTTCCCCACCCCGTGGCAGCCGAGAGGTCAAAGGGAGGCAAGTCTGCTGCAGGAATCAGCATTTGCGCGCGGGTTCTGCTCGATGCGACGTGGCAGCCGCACCCAGACTTCACACGCCGCGTTTCAATGTAACCCTTCGACGGGATGACGCAAAATGAAGATGGGCAGGCGGAATGCACACTGCGGACGCAGATCAAACACCATCCCGAATCCGACAGCACGGGCTCGCGCAGGGGCCCCGGTAATTTCCTGACTTGAGAAACGGGGGGGGGCTGGCGTGGACGGCTTTCTGTCTTGAGCGAGCGACTGATCTGGCCGAGGCTTTCTGGAAAGATCCGGTTGATAATTAGCACGATGGCAGCCTGGTCCCGGTCCGGAGTCCCCAGATCATCAACACCGTCGGCGATGGCGCTGGATGAATCACGGCACTTGAAACGCGAGCCGAAAACCACACAAGGCTGGTCCGGGTTTCTCGACCGTCCTTGGGCCACTCCGCTGCGGCCCTTCAGCTCCCGATCACAACGACCAACCACTGAACGTCAAACCCGGAGAACCCGGGGCAGGGAATCCGAGCTAACACTTGCCGACAGCGGACGCGACGATGCAGGCGTCTGATGGCTTGCCGTGGGAGTGTCGCGGCTTTAATATGTTTATTACGCTCGTCTCAGGCCCAGCTGGAGAGGGATCGATCCCTCTTAGAGTGCTATGCTGCCCGCGCATGCGTTGGCAGACGCCACACTCGGCAGCTGACTGCGGACGGCAACATCGACGTTTTGCTCTCTGGAATCCTGCTGCGCAACGGCCAGACAATGGCAGGCAGGCTCAGAACGCCGCGGTGAAACTGAAAGGGGTGGAAATCCCCGTGCTGTTACCAGCTCAAGCTGCTTCTCATGCATTCTGTATCAGTCTTCTCTCTTCTCAATCGTTGACGTTATCTGCGCATCTCACCACCATGCCCCCCACCCCAAAAGAAGTAACCATCTTCCTTTCTACGAGCCTGCCGGAGGATGTCCTGTCCGCGACCCCAAGGATTCGGTAATGCTTGGGGAGGTCCGCTGCTCTCTCGGCCAGCTTTTGGATGCACAAAGCACAGCAGCAGCCTCTCAGGCTAGAATCTGGGGCGGGAGCCCATCTCCTGTTTGTGCTACCCCTATGGCATCGAAGCTGCCTGCAGTGTAGCCTCGTTGCCCCCACCAATCGTGTGAATCGGCGAGGCGCGGGCAGGTGAGACATGGCCGCTTGTCGGTAGTACAAACCACAACGTAGTCTTTGAACCACTGGAAAAAGTAGTTATGTTCCGTCGTCTCAACGAACGCCAGGGCATGTCTCTGATTCAACATCATGCAATGGTTTTCGCGTGTATACTTTGCCAGCCACGCCTACGCTCTCTCCGTCTCCAAACTCTCTTGTCTCCTTTCGTTCTGCCTCTCTCCTCCCTGTCATTCAAAACAAGGCAACCACAGGCAAGATCCCTTCTGCCCTTGCTCTGAGTATCTAGGTAGGTAGATAACTTTGCTACTCTATTGGTCAACTAGCGCGCAAAACAAGATATCTTGTCTATTCTCATGAAACCACCGTGACTCTTTCGTGTCCCAGTAGGGTTGTGGTCGCGGGAGGCATGCAAGTCATCAAGACTCTCGCAGCTCTTATTGGTCATCCAAATTGAATGCATGTCACTGCCGCTTTCTGACTGGTCCATTTGCCTCAGCAGTCACCTCAGGCAAGAGATTGATAACTCTGTTAACACCTCAATTCTCTCTCATGACTCAAACCCACGGGGCTAGATGGACACTTTACCGCTCTGCAAATATTACCTCTCTTCCTTATAACACATACACAGTTCATAAAATCAAGGTTCACTTTGAGGCGGCCCTGCTCGCATTCTCCCGTCCTCTCACAGAACCCCAGCTCTTCCTGATCATATCCCAAGTGGTACGTTAACAAATGACGGCAACAAATTAGACGCTAGGTTTCGTCAAACTCAAGGGCAACTCGTCCGCAAAAACAAATGCCACAAATGGCGATATCGAGAAGCAAAATGCGAAGAATTCGACCCATTGTGATTCCTCTCAGCCTGGACTTTTGATTTCAGTCCTCTGAGCTTCTTCGATCGCTTCCTAGCATTGTATATCCCCTGTTAAGCTTATTGGTACCCTCTTTCAAAAACATTGTTGATGGTGATGGGTCGGTATTGCAAAAGAGGAAGTTTGTTGGCTATTCGCTGCCCATTGGTGCGTCTTCTAGCTCTGACCCTGCGACTTGACCCTCCAGACACCAACGTAGAACTTGCAATAGGTTTTGTGGTCATGATGTATCCCATGATGTCCGAGGTTCAGTACGAAAATCTGCGTTTGATGCTCAGCACGAGGGTTGTCTGGATTCAGCTGGGTTTCAGCATCATCGTCAACTGGGTTAACATTGCACTGCTGGGCATGGCAACAGCAAATGCCTTGCCTAGGTCCATTTAAATTCAGCGTTAACTCCCACAGCTCGGCCTCTCTCGAGCCTCGCTCCGGATAAACATGGTCTTTGCGAAGGTCACATACCATAGGCATAAGTCGCTGCATTTCCATGACTCTCATCCAACTAGAGTAGCCTCGGAATCCCCCCTTGCCAAACACCTCCCCCCTCTCTCTACACCCAGGGCTAACCACCACCTCCGGGCCCGCAGTAATGGTAATTGGTTCGGCGTGCTCTAGTCCTTCTTCAACTTGCTGTTCACAATTCTCTCGTGTTATGTGCCTCGCGGGGTAGACAAGTTGTGCACTAGATCGTTTAAGTCGTGCGAGCCGCGCCGCTGGTCGTGTACGTTTCTGTCATCTTTCTGGCTGCGCTGGCAGCGGTCCTGAAGGGTGGGGTTTTGGAGTAAGTTTGCCGTTCCCAGGGTTTGACGGCGGCGAGAGATACCTTTGAGCTGGCTGTGGAGGTGGCTGTGGCAGTGTTTCGGACTGAGGCTGGATTAGGCTCTTGCGGCGAGGGCAGGCCGCTGAGCAAGGTGTCGCTGGTGTTGGTGGCGTTGGTGTTTAGAGAGAAGTGGCCTTGGGGAGACAGGGAGATGGGATTAAGGGTGTTATTAGAGTGCCTTCGGAGATGGGCAAAACGTGGCGTTTGGAGGATTCAGTTCCGGACGTTGTGTTTAGGTACCCCAGCACTGGTTTTTGGTCACAGCACATTTGGTCATGAACAGTCGAGTCTCCCCATCAAAATGACATTCACTACTTGCAGCTACCCCTGAAAGCACACGATTACAAACATCTTCGCCCCCTGAGAAAGCCACACTCTATTACCCCATCAACATCCCCTACATCTTTCACACCCAATCTTGCCACCAGCGGTGAGCGGTGACCTGTCGTACGAGCCTGAGTTGTGGCTATTTAGTGCGGGGCAATGTTGCCCACGATGGCACCAGCACCGGGCACAAGGCCGCTAACAGAGCCGAGGATACCGCTGACAAGGTCAGGGACCTGAGCCCCCGCACCACCGCCGAGGGCACCGCCACCGAGGGCGCCGCCGACAGTGCCGCTGACACCGCCAAGAATACCGCCGAGCAGGCCGTTGAGCAGTTCACCGATGGGGCCACGGGTGAGCAGGTTCTCAACGAGGTTGGAGATGGTGCGGAGCAGGTCAGCCAGCAGGCCGAGAGCTGCGGGCTTCTTGCCGGAAGCGACACTACCGCCAAGAATGCCGGCAATGGAGCCGAGACCGCCGGCGGGGAGGGCGAGGCGGCTGACGCCCATGGCCATGGTCTGGTTGAGGCGGGCCATGGGGTCGACCAGAGCGTCCATCATGCTGTTGGCGTCGGAGGCATGCTCCTGCATGAGCTGATCTGTCAGGGTGTCAGGACACGTTCCGACCAGCAAGCGGGAAAGCCGAAGACTTACCAATCTGCTCAACCTGCTGCTGCACCTGGTCGACCATCTGCTGGAAGGCGTCCATGTCGAAGTGCATCTGGCCCTGGCCCATCATCATCATCATCATCGAGTCGGGGCTGTTCTCGTCGCCCTCGCCACCGTCCTCGCCACCGTCATCGGCACCGTCATCGGCACCATCATCGCTGCCCTCATCATTGCCGTCCTCGGGGCCATCAGCAACCGTCGGGGGCGGGACGACAACGGGGTCGGGAGTCGGGGCATCCTCCATGGGTTGGATCTGTTGGGAATTCTGAGCCTGATCCTGCATCGGGGCCGCGAGAACCCCGGTGAGGAGGCAGACAAGACCGAAAGCCTGGAGCTTCATGATGATGAGCGAATGGTGTTTTTTGGGAAGAAGTAGTTACTAAGAAGGATTGAGTGGTGGATGATGGTGGTGGTCGAAACAAAGTCTTGGAGGTTAGATGCTCACTGCCTACTTATACCTCCATCTTCCACCACAAGGAAGAGTCTATCGGGTAGGTGTCGCCCGTTATCGCGTCATTGATGAAGAACTGTTATGCTCGGGATGACTCTCGGCGGTCTTAATCAGGCCGAAATCGAAGCTGGCCTCTCTTTGCTGCAACTGCATGCCTTTGAATTGGTAATCGTGTGCTGCAATGTGTTGAGAGAGTTCGATGTCTCAGAGGCGCGTCGAGAATTCAGGGGCAGCCGGAATGTGTGGCTGATGAATTATGTCTCAACGCCGAGAAACGGGCACCACATGCCATCCACAAAGCCAGCGCGGACAGGAGCACAAGCATTTGAATAGACAGACCGAGATCATGTGGTTGGGAATCGGCAGGAACTTTCGTCAGAGCCGACACACCAGACAACCGCCCGACCCTTTGCCTCGCCTCTGCGTATCAATTTCATAAACGCTGCGCATCCATTCCCAGGAAGACATCAACAACCCTCCCTTCTTGCGACAAAATTCCTAGCCTTATCGGTTGGGAGTTGAGGCCCGGTAGCTGTTCGAGTTTTTCGGACCGTCTCAGGCCAGGTTGCCCTCCGGCCACCTACGGCATTGTCAATTCGGTCTTCCTCGGAACGCCAGTGCCCGGCAAATGCAAAAAAATGTTCCGTTTGGCAGTGCCTGTGTTGCCTTGGAGTCGGAAAGGAGCGCCTTGACAAGACCGACGTCGGAGTCTGGAGCCAACTTTCGGCCGTCACGCTGCGCTTGGGCCAGAACCACTCAGCTTTCTCGTCGTCTTCCATGCCGGGGGTATCGCCAGCCGCCGTTTGAACCCTGTATCCCACATCGGCGGGGGATTTCCGCTGAGCGGTTGCAACCACTCCTCTCTCACTCCTTGCATCTTCTTCTAGTCTTCCAAATCTCGCCCAAAGTCGACAAGCCGCAACCTCCGCGCGTCCTTGGGGTGGAAAAACGCAACCTTAGATCGGACGAGGAATCTTGCCGCTGCGGATTCCCTGGGTATCTCCACATACGCCGCTGAAGTGTTCCCCCCCGCTTCCATTAGCTGGTTCATGAGCTGCTCGGTAAGATCACGCATCTCGGCGCCTGCCGCCGAAGCCTCGTCCCTCGCGCGCTTCCTCTTGTTCGGCTGGTCCTGCTGGTCCTGGGAGCCCCAAATGTCGTCGAGCCGGCGCTGCCGTTTGTCCTGATCCGGGTTGTTTTGGGCCTTCTTCAGTTTGCCATGCGTACTGAATCCGGCGCCCAGATCGTCCGGGTCAATGTCCATCAACCCGCCAACCACTGGGCCGCCCAGCTCCTCCGCTGCCAGCATGGGGCCAAGATGCTCGCCAATGAACCAATCCAACTGTTTCAAAAGACCTGCGGTCTGCTTGTCCCAGTGAATTTTTTTCCGCCTCAGATCGGCCATGTGTTCCTTGGCGATCTGTTCCTCGGTCTTCTCTTCTCTGCTCTCAAGCCCGTTGCGCATCGACTGAATGCGAGTCTCGAGGGCGGCCTGCAGGGCTTGCTGCTCCCGCAGGTTGACGCGCTCCGCCTCTATCCTCCGCTCGACCTGTTCAAGCGAGGCCGTCTGCGAGTCGGTGTACTCGGCGCTCTCTGCGATGGTCTGCTGTGCCCGCCGCATCGCTAGCAGCGCTGGCAGGGCCGTCCCAGATGGCGGCAGGAGTGGTTCGCCTTCGGTCAGGTCCTTGTACGCGTTCGTCATGATTCCCAAGGAATCTTTTGCCGAGAGTTCGGCGCCAGGGTGGGTGGCAGATGCCCTCAACTGTTCATAGAATCAGCAAGGCAGCACTCGCGTGTGGCATGGTTTGGAAACACACCTGATGCAAGGCATCCTCCAGCTGCCTTTTCCTGCTGTTGAGCTCCTGGATCGTGCGTTCAAGCTCGGACTCGTGAGGTCCACTGACGCGAGCGGCATCCTGGACGCTTTCCATGTCCAAGTACCGAGACGCCGACAGCGGCGTGGGGGTTTCCAGATCGTTGGCGTAGTCCTGCTTCAGAGAGGCAGCTGAATTCCGCCGGCATCCAGTTGGAGCGGAAAACTCGACTCCGTTTACGACAACCCAACACCGGAATGGGAGACGATTGTTTGTTTCGGTCGTGGGGAGCGTGGTAATGTAATCAAATGCGCCAGACACCGACTCTTGTCCTGCTATGTATTCTGTACCTCACTGCCCGGTCACCGTGTAATGAACAGCACAGGTTGGTGACTGGAAACTGCAAGTCAGCATGAATGCCCAGATTCCCTCATTCGCGTCACGGCGCGTCTGGGGCCTCAACCTGACTTTTGGCCCAAGGCCAAGAGTTGGGAAGCAGAGGCAGGAGTTCCAGGCTAATGTAGTGCCTGCCGTACCGTAGGTAGTACAGAACACCGTGAGGCGATGCACCAACGCGTGGAGATGGGGGGACCAACAACACCTCCCGCAGCTGCAGTGGTGCAGCACGGGAGGAGTGCTCCGCCCCACTCGGCTGAAATAGAATTGTCTGTCTGCCGGGCAGGCACTTCTGCTGGTTTCTTGGCCCGTGCACTAAGCAGGATCAGCTCCCTGGCACTCAGCGCCGCTAGGAAGCAAGCAAGCAAGGCTGCATGCAGCCCGCCGAGATCTCCCAGTTTCATCAACCTCTCCTTTCCACGCTCTAAACCGTCTCGAGACATCCTTCTCCATCAAGCTCCTTCGCTCGGCTCTCCTTCTGCAGCCTGCCGAACAACACAGGAGGTCAATCTCCCGCGCCTGCGCTGTCCTTTTTGCGCCGGCTTTTCTTTCAGCGATTTTGTCGCTTGCGACCTGATTTCTGCAATTCGCCACCACTGCCCGCGTCCCCTTCCATCTCTCCGACCGAACAGCGGCCCAGCTTTTCCTCGTCGCGTTCGCACAGCCCGAACAAGCAGCATCTCATCGCCTCTCGTTTTGGCGTCCATATCGGGAGACATTGCCACGCGAGCAAGCAGTTCGGGGAGAAACCAGTGTTTGCTGCTTGACGGGCAAAGGTTTGAGTTACCTAGTGCTCCCGAACCAGCTGCCCTCAGTTCCGCGCCCGCCCTCCTGCCTCTCCCAACCCACCCTCCACCCTGTCGATCGGGATTTGGACATTCTCCGTCACTACCTGCCCACCTACCTCTTCGCACCAATCCGCAACATTCCGTCTTTCCGCCGTCACTGCCCCGTTCTTTGGCCCGGAGTTCTCACTTCCTCGATCCGCCCCGAACATAAGCCTCCAACTCCACCCAACCCGATCATCAAGCACCATCACCCTGTCCGGCCAGTCACTACACCCAGCACGTTTTCCTTCGAAAACCCCAAGGTGTAGATAACTGCGATAAAACAATTGAGAAGATCGAGTGCCCCGATCACTTGGCAAGACACCCGCTCGCGACGTGAAGAAGAACCCACAATCTAGCTCAAAATGTCCGCATCACCCCAGCCAACGCACTCGGCGAAGCGGCCCCTGGAGGAGACTTCTTCTCCATCCGTTGCCGACCAGCCCGAGGCCAAGCGACCAGCCCTCGACAAAGTCATCAAGGACCAGGACGAGATCCACGAGCCCATCTCTGGTAGCAATGGCGATGCCACCTTTGCGCCGCTCCCGATTCTCGAAGCGAACGGCGGTTCCAAGACGAACGGGGAGAAGTCCGAGGTCAGGGATGCCCAGGGCGATACTCTGGTTGTGGATGCGCCCGAGACCAAGCCCATCACCAGCACCGCCAGCGGAACCCTCGTTCAAACTCAGTCGGGTCCCCCGCCGGGAGCAAACGACGAGACTGCATGGATCCACGTCCGCGCCGTGATTTCGAGCCCTGAGGCCGCCACCGTCATCGGCAAGGGCGGTGAGAATGTGTCCAAAATCAGGCAAATGTCCGGTGCGAAATGCACTGTCAGCGATTACCAGAAGGGCGCGGTGGAGCGCATTCTCACCGTGAGCGGCATTGTTGATGCCGTTGCCAAGGTAGGACACCAACCTCTGTTTCCTCGCTCATCGAGAGAGCCGTCGGCTAACCCCAGCTGCAGGCGTTCGGTCTGATCATCCGGACCCTCAACAACGAGCCGTTGGGCGAGCCCTCGAGCCAGAATTCCAAGACATACCCCCTTCGTCTGCTTGTCCCTCACATTTTGATCGGCTCCATCATTGGGAAGGGCGGCGCGCGTATCAAGGAGATCCAGGAAGCGTCCGGCGCCCGCCTGAATGCGTCTGACTCTTGCCTCCCGCTCTCTACGGAGCGCTCGCTGGTCGTGATGGGTGTGGCCGATGCTGTCCACATTGCAACTTACTATGTTGGCAGCACCCTCCTCGAGCAGCTCAACGAGCGGTTTGGCGGCGCAGCCGCCTCGGCCTACGCGACTCGCAGCGGCGGCCCCGCCGGAGCCGTCCCTGGCGGAATGCAGGTGATTCCCTACAACCCCCAGCCGGCTGGTGGTAACTTTGGCAATCGGGATAACTACCACCGCAACCGTCCGGATCCGAGGTCCCATCACATGGCTCCCCAGGGGTATGCGCCGCAGTACGGCCATCCCCAGCAGGCTCACCCAAATCCTGCAGTCCAAATGCCCTACGGCGGTCAGGCTGCCGGTGGCTATGGACCCGGCCCTCACGCGCAACCTCACCCTGCCGGTCCAGCTGGTCCTCATGGCCCTGCTGGTCCCCACGGGCAGCCCATGCCCGGCGTCGCGCCTGTTCCTGGCGCTCCTCTTACCCAGCAGATCTACATCCCCAACGACATGGTTGGCGCCATCATCGGAAAGGGTGGCCAGAAGATCAACGAGATCCGGCAGATCAGTGGCAGCGTGATTAAGATCAATGAACCGCAGGACAGCAGCAACGAGCGTCTCGTCACGATCACTGGCACTGAGGAGTGCAATCGGATGGCGCTTTACATGCTCTACTCTCGGCTTGGTAAGCTCCAGGCGCAGCTCAGCGACTAGTTCTTAAGGCTGGCACTAACAAGGTCCACCAACAGAAAACGAGAAACACCGGATCTAGTCGATTTCCAGTGGGCTCGAGCTCACATCACCATCTTCCGGGATCTTTCGGTATTTCAATGGCGTTGGGATGGTTCAGGAGGCGGTGGCAGAAAAACTTCATGGTATCTTCTCTCTGTTCTCTGCCCAAATCAGGTCATAAGTGGTATTCCCGGGTTGTCATAGCATTCACCCCAGAAGGCTTTTAATGAGTCACCTTGACCTCTGCACATCACGTTTACACCTCCCCCATTTTGGACGCCCTATCTCACCCCTGCCTTTCTGTGACCCCCCTCCTACCTGCACTTGACCTCGCTTCCAATACCTCCATGTCAGGCTCTCTATCCCATCCAGCCTCCCCTACCCCCCCTCCGGTATCGGTTACTGGATTACAACTCTCTCCCTCTTGGGGGCAAAGAACATGGTACCGTGCAGGGTTAGCCCGGATGTTGGCTGCTGGCTGACTACGTTGGCTTTTAGGTACCCCTGGCATGGAGGGACGCGCAGACAAACCACAGGAAGATGAACGGTGGAACCCCAACACCAGTTAAACTCACGGTATGATGTACAGACTGCTAACACAAAACGGCAAGACAGATTGAAAGACATGAGACCTAAGAAAGAACAGAGCTGCCTAGTGATAATCCCATCTGTGATAATCCCATCTGCGGATACACAGTCACCCATAAGTCAGGGTCTGAGTAAAAATTGTCCCATGTTTTTTTTCTTTTGGACCCGTCATCGGTTCGACCCAATTCAACCACGCGGCCCGGACCGATAGTCATGTAGAGATCAATTCGACCCGACCCGATTCGCTTCTTGTACCCAGTATTGTTCAGCGTTTTCTTTTTCGTGATATTGTGTGTACTAGCACTTTACTCCTTGCCGTGCACCCAACTAAGTTCCAGCGCAAAACTCGGGCATTAGCGGGATTTTGTACAGCAAGCAATAGACACCACATAGGATAATATGGCAACTTACTTGTTCCACATCTTGCCAATGAAACCCGGTGGGGGCCGCTGCTCGTTCATGCTCTGGCGGCGAGCGATCGAGACCGGGTCGTCTTTACGCTTCTGGGCCTCGAGACTGTCGAAGAGACCGTGAGAGGGCTAAATTCGTGACGGTGTATTAGTCTGTGCCATGGCTGAAGAGTTGATAGTTCTGGCTTAGGAGGGGAACGCCATACCCGGCGAGTCGCCTGCGAGGGAGCCTTCGCGGCGCTACCTGTGGTGCTGGTCGATGAGGTCGAATCAAGCCTTCCTGTGCGAAACTCGCTCTCGGAGGGCATGTTGTCGGCCATGGCTGCGAGTAGTGTTGGGATGAAGGATGCCGACTTGACAACTTGATGAAGTTATGTGTCTTTGTTCTTGTTGTAGGGCAGGATATGTGCAGTTGAGCTCCGTCTGGTGAGGAGATCAGGGGGAGGAGCGGGGTATATATATGTAGGACAAAGACGAGGGAGCAGTTGCTTAGAGCTGCTTAGAAAGCTGGCTCCCCCGGATACGCGGCCGTACATTACTGAGCTTCGGAGAGTGCTCGATCCCCGCACTCGTCGATCGTCCGGGTCGCCACGGGGATTGCCTGGGCAGCCACCCCGATTCAAGCGACAGGTTACTGATTAATCATGATGACTTCACCAATGGGAGCGCTCGCTGTCTGAGTCGTTTGAGCACCCTTCAGGCCAATGTTGCGTAATAAGGGGCACTGGTCTTTCTGGGTGTCTGGCCAGCTGATCACAGGACGAAATAGGAGCCTATCAGGACTTACGAGCGTCTCCAGCAGGAACTTACCTTATTCAAGTAGTCCCCCACGAGTACGGTTATGCCATCCCCTCCAGGGTCGGACTGGGCTCTGGCAGGGTTGGCCTGCCTGGGTGTCAACACGAGACCTCGATAACGGAGTAGCTACTCCTCCGCCGGCATCTCAGAGCTAAGGTATCTCTTGCGGCGCATGGGCATCGACTGACCGTCAAGTGTCGAAATCGAGCATGATCCTTTGTGACGTCATCCTGGAGACCGGCCTGAGCGGGCTCCTCAGAACAACTGGCTAGCGAGCCATTTGGAGAACTCACTGATAGTGGAAGTCGTCGTTTCTGCTTATTGTGATAAACGTGCACAGAGATCCAAGCAGCAATCGGTGCAGTAGTGTTTCGCTGGGGAGTGGTGGCAGGTCGACATCCCACGAGCTACTCCGCAGCGGTGGTCGTGTGTGTGCAAGACTGTATGTATGCGTCCTGATTTGGCAGGTGGGGAATGGGTAGCGAGCAAACGCCAGCCGAATGAAGCATTTTTTGGGGCACCAGCGCACCCACCCCTTGTCACCTCCTGTCCTCCTCTTGGTTCGGTGATGAGACTGCGACGCTTAAAGTCGGACCTGACATGAATCACTGCTCGGAGTTGCTTGGGCTATCTCTTTGGTCCTGTTAGGGCAACGGGATTGAGCTGGGGGATAGGAGCACGGCAAAAGTCCCATAGGTCGCCGTAGGGGGTTTTGAAGAAGATCTCATATATAAGAGAGCCTTGGTAAAAACAAGAAAAACAAGACGAAGAAAAAAAAGAAGAAGAAAAGAGCATTTAGCCGCTCCTTCCTGAGAACGGGCATCGATCGTATGCAGCCCAGGCAGCAAGCTTCTGCGTCACACTGCAGCAGTCTCCCTTGGAAGCATCGCGCATAAAGTGGGTGCAATCCCCAGCTTGGTCTTCTCTCAAGGCCAGGCACCTCAGCCACGCTTGGATTTTGAGAGTAGTTGTGCATCATCTATGAAACAAGATGGCAAAGAAACATTTCACCGTCCTCGGTGAGCCGACGCGTCTATCCGTCTGATACCGTCCTCGCACTCATCCTCAACAGAGAACAACCCGGAGGTCATGAACGCGCTGGCAAAGAAGATGGGCCTCTCAGATGACCTCACCTTTTACGACGTCTACTCTCTTGACGAGCAGGAGCTGCTCGCCCACATCCCGCGTCCCGTCTATGCCCTGCTCGTCATCGTGCCGTTGACCCCGGCGTGGAAGCAGGACCGGGAGAAAGAGAACGAGAGACTCGGTGACCCGGCCAAGTATTACCGCGGCGGGCCGGCCGGAGCAGAGGACGAGCCCATCATCTGGTTCAAGCAGATCATCGGCGATGCCTGCGGCTCATATGGGCTGCTGCACTCCGCTATCAACGGTGCCACATCGAAATTCATCCTGCCGGGAAGCACTCTTGAGCGGCTGCGTAGCGATGCCATTCCTCTGCGCGGAGAGGAGCGTGCCAAGATGCTCTACGACAGTGAGGCTTTCGAGGCGGCCCACCAATCCGTCGCTGGGCTGGGAGATACCGCGGAACCCGCCATCGGAAGCGGCGAACATACCGGTCAGCACTTTGTGGCCTACGTCAAGGCAAACGGTCACCTCTGGGAACTGGAGGGCTCGCGGAATGGGCCACTGGAGCGAGGCAAGCTTGGAGCGGACGAGGACGTCCTGAGCCCGAGAGCACTGGAACTGGGCTTGAAGCGCATCATCAAGTTGGATTTGGACGCGGGCGGGCAGGATCCTCGCTTCAGTTGCATAGCGCTCGCGCCTAAGGCGGATTGAGGCACGGCTCTTTCCCCGGAAAACAGAGCATTTCGCAATTGAACCATCAGGTCCATCCCTTGCCAGTGTGTTGGATGGAGGGGACAACCTTCAGCTTGGCCCACGCGTGACAGCAATTGACGAATGGGATACCCGCTTAAGTGGGGTGACTAATAAGGTCCAGACTGCCGGTCCCCCTGCGATCAATTTACGCGTCGCGTCGGCGCGTCACCCAACCAAAGGCTCTCCTCCCCACCAGCGTCTAGCCCACCAGCCCACCTCTGCTCAACCAATCTCAAACTTCTCGCAACATCAGCCGGAACCAAGACAGTCTCTTCCTCTCAACAAAACCATGACCGCCGAGACCACCAACACCCGCAACGAACCCATTGTCCCGACCTCGCCCCCCGCAAAGCGCATCAAGACCGACGCCGCCGCCAGCACCGCCAGCGAAACCATGGGCTCCACCTCCAATGGACAACAGCAGGAGCTGCAGCCTCCTCCGCTGCTCATTAAGAAGCTCTCCGACAAAGCCCGCCTTCCCACCCGTGGCAGCGCTTTTGCTGCGGGTTACGACCTGTACGCTGCGCGCGACACAATCATCCCTGGGCGGGGCAAGGCGCTGGTCGACACCGACATCAGCATGTCGGTTCCGGCGGGAACGTGTGAGTCCACTTTTTCCTCCCTTTTCTTGGGTTGCATCCTCCTACTTGGGACCGACAAGTACTGATAGAATGGGGTGGAAACCAGACGGCCGCATTGCCCCCCGATCCGGCCTGGCCTCCAAGCACTTCATCGACACGGGCGCCGGCGTGATTGACGCCGACTACCGGGGACCCGTCAAAGTCCTACTCTTCAACCACGGCGAGGCCGACTTCGAGGTGAAGGAGGGCGACCGGGTTGCGCAGCTGGTCATCGAGAGGATCTACACGCCCGAGGTGGTTGAGGTGCAGGAGCTGGAGGAAAGCGTGCGCGGCGCTGGCGGGTTTGGGAGTACGGGCACCAACTAATCTTTGTTTCTTTTGGGTTGGGATGTATGGGTTCGGGCAGGACGGATGGTATTCGGAGTAGATGTGTCGGGTTAATTGAGCGCTTTCGTGTGTCTGGCGGCGTCACACAGGACGACGGCCAAGCGGAGTTGGGATTCGCAAATCACGCTTGGAAGCCGACAATTGGTATTGTCCAAACCAACGGTCTATCGTTCTCTATAATGATACTCGCCCACATGCAAATGCATCTAGTCTAGAAGCGCCCCACCCAGAGCCTCCTTCACAATCTCGTCGCGCGGAACTCTACCTTGGGGAACCTTAGGCTATCCAGATGTCTAACCAGCCTCAACTCAGCCGCCTTGCTCTTCAGCAAATGCCCCTTCTTCTTCTCCGCCTCCGCCCCCTCCCCATCCGTCACCCCATCCACAGCCGGCGCCTTCTTCACCGTCCTCTCCATATTCTCCGCAGTCTTGCTCAGCACCTCGTGCATGCTCGCAAGCACCTTCTCCGCGGCCTTGGCGAGCGGCAGATCCGGCGCGTCCACGCCGTCGTCACTCAGCCACGACTGCCGCTCCATCAGCGACTCCCCTTGCTCGCATCCGCGCCCCTTGTGCACGGCCTCGCGCATG
>FTCU01001054.1_pt1 | contig 22776 bp, 27 predicted proteins | sample 1639521 | NCBI WGS metagenome assembly FTCU01 (sample SAMEA3914864, study PRJEB12502) | metagenome | biome: forest; material: soil | place: USA | collected 2012-03-12 | depth 0.3 m
GCCTCCTTTGAAGTAGAGGGCATATTGAGTTTGTTGAGAAAATCAGTGTTGGGTATAGAAGTGGCATGTTGTGGGGCAAAGTGTTCCACTCGCTGATATATTCCACTCGCTGATAAAGTACGTTATCTGTGTATAAAACAATGATTTCTATGCAAAATGCCACTTTCTCCTGTGCCATGTGTGGCTAGGTGCCCAGGAGCAAGGGGAACGCACGTGAACAGCCCATGCCCCTAGTTCCAATCAGGCGAGATGCACGCTGCCGTGGGACAGATAATTGGTTCCCTACAAGAATAAGAAGAGAATGATAGAACATAAGAGGCCGGAACTACAAAACAGAACCAGATATAAATTGGGTCCAACCCGCATTTGGTCAAGCGGTAGTCCGCGATCTGACATAGTGCGACTCGAATGGCAGAGGAGAAAAGCCTAGAGTTTTTAGCAAGCACAAAACTACATCTAATTAGAAGGACAGTCCGTTCAAGACTACCAGGTAACCATGCATGGTGGTTAGACAACTCGTTGCTCTAACGTAGCAACTCGGAACCCTCGAAACGTTTTCACCAATGTACTTGACTGAAAGCTCTCTCCATGACATGTCGTTTATCGGGACGGGCCGAGCCGTCTGCACAAATTTGATCCTTGCTCTCGGCGCCACCAGTGTGGAGAGGGTTTGCTGCGGATGTCGCGGATGTCGCGGAAGTCGGCACGCAGATTTGCATCGACATCTCCATGAGCGATAAGGCAGGTTCACACACCACCAGAATTGATAATCTGAACTGTCCTTACACCTGGAGATACTACAGAAGATACTGCTGCGCTTGCGGTATGGACGAAATACACAGGTGGTGAGTCCGCCGGGCCATGCTTCCCTTTCCATGACGATCTCGGGGATATGTTTTGAACACATCGCCCACCGGTCAAGTCCCAAGATATCAAGATCTTATCTTTGGCTCGGCGATATGGAAGATCTAGTGGTGGGGCCGAGGAGGTGTGTGGACTCTCGAGATGTGTCTCGACTGAGTCTTTCCGGAAACGCTAACCATGTGTTTGGCTGAGAATGGAACTTGAAGTGGGAGTAGGAGCGGGGTATGACTAAAACAACCCTGTTCTCGTGCATCAAGGCCACAAGTGCCGGCTAACGCGGGCCAATCTGTTGTGGTGCCATGTAGGATCGATCCCCGCGGAGGAGCGCGGGCTTTGCAGCCCTGGAGGCACGAGTGGGGGACATTGATCAAGCTTATGAGCAAGCTCTTCCGATGGAAGTAGATTTTATTCCCAAGGCCCTCCGTTCAGAGTTGCTTCATAAGAAATCGACTTAATTCTGGCCGAGCACCATTTTTGGTCGGTTAACCCCTGAATCACTCTGGAATTCAGCTTGAGGCGATATTTCTGTCACGAAAACTCCCTCCCCAATGGCGTTGGCGGCGGTCCTCACTTTCGCCACGCTGCTTCCCGCCGCGGCGAGCGAGACGGTTCTGGGCGCCTACATCTTCCACCGCCATGGCGACCGCACAGCCAAGGCGTGGCCACCGACATCCCTCACAGCCCTGGGAGCAGAGCAGATGCTGAGCTCAGGCACCTACTACCGCAACCGCTACGTCAAGAGCGGTGCCAGCTCCGCTGTCGCCAATGTGAGCCACGACCTGGCCGTGCTGTCGCAGATGAGTGTGACAGCTCCCGTCGACACGGTGCTCCAGAACTCGGCCCAGGTGTTCCTGCAGGGCCTCTACCCGCCGGCCGGCTCCGTCGCGACGCAAAAGCTCGCCAACGGCACGGATACAAACCCCCCGCTGGGTGGTTATCAATACATTCCGATCAACGCCGTGGCAAGCGCTGCTTCCGGCGCCAGCAGTGAAGACAACACATGGCTCCAGGGAACGTCTGGGTGCGGGAACGCCATGACCAGCAGCAGCGACTACTTCAACAGCGCCGAGTACCTAGACACGCTGGCCAGCACGGCCGGTTTCTACAAGAGCCTCGAGCCTGTCATCAACGGCACCTACAGCGACTCGCAGTCGACGTTCAAGAATGCCTATGCCAGTGAGTGTTCCGGTGTTTTCACAACCCATCTCCCAAACGAGCGGCATGGAAGTTGACAAACAATGACAGTTTTCGATCTCATCCACGTCGCCACCATCCACAACTCCAGCATCCCTTCGTCCTCGCTGCTCACCTCTGAGACCCTGCACCAACTTCAAACACGGGCCGACCAACACGAATGGGGCCTGGCTTACAACAGCAGCTCCCCCATCCGCGCCATCTCGGGCGCCGTGCTCGCCGCGCAGATCGTGCAGTCTCTCAACAGCACCATCCTTACGGCCGCCAAGACCAGCAGCCTGAAGCTGGGCATTCAGTTTGGCGCCTATGGCACCTTCATGTCCTTCTTCGGGCTCGCACAGCTCCAAGCCGCCAGCACTAACTTCACCGGCGTTGTCGACTATGCGTCCTCCTTCTCCATCGAGCTGGTGACTAACTCGACGGCCAAGCCCCCTGCGGCCGTTGATGTGTCGGTGCGGTTCCTCTTCTCCAACGGCAGCGCCGGTCTGGGCGACGGCCTGCAGGCTTTCCCAATGTTTGGGCAGCGCGAGACCTTGCTCCCCTGGGCCAACTTCACGGCCGAGATGAACAAGTTTGCGCTCGGCGACACGGCCGATTGGTGCCGTGCGTGCGGCAACACCACGGGTGTCTGCGCTAGCTCGGCGTCCGCGGGAGCCACCGGTACCTCGTCGGGAGGGGACGCGGGGAGCAGCTCGGGCGACGGTGGCGTGTCGAGGCCGGTGGCGGGCGTCATCGGCGCGGTGGTGGCGCTTGTTGTTATCCTGGGGCTCGAAGCTTTGGTAATGGCCATTGCTGGTTTGCGGTTGGCAAAGAGGAAGAATGCTGTCGCGGAAGTCAAGGCGGACGACCAGTCTACGTCGACCAAGTAACACACAGTTTGATTGTAGTGGGCTTGGTTGACCTCTTCATCTATTGTTATGAAGGGGCTGCGAAAACGCTAGCCTGTCGCTCTTGCAAGGTTCTCACGCTTTGGATCCGAGCTGGAAGGTGTGTGAACTGGAAAGTTATTGTTGATCACGTTGAGTTGGCACTGTTGGGTAAAGTGCTTTTGAAGGAAGCACGAAACTTTGTCCTCCTTCCCGCCCAAATTGCCAGGTGTTTTCGCCTTTTTTGATTCCAAACTCTATGCCAACAGCCACCGGTTCACGGACTCCTTCCTGTCGTTGCCGGCGATTTCGTGAACACCCCTCCTCAGCCCATCCAAGATTTGAAAACTCAGCAACAGTTTTCTCCGCCATTTCCGCGTCTTCTATAAATCCCTGGGCCGTTTCCCACCCGTCATTCCACTCTCCACGTGCCGGCTATCAATGCCTCAGTGACGACAAAGAAGAAACACGTCGAGATCTGGTCAATTTCGGGTCAAATCGGCGCATCAACAGCGACGGCTTGAACTCCGCCAACCTCACTCGGCATTGAACCGATCCGAAACCCTGCTTCAGCCCTTGAGATCGACCTAGCAAAATCTGCCCAGCCTTCCGAAAGCCACACTTAAGGTCGTGACACAACCTCAACCAAAACAAGATGACGGGCGCCAAAGTCCCCCAGCGTCGCCCGACATCCTTGGGCACAGGCAAAAGCCCGATCGCTACAAATAAATCACAAGCCGAGCTCGAAAAGTCCCCTCCGAGCGTGGTGACGCGGACTAACAACGTTTCGACTGTCAGTAACAAGAGGACCAGAACCGAGACCTCCGCTGAAGGAGGGTCGGGGGCGAAACGGCAGAAGCCGCGCCAAACCCCCCCCCCCAGCCATCGAGCCACAGACACAACACCCAACCCCCTCGCTTCCGTAGCGGAACTTGAGAGGCTGATCCAGCTAAATCCTGCTGTCCGGAAATATGTCCAATATCAGTGGAACGTCAACCGAGAGTTCCAAGACTTTGACCAACCCGAGGTGATCGTCGAGCAACTCTCCAACAACAATCAAATCTGGGAATCTGCCCATGACGCCCTGGCAGATATCCACAATCAAAAGGGGGATTGCAAGCAATGGAACGAGGTCTGGGACGAGAAGAGAAAGATGCCGCGGTTGCCTACGTCGGCGCAGCTTCAAGCGCTGCGCTATACGTGCACAGAAAGAGGCGCCGACCTTTCTGAACTTTTGTCTACGAAGTTCGATGAAGCGGAGCTCCTGTGGTTCATTGATGGGGGTTCGCCTCCGGCATTCTGGCTCGGCGCACGGCTCGATGATCCCGACTTTCGGGAGTCATATATGGCTGCGGGAACCCACAACAAAGCGTCCCACGTGGACGTGTCCAACCTTGCCAATCTCATCCAACAAGTGTTCTCAGCCGGACTCCAGTCATTTGGAGTTCCTTCGGTCGTGCGGTCTGTGGCGCAGCAAGAGCGGGGTCGGCCTCGGAGGCCAACATTCGACAAGGACCCAGCCAAACTTGACTCCGAGGGTGAGGGAGCGCGTGTGTCGACCAACGCCACAGCGGTACTTCGCCAGCCCCACCAGCTGACCGTGTCAAACCAAAGACAGCAGCAAGCTCTCACGACTAGCGCAGCCCCAAGTGGCGCGAGGTTGGAGACAACAGACACCCCGCTGTCCGCCTCTCACTTTCAGATACCAACACCCCGCCGCCGCGTCTTTGGGGCGGTCCCGACCACACCATCCAAGGGCTCACACCCGCTTACCCCCACCCCCCCGACAGCCAGAACTGAGGAGCCAGCCGCATCCATTGCACCGTCCGGCCGTAAAGAGGGCTGGCCCCCTATGATGGCCAGGCTAGTCCAGACCGAAGAGCCGCTCAGCAGTAAAGAAGCGTGCTGAGCAGGACCCCAGCCACGACGACCGCCCCTGGCCCAGTCCGGCCCAGCGCACCTCCAGTCTTGGCAGATACTCCAGCTAGTGCCGCCACTCCATCCACAAGAATTTTGGAACATTGTTCATCAACTTCATCGGACAAAGCGCAGCCGTACATCGCTAACCCGGCCACCGAGACAACCACACAACAAAACTTGGGCTCTCTTGGGGACGACCCATTCTCCAGCAGCACTCACCGCTCAGCCTTGCCGCCCTTGATGTCCAAGCTTGCGGCCTTGTTTGCTGAGGAGAACAACATCCTCTTCAAGCAACTCGAAGTCGAACTTGCCAGCAAAACAGTTCAACTAACACTGGCCAAGACGAAGATCCAACAGCTAGAGGCTGAGCTTGTCGAGAAGGGAGCTCGGCTGGCGGTGGCAGAGACGAAGCTCGTCGGCCTCGAGGAAAAGTTGAAAGCCGAGAAGCAGGAGCGGGAGATCGATGAGGCCAACATGACCAAGTTGTTGGGAAAAGCAAAGATTCGTAGCCGAAGCGTCCAGGAAGTACTGGTGGAAACGGAGAAGAATCAAGGGGCGTTCCAAGCGAGGCTTCAAAGCCTCGAGAAAAAGCTGAGAGACCAATCAACGACGTCGCAGAAGGTAATTCAAGACCTCGAAAACAAGCTGGCGACCATGACCAGCGACCGCAACGGCGCACGGGATGCGGTCAAGGAGCTGCAGGAAGGGGTAGTGCATCGTGCAGAGTTTGGAGAACTTTCGCGCCAGGTCCAAACTCTGTCTCGCATGGTCCAGACCTTGTCCACCACCAACGAGACCTCGCAGGATGGAGCTTGACCCGTTCGTCAAGACATGGCCAGGTTCGACAGCAGCCGTTCATGAGAAGGTCCACGACTTCGACTTCGATAGCAAGTGCGCTGATTCCGTGGACTGTTTCCCGAAGGCTATCCCAGAGTCCTTGCCGCCTTAAAGTTGCAGTGGGTTCAAAAAGTCAATGACTGAAAAGTTCATCCTCAGCTGGGAGTTGATGATGGGTGCGCAACGACGAAAGAGTAGCGCATGGGATATGGTTTCGTTTGAGAGCGAGGGGGTATTTGCATATGTTCGAGTCAAGTGTTTGAGTTAGTGGTTTTGAAGTCAGAGGTAACCTTGGAGGTAGCCCGGTTGGGGCAACGAGATTTCAAGTTCGGATTAATATCATGGAGAAAGGTGACATGGGACCTGTCAGCATATACATGTAGGCGTAGATCGTTTCAGTCCAAGTTCATCCACTGTCGATACGTTGAAATCTGAATCGTGTGCTTGTGTGCCATTGATCAGAGTCTAATAGGTACCTAACCAGAGGCGACCCTAGAGTTTCGATCTCTCAGTCCTGGCTGCCTGCAGCTCGGGCTGTAAGCTGATGTTGCTTATTTCTTCATGCGCTTCTCTCGGCTCCGCTTCCCAGCCGCGATCGCGGCCTCCCTCGCTGCGATCTCCTTTTCCTTTCTCGCTGCCTCCTCCTTTTCTTTCTTCGCCTTCTCACGCTTCTCCTTGCTGACTTTGCCAGCTTCTGCCATCACATCTTCAAGATCATCTTGGTACTTCCCCTCGCTGTCGCGGCTTGAAGGGCGAGAGGTCTTGGTGTTTGTACCGCGGCTGGAAGGCCGAGAAGATTTGGTGTTTGTGCCTTGATCCAATTAGCAAAATTCCTGCAGCGGTTTCGAGAGCATAGGTACCCTGGAGCATTTTGGTAGTGCTTGTATTTCCCGACGCTGAGTTCTGAATGATCAGGCTGGAAAAGGTGTCGGCGTATGGAGTGTTCGAGGCAAAGAAGCTTCGTGTTGTTGGAAGTGTTGTTCCGTTTGAAATGGTTTGGCAGCCCTCAAGAATGGTGTGCTTTATACACGGTTCACCAGACATGGTATGCGGATTCTGTTTGCTGTGCTGCTTTTGGCTGGGCCGCGAAATCTTCGCCAATGAGTCTTGTGGTTTACCCCTGGCTGGATGTTGGCCTGAGATAGTGGCGGCGTTTGGGGGCCCTGTTCCATGTTGGGTTTCGCGATGTCCTAAAGATAGGTAGAGGAAAGAAAGCCGGTACCCTGGGTCCCGTCGTCACGGGTCTTTGCCTCTGAAACTTCTTGTTTGCCCCTACAGGTTGGCCTGATGTGATGGCGGCGTTCGCAGGCGCTATTCCATGTTGGGTCTCGCGGTGCCCCAAATACATAGTACCTTGTGTCGTTCCGTGTCCGATCATCGATGTTGGCCCGCCGCGGGCCATGACCGGGTGCCAAGCTGGGGCGCAGACAGCAAACATCAGGCGACGGCCCAAACTTAGGACGGCGCAGGCGGCCGATATCAGACGGTGACCATGTTCGTGGGCCAGGTCAACTTCCACGATTGGCTCGGCGCTTCCCGAAAGACCCACCATCTGACCCTTGTGTCTTGTGGGAGCCAACGCGTTTCAGCGCTCTTCACCACTCCCCCGCGCATAAGTTTGATCCGACGATTACAATCAATCATGTAACTGCAGTATTCTCTTTGATCCCTCCATCTGCGTGTTTTCTCTCTTCCTTTGCCCTCTTCAGACCGCCTTTCCCAGCCATTTTAGCACACTCTATCCAAAATGACAGCTCGACAGGATTCTGATGGTCTTGCATGGGACCGGAGCGATGAGCTCTACGAGGAGGCTCAGAAGCAAGTCCGTTTCTCCTCCACGTGTCGCAAAATCGAATCATTCGCGGGGAAGATCTTCGAAAGACCGGTAACCTTTGTTCCTCCCCTTATCATTGGTGGATTCAACGTCCTGTACCCCATCCAAATCGAGGGTGTTCCCGCCAATGTCCTTGTCCGCTTGCCTTTGCCTAACCAGGCGCTTTTTCCCGAGGAAAAAACGGTGGCAGAGGCAGCCACAGCGGCGTACATTAGACACCACACCCAAGTGCCGGTTCCGAAAGTTTTCAACTACGGCCTTGATGCCGAGGTTGGACCGTTTATGATCATTCAAGACCTTGGGACCCGTCGGGACTTGGCCGACGTTCTGTCTGCCCCCCGGGAGGATTCCGATGAGGTTCCTGTCTTACGACTCGACATTGCCGAAAACAAGCTGAAAGGCATGTATGGGAAAGTGGCACGACTCTTGCTCCAACTCGCACAAGCTGCTTTGCCACGCATCGGAGCCATCGTCGAGACAGGCCCTGGTTCGTTCGACGTCACTGCACGTCCGATGACACTAAACTTTTTCAACATGGCCCAGCTTTCCAACATTCCCAAGTCAATCTTTCCGCCCAAAGGCGCGACTTATCAAACTGCCGACGAGTGGTACACACTGTTGGCCGAGATGCAGATGGCAACGCTCCTATTCCAACACAACGACATAGTTACATCGGAAGACGACTGCCGAACGAAGTATGTCGCCCGGCAGCTTTTCCGCAGGCTCGCCAAACGGGGTCAACTGTCCAGCTTTGGATTTTCCGCTGAAGATACCTGGTCAGCCTACCGCAAGAACCGTCCTACAACACCACGGTTACCAAAACCGGACGGCTCGGCCTCCTTTCGTCTCTGGTCCGACGACTTTCGTCCGGTCAACATTCTCGTCGACGAAGACGATAACATTGTTGGAGCTATCGACTGGGAGTTTGCATATGCCGCCCCAACGCAATTTGCCCTGGACCCGCCTTGGTGGTTGCTGCTCGAAGTGCCCGAGATGTGGGAAGGGGGCATCGACGCTTGGACTAGCGAGTATGAGAGACGGCTTCCCACCTGGCTTTCGGCCATGGAAGAGGCGGAGCAAGATATCGCCCCTGGTTCGTTCTTGCTCTCGGCCTATATGCGGGAGAGCTGGGAAACAGGTCGCTTCTGGTTAAACTACGCAGCGAGAAAGAGCTGGGCCTTTGACACTGTGTTCTGGAAATACCTGGACGAAAGGTTCTTCGGTGAGAGGGACAAGGATATTCCTGCCCAAGAGTTGTGGAAGACGAGGGTGCAACTTTTGAGCCAGGATGAGCGCGCTGCTATGGAGCCGTTCGTCCACATCAAAATGGAGGAATCGAAGGAGCGGGTTTTGGTTGAGTGGGGGGATGCTGAGGCCAGAGAACGACTCTCTTCTTTTCTGTTCGAGTAGCCATCATGGTTGGTGTCATCCTAGAAGCAATTTACAGTTTCCGGTCTGCACTGGGCCTCCAGTCAGCGTCCATGATGCCAAAACGACGCGGTCTGCCCACTGGACTGCCCCTAGTGGTGATGATTCCGCTCATGCCTCTGTGCTGTGCCGCAACCTGCCATTTGATATTCAGGGCTGAAGGTGACTTCACAGCATTCTCGATTCATCCCTTGCTCTCAGTCCGGCACGGTAAAGACCTTGAACGCTGCGGGAAGGTTCCCATATGCTTGAAAGCAATTTCATTATGGTCCCCTCCGTGGAATAGCATAGAGTATGCCGCGGACTGCAGGTACCTTGGACACCAATTCCTTGCAGATTTCTTTCCACACCAATTTCTGGACCTCTTTAGCCTGTGAACAGCTGATGTTGGATATAGATTGCCTGCGGTAGCAGTCAGCTTAACAGTCTTGGGAAACCCTGCATGAATATCACCTGTGGTATTCCTGATCTGTGGCCCATTTCCGCATGAATTTACCCTAACATACGGTCTTGTCAGCTGCTGTCTGCTGTTTCCCAGAAACTGACATTCAAGTTCCGCGTTGTCAAGGTTTCTCACATGATGCTCAGCTGGTATCAAACCAGCCTCAGCATAGGCCCTAGCGCCCACCTCGGCGTTTTGGCCGAGGGCCATCACGATGACTGGCGCAATGTAGCGGTACAATACGGACGCCGCTGACAACGACCGGTTTAGGTCTGTGGCAGTCGGCCCTGGGCAGACGCTATTGACGATGACGAGAGGCCTAAGAAGTTTCATCAGTCAGCTCAAAATCCACAACTCCGCCGGAGGAAACGAGAGGAACTGACTCTCCTGATGGACTCAAAACCATCTTCGCAATCTCACCCACCGCGTACTGAGCAATCAATTTGCTGACGGCGTAATTGGGGATTGAGCCTTGCCAATTCTCCTCCTTGCTGAACTGTTCCAGAATACCGCCTTCGCTATGGTAGCTTGCCCACGACGTGATATCCGGGCCAAGGTGAGCTCCCGAAGTGACGAACACCAGATGTGCAGGCGCTGAGCGCTGTGGACGTAGTGATGCCAACCACGATAGCAACATGAGACCTAGGAGGGTTTTGCTCAGTGCGTTCACCTGGATGTCCTCTTCCCTAGCAGCGGACATTTCGTTAGCGGTGGAGTCTAGTCGGGGGCTTAGCTGTGAAGGCGAGGGAGCTTACCATCCTTCAGGACTCAAGACAAACCCAGCATTGTGGGTCCCAGCACTCAACACGACACAATCCAGACCTCCATCGTTCGAGTATTGGCTTTTCAACCGGTCTACAAAGGCAATGATCGACGAATACCGGTTCATGTCAACATCCATGACTTTTACCCTGTGTTGTCCTGCCGTGTTTGTTTGGGCTTCGATATGTTCTTTGGCTGTCTGGCCACGATGGGCATTTCGGGCTGTGATGATGACTTCCCTGGCACCGAGATTGATGAAGTGCACTGCAGACGCGAGTCCCAAGCCGGTCGTGGCGCCAACCACGACCACTCTCTGGTCGTCATAGCTTCCTGACGGTGGCAGCGGTGTCGGGAACCACTTGAGTTGAAGATTTGTGAGAAGACCTGGCATGATGGGCAGATACTGAATAAGCCAAACCAAGCACGTAACTTCTTGGGACGAGGGGTCCCTTGGTGTTGTTGTCAACGATGTTATGAACGCTTGGGATGACACATATATCAACGAGATCGAGGAGGCCTTCCTCCAGCTCTAGTTCTTCAAGGATCATTTCTGCTTGTCACAGTCAAGGACGCTCCAAGGTAAAAATGTACCTAGGTATGTAGTAAGCAGGAGACTTTCGACCAATATGTCCCTATAATACTCCCTTGTGTTATAGCCGAGCAAACTTCGACCACTACGAAATGGAGCTCCACCCTGTCACAGCCCATTGTAGTTGTTGCTTCGGTATCGGATTCCGCGAGCGGAGCAACAACACCTTGGGTTATCGAATAAGACATGCTCGCGTTTTATGGAGCATCCGTGAAATCAGTTGTGATCTGACCTGGAGCGGAGCGACTTTGTGAAGCTCTGTGCCATAATCCGCGGAGGAATCATCCCCCCGTGTTACGTATCGATCTCTCGCGGCCATAGTAAGCACAGAGACCGCCGCACTCGCTTTGACCACGACGGCGACTCGCAATGAAACTGGGTAGCTAATTAAAACCGAAAAGTTATCAGAATGCTACGCCAGATTGCAGCAAACTGCTGCTAATGCGGGAAACCGTCCTAAAGTCCTATTTGGTATGCCGAGGACACGAGGTTGTTGGTCTATTGCTACCTCGCAGTAGGATTGACCTCGCTGGTACTCGTGGCGAGACTGACCAGTAGGGGTCGCCGACTTGGCTCGTCTCCTCGGATGTTGCGAATTTTTCTCGCGGGATTGCACCACAGCGGGATTTCGTAACACGGGCGAAGATCTTTCCTGGAAGTGAGTTCCAAAGGATGACAGGGGATTGTGGACCTATCGATACGTGTTTGTGATCAATTTATATAGTAAGCGGCGAAGACAGAACTGCTTTCAGAGCACTAGAATGGTGCTCATGTCGACTTACTTGACTGCCCGTGGAGCCATTGAATCCATTGTTTTTGACCAGTCTCTCGTTCCCGGACACCACTCCATTGAGCCTGTTACCTTGATCGCTCCCTCCCTCTCCCTTTGAACGCAAACCAGGCAAGATGAGTGCAGCAATCTTGTTTCCCATGGACTCAGTGGGCCCGAGCAACTACACCTCGAACTTTACAGCTCCGGAGGCAGGTCAGTGTCATGGCATTGCTTGTCTTGTCATTGATACTGTGATGGCTTCGCAAAGAGGCAAGGTATCGGCAGCCATTTTGGGAGCATTGCTTGCATTAATCCTCGTTGCCGCCGCCTTGGCGCCAAAGCTCGACCACGAGGAGCCCAAAATTCTGAAGCCCAGGGTGCCTCTCATAGGACATATCTACGGGCTCATGGTTGGTCAAACTGCGTACCTGGTAGGGCTCTTGTAAGTCTCCTTTTTTACCAGCTCTAGCGGTCTCTGAGCGCTAACCTATCACTCATCCAGCCGCAATTCACAGACACCAGCATCGACGCTCCCCATGGTCAACGGAAAAATGTACGCCCTCTTCACAACAGAGCTGATCCACTCGGCGCTGAACAACAAGCACCTCTCCATCGAGCCTTTTAACGAGGAGGCGGCAGGGAAGTTATGCAATCTGGACGCCGAGTCGCAGGATCGCATTTTGAAGCCCAAGGGGGACAAGTCAGTGTTCCAGGTCTTGCGGACGGCACAGCTCACGACGATGCAAGGCGACGGCTTAAACCAATTGGGCAGTGCTATTCTGCGGGAACTTGCTGAGCAGGTGAATGGTTTTGATATCGGGATTGAGGGCATGGTGGTGCCGAACCTTCACCTCTGGATCCGCAGCTGGCTCTCGCCTGTTCATTCTCAGGCGCTCTATGGAAAGCATGATCCGTATGAGGGACGGCCGGATTTGTATGACGACTTCTGGTATGTTAAACAACAGTACTTTACTCTCTGGGATGCTTGTCAATTATGAGTTGCAGCTGACACCCCTGCAGGGTTTTTGAAGATGCTACTGCGGCACTTATCGCCTCTCCGTACCCACGCTTCACCCAGTCCAAGGCCTGGCAATGCCGTGAGAGAGTACAGGCTGCGACTACATGCTATTATGCGGAAAATCACGATCAAGACGACTCAGTTGCCCCTTTCATACGCGCCCGCGCAGCAGCCCTCCGTGACATCGGTCTCACGGCCGAGGACATCGGACGCATCGAGTTTTTCCAGTTCGGCGCGGCCACAGGCAACTCCAACGCTAGCCTGATGTGGGTTCTGCTTTACATATTTGGAGACCCGAATGTTGTCGAAAGGATACGACAAGAACTCCTCCCGCTCGTTGACGAGACCGAGGTCGTTGACGAGAATGGCCAGCGACACAAAGAAGTAAAGCTCAACATAGCCTCAGTGGAGGAGCATTGCCCGTTTCTAGTTGCATGCTGGAAGGAGGCGCTGCGTGTCGTGAACGTGCATACCTCGGTGCGGCGTGTTGTCAAAGACATATATGTGACCGGACACAGTGGCACACAGTATCTCCTCAAGAAGGGTCACGACGTGGTGATGCCACACGCCGTCGCCCATCGCTACGATAGCAGGGCATGGGGCCCGGAAGACGATGCCCTGGCGTTTCGGCCGGAGAACTTTCTCCCTTCCACTGCCAGGTCCGAGACACAAGATGGCCCGGAAGGCTCCAAGGCGGTAGACAAGGCGCGCAGAGCAGCGTGGATTCCATTCGGCGGTGGCGAGAACCTGTGCCCTGGCCGCAGGATTGTCCTGGTGGAGCATTTGGCTTTCATCAGCACCCTGATCTTGGGTTTCGAGGTTGAGTCAACCAATGGCGAAGGCATCAAGCCTCCCGAGGCCATGCCGATGGGTCTTGGCCATCCAATTCTGCGGCCAGTCGAGAACGCAAAGCAGCTTGGTGTGCATATCAAACGACGAGCTGGCTGGGAGGACACAGTTTGGAGCTACGATCTGGGAAAGACAACGAGACAGGAGTTCTGATCAAAATTGATGTCAGCTTCAAAATTTCAGGAGCACTTAGAGGGAGATATTCACAAGGGTTGGAACCTGATATACATGCATAGAGGGGGTTGTATACAAGAGTTGGAACCTGATATACATGCATTATGCACATCCCGACGAGCCCTAGATGGACAATCCTATCTCTCACGCAATCTGAACAATGCTAATATCATCCACATAAAACAAATTTGCCGCAGCAGCCTTATTCCCATAAATGGAAAAGTAGACAGTTGCCGAGTTTGTCAGTGGGGTGAAGGTCTTGGACGTCCTGACCCACTGCCCCGTCGGCTGCCCCAGCGTGGAGACATCGTAGAGGGTGCTAACGCCGCCGGTGGTAAACTGGGAGCGCATCACGGTGGTCGCCTGCGCGTTGGTGGACCAAAACCACCACGAGAGCTCGTACGTCGCGCCGGGCGTCAGCCGGACGCTCTTGGCCCACCCGCGCGTGCCGCCATTCGTGTTGGAGAAGACCGTCTTGAGCGAGTGGGTGCCGCTGTGCGCCATGTCGGTCGACACGGAGCACGAGATGACGTCGTCGCCGCCCGTGCTGGTCTGCGACGGCCAGAGCTGGGCGTCCTCGAACCCACCCTCGCCGAGCACGTTGGTGGCCACGGGGCCCGCAGGGGCGCCGACGGTCGCGTCCGCTTTGCACAGCGTGGTGCTTTGGCAGTACACGTCTGCGTTGGCGACGCAGCTGTAGGCCGCCGTGGCGGTGAACTTGGCGGGGCTGGCGATGGCGGTGAAGCAGGATGCGATCTCGGGTACGACGGTGGCCTGGGCCAGGAAAGCGTTTCGGCATTGCGACGCATAGATGGTCGCGATGGCATAGTTGAGCGCGGGCGTGTTGCCGAGGGTGGCGCAGGGGGTGGGGATGGCGGCCCAGCAGTTGCTGGGGGTTGGGAGGTAGACAGTGGTCAGCTCGCAGGGAGTGGTCGTCGTGGGCTCTGCAGTAGAAAGGATGGGAGTGATTTCAGGCGTGGAGGTCGTTGGGGTGATCTCGGGCGTCGAGCTGGGGGTGATCTCGGGTGTCGAGGTGATGGACTCCTCAGCGGGAAGGGTAGCGGTGCTCTCGGACGTCGAAGTGGTGGACTCATCGGCTGGGAGGGTCGGGGTACTCTCGAGCGTAGCGGTGGTGGATTCCTCGGCAGGGGTAGTCGGGGTGGCTTCAGTCGAGGTCGTCGTCTCCGATGTCTCAGGGGCTTCGGTCGTCGTGGACTCAGCGGTAGACGTGGCATCTGAAGAAGTAGGCACCTAAGAGGTCGAAGTGGTCTCCTTGCCGGTCCAGAAGACGTTGATGCGGTCAGTGTCGCCGCATATCTGGCACTTACTGCCTCCGCACTTCATGGAACACTCCGAATCCGGGCGCATCTCAGCAGTCGATGCGAGAGAATCGCCGCAGAAGCACTCCGTGCCGGACTCGACGCCAAACCACTGGTAACCTGAGCCTTGGCATGTCGTGGCACACATTTTCAGCGTCATCTTCGGGTCAGACGTCTGCGTTCCCGCCAAAGCGTTGTTGGAGTAGCATCCTTGGAACTTGTAGTCGCCCAGTGCCGGCAGCGCCGAAGCCAGGGAAGCAAAGTAAAAGAGCGACAGAGTGGTAAAACGAATGGACGCCATGATAGGCAAACTTGGACACGCGCGTGAAAATCTGCTCAGTGTTGCGAAAGAGAACTGTTGGACGGGGATGAGGATGGGGATGAGCGAGAGAAAGCCCATCGGGGTTACGCACCCCCTTCCAGCATCCGCGGATGCATTTCGATAGTTTGGAAGTCTTGAACAGGGGGCTTCCTCCACTTCGACTGACTCGAGATTGCCATAGGCCTGGATCCGATGTGTGCCTGGCCACCATGTGGCCTGGTGGATCCACCAAGCGAGGAGGTAAACAAGACGCACTCAGCTGGGAAAGGTCTAGCCCATCTTGGCTCCAAGCCACTCCCGTGGACAGGGGTGCCTGGTGACGACGTGGCGCGATCGCGCCGTTGAAGCTGGTTCATCGAATCACTGGCCTGCGCATAGTCGAGCTTGGTCGCAACGGAATCGTACTAGGCATAATTATGTGAGGCACCTCACAAGCGAAGATTACTTGAACTCGGGAAAGCCAAACCTCGGGCGGGCTTCATTGCCCAACCGAGCAGACATGTATGCTGACAACCCCCAAGTCGCGATGCCCGACACCAGATCGACAACCCCCCAAAATACGGAGTACCCCGTCCTGATCAACCCGCATCCTGCGTCAACCCCACCGCGATCAACGCATCCCTTAACCCAGCAAACATCAACGGCCTCGTCAAGAACAAATCCACCCCACAAACAATAGCATCCTGTTCCACCGCCGCGCCAAGTCCCGTCAGCGCAATAACCAGCACCGACCCGCCGCGATCACGACCACGTCCACGACCACTCAACCGCTCAAGCTCGCGGATCCGGCGCGTCAGCTCCAACCCGTCCATGACAGGCATCGAGATGTCGGTCAGCACGCAGCTGTAGCGGGACGGCTCGCTGGCGTAGAGCTGCAGGGCGTCGAGCCCGTTCTCGGCGGTTGTGCAGTCGAATTTGAGTTTGCCCAGGTAGGCGGCGAGGATCTAAGAGAGGGGGAAAAGGTGATCAGCGTCTTGCCCTGCTTTCAAGGACGGCGCATTGTAGCCCGGGAGTTAGCTAGAATGGGAGACATTGTCTACGTACTCTGAGATTGATCGCGTTGTCGTCCACTACCAGGATTGACTTTCGCTTGGTCGGTGCCTCAGACGCGCCAAGTGTGGACGGTTGGGGTATTGTTGCTTCCTGTAGTGGGAGGAATTGTTTGGGTATAGAGGTGATGTCCTCATGCGGAGGTACTGGAGGGCTGAAGAGCGGCACGATGGTGACGGTTTCCTGTACTTGTTCGTCGGGATTAATATTCAGCTCTTTAATACTGAGCTCTGCGACTACAGGCGGTTTGTTTTCTTCCTGCACCAACGGTGAGGGCGCCTGAGCCGCTGGGCTTATTAGTCCCGGTTCATCCGCGCCCGAGTCTCCTCGGGCCTTTTGCCAGTGTGAGAGAGCGCTCATCAAGGATCTGGCAAGTTTACGCGGTCCGACACTGCACACAACGTCGTGTCAGTTGGTGGGCGGGTGCATACGTGGGAGTGTGGAGGGGCTGGAATACATACGGCTGCGGCAGCACTTCGTAATACCCCCTTCGCGAGACGTCATCCTTCAAGCTCATGAACCCATAAGCTGAGGCCAGATCTTGACAAATCCACACATGCGGGCATGCATCTGTCGGCTTCTCCTTTCCAGTGTTACCGAGAGACGTTGCGAGGTCCGTGGTCAGGGAGACAATAAAATCCGGCGGCGGCTCGCTCTCTTCATCGCCAGACAACACCGTCATGTGCAGGACACCCTCGCACATCCGCTTCATCAGCTGGAACTGCGAAGGCTGCTTGGCGTCTTCAGCCGAGAAGAAGCCAGTGCGAACCCTCGTATCTGTCTCGAAATTACGGAGCCGTATCCGACGCCCTGCCAGATCTTGGGTATTTTCTCGGAATTCGGCTTCTCGTTGTTGTTGTTGCTGTTGCTCCCCACCAGACTCGCCGGCGGCTACCTGCGGTAGCGGCAGAACAACGGTAATCGTCGTTCCCTCGCCAACCTTGCTCGCCACCTGAATGTTGCCGCCCACGGCGGAGACCATGCGGTGCACGAGGTTGAGTCCGAGACCGGTCCCGGGAGCGAACTCGTCTTCCTGTGAGAAGGGGTTGAAAAGGTGATCGCGCATGTATTCCTCACCGATACCCCTTCCCGAATCAGAGACGGTGAGGGTGACGCTCGTCAGCCCGGTCTCCGTCTTCCGTTTGGTTTGGCGCTCTTGCCGCAACGAGACGCGAATGAAGCCGGTCTGGGTGAACTTGAGGGAATTGCCAAACAGGTTCATGACGATGCGCCGCAGCGCGCCCGGGTGTACGCGGAATGACCAGTCTGCCAGGTAATCGATTTCGACGTATATCAGAACTTGTGCAGCGCCGTTCAGCGTCTGATCTAGAGTAGCGGACGCGGGCGGTGTCGTGGCGTGGGGAGAAGTTGACCGGGGCGAGCGGGGAGAATAAACATGGGTTTTTGACATGTTCATGTAGCTAGAACCCGCGAGTACGCTCTCGAGGACCTCCTCAACAAATAAATCGAGCGGGACGACACCAGGTGGCTCCAGCATGGGCAAAGCAGACGACGCGACTGGTTTTGGTCGGGTAAGTTGGCCAGGTGGAGTACCGGTCCTTCGTTTGGATCTGGAGGAGGGGGGAGCGGTGTTGACCTTGATGAAGTCCAACAGCTAGAAATTTTGGGCATTAACATTACATATGTACTTCAACCCACTGGCCACTAGTCAAGCCATCGATGAGGCGGAAACGAAGAGCGGCAGGGACGAAACAGACTTACGTGGTCAACAATGTCGAGCAAGGTCCTGGCAGAAGTATCCAACGTCCACAAGACGCCCTTCTGGAATCCGTCAAGTGTCGTGTTGCGCAGCATCTCGATGGTCCCGACCAGGCCGTGCAGCGGTGTGCGCAGCTCGTGGCTGATGGATCCAAGGAGGTCCGTCTTGGCCCTGTCAGCGGCGCGTGACTTTTGACGCGCCACCTCGGCCATGATGGCCAGCCCAAAGACGCGGAGATAACTCAGCTCGTTCTCCCGGCTGAAGATGCGCGTCGGGGTGCGCGTCCACAGGAAACCGCCTGCGAAGACGCGGCCTGTCTGCGGATCCCACAGAGGCACAACTGCGACGCTCCGGGCGCCGGGGAACAGCCGGACAACCCGTTCGGCTGCTGACGGGCGAGTCTTGGGTCTGACCGCTTGGCTACCGCCACCATGATCGGTAGGCAAGGCTAGGACCACCGTTGATGAAGCGGCAGACGAGCCAAGGGTACGGTCGTCGCCCTCCGAGCTAGTCGAGTGATCGGACAAGGCGCCGTCGGCCTCGAAATTGAAGATGCGGCCCTTTGGATAGCGCTGAAGCAGCCGATCGAGGAAGCGTTCCCGGCAGGCCGAGAGTTCGGACGGAACGGTGTCGCCGGCAATGGACGAGGCGTGCGTGGTGGAAAAGCCGAGAACACGGGACATGGCGGGCCCCGCATCGGGGAGATCAAAGGGCGGACCCTGAGGGTTCTCGTCGCTGCTGCCGGATTCCATTGACGAGTGTCGTGCCTCGGCGTCGTCGGGGGCGAGCAGAGGCGCCGACAGATTGCCAACCAATCCACCATATGACCTTATATTGGCATCAATAAACACGGCGCCCTCGACTTCCAATGATTGCCGGATCAGATTGGCGGCTCTGGAGAAGATGCGCCCAATGCCGCTGCGGGACTCGTCAGCCGGAGCCGTTGGAGACTTGGGAGAAGGTGATCTCGGTGGCCGCGCGGGCAAGACCGTGCCGCCGTTGGCCTCGGTGTGTGACGTCCGTTCGTCCAATGGCTCCCCTCCAGCCGGTGGCGGGGTATGGCTCTGGCGTAGCGGCGTGGCGGGTGCCGTCGCCGGGACTGCTTGGACTGTTTTTCGCCTGTCAGTCCCACCGCGACTGCCTGGGCGCCGCCCGGGCGACGAGGTTTGTCTTCCGGCAGTCGCTTCGGGCACGGACAGACCAGCGTCACCCTCGACGAAGCCACCCAGGCCGCGCATCATGCGCTGCTCACGATGGTACCATTCGTGACTCCGTTTGTAGGCAAGGTAGTCCATGATGACGACCGACAAGTCCCGGATGAAGTGCACCTCCTCCTCCTGCAGCCCGTGGGGGCGCGGCGTATCGTCAAAGACGCAGTAGACGCCGATGTTGACGCCGGCGGGCGAGCGGATCGGAACGCCAGCGTAGAACTGTCGGGACGGGTCTTGGATCTGGCAGAAGCGCGCGTCGGAGTCCAGGTGTTTGATGATGGACACGGGGATGTCGGAGACGGTCAAGCCGGACTCGGTGCCGGGAACGGTGTGGCTCTTGGCGTCGCCGGTGACGACGTGCTCGCACACGCTGGTGACGCGCTCGAAGGCAAGCGCATTGAACGGAGGGAGGGGCGGCTGCCCCGGTTCGGGTGGGCGAATTGCCTCTGCCACGATGTGTTGGTAGCGACGGTCGAAGAGCGAGATCAGGGAGCGACCCACGTTCAGCCTGTAGAGGCCCAGCTGAGCAAACGCGGTGAGGCCGGGATCTGGGGCGGCCAACAACGACGCGGACACGATGGGAGGGGCCGGCTGCGGGCCATGCAGGCGGGCGGTGGAGAGGGCGAGAGCATCATATCTGCGGTGCGCCGGACGGGCCACGGGGGTTAGCGACGCGGTGATGACTCCTAGCGTCTCGGGTTGCCACTGACTTGAAGGTTTCCCGCTCACGATATGTCTCGGAGACCTGAGAGGTTCGAGGCGTCCGAGCCGTTCGAGGCGTCCGAGGCATGCTCAGTCAGCGCGGTCACGATGCGCGCGATGCGCAGGATGCCCAAGACGGACCCGCTGCTGGGGCTCCCTGCAGGGTGCGAAAGAATGGATGGCTCGGCCGGTCGGTCGGGTGGATGCCTCGCAGTGTCGGGCCGAGGCAGACGAGATGCAGCGAGAGAAAGAAAGTGAGAGGTCTGCGCCGGGAAAGCAATGCCAAGAATGGCAAAAACGAATACCTGCCTACCTGACCGCCTTGGTAGTAGTGAGGGACCTGAGTGAGCAGCGAGAGTACAAAATAGTTGGTAATGGTAATTCAGGTCCAGCAGAGTTTCCATGGCAGCCCGGAGTTTCACTTCAGACTGCCGCCCCACCGCACCCCACGCAACCCCGCCGCACCACTTCCAAGGCTGGCCGATGACGTCGTTGCCAAGGTACCCGCGTGGCTCCCCACGCGTTCCAGGTTCCCAGACTCCAAAACACTCTCAACCTCAGCCATCGCTAGAGGTACGTGGTATTACCGACCATCATGGCTCAGCGCAAGAGACGCAAGAAGACACCCGGCAACGCTTGACGCGGCGGCGCGATGGTGGCCGTCAAACCGCGAGTTGTTGACATCAGTCGATGCCCTGCCCAACACGTTCCCAGCGGATCAGGAGTCAGCGACGGGACAGGTCAGCAGCAGGTATTACTGCGTGCAGGAGTACAGAAAACGCAACTCCACTATCATGCGACTCAGTGCTCGAGAAGTTTGCACTGCCTGGGTGTGTATAAGACTGTAGGTTGGTGGGTGTGTTTTAGGGCACAGACCACCTCCCACTGGGGACGACTGGGAGCCAGTTGTGCCAGTCTCCCACACCCCAACCAGCGCGACCAGTCATGCAACCATCTTTTCCTACTTTTACAACACCAAGATGGCGCAACACGACCCCAATCACCGTATTGCACCCTGTAACTGACAAAAAAAAAAAAACACGGAAAGTCAGGTTGGCGATGTTGGCACCAGCCCTGTCAACGTCACACAACTGCACTGACGGACTTAAGTCACAAGACAACAGAAGGGCCATCTATATCTCCGGTTTCTTTCACTCATCTCGTTTTGTTTTCACGGGCGTATTAGCTATAATTACTCGGAGGCTGGCTGACACAAGTTATTGCCTGGCAATAACTGTTGACTTGGTCTGTGCGCCTTGCCCCCCTTCACCACCACCCCTTTTCCCGTCCATCTTCACCAAGATCATGTAAACCCAGTTACGCCTTAGGGCTTTCCAGCTGCCACGCGTCGATCAGCACATATCCGGTATGCGAAGTCAAAACTCCAACGGCCACGATGTTGTTGACCCAATAGTACTTGGCGGACCCGGTCTCGAAGACGATGCGCAGATGAAGGTACCCATCGCTTTGCTGAGGCCCGCTGGTGCGAATGAAGATGTTCTCGCCGTCGTCCGTCTGTAGCTGATAGCGTGTATCGGCGGAAAAAATGCCGTCTTTATCGACGAGGCCCCAATCCGCCCCGAGGTTGAGCACCTTGCCTATTGGAACCGCTGTGAGCGTCTCTAGCGCGAACCCAGGTATCCGCAAATATGTGCTTACCAGAGAGTTTCGGTCCGGAAAAGGTCCCGCCGATAATTGGGATCACCACGCGTTGCCCATGCGGGCCGGCGCCGACGAGAACCGGGTCCGCCAACGTGCAGTTGAGCGAGTACAGGAACGACAAGCTCGGCGCCGCTGGGGGCTTCTTGTCGACGTTCTGGCTGGCGCAGGCTGCCGCCGAGAAGGATAGCAGCAAGGCGAGGATAAACTTGGTGGCAAACATCTTGACGGTATGCGACCTGCGGGCAATTGGGTATTGTGTCAAGGACCTGGTGAGACCGTCAGCAACAGCAACCGACCCGAGGCGCTGGTGTTTATATCCCTCGACGCCACTTACACGCAACCCGACGCGCAGTTGCCGCGATTCAGTCCCGGTGCCTGAGAGCCACGTGAATGTAACCATAAGACAGCCTCCCCGTGCAACCTGCCGTGCCGTTCCTTGGTACCTTGCGGGGCATATTCCGGCTATGTCACCCCGCCTCTCTCTGACTGGCTGAACCGCCCAGGGAGCGAATCTCGCAAGCATAGCCTCAAAGCGGCCGCATAATAACTGGTAAGCTTTCCCAGTTTATTGTCAGGGAATCCCGGCGATTCGGATCTCCAGATCGGCACGAGTTTCTTGGAGAATACAACTCTGGGTTACTGATGGCGGAAATGCCGGCGTCTCTCCACATCGCCTCGGCTGTCAGGTACGCGGCTTGACCTTGTTGCTGACAAGGGGTTGTACCTTCAGTGGTGATGGGCTCATGAGTGATGGTTGATGGCGTGCTTGTCCGTCTCACACTCTGCATGCCGTAATGCAGGCAGAGAGTCAAGTATCTCCGACTCAAATTATTGCCTCAAATCACAACTAAATTCCTCCCCATGTAACACTCTCAAACCTTGGTTCACCAATTCAAAAATAGAGGGACAAAAACAAGATGATGGGTGTTTCACCACACACCCCTCGAGGCTGGCATGACCCAACCCAGGGCGTCATTGCCTGCGAGACCGTTCTTGTTCTGAATCCACTAGACCGTCCTAGTCCCGCCCTTGTCTGTCAATTTTGAGATCAGCTTGATGCACTGATCTTTAGCCAGGTATCGGCCAATCACGCCGTGGCGGAAGGCGCTCCGAGGCAGCAGCCCTGTGGTCACACCCGGTCTGTTTGCCAGGCCAACTGCCCATACGCCCACCATCTTTCTTTTCTTCGTAGGCTTGTGGGCAGGGCGCTTCATTCCTACAACCTCTTTTCCCACACAACA
>FTCU01001048.1_pt1 | contig 22733 bp, 18 predicted proteins | sample 1639521 | NCBI WGS metagenome assembly FTCU01 (sample SAMEA3914864, study PRJEB12502) | metagenome | biome: forest; material: soil | place: USA | collected 2012-03-12 | depth 0.3 m
ATGCCGCCTCCCTTGCTGCCCGCGCTCTGGGCCGACTCGAAGATGACAATGGCGACGGCATCGTTCAGGATGGACTCGCCAAAGATGATGGTGTAGAGCTTCGGATCGACCTTGAAGGTGTTGAAGATGGCCAGGATTGTGACGGGGTCCGTGGCCGACAGTGTTGCGCCCACCGAGATGGCATCGATCCAGGTCACGTCGAGGCCTTCGAGCGAGATGGCGGTATAGAGCCACAGCAGCACGCCAATGACCACGGCTGAGATGAAGGTGCCGGCGAAGGCAAAGGTCAAGATGGTGCCAATGTTCCGGAAGAAGTTGGCCTGGTGGAGCTCGTAGCCAGACGAGAGGATAATGGGCGGCAGTAGGAGGTTGAAGAAGTATTGGTAGTTGAAGTTGACGAGGTCACGGATCGAGTCGAAGCCCGAGACGCGTAGGGCCAGGCCAACGGTCATGCCGCCAAAGATGGAGACGACAGTTTCGTGGATGGCCGTGATCTTCCTCTGCTGCATGGTGTAGCTGGTGCAGAAGGCCACGATGAGCAGCATAATCAGGATGAAGATTGCCCATGATGCGTTGTTCTCCTGCTTGGGGGCGTCGTCGCCTGCGGCCGTATGTGTTAGCTGGGGATGGGAATTGCGGTTGTGTGTTCGGTCGAGGCATACCAGCGGGGTCTTCTTCTTCCCTCCCTGCAAGAGCATCCTGTTAGCAATTTGCTCCAAGGTGATTGGTGTTTGTGGTAGCGGGGAGCGTGAGGGCAGGAGGGCATACTTGCAAGCCCCTGCAGGAGGGAGCTGGCGACGTCTTGCACAAGCGATGAGGCGGCCATGTTGTCGCTTGTTGCTTTCGCCGGTCGCTTGGGGATGCGATGCCGGGCCTCAGGGCCAGTTGGCGCAGAACCGCAGCACTCACTCAGAGTAGCGACACGGATCCCGAGAGGACATGAAATCGACAACCAGGTCAGATCGGCGGTGATGGGTCGCTGGGTTCGGTGGCGCGCACGGGGGGCATCGCCATGTTGGAGTTGGAGAGAAGTGGATCATGTCGCCAGCTTTCTGGAGTTGCCTTCCAAGGCCTGGCCTTGGTCAGCAACCAGGATGCTGTTCCACCCACCACAGCGGGAGCGCACACGCCAGGCGGGACCGGCCAATCGACGCGCGTCGCCCATCCGGACCGGGGAATGAATACAGCACTGTCCATCCGTCTTCAAAGGCCATTAAAGGCACGACAACCTCATGGCCTTCAACTTCGACTTTTTGGCTGCTTATGAGACATTCCTAGTTCATGCCCCTTTTGTTCTTGAAAATGAGCGAGGCATACAGGCAGATCAACTCACGGTACGGAGTATTTCCCCCTCTCCCTTCCACTGGAAACGCCTTCTTAGCTACCGTGAGGTTGGAGATGATTCGTCGAGTGTGCAAGATGGGCAGTTAATATTACGGATACTCGATACTTTCGGTGCCTAGGAGGCTCACTCGAGTTTGAGCCTGTGACCAGCAATGCAACCCCTGTCAGCTGCACCACTCCACAGCGCTGTTCTGGTGAGGAGGTTTCCTTGAGTCAAAGGATTCCCCCCCGCATTTCCAAGACACCCTGATTCAGAGAACGAGCTAGTTCTGTAAAGGCTCGTTAATTCCAATTTTGCATGTACCGAGACACATAGCAGCTGTTTCTGTTTGTATGAACCTGTTTCAAGTAGAGAAGGTCTTCTGAAGGCAGAACTGCAGACTTCCAGCTCGTGGCGTGGGTTGACTGATGCGAGAACGACTGAGCCCCGCTGCCCCAGACCCACAGCTAATGTTAGCTTCCGCGCCAGGCAGCGCCCCGTTTGGCGGGGTGGGCCTCCAAGCTCCCCCCTGCAACAGTCGACATCATCAAGGTTGGCTGTCGTTGTGCCTCTTCTCTCCGAGCCTCCTCTTCCATCCGGTCCCTGCAGCTTCATGCTCCAGACTGGCTGCCCGTGCCGCCGAGTGTTTGTGTTTCTGGCATTGCCATTTGTCTTGGGCTTTTGTACGCTCCTTAATCCCAGGAGTGTGCTCATTTTTATCTCTTGTTCCAGCCTTCGAGCTACTTATTGTTGCTGCTGCAGTTGTTTGACGTCGTGGTTGGTCGCCTCGTGTTCAGCGCCGTCCTTATCCGTCTGCATCTGCAACACACCTAATCGCTCGAGTCCAATGACGACGGTCTCGTGGCATCCATTTACTTGACCACCCGATGCCACATCCAAGCTGAACACTTAGCCCTCGCACCTATATCAATATCAAACCAGTCTTTCCTTGTTCCTCATTCCCCGACGCGCCGGCGGTCACTGTCCCGTTCACCACACCACCCCGACTCCAATCGAAGCCGAATCCCGAGGATTGCACGACCCGAGTAGATAGCACCGGCACGCTCTCTTCGGCTGGTGCTCAACCGACGAATCCGACAGCTGCTTCCTCCCCTGCCTCGCATGCCGTCGCCATCAGCAGTGCTTCCCGACCGGGCACCGCCCGCCGACGACCACGACGGCCAGAACGAGCCCCAACGCCCGCCCCCGATCATGACGGAACCGGCTGGTTCTCGCGACGAACAAGATGGACGAGACGAACATGACCAAGAGCGGCGTGATAGATACCCGCTGAACGAGCACTCGCCACTGCTTTCGCCGAGCTCAGGCGAGGGCGAGGACGATGGCTTGATGGAGGGACCCGCCGCCGGGAGCCCTGACGAGCACCAGATGACCAAGAGCATCTGGTATCTCATCCTCTTGACCATTGGAATCGGCGGCCTGCAAATCGCCTGGTCGGTCGAGATGTCCAATGGCTCCCCCTACCTGCTCTCCCTGGGCATCAGCAAGTCCCTCATGGCCCTGGTCTGGATCGCCGGCCCGCTCTCAGGAACCCTGGTGCAGCCGTACGTCGGCATGCTGAGCGACAATTGCCGCATCCCCTGGGGTAAACGCAAGCCGTTCATACTTGGGGGCGCCGTGGCCACCATCATTTCCCTGATGTTCCTTGGCTGGACGAAAGAGATTGTTTCCGGCTTCCTTAGCTTGTTCGGCGCCGCTCCCGACTCGGAGGGCGTCAAGGTCTCGGTCATCATTGTGGCCGTGCTTTGGGTCTATGTGCTCGACTTTGCCATCAACACGGGTACGTATTGAACAACATGTGAGCATTGTGAGACGGTTGAGTGCTGATGTCGGACAATAGTTCAAGCAGCGATTCGTGCATTTATCGTGGACTGTGCACCCACACATCAACAAGGTCAGGCACCCTTTCTCGAGTCATGGCAACGCCCACGGCTAACTTGTCTCCGCAGAAAGCGCAAATGCCATGGCAAGCCGCTTCGTCGGCATTGGAAACATCGTGGGCTACCTTGCCGGCTACATGGACCTGCCCGCTGTGCTTTGGTTCTTTGGCGACACTCAGTTCAAGGACCTTTGTGCTATCGCGAGCATTGCCCTCGCCGCCACGGTTGCTTTGACCTGCGTCGTGATTCCCGAGAGAGACCCGCGCTTGGAGGGGCCTCCGTCCAAAGACAAGTCTGGCGTTGTGTCCTTCTTTCTGAAGATCTTCAAGTCGATCAAGAGGCTCCCGCCCCAGACCAAGAAGGTCTGCCAAGTGGAGTTCTGCGCCTGGATCGGTTTCTTTCCCATGCTCTTCTACACTTCGGCGTACATCGGAGAGATCTACGCCGAGCCCTTCCTTGAAAAGAACCCCAACATGACACCCGGTGAACTCGACAAGCTCTACGAGAATGCCACGCGCGAGGGAACCTTTGCCCTGCTCATATTTGCCATCACAGGCCTGGCAACCAACGTCTTCCTGCCCTTCTTTATCTCCCCAACCTACGAGGCTGCGAAGGCTGGCGGACCGGGCGACGTTGCCGGCAAGGACTACGACGAAGAGAAGAAGTCTTGGCTCGACTATCTCGTCATCCCCGGATTCACCCTCCGCCGCGCCTGGATGTATTCCCAAATTCTCTTCTTTGGCAGCATGCTCTGCACCGTGATTGTGCGCAGCGTTGCCGCCGCCACCGTCCTGATTGGCCTGGTCGGCATTACCTGGGCCCTGACCCTGTGGGCGCCCTGGGCCATCATGAGCGCCGAGATCTCCAGCCGCGATGAGGCCCGCCGCGCCCGCTACGCCCGCCGCAACAACTTCCTCGCCTCCGGCCGCGGCCTGTCGTCCCTCGACGGCGACGACGACCCGGAAGAAGAGGAAGAAGCCGCCGATCAGGCGGGCGTCCTCCTCGGCATCCACAACATGTCCATCGCCGCGCCGCAGATCATCGCCACCGTCGCGAGCAGCATCATCTTCCGCTTCTTCCAGAAACCCCGCGGCGTGCCGGGCGATCACAGCATCGCCATCGTGCTGGCTCTCGGCGGGTTCACCGTGCTGGTCTCGGCCTGGTTCATCCACCGCATCGAGGACGAGCCGGCCGAAGAGCCGGCCGATGAGTTGAGTGTGGTTGAGGACGGGGATGCCAGGCCCGATAGCAGGCCTGGCTCAACTAGGAGTCGGTCGAGATCGGTTCAGAGGACGGCCAGGGCTAGCTTGGACAGGGCCACGCTCGTGAGGAATAAGAGTTTCAGTGGGGCCGAGTATTGAAGAGTTTTATGGGGGTCTGGAGGTGCGTGTACAGACTTGTTTGGTTGCTGTCGATGGGATGTTGGAGAGGGTTCTGTTTGGGTCATGGGATTTGGGCTAGGATTCAGGAGTTGGATGGCGTACCGGGTCAGCACATTTGGTTCAAGGACACAGTTTTTCATGCATCCATTTTCACTACTATAGTTCACGGGATTATGTGGTAGCTAATATTTCGAGCGGCTTCTTATGCGTTGTATATGGCATTTGGGGTGCTCAGTCCTCGATGGACTGGCCGTGCGCACAAAGCAGCAAACAGGCGGTATTTCTTGAGGGAGATGCAAACACTTGGCCCTCCCAGGAATTCTCGTTCATTCGTGGAACGACCTCGGCCTTGGGGTTAGCCCCAAGTACTCAAGTTCATCTCTGTAGACGCGGCTGTGGGGTTCCCAATGAAGGGCACTGCTCGGATGCTACAGGCTAAACTCTTGCGAATCTCGACCCCATTAATGAATCCGGGCCTGGTCTAAGGAGGGCGGAGGCTCACATCCGCATATTGGACTGGCGGGATGTCGACGACGGTGCGCAATACCTTGTGCTATATGAGCAGCGACAGAAATTACTGTGCAGCGGTTCTCAATATGGGAGGGTGATTCGTGTCCAGGGGCTGTCATGACGATCTCTTGCCGCCGCGGGGGTTCTGTTATAAGACTGCCATCTCGAAGCCTTTGGCACAAGTATTCCGGCCCTGGCCAACACTGACTTCTGGGAATTTCTTTGATATCCTCCCGCAATGAAGGCCTCCGCAGTGTTCGCAGCCCTCGCGGCCTCGGTCGACGGCGCGGTCCTATGGGACGGCCGGTTCAACGACTTCTCGAGCTCCAAGGACCTCAACACGTGGTCCTGGAGCAACCAGGTCGGGCCGTATCAGTACTACATCCACGGGTCGGGCACCGTTGAGAAATATGTCAACCTGTCCCCCGACTACAAGAACCCGGCCGACACCGTGTCCAAGCAAGGCGCCAAGTTCACGCTCGACAACACGGCCTTCTGGAACGGGCAGACCATGCGGCGCACCGAGCTGATCCCGCAGACCAAGGCGGCCATCAACAAGGGCAAGGTGTTCTACCACTTCAGCATCTCGCGCAAGGACACCAACGCGCCGAGTGTCAACCGGGAGCACCAGATCTGCTTCTTTGAGAGTAAGTATCAACAAGCACTTCTGTACAATTGGCGTCTCAGTCAGCTAATCCATCCAACAGGCCACTTCACCGAGCTCAAGTACGGCTGGATCAGCGGCGAGTCGGGCACTAGCAACCCGAACCTGCAGTGGATGACCAACCAGAAGAGCCAGTGGAAGACGGAGTGGAAGGCCGGCGTGTGGCACAACGTCGCCTACGAGATCGACTTCAGCGCCAACAAGGTCGGCTTCTGGCACTCGGAGGGCGCCGACCCGCTCAAGCAGGTCGTGGCCCCCGTCGCCGTGTCGACCTCGTCCAACGGCGCGGACTGGCACTTGGGCGTTCTGGAGCTGCCGCGGTCGGGCTACTCGGATGCCAACGAGGACTTTTACTTTTCGGGTGTTTACATTGAGGATGGGACTATCACTACCGCCATTGGCGGGCCTGGTAAGTCGTGAAGTTGTTGTTACCTGGGAATGCGGGATATTAGGTTGACTGACTGTTGTTGTTTAGCAGCATAAGCACGGGGAAATGAAAGAAAGGAAAGGAGGCAGTCGGCTTGAAGAGTACACACATTGTGTTTCAGCTAGACCATTGCATTACAAACAACTCTTCGACCTCACCTCTCCCCCACCCCCCTTTTCCTCAACCCATCCACCCATCTAATTCAACGCCTTCCCCGCCGCAACAAACAACATCATGATAACAGTAATCCCCGTGCCCCACACGAGCGGCCGCAGCACCGACATCCGGGAGTTGTCCTGCAGCACGACGTAGACGTAGTTGTAGAGGACGCGCGACGCGACGTAGGTCAGCGCCAGCGTGTTCATGCGCTCGGTCGGCACGCGCGCGGCGTTGCCGGCCACGACGGCCGCCGCGTACAGGCCGAGCGTCTCGAAGCCGTTGGCGGTGGCCGCCTTGGCGCGGGAGATGCGGCGGAGGATCTTTTGGGGGGGTTAGTTGGATCTGGGTCTCGTTGGGGCCGGAGGGCTCAGGGGTATGTTGGATTCGTTTAGGTACGTACCACCTTGTCCAGAGTGGTGTCTTTGGCACAGTGCTCTTCAGTCTTGCGAGGGCTGTTGTGAAGGAGAGGTCAGCATTGCTGCCACATGTGGATGGGGGCCGCTGACGGGGAGCTGACTTGGCTCTGTCGTAGTTCTTGCCCGCCAGCGCCATGGCGTAGGCGTGGGGAACCATGACCAAGAAGAAGGCGGCGGGGATCTAGAGGGAGTGTCAGTTATTTGTCGTTGGAATTTATTCAGATTTCATTCTCTCGAGGGTTTCTCCTTCTCATCTCAACCGGCGAGGCTGGACACCAAGTGGGATGCTGATGCTTACCGAGTAGTACGACCAGTTGGTCGAGGTCAAGTCGATGAGGGCAGCCATTGTGAATACTAGTGACGTTTAGTTGAGAGTTGATTACTTCAGAAAGAGACTGTATGAATAAACACAGCTGAAGCAAAAAGAGACAAGAAGAGACAAGGGAAAATCCGACTCCACTGTCATCTTTTCCCAAGACGTTCTTATTCTTCAAGGGGGTCGGACCTTACCCCTGTTCGTTACCGAGCCCCAAGGCTCCAGTACCAGTATTATTCGGGATGTTCCCGATTCACGGGGCTGACGGCGTAATACGATGCCCGACGGCATCTTCCCGGTCACAGCGCCTCGCGCCAAGCCCTCGGTCCGCCGCGGCCCCCGTCGTATGTTACGCTGACTGCCCCAGATAATACACATCATCAGCCCCTGATACACGAAATAACCGGTACAGAATACAGGGACAGAGAGCAGAATACAGAAGTAGTGGTATTAGACCAAGGTGGACACATGCCTCGGCACGCCAAACTTCCACTCTCGATCAAGAATGCAAGCGGACAAGCCGAACATATGTTTTGCTGTAAGGGTATCGTAACATCGTGGTGGGTAGAAAGAAGAAAGACACCATTCGGAAAGAAAAACATGGCCTGCCAGCCGTGCCAGTGTTGTGTGTTAGGTACCAGTTTCCATCACTGAAATCCAGGTCCCACGTCTACATCAAAACGCTTACCCAAGTTCCGTCCCCCGTCCGCCACTGCCCGGACGCCACAAATGAGGTGTGTATAATAACCCAGAGCACGGTCCCCCTCCTAAACGTCATCGGGGGATAAGAAGAAGAATGTCGAAAGTAGAGAAAAAAGGGGAAGGGAAGGCGTGCGTCAAGTCGTGATGCGTGAGCGGATCCCGCCCGTGGATCCCGGAGTTGTGCTCATCGCAGAGTGTACGTAATATACCACATGGCAGTCGGCTCAGACAGTGCCCCTGAGTCTCTGCTTACGGGCCAGCCAGTCCCCAAGCATGTCATCGAGCCGCTGAGTCATCACGTCAGTACGCATCCATGTAAATATTCTGAAACAGGGTCCAACTCACTGTCGTTATCTCGGCCAACTTGGCATTCTGTTCCCTGAACATCGACCCGGCGACCGGGTGCTCGGGCCCCACCGGCTCAACATTGTTCTTGTCGTACACCACAACCAGCAGATCCCGGATGTCAGATCCCGAGTCAAAGAAGGCGCGGAGTCCGACATCATCCCACGACTCGGACCTAACGGTCGAGGGGGTGGTGGAAGTCTTGAGGCCCGACGTGTCGGCATCGTCGTGGTCGATAAGCTCGGGCGACGGCGTCGACCTCGGCGAGACGCGGTCTTCTTCCTGGCTCGAGTTGTCGACCATCAGTGGTGGCGGGTTGTTGCTGTTCACAGGCGACACTTGGACCGGGGATTCGGAAAGGCGTCCGGTAGCCTGTGGTGGCGGGATGCTCACTGCAGGCACGCTCTTCGCTGCTGTCTGGATTGGCTCTGAGACCGGCTGGGCGGTTTGGTCGAGTGACGAAGGGTTACCTTGGGCGGCCCGCGGCTGCTGCCGCACGGCTTCTTCGGGCACCGGCGCTTGCCGTGTAGGTTCGGGCGTAATGTCCTCATCCGAATCGAAGTCGTCAAGCTCCACGCGGGATTTTGCCCGTTTAGTCTTTGCTGGTCGAGGTTCGGGTCCTCGAGACTTTGCCAATGCGCTCTTTCCTGGGGAGGCGTCCCGGTCTGGTCTCTGGTCTCGCGGGCTGGCTTCTGGAGAGGCTTTCGGGCTCGCTTCGACGACACGCATCGAGGTCGGGGGATTGTTGGCGACATTGTTGACTCGCCCTTCCGACAAGAACGTCTTGGCATCCATGCCGCCGCCAGTGTCTCTCGTGCTGTTGGATCTCCTCGTCGGGGACGGTTCGGACCTGGGTTGTTGCTTTTGTAGCTTGCTCGGTTGCCTTTGAGGGCCGCCCCTATCTGGTGACGGTTGTGGCTCTTCTTCTTCCATGTCCTTCTCCGGAGCGTCCGCGTCCATGGACCTCTTGCCGAAGGAATCGTCGTCATCCTCTCCTTTCGTTTTCTTATCCTTTCGGGAGAAAAATCCCCGTAGGCCACCCGACTTCTTATCTTTATCCTTATCCTTCTTCTTTTTCTTGTCGTCTTTGCTGAAGATGTTATCCTTGTCGAGTTTGTCCAGACTCGGCCGTTGTTTGACTTCCCTGGCTTCGCTGGACGTTCGCGAGGCGTTGTCGTCACGCAGCAGGTTCGGCGTGAGAGTGATCTTTTTGGTTTCAACCGTGTCGTCCTTAAAGAACGAATCCCGAACAGTGCCGTCGCTCGTCTTCTTTGGCCCATCGGCCTTGGCCTCTGCCACCTCATCAACCCGAGATGCAGTCTTGTTGGCGGCTGATGATGATGAGTCGGTGTCTTCTTGTCGCTTCGAGTCGGTCTTGGCTTGTTTCTGCTGCGATCTCGGCTTCAAGGGCTCCACCTTCGCTGTCTCGTCTTCCATCTCCTGGCTGCCGGCGGATTGTTGGCTTTGTTGTGTCTGTTGCTGTCCTTGTTGCGGCGCGAAAAGTTCCCCATCAATATCCTCTTCCTCGGTTGAGTAATCGAACTCGGAGTAGTCAACATAAGTAGGCGCAGCAAACTGAACGTTCTTCTTCCTCCTCTTCATGGCGGTCCTGATCGGGGTTCGGGTTTTGTCCTGCTGGTCCCCAAGCATGGACGCGGACAGCTGTAGCACGTCAGCACAATGTCCCCACCTACGACCGTTTTGCGGCGTACATCTATGTTCCGGTGCTTGTTCAACCGAGCTAGCCTCTCGGTTGGTGTTTCGATATGTTCTGCTGGTAGGTACCCTGAACGCGACTCGCCATTAGCGCCGAATATTATGCGTGGTTGCCATCAGTGGCTTACCGATGCTGCTATCTTTAACGACCCGAACGAGCCACCAGTAGCTGTTGCTGTCATCGAGGAGGACCATGGTATCCCCCTTTGTCGCATTTGCCTGCCCTTCGACGGTCGCCACAAAGGTGTGGAGGGCATAAACGAAATCGAAGTCGATGTCCTCTGTATCTTGTAAGCACTCGCCACCCCAGCCGGAGTCGATGAACCGCGAATCGGAAAGTTCTGGAAAATCGCCATCATCATCTGCATCGGACTCGTAAGGTATCGTCAGGTCTGGATTGCTGTCGTTGCCCTGTGCTCTGTCATGATCGCCGCGCCCCAGCCCCATTCCCAATCCCACGGATCCGTGGATTGCTGGCCCGTTTCCACTGTTCAAATCCTCCAGCAGGATGCTGTCACGTTCATCTTCGCCGTCGCCGTCCCTACCCTCCCAGAGGGTGCTGTCGTCCGAGTCCAAGCCATCCGGGAGACTGTGCGTACTGCTCGATGCGTCGTCGCCGTCGTCGTCATCGTCGTTGACTGCGTCATTCGTTGCAAACTCACCGTTGAGATGATGATGGCGACGCATGCTAGGACCAAAAGAAAACCGTACAGCCGCGCGCTGGCATCCTCCTGTTCGGCCCCTTTCCCGTAATGGCAGCCAGTCGGGACTCTCGAGGTATGGGGAAGATGACCTCGGGTCGCCGACATCAGGCGTGGGTGAGGGGGTGCGCCGTGCTGCCAGCTGCGGAGGGGTGCCAGGCGCGCTCGGAGAGAGACTCGAGAGAGCGAGGGTCAACGCACCATCTTCAATTGAAGGCGAGCTAGAGATCTTATCCATCATGTCGTCGTCCATGTCGACCTCGGCGTCGCCGTCCAAGTCACCGTCGTCGACGTCGGTGGCCGACACGCCGCCATTCTGGGCGATGGCGAGCGCATCCTGCTGGGGGCCGGCGCGCATCTTGTCCGAGCTGTCGTTGGCGTTTCGCTGGCCGGCGGCGACCGAATCGAGGGCGAGAGCGTGCTGCTGGATGTCGTCGGCGTCGGGGTTCCAGGAGAGACGGGGGGTCCGGAGGTTTTCCTCGGCAGCCTCGGCGGCGACCTCACGGAGCGTCTCGGCTTGGTGTGGAGCGAGGGATCCGTCAGGGGCTGGCCGGAGGTGTCTTTGGGCAGACGGCGCCTCGTGGGCTTGGAGGTCGATGGTATCTGTCCGCAGCGGGCGAGAAGGGGAATGTCAGATGGGAAAGAGAAACGGCACACTCGGTCTGACAGACAGGGGGCACAAAAAGGTGAGGCAGAAAGCAGCCCCCTAGGGATGCTGTGTGGATGTGTGGCCCACGCAGCAAGGGACCCGGGCGCTGGGCCACACGGCGCGGCGCGAATCGCAGGGGCAAGGCGAGATGAAGGGGGAGGCAGCACATACCAGCGCGAATGATGTGTGGCCTCGCCATGGTGGAATTGGCCCGCTCCTGCGCGAAACGCCCCGCAATGGATCAAGATGGTGGCTCGCCGATCGCTGGTGACTCGGGCTCGTGATGCGATGCCAGTTGGGCCGCCGGGTTGCTGAAGAATGGCACAATTGCAGAATGCGCTCCGGGGGGTTTCTCTTGGGACGAAATAACGGGAGCAGCCCCTGAAGTTTCCCCAGCTGCGGCTGGCGGTTGGCGCTGTCGGGCTGACGGGGTTTGACGGACTGGCGAAGGCGCCCCACCCAGTTTTTTTTTAGTGCGGTTTTGGGACCTTGGGCTGGGATTCGGAAGCTGGACTTGCTGGCTTGGCGCTCGTCGGAGCTTCTGGTGCTGCTGCTTTGCTGCTGCTGCTTCTGCGGGATGCAACGCGCAAGGGTCGCATTTGAGACGACCCACTCCGAGCCACCCACCGTCCGCATCCACATCCACCGATGCACCACGTTTCGTCAGGCCAGGATGGACTCGCCAAGGTGCGCAACGGAGACAGGGCCTGACAAAGCGCTCGATGACTTGGGTTGCCGAGAGAGAGGGTTTGCTCCCCCAGATGCAGAATAAGGAATCCGCGATCCCAGCGTCGGATCTCTTAGGCCGCCGTGCGTGTCGCCATGAACTGACGGACCAATTGCGCTGCGGCCGTTCGCGACGCAGGGGGAGGGATGAGGAAACCTGTGACAGCACTGCCGGTCTTGGCACGTGCTTGGGCCGGTGGTGGGATATCGCTGCGGGTTGTGCACTCGTGGAGTTTTCCCGGGTTCGGAGTGCTTTGTACAGTATTTTGCATGTACAATGCCCGCCGTGTTGACGGCCGAGGTGGTGCAAGAGGAAACAATATCCAGAATTTTTCAGAGGGCTGTCGTAAAAAACTGGCGGGTGGGCTGTTGCGTCTTCAGGTCGGGAGAAAACAGGAAACATCGGCGCACTGACCTGGGCTCCATGGCCCATGGCGACCTGACTGTCACGGATGTCCTAAAAGGGAAAGTTGGCAGAAGAAACGTCCCGACAATGAAGGTGAAACGTTTGGACTTGCGGTTGCCAATGGGGAGCCAGATGGAAACCCCATGGAAGTTACACAAACCCATGATGGGTGCCCTCTTCCAGAGACAACGGGCTTCCCGAATCGTTTGGTTCCACTGCTCGCATTGCCGACAGAATTGGCTCCAGACGCGGCATGAAGGCCCAATATCGCCCTTGGGCCGTTCCCTGGGGAGCACGCAGTCTGCTCCGTGCGCTCTGCACAACCAACCGATCATGGTGTTGGCCGAGGCCACACTCAGGCAGAATTCACCACAACGAGTGCCGGGGATTGACCTTGGGCGGCCATTGCTCAGCTTCCATTGATGCCGTTGCCGGGCGGTTGCAAGCCGGGCCCGAACTTCCCCGGCGCTGGCCGGAGCAGTCTGCCCGCAGCTCAGACTCCGTATTTCTCTCCACGGCGCTTCCCCACAGAGAGACAAGCCTTGCCAAGATCGGATACCAACAGGATGGATTGCTTGGCAGGTGCTTCTGATCTGACAAGCATGCTGAGGATCTCGTCGAGTTGGTCCAGGACGACCCCGTTCCATATGTTCAATGCCTACACCGCAGTGAGATGGAGAGCCCGATGTTTGGCTTGTTTATTCGGCACCTTGTTAAGATGTTTGGTTGCCGGGTAGGCATGGGCCTGGGTTGCGTTGCGTTGTCTCGAGAATAACCGGGACAGAACTAATGCCTGCAATGGCTCCCCCTTCGTCGTTGGAGAACTCTTTTCAGATGTGTCACGCGACTCTGGCAGGTCTTCGTCCAGCACGCGGCTCGAATCTCGGATGGCATCCTCCACGCTCGAACAGGCATGCATGCCATCCTCCGATTCGCAAAGTCGATTTTCTATTTTCGTCTCAGCGGCGGTGGGTCCAGGGACCACTGGGAAATGTCTCGGACGGTGCGATCGAGCTGCCTTCGAACCCGAGAAACAAACACAAAAGAAGACAGTCGCCCTGCAACGTCGCCAATACGATGTGAGTGGAAGCGGAAGAGACCATCTGCATCGGGTTCCGCCGAGTCGAGAGCGTGCGGGTCGCGCTCGTTTTCCGCCGGCGAGCTGCGCCCCATTTTCCCAGAAAGAGCCCAGGTCGTGTGGGTCCATTCTCCCCCATTTCTCCCCCAGTTCATGATTCGTGAGACCACACAGTGCGCGACTCGCCTCCAAATGGCGTCGGTGGTGGGCTGCTGCTGGATTCTTTCCTGCGGGGTACATAGTATGCTCTCTGCAGTGAGTCGGGGAATGATGGTGATAAGCGCGTTAATTAAACAGCCATTTCTCCCCTCCGCCTCATTTATAAGAAAGCAAGGAGAAGCACGTTGGCCGTTGCGGTATTTGGAAGCCATAGAGGGAAACGTGTTGCGAGATCACGCGTCCGGCAAACATCATGTTGCGCGCGGTGAGGTCCAGGTAACAGAAGACAGAATGCTCCCGACCAACCTGGAATAGTCGACAACGTGACCTGAAGAAGGAAGTTCCATGACATTTGACTCCCACCACTCTCCAAACACAGCCAGGACTGGACCCCGCGGACAGTATCGGCCTCGGCGTATGCACTGTGGCTCCGCCGGGACCTGCCCCATCCCATCCACTCCCGGGGGTTGCTGGGCTCGCTGGGGATTTGCTGGCCCTTCTTGTTCCCCGGCAATCGAGTCAAAGTTCAAACGCTTTCGAGACAGGGCAGCCAAAAAGACGGAATCGGCAGCGAAAACCCGACAGCAACACGGCACTTCGAAACAAGCACACGCCCCCGCGTCTCCGGTGCCACCAGAGACGCCTGCGTTTGCTGTGCCCAGAAGACAGGACTCTGCTGCTGCTGCGTGTCCTCGGCCCTGCACCCGTTCGCAGGATTGCAGCAGGTCCCTTTCTCGGCGCCCAGCCCTCGCCCTCACCCCACGACCAAACATCGCGCGACGACACGCTCTTGGCTCGCTTGCCTGCTCGATATTCGCGACTCGGGATTTGCGGCACACCGACGGCGGCCTTCTGTAGTACGGAGGAGCGACAGGACGTAGGCTTGCGGCGACCGGCGGCCGGGAATCGCGTCGTCGCTCCGGTTGCGGCCCTGCCGGACCACAACGGCGCTGACAGCACCCCCTCGGCGACACCACGGGTCACCACCATTGCGACGGGCTCGGTCCCCATGGCGATTGCGCAATAGCCAGGAACGAGGCGAAAGCCGCCTTCAATACCGGAACCATGGAGGCGCGACAGCTCTTCGCCGACCTGACCGCCTCCGCGACGCCGACCGGCATGCCGCTGGCCGGCCGCAGCTGCGGCGGCATTAGCCTTCCCGTGGGCGGTGTCCTTTCTATGCCCAACGGCGACCTTGTCACCCTCACCGCCGCCGCCGCTTTCAAGCCCGTCTGCACTCCCGTCACGCCTCCGGCAATCATCGCCAACGGCGGGGGCGGGTCGGTAACCATCGACGACTCGATCGAGGGATCGATGCCCTCCGACGACGGATCTTGGACCTACTCGGACTTCCAGGACCCCTTCTACGCCTCAACATTTCCCCAGTGCTATGCTCTCGCCGCGACCACGGTGGTGGCATACACCTTGGTCATCATGCTCTTCGTCACGCCGCGGTCTTTTCTTGACGGTGGCGTCGTTGTGCTTGGCCAAAGGGGGTTCACAAACGGGGGCACCGGCCCGACCATTGGTGGCCGTCCCTGGCTGCAAAAAATTGCCGCCCTCACAGTCGCCATTTCCTTGACCATCGCCAGCGCTGCGACCTTTACCGTCGCCGAGGACCAGTATTCGTTTGGCGTCCAGAACGCCAAGATCCTCCAGATGAAGGTGCTCGGTGGCAACGAACTGAAAATCATTCGCATCATCTCAAACACTTTCCTGTGGCTGGCCCAGGCTCAGACTCTCATCCGCCTCTTCCCGCGCCAACGAGAAAAGATCATTATCAAATGGACCGCCTTCGCTCTCATCACCCTGGACGTCATCTTCCAGTCTCTCAACAGCTTCCAGTACGAACAAGGAGTGGCCAGGCCTGGTGACTTTCAGCATGCAGTCCCCGCCCTCAGCTATCTTTTTACCCTATCGCTGGGTGTTTTATACGCCGCCTGGGTCATCTACTATTCTCTTTTGAAGAAGCGGTACGCGTTCTGGCACCCGCAGATGAAAAACATGTGCTTGGTAGCAGCCCTGTCGCTTTTGGCGATTCTTATCCCCATCGTCTTTTTCATCTTGGACATCGTTCAACCCGACTTTACTGGATGGGGCGACTACGTCCGATGGGTCGGCGCGGCGGCCGCCAGCGTCATCGTCTGGGAATGGGTAGAGAGGATCGAGGCCCTGGAGCGAGAAGAAAAGAAGGACGGGATTCTCGGCAGGGAGGTGTTTGATGGAGACGAACTGCCAGACCTGTCAAATCGCGGGCTCAGACGGAGGAAGAAGACAGGTGACGACGGAGATAAGGAGGGCAGCATTGAAAGCGGTCGAGATGACAGCCCGAGGGCCAGAGCCGCCAACAAATGGCCGTCAGTAACGACCCTCACGAACAGATATAGATCCCGGTCCAGACCGCGGAAACACGCGAACCCTACGGATCCCACCACCGCCCAAGCCCCCAACCACGACAGGATGCGATTCTTGCAACCACCACTCTGGCCAGCCAGACCACCATCGACAGCGACACCGGTCAGCCGCACTGACACCGCGAGTGCCGCAAGCACGGTCTATGCCGTCAGATATAACCCGCCACTCACCGAGACCACATCGCGTACCCCACCTCCGCCGCAGAACCCGGCCTTGTCTCGAAGCAACAGCACCGCCTCGAGTCGCGCCACCGAGGATGGGACCCCGAGCGAGGGCGGATACACGCCCTCCCAGCCAACCCAAACTACATCGATGTCACCGCGGAAACCCCCACCATCATCCAGCCGCTGGCGGACCCTAGCACGGCATATTCCGTTCCAAAACCTACGCCCTACCGACGTGGAATCAGCCACCCCCGCAGCCGAAGAGACCATCTTACGCAAGGAAGACAGCGGCAGCGGCAGCAGCAGCAAATGGGACTTCCGAGAACGCCTCGAGGACTTCGCCGCGACACAGGCGGAGCGCCTCCGCGACAAGTTCCAGACCACCCCTGACACGGACAGCCTGCCGGTAACCGTCATCCCCGCGCCGCCGCGGCGCGGTGCCGTGCTAGCCCGGGTGAGGGAGGAAGAGGAGCGGACCGCGACTTCGACCCCGGACCGAACGAACGGCAGCATCTCGAGGACTATCTCTCTTGGAGATGAGCAGTCGTCGGTAACGCTGGCTGCGAACGGATCCGGGGCTGGCAGTCTCAGGCCGCTGCCTCGGCCACTGCCGCTTGCCCTGCGGGATGGGTCCGGGTACTTTGGCGCGGCGGGCCGCCGATCGTCGGTGCCTCCGCCGGTGTCACCGCTGGTGCAAGGATCGGAGACGGCCAGGAGTCAGTCTCCTGTCGTCGTGAGGGTTACGCCTGCAGCGCCTCCTACCGGTCCTGGGGCTGATCTTGGAGTGTCGCCGTCGTGATTTTGGGTTTTCTGTCATGTGTGATCTGATGATGCATTTATAGCAAGCGCTGCGGATATTGGTGTCATATTGGGGGTTATATCATTGCTGTGGATGGGGGCATCTTTTTATGGGAGTATCTTGGGATCCGGTTTCGCTAGAGCAACGACAAAATTTGAGGGATACCAAACGGGAATGGGATTGGGATGGATAACTGATCTGTCAGTGTTGTTTTGGGCGTTTTGAGGTTTGGGAATGGATTGTGATTGGGTTCGGATTCGATTTGAACTAGCTTTTGTCCTGAGTAATTCATGTTTGATGCTTGTCTCAACTGTAGCTCCGCTGTGAAGCCCTGTGATGTGGTTGATGTTGGATTAGGGTTCCTCCTGGAAGTCTTCGTCTGGAGGTGCAGCCTCTTTTCTCCCCTTTTTCTGTATGCTGACGCGTATCTGTCCTCGACTCCTCGCCGTCTCAAGGTGTGTTCACCCTTGACTGCCAGGAGCAACACCAACATCCCGCAAATCGACTCCACGACCACTCAATCAGGCATCTCAACGCGGGTCCGGCCGGACCCCGACTCCGGTGGCAATAGGCCCCGGGCCCGGTCTTCCGGTCCATATCCCGCAGCTTCCCTCCCGGCCCACCCCACTCTCTCCACCGAGTATGTGCTCGCCAGTTCTTCCCATGGTGTCCTTCCTGCCGGGTCACAGGACAGTCTGCCCGCTCGCACCTCCAACTCCATCATTGTCCGCATCCTACAGGCCGTCCATGTCAGATTGGTGATGATAGGTTGATGGTGTGGGTTTAGGCTGTGACATTCTTCTGCTCCTCTGCATCCAGACGGCCTGTAGTAGCAATGGCAAATCGGATGGTTGCCCGCACCACTTGCATGATTCTGAGATCTTTGCACCTGCGGCACAAAGACCCTTGCATCTCCAATCCAACCATCATCGCCAATCTGACCACCATCACTCATCCCATGCCACGCCAAATAAGCTCGCTTCAACTGCCGAGGATATCCAAGGCGGCTCAGCGTTACTCTTGATACTACTAACCCACCAGAGAAGAGAAAAGGGCGGAAGAAGAGGGGCATGAGCCAGAGAATGTATCAGTAGACGAGTGAAAGTTGCCCTCCTGGCGGGAAATACCGTGTGTGTCCGTACGTCAGGTTTCACACTCGTCTTTCGTACCACCAGCCGGTTGTCTCACCCGCGCGGGGTTGGTGACATTTCCATGTGTAATGGAACGCATTTATGTACCTAAGGTATGTAAAGGGAAGGTAGAAAAGACATGCTTAGGAAGGTACTCTTCCCGCTCCGCCCCGAGAGGTTCATGCAATCCAGGTTCCCAAAGTTCTCGCGGCGTTCGAAAACGCTTGCGGAGAGGTGTCTGGTCGCCCAACAGTGTCACGACAAGCAAGATTCGTTCTCATCTGCAATTATGCAGTCCGAGCAAGAGATTGACCAGAAGGGCGTTCTCCCGGTCCAAGTCTCAGCCGTCTCTCATGGGGGCATGGACTCGATGACCTCGGTCGAAACCGCGAACGAGGATCCCGAGACCAGAGCTCTAATCCGAAAGCTGCTCTGGAAGCTGGACACTAGGTGCGTGTTCTTTCCGGCACACGGAAAGCACTTAGCTTCTAACCGAGTCGAGAACACGAACAGGATCCTGCCAGTCTTCGTTCTCCTTGTCCTCTGCTCGTTCCTCGACCGCACTAATGTCGGCAACGCGAAGGTGTACGACATGGACAAGGAGCTCGGTTTGTCAACTCTCCGCTACCAGCAGGGCCTGGCGGCTTTCTACCCGCTCTACATTGCCGCCGAGATTCCCAGCAACCTGGTTCTCAAGAAGGTGACACCCCGGATCTGGATAGCCCTCATGACTTTCCTCTGGGGTCTTATCTGCATGTGTCTGGGCTTCGTCCACAACTTTGATCAATTCATCAGCCTACGTGCCCTTCTGGGTCTGGCCGAGGGTGGGCTTTTCCCCGGAATGGTGCTTTACCTGTCAACTATCTACACCCGATCGGAGCTTGCCCTCCGCATCGGTGTGCTGTACACATCCACCTCTCTCTCCAGCGGCTTTGGCGGACTCTTAGCCCGTGCTATGGGGGCCATTGGCAACCGTGGCGGACTCACTGCTTGGCGCTGGATCTTTATCATTGAGGGCTTGTTTGTGCGTCCTTGAGATCCACTTCGAGCTGTTTGTTAGGTACTAACCGACGTCAGACTCTCCTGTGCGCCGTTTTTACCTACATCGTACTGCCCAACGACATAGGGACGGCAAGCTTCCTGACGGCGGAAGAGCGAGATCTTGGTATTGCGCGGCAAGCCGGGGTCGAACACGGAACGGGAAACAAGGAGGGGGACGAGAAGTTCTCCCTGGTCGAAGTCCGTAGGGCTTTTATGTACCCGTTGACGTGGCTTACAGCCGGTGCCTACTTCGGTCTTCTCTCTGCCATTTACTCCATTGGTCTTTTTGTAAGTCATTGTTTTTTTTTCAGTCTGAGACGCGAGCTACTAACGAGTAACGCAGCTTCCAACCATCATCGTGAAGCTTGGATACACGGCCAACGACGCGCAGCTGATGACAGTACCACCGTATGCCGTCGCGGCCTGCATGACGCTCGCCGTCGCCTTCATCTCCGACCGTCTCAAGGTCCGCGGCATCATCATGCTCTGCACCATGCCCATTGCCATTATTGGCTATGCCGTGATTGCCAACATCGAGGACCACCCCAAAGTCAAGTACGGCATGACCATAATGATGGCCACCGGCATCTACAGCAGCGTCCCGCCCGTGCTGGCCTGGCTCGCCAACAACTCGGCCGGCCACTATAAGCGGGCAACCGCCGCGGCTCTCCAACTGGCCATCGCAAACTGTGGCGGTATTCTTGCCGTCTTTCTCTATCCCGATGGTGATGGCCCTGATTTTCACCGCGGCCACACTATTGTTCTGGGTCTCTTGGTTGCCGGATGGTTCCTGTACGTCGTTGCCTTCCTGCTATACAACAGTTGTATAACAAAGCAGCACCGCTGACTCTGAAGCAGAATCTTGGGCAACGTTCTTGTCTGCATGAAGATCAACAGGGACAAGGCACAGGGAAAGTACGACAAGTACATCGGCTACGGCGACGACAGAGCCCCCAACTTCAAGTTAGTCCTGTAAACCTTCAACACGCTACATATCTACTATAGAGCAATAGCCCAGTCTGGAAATACTTCGTCCCTGATCGGAACAGACGCCTCGTCCCGGTCGCGAATATACTCTTGCAGCGGCAACTCCTGATGCTGGCTGCGCTCGCCCATATCAACGCCCCTCTTCTGTATGAGCCGCGCGTACCCCATCGTCTGCCGCTTCCACTCCTCCCTGCTCACCTTCCCCGCAATGTAATCAGCGTAGATCATGGCGTCAAACGCCGCCTGTGACGTGGATGCCACGGTGTGCGGCCGAAACCCCGCCAGGGCATCTCCGATCAGCACCACCTTGCCGTCGAGGAACTCATTTGCAGGGCTGATCACGTCTGTGACTGCTTGCGCGAACGGCTTCTCGGCCTTGCAGACGATCTCGGCGAACTGCGGCGGCAGCCGCCCACGGGCAATGTCCTGCTGGCGCGCCCATGCTTTTGGGTCCATCAGGCCCGGCGGCATGGTCAGGCGGTGTCGTCGGCCGTGGCGGTCGGTCAGGATCTCCTCTAGTTCGGGCGAGCCCTCGGGAAAGTTGGCATAGTACACGAAGTTGATCAGCCGCTGGCCCGGCTCTACCGTCCCGTGCAGCCCTGGGATCAGGTACGCGAGGATCTGTATGCCGGGGCCGTGGTAGAAGGTGAAACGGTGCGCGAACGTCTCGTGCGCTGCCGGGCTAGCTTCGTGCTCGACCACGGTGCCTCGCAAGGCACAGTAGCCGGCGTACGTCCGCTCGAGACCAGGGGAAAATAGGGAGCGTATGAAGGAGCTGGGGCCGTCGGCGCCGACGAGGCGGTTAGCGGTCAGGGTGCCGGTGCGGGACGGGTCGCTCGTGGACTTCCACGACACGCAGACGCCGTCGCTGTCTTCCTGGACGGCCGTGACGGTGCGGTCATAGAGGTGGATGGCCGCGCCATGGCTCGGGTCCGGGGGCGGCACGTCGCAGTACGGGCTGGCGAGGCCGTCATAGTTGGCGCGCATGAGGTGGTATGTCAAGTCCCATGAGCTCATATTTTGCTCCGCATCCACTTCGTGTACCACGTTGCCCTCCCTGTCGAGATATTGCCGTCTTTCCGAGCGGACGGCAACGGCCTGTCGCTGGCAGCGGTTGTATCTCTCCAGAAACTCGAGGGCGTCGCCGCCAGCAACAATACCGGCACCTTGGTCGTGTAGCAGCCCTGTATTGCGTTCCAAAATCGTCGTATCGTGACCCAGCGCTTTGAGCGCGATACCATTAGCCAGGCCTCCTAGAGACCCGCCCACCTATGTGTTGTTGCTCACAAGTCAGTATGCATAACAGTCCTCTATAATCTTGGCTCTCAGCGTACGATTACGAAATGCATCTTCTTGGTAGCGCGCCCTCCATTCGGTATCTCGCCAGTAGGGGTGGCCATCGTTTGGTATGGAGGGAGGCAAAAACGGGGAAGATTAGCTGCTGAAGTCTACCTGTGTGGCTGCTGCAATTTGAGCTGGAAGCTAGTTGATGTACAAGAAAGAATATGAGAAGAGAAATATATGATGCTTGACCACGCTGTGCCCCAGGGCCACAGGGTGTGCCGGACATACAGCCTGATCACTGTACAGGAAACCGGTACTCTCTTAGAACGGATGGAAGGATTATTTATCCGAAGGTTGTTCACATTTTGACTGGCCAAAACTTCAGCGCGAGCTCTTTCTACTTGAGAAGCTCTATCTTCGCGGGCGGGGTGGTTGTCACAACCTCGGATAGCCGTAGCGAGCTAATGCTGGCCATGGTGACCCCTTGTTTTTTTACCTCTCTGTTCCGAACACATACTATGGAAGCTTTCAAGGGGCTTAGATCAGTACCTAAGTACATAGGCTGGTGACGACGAGCGAATCCCCGGTGTTGTACACACAGTCGTTATGCTATTTTCTGCTCCTTGCTCAGCAAGCTCCACCCCCTATTTCAGCTCCACAACACCACCACACCACCACATACGACCATACCCACCAGAAAACATGGGATCCCGTCCGCTCTCCCTTAATTAAACTGATGAGGGTCAGATCAGTAGTTGGGTCGGTGACGACCAGCGAATCCCTGATGTTGTATGTTTTTTTCTCTTTTCTTTTTCTGCTTCACCCGGCCTTCGATGTAGCCACCGCCATGCGCGATTGAGACATGGTTTGCCAAAGAGCGGGACTCCATGAAGGATTCAGAGGTAGGCTCTCCATCTCGTACAGCAGGATAGGCTTCATATAAAGTCTGCCGGTCTAGAGAGGGGTCGGAGTGATCAATGTCCTGTGGGCGGGCCTCCCGGTCGACGCTCGGAAAGAAGTCCCGAGCAGACTCGTGGATGAACTAGAATCACTTACTATTTATAGATAGATAGGTAGATAGAATAGTTTAACTGGGTATAACATGGTATTTTTTATGCCTATGTATCAAGCTAACGTGATAGCGTTTTCGTAAAAAAGAGACAAAGAAACTCCTGGAGATCTAGATGATGAGCCTCGTGGCATCATCATAAGCCAGGACCATCACCGAGATGAGGCATCGGCCGCCGCCCGTGAAACACAACGAAAAACAAAGCTACCTGTACAGAAACCTTTCAATGGTGTAACTTAAGCCCCGAGCTTCGCTCCCGGGGA
>FTCU01000416.1_pt1 | contig 22717 bp, 37 predicted proteins | sample 1639521 | NCBI WGS metagenome assembly FTCU01 (sample SAMEA3914864, study PRJEB12502) | metagenome | biome: forest; material: soil | place: USA | collected 2012-03-12 | depth 0.3 m
ACGGTTTCGCGGTCGGTGTAGACGAGGGTGGAAAAGATGCGCAGACACGACCGTCTGATGACGCCGACGTTGACGCCGGGACGATCTGGAAAGGCGCGGAGGACGCTCAAGATCTTGGCTGGCGTCCAGTATTCTTGGAGGGCGCTGAGCGGTACGTAGGGTTTGGCATTCTCGGCGATATCGTGACCGATGTGTTTTGCTCTGGTCACGGCGACAAACTCGGCGAACTGGGCGAACGGGCCCGGGTCGGGGCCCGCCATTGATCGAGGAGACGCAGCGCAATGGTCAGGACGGCAGGCGGGCGGAGACCAGCGCAGCGGGGAGGTGGGCGTGCTCGGCGTGGTGCCCGGCGGCTCAGAACCAGTCAGAGACAAAATGAGGCACCCCGCATCGTGCTGGGCAGACCCATGCCGCACGCATCTGTCACTGGCGGCCGGTAACGTTACTGGACGAGGGCAGCGAATGTGAAGAAAGGAAACCCGCTGCCGGGCGATTGAAGAAAATTGCACTTTTGAGCCGGGCACCGCGGAAGGAGAAATCCCTTCCTGCAGTCCGTTCCCAGAGCCTTGCCTGTTGAAACCGTGGACTGGGACGAGAAGGCTGAGCCGCTCATCATAAGCGCTCTCGCGGCGCTCCATGCAGCGCGCCAGGCTGCCCACTAACGTTAAGATCCATCCATGTGGCAATCACTTGGGTGCACTGTATCTTGTACTGTGCAGGTATCTGAGCAGGAAGGTTGCGTTGAAGCTCAGCCCTGCCCCGAGGGCACAGAGCCAGCAAAGCACAGACTCTCAGCTGGACGCACATTCCTCCTCGAACTTCGAGCGCAGTTTGATGGCCTGCCTGCTCATGTTCAGGAGAATCCAAGAGTTGCGGATCGGCCCCGGGCCTGGTCTTGTTTGTGCCTTGTCAGGCCGCCGGCCGCCGCCCACAGCCATCCGGGCCTCTCCAGGCTCCCTGGGCGGGCTGACTTGCCAACGGGAGGAGCCGCTGGAGCTACCCCCTGTCATGCAGGATTTAAGGTTGAGACTTGAGAGCGGCTGAGAGCGGGGACACCATGGAGTGGGGCGCAGAGGGGCACTCTGCCGCACTCATGGCTCAAGCCCATGGGCCAAGGTGGCGGGACCAGAAAGCTGAGTGTCGTGCCATAGGGTTGAGAATGAGCATGTCGCCCGCCGGCTTTACATTTGTGGGCTGGTTGGCATGCGATGATGCCGCCCGCCAATTTGCACTGGGTGCCGAAGGTTGCCAAGACGGGATTTGGTCTGAACGCACCTGAGAGGTGACCTTCACGCTCTTTTCTCCAGACGATCTTCCCAGGATTGCTACCAGCGTCGACTGGCTACTCTCGAATCAATTACACTCCCATAACCCCCAGCCCAGCGCGGGACTTGTCGTCTCCATTCGGCACCACCTGATGCGGCGATTCCGCAGCGTACGCGGCGCCCTTCTCGTCAGCATACCCGGGGAGGCCCAGGTCCTTGCCGTGGCGTCTTGCCCAGCGGCGGGCAATCCCGTACATGATACCCCATATGGAAATGGTGAGGGCCGTCAACGGCAGGCAGATGGACACGAAGAGGCGCACGCCGCCGCCGCGCACCACCCAGTCGGAACCCAGCGTGCCGTCGTCGTCCCAGCGCAGGACGCCGCTGCTGAAGAGCGTCTAAGAGCAATGATGGTTAGGCTTTGAGGATTATGTGGTGGGGGGGCAAGGACGGGCTTACGGCGATAAAGGTTCCTGGGAGGAAGATCAGCGTGAAAATGGTGATGACGTGCATGGAGAGCGTCTCCTGCTTGGTCTTGATGGCAATCTCGTGCATCTTGAGCGTCCACTGCGTCATTTCGTTGCTTGATGTCTGAGCGACCAACTGGAATGCCTTGGAGGTCTGGATGCTGGTGTGCTGGCTAAGAGACTCGAACTGCAAGGAAGGTATTAGCACCTCGATGAGGCATAGATGTATCGCACAAATCAGCAGCTCACTTACCAGATGTTTGTCATTTTCCACAATGCGAGAGAGAGCCTGCAAGCGACGGCGATGGACACCCATGGAGTGGAGGATGCTGCGCACCCGGCGGAAAAAGACGGCCACCTCGGCTTTGCACTTTTCCCCGTCGAGGAGGCTGGTGAACGCGTGCGAAGCGATGACGGCCTGATACTGTTCCTGGACCTGAGAAACCACGTCTCGGCTCTGCTCCAACGCCAAAATTGTCCCGTCAATTTCGTCGCCTGTCAGGCTTAGCCTCTGGAGCTCGTTGAACGAAAAACGGTTTTCGAGTTCTGCTAGTTGATCGATCAACTGGTCCCGCTCCTCCTCGGCAGTATCTCCTCCTTCGCTTTGTAGCCCCCCTGAGGTACGCCGCAACAAGCCCGAGAGCGTTCGGCTACCAATTCGAGCTGGGAAGCCCGAAAGACTTCGGCTCGTGGCACGAGTTGGTGACGCAGGTGCCGGGGGCGTTGAGGACCCCGATGCTTGGTCACGAAGACTGTCGTGCTGGCTACCTGGACTCATGGTGGTTTGGCGAGAAATCCCCGTTCTTGAGGGTCCCCGCGGAGAGAAGCTGCTTCCTTGGCGATGGAGACTTTGCGCGAGGTTAACCGGGCTTGTTACGGTAGCCACCGGGGCGACTCTGGCCTCAATGGAGTTGGCTTGCAGAGTCTCCTCCATGCTGTCGATGTATTCGCTCCAGGATTCAACGCTCCACTCGAGCAATATGAGGTGAACTTGCAGGCTTGCCAGGAAAGACTGCTCTGGAGTTCTCGGTGTGTCAGGCCGCAGATGTCTGTTTCTCTCTGTCGCGTCCTTGATACGGTTCGCCAGCTCGCTGTCGCCCTTCAAGAGAATGTAGACGGCGCGGCCGGTTTTTAGGTCGAGGGAATGATACAGTGAGGCGTGCCGCAAGGGCCATTGGTTTTTTTCCAGGGGCAAGTCGGTCCGTTCGACTGTGAGGAGGTTGAAGGCGTGTTGAATCTGGATGCCTGACCTGCCCAGATGCGGAAGTGGGAGGGACGGCACGTTCTCGTCAAGATAGTTCTCGTGTCGAAACAGGGCATAGTTGAGAGGCCTACGACGGGCCTTGAAGGTAAAAACAAGGTCCAGAAACGAGGGCATGACTTGGTGGTAGGTCAAAAGCATCGCGAGCTGCTCTTTCGAGCAGCCGAGACGATCCCTCGAGGTTCTTGAATGTAGGAAGCTGCCATCCCACGTCAGTCACCCTGCGTACCGAGACGGAGAGGAGGCGGTTTGACTTACATAAATCGCCACCAGGGGTCTTTCTCCTCCGGATCGAGGAGGGCTTCAACCGCATCAACATCCACGAGCCGTCGTCCCCGGTCGAATGCTGTCGCATTCTCCTGTAGATCGCGAACGAACAACGCACGATCGGAGGGGTGGAATGATCCTTCTTGGTTAAGGCGCGCCTGCAAAGCTTTCTGCGCATGTCCAAAGATCTCCGTTCTCAAGACCGTCAAGGGGTATTCCTTGGACCGCTGACATGCTGCCGCGAACTGCGCGGGGGTATCGCGAGCTCCCGCCATATCACCTCGGGCTAAACCAGCAGCAACTGTATGAGTAATCGGATCTTGAGGATGCGGAAGCTACACAGTATGTGAGCGATTGGTAATCTTTTTCGAGTCCTAGGTCGAGTTCGGTTTAGCGAAGCATCTGCGGGAGTGGGCAAGTTCGTCACTCCTTGGGAATCGTAGCAGTTCTAATCCCAGCAGTTTGGGGGCCTCCGCAACGCGCAAGGCAGATTACGGCCCCGCAGCGGCGCGTGGCCAGCTGAAGTCAGCCAACTGGATTGGGAGTTCTGCCCGTGCCAAAACGGTCTGACACTGGGGGTGGCGGACTCCCACGGCCAACCACTCGGCCGCTTGCATGCAGATCCTGTGGTCCCTTGTGAGGTGAGGCTGTGACCGGCCGTCACACCTCAAGCCACACCTGTTGGGCAATGGTGGCAATGCATGACCGTATCACGCTCCAATCATATGCACTGAATCTCGGCGACTTGAAAACCCCTGGGAAGGGGACACACGCTGACACGTTGGGCCAAGCCACTGTACCGAATGACTTTATTGTGTACCAAAGGAAGGTAGGTTAGGCACCTTTCAGCAAGCAAGCCCCTTTCTTCTCCCCGCCACACGGGCAGCATTACCTGACTGTTTGACATGGACCTAAACCGCGGCCCGGCACCGCGGGCTCCTAAAGAAAGCCGACGTCCTCATCATGTTTCAGCCTCACATCCTCTATCTCATTCTTCTGCTCCTGTATATTGTGCAAGATCAGTGATGAGCTAGTCTTGGGTCCTTATCCGCAACACGCCACGACTAACCTCCGTCAAGGCACTGGGTGTGTCGAAAGTGTAGATTCCCTTGCTGTCTTCCGACAGCTGTGCATGAGCATCAGCCCCCTGGTTTATCTCGCCCGGTGAAGGAGTAAGGTAAGGCACCCACTTGGACATTGAAGGCTGTGTAACCTGGGAATGCTTTTTGCAAATACGCCTCGAGAAGGTCCCTTCGGAGACGGTATGTAGAAATCGTGCCTCGAACCATGGTTGCTGAGACTGCTTGGTGGGATAAGTTCCTGTGAAGAACGCAGCTGCACTGTGCTCCCCGCCTGGGCACATTTATCCGCTCTGGTTTACCCCGCCCTTCCAAGCGAGCTCTGGGACACAAGGCTCTGAAGAGCCGCATTTCTTGCAACCGACAGACCAGACGGCAAACTGTGGGTTAGAATCCAATCCGGCAGCGATGATTGGAGGCCGGTGAGGCCTCCCAGAGCAGTCAAGCGGCAGCTCTGTGTCACGCAATAGGTACCTAAGGTGGACCTACCTAGATCGAGAGGTACCGAGGTAGTAAGTGATTGAATCTTTGGGTACAGCATTCCAAGCGTCCTTGAGTAGAAACCTACCTGTATTACCTACCTCAGGGGCTCAGTCCACCTCAGCTACCTACCTAGGTAAGGTACCTAAGGCACCTAATACTAGTAAGCAACCAAAAGTTGGATTCAGTACACAAAGCGCCTAAAAAGGGCGGTGGACTGGGCTGCGATATAACTGGAAGCGGCTCATATGTACACATAGTTCGGATCTCGATACCGAGGAACCTGCTGCTCATGCTCGAGAATATTGATGTGCAACGGAAACTGGTTTACAAGCATCACAGACCACAGAGCCTATCTCACGAATCAGTATGGGACAGTTTCGAGCAGTTGTTTCCCGTTCCTTTCTTTACTGACCTGAAAAAGCGTTCGTACGACGACGACGTCGCCACCTTCGATGGACAGCAGCCAAGCTTCCCAGTCGGATCCCCGATAGGTATCGGGACACACTTTTATGGCCCGTCTATCGACCCAGCTATGGTTTGGGTTATACCATTTACCAGGATCCACCAACCTCTCTAGTCCCCTTCCTGCCCCTGCGAGATCGGTCCCGAACCGGGTGTAGAACGCGTCGCTGAGTGTCACTGGGACCTCAAGTCTGAGAAATCCCCATTCTGTGCCCTGGAAAGCCAGCGGCTGATCCGCCAGCTGCTTGAAGACGTCACGTACTGCGTCAGCGGCGTCAATGGCGTCGGTGGCCAAGTACTCCCTCGGAACGCTGGCCGCCGAGCTGATCCTTTGCTGTTCCTCGGGTTTTAGCGGGTGTTTATATCTCTGGCGGTTCGTATCAAGAACGCCCATCTCTAACCAAGCCGAATCGTGCTCAAACACCCAGTCGGCGAGGGCTGCGCAGAGATGGGCCCACTCATCCCAGGTACGGCCGCTTCTATCTTGTCTAGCCGATGTTGATGGATTGCCGGTCTCGTGGTCCTGGTTTCTGCGGTTGCTGGTTTCACGATCCAGGTACTAGCCGGGTGCTCGGCACCCGTACAGGAGGTTCATGTACGCTCCCGGTCCGACAGCCATGCCGATGGCGGGTGCAATGGCGGCATAGAGCGGGTCTGGGCCTGTGGCGAGACGGAAGATTCGGCCGGCGATGTGTAGACGCTCGGGAATATGCGGCGGCAAGCCGATGGAGTCAACATCGGTGCTGAAGTCCACAATCTTTGGCTTTTTAGCCTGAGGGGTGGCGTAGGTCGCCGGCGGGGTCAGCGTGCGGGTTTTGTCCTCTTCCTCGCTAGTTGACGGTTCACAACCAGGGGCGTAGCGCTTCGTAAAGAAGCCATGCAACTGCGACCAGTCCGGGTGGTTGTTAAGATCTCGAAGAACGGATGCAAAGAGTGTGCTCGCATATGGCCGGTCATGGAGAGCCTCGATGGCAGTCATGTCCGCATAGGTGAAACCGTTCTTGTGTTTCTGTTGTTGTGGGTAATGAGTTTCGGAAAGCTAGGGCGGCTCTGATCTGAGTGTACCTATAAAAGAAAGGGAGGTGGAGAGGATGGGATACCTCGCCGGCCTTTTCATATTTGATGGGAATCCGCAGGTACATCGCCAGGGGAAGCGAAACTTGCATTGGCATCGTCATTGCCGCTGTTGACAAAACACCAGTAATACCGAGTGAAAAAGGTCAAGTTGAGGTTGAGGTGTGTAAGGCTCATGTCCTTAACCATGAGAAAATAAGGTAAGCCGGCTGAATATCACTCCGACACAGTGACGCGGCAGCCATATTTCGGTCCTCTGAACTGAAGGATCGGTGCGGGGTATAGTACATGATTATTGTCTTAGTGGAAACGATCGACGGCCCCGTGAAGAGATACAGGCGGAAGCGGTCTGAGCAGCGTCTCGAATTTGGTATTTGAAGCAACCAAACATCACTGACTTGATCGTAGAACCTGGTCACGTCCGTCGAAACCATGGAGCAGACGATTGTGGATATGCTCAACTTGACCCTCAATGCTGGTCGTGAGACGCACGCAGCGCCGCGCAAAAGCCGAGGGTCGCCAAGCCCCTTACACGATACGGGCTCCCTGATTATAGACAAAATCTGTGACACAGTTTCAGCCCTGCGGTGTTATTCACGGCTGTCAGGAATCGGCGAGGCGCCTGAGTTATCAGAGTCTCAACCAGTTGCTCATCCCGTTTTCGGTATAAGCACACCCCTTTTCTTTTCTCACGTCATCGAACAATCAACTAATCGCTCCTGGCAGCATCCCTATTTGTTCCGGACTCGCTCATTCCCGTTGCTGATGACCTTCTGGAACGCGATGTGCTCGCAGATCCCCAGTACGCCGGCTGGTCTCCCGGCTCAACCTCGCTGGTTGGATATGCCCGGGAAATCACGTACTGGAGGCGAGAAAAGCAAGGTGGACAGCCTCTCTCAAGAACGTGGCCGCGGGCTTCTCATGGCCCAGGTATCTCAAGGGATTTTCTCTTGATGCGCTGGGAGGAACTCTTACAGCACGGCTTGGGTGAGGACTGGACGGAGAGGAAAGGCTATGAACGAGTCCGCGAACTTATCGGGCCGAGCGAGTGAGTAAAGCCGCCCATAACTGAGTATGCACACACTAGAGTTACGACAGCTGACCGGTTTTTTATGCGCAGGTACGCCTGGCTCGATCCACAGGAGGGCTTGAAGATCCGTCATCAGATCTCAGATCTGATTGCACACATACCCTCACACCCCGTACCGAGCTTCGAGACCCTTACCAGCATCACTACCGCCATGTACAGCTCCAACTGCCACCAAGAATTTGGCTACATCTGGTTGGACCTCCTGCTTCGTCTCCTGGAGGCACGCATGCTCACCCTCCTCATCAAACGGGCCGGTCGGAGCTGGAATGGGGGTCTCACCCGGCCGGTTGTGCTGGCCATGATTGCGGCTCATTTATGGGCCGAGAAAATTGACTTCAAGACCGTTGGTGGGCCAATGGCGGCCGGAGCGACCCTCGACATCAAAAACCAGCAGCTAGATGCCATCGCCAAGTTCGCAAGGGACATGGACTGGCCGTTTGCAAACGAGGTCGCCGCTAAGGCTGATGAGTGGCGCAACGAGCCGCCGCAGTGTGTCAGAATGCCATTGCCAGTCTGGGACTGGCTAAACGGTATCGTCCTTCCAGGGTACATGTTCCCATCTGTTCTCGTGATCTCTCTGTACTTCATGTCGGCGACGTTGCAAAGTGCTGCTGGTCGGTTTGGCCTGAAGTCACACGACGCCAACTTTGGAATTCTGTATCCCGGCAAGTCATACTGGCATGTGCGCTCCATTATCGGCAAGGTCATGGCGCCCCTTTCTCTGCTCAGGGGGACGGGCGGAAAAGGGGTGAGGTGCTTGGCCGGCTGGGTCGGCCCATGTCCTACCGACTCGCCGTCTGTGGTACATCGTTTAGGGGTGCCAGCCACCATAACCGCCATACCGCCGCGCGTGTTTACAGCGCAGACCGAAGCAGACGAGTACGCCCGCCAACCCGCACCAGAGCTCCGAGAGTGGAGTGACGAGGCCAAATGGACCGAGCCCAAGGCCCCTACAACCTCCATCGATTCGGTGGAGCTACGGAGGATCGCGCTGTCCGCGGATACCAGAGGACACGCGGGGGACAGACAGTTGGGAATCAAAACCATAGACTGCCACTTCTGGCTGCGTCAGGCGCAAACGGATGTCACGTTCAGGCTGCTTTTCAACAGCGTTTTTTTGGCCGCACCGCCGTACCGCCGGGATAGCGGCACCCGCTGCCACCGCATCGATCCCTTGGATGCCGCGGATTATGTTTTCCGCACGCTAGAGCTGACCGATTTGATCTCGGCGGAAACATATGGGGCGTGGGATGACAGAGTCATAACGGTCGTCAATGCGACGGGCGGTGGGGCGGCCGAGACATACGCGCGAGCATGGTGCGCCTATGTCGGACCGAGCGCGGTGATCTGGAACAAAAGTGATGGGAGGTGTTGCTTCAAGTGTGCGCTGATGACTGCTGGGAAACAGGGGTTAGGAATGAGGACAGTGATAGTTTGTTAGAACGCAAGGGAGCTGTCCTAGGGATACCACGGGATATATCTGCCGTCAGTGCGCGTACGTCTGTCCCCGAGCAAGAATGCCACGTCGAGTGCCAGCAGATTCCGAGCGATCAGAGGGGTACAAAGTCACCTACTAGAATTCAGGGGCGCTTCAAGGAGACCATGAACAACAGTCTAATTAACACCTAGGCCCAGAATATGTTTTCCCAAGATATACATAGTACAGAAAGCCGTCACACCCAAGCTCAAACCAGCACCTACTCCCTGGGTTGGGTATCTCCCTTTTGCCAAGAGACGATATCGTGGTATCCATACATCTCCGGGATATGCTCCCTCTTGCGCTCCACCGCCAAAGGCGTCACGGTAGGAGGCGGCGGGGGCGGCCGCGGCGCTTGAGTGACAGCGCCGCCAAACCGCGACATGATCGCCTCGCCGGCCGAAGCAAAAATGCCTTTCTTCTCCGCCTGGGCGGCGGCCGCCGCGTCGGCATCTGCCTTGTCTTGCCACCGCACCAGCTTCTCGTTTGTCTTGATGAACAGGCGCTCCCACATGCCGATGTGCTCCTCAGCTAGCGCCTTACGCTGAGGGTCCTTGTGCACCCAAGCCCAGTGAGACTGCGGCTCTGCCAGTTGGTGCAGCTCGTCTTCCTGCGGCTGCTCAATCCGGACGAAGGGGTGCTCGGCCGTTCCCGCGGTGGTGATGGCCGGGGGCATGTCGTAGAACGGTTCAACTGGCCCGCTGATGCTGTGGTACGTAGCCGGGACTCCGGGGACGCGCGGTTCCCGTGTGTTGGGCTTGTCGACCCGCTGGAGGCTGTAACCGTGCTCCGTAAGAGCGCGGCACTTCCACGGGCCCATGTCGTCCATATTCAGCCCGCCGTACAGGTAGCGGATACGGACGCAAGGGTGAATGAGCTCGTTGGGCTCGATGAGTTGATCAATTTTGTTGTCCTCCTGGTAGCCTCCTGGTGTTCTAGTCAAATAGTCTGTTGTGCCGTTTTTGGCCCAGCGGTAGGGAGCAGCGGCGTAAGACCAGAGCCAGTCGGGGTACGACGACAAGCCGTTGGGGTTGTTAATGAGACCCAGCCCCCACTTGCGTGCTCTGGCCGTAGGGCGAATATCGTAGAAGATACGGCTCATCTCCGTCTTGCTAAACTCGACGCCGACTGACGTCAGTTGGTCGGCCATCCCTGGTACGATGATGGTTAGCCCCTGAGAGAGCGATATGCGGAACGCCTCAAGTCCTGGATAGTGTGGCTGGAAACCTACATGCAAGGGCGATGGTGGCAATTTGCTGATCCTCCCAGTCTCCACCGACATTGCAGTGGGAACCGGGGAACCAGACCTGGCGGAGGCGAGTGTCGTCGTTGCCTCTCTTCCCCCACATGGTGCAGTCGAATGCCTTCCGCCACTCGTCTAGGGCAATGGCATGAAAGGCATTCTCAATCCTGGGATGGACGTTTATGCTTTCAAACTGAATCTGCATCTGTGTCAGTCGATAGCTCCCAGTCTCCCGAGCTCGGGGAAAATACGGTACACACCTCTTCGTCTCCACGGCCGCTGTGGTAAAAGGGAGGCATCTTTGGAATGCCCAAGCTCCCAACCGTGTCCATACTCCCACAGCCTTGACGTATCCTTTGACTGGCACATACCTGAAGGTGTTTGTGTCGGGGACCTTCTCTCGCGAACACAGCGACAGTTCATACTGTAAAGAGGTTAGTGATATAGAGTGGGACAATGGAGCTCAGGAGGGAGCAAACCTCTGCGAGCATGTCCCGATAGGCACCTGCTATGCCTCGGAGATCGGGCGCGCCGTCTATAACCATGCTTTTCATCTTGTTGTACAGTTCCTTTCTCCTGGTCTGGAGACCCTCCCACAAACACTGGTCCGACTCTTCGGATGGCCGCTTCGTCACCCCAATTTGAGACCGCTCCTTTGCGGCTTGGAAGCGCTTCAACTTCTTGAGGTTCTCGAACGTGATTCCCAGGAGATGCTTTTTGTCATCAAACGACGTCTTGTGCCAATCTTTCCATGTTTCATAGTCGTTGAAGATATGGAGAAGTTGGTCGAGACCTGAGCGGTTGAGAAAGCCGAGCGCACACACCATGGAGGCGACGGAGCGGGCTGTGAAAGCGCCGCGTGAAAAGCCAATGATGACTATCTCGTCGCCGGGGTTGTAGTTGTCGCAGATGAATCTGTACGACTCAGCGATGTCTTGTGCGACGCCGACGCCGAAGGCTCCTCCAACGACCTGAGCCGCCTTGGTCGACTCGGTGCCAGCACCTGGGTGATAGTAGACGATCTGTGACATGCCAGAACAGCATTTGTGTGCCACGGCGCCAGAAAGCCGGCTGACGTTGCTCGGCGGGCCAGAGCCCGCATTCCTACAAATTTTGTGAGAATAAAGTGACAGAGAGGTCGTTTGTGATGGACTCACGTGTCATTCCAAGTTCCGTCACAGCAGATGACAAGACGTTTGCTGTTGGCAATCTGGTCACCCGTCGCCTTATGAGCGCAGTTAACTCTGTGGAGAGCCATGGCACGGGAGGAAGCGGAAGACGAGAGAAGATCCGGATGAGAGGGGTGCTCTCTCGTCTCTCACGAGCAGTCACGGCGCCCCTTTTGAACTGGCAGAGCCGCGTACCTGCTGGCATGGCTCTTGCCAGTCCAGACATCTTCATCTGTTCTGTACAAGTCTAATAAGGTCTGCTGTGGAGCTTCGAAGTCCCTTTAGCGACGCTCTTGGCCGTTATCCGCCAATAGCGCCGGGCTGACGCGGTCTAGGCCGAGCTGTGCTGGCGTGTCCGACCCACCGAGTTGGATCTATCATTGCTAAACTATGGGGCGTTTTAATTGTTGCCTCGTGCTTGATGGATCCAAATCTCCAGACGGCCCCAGCGAGGTGTCTTGGGTGAAGACCATCCATGGCGCTTTGTCCAATCGCCGACTCGCGATCCAAAACATCCGTTCCACGACATCTCGTATCCGGACTCTGGACCCGACCGGGTTGAGCCAGGGGAGCCGAACGTCGGAGACTCCAGGGTGAAAGGAAACACCTGGGCGCACGACGGTAAAACTGAAATACCTAGGTACTCCTAGCCTAGTGTACTAGTATTTTGTACATAGTAGTACATTGTAGAGACCATTGAAAGTCACCATTTTCCGCATTCCGAAACCCCTGCTTTCGGCACCTTTTACGTATGCCGGTACCGAGGTTGGAACGACCATTCTTCATGTTGAGTGTATCTTCGTCACCCTTCCCGTTTTATTTGAAGTCCGCAATAAGCTTGAACTACCTACGTATATAGCTCAGGACCACGGGGCCCTGTTTTAGCCCACTCGTTTCGACAAATGATGGAAACATGAGGAGAGAAATGCTAGCCGGCGACTTGGCCACGTACCCGTCCTCTGTACACTCGCATCTCCTAGACAAAGGTGTGTGTTTAGCGGCGCTCAGTTTCTCGCCAATCCCTCTCCCTCCCCTTATCATCCACCGACCTCCCGTTTTCCTTGGTAACACTCGTAATCCACACCGCAAGCCTCTCTGCAGTCCAACCCCTCAGCCTTCTCATCTCCCCCGTAAATACTAGCCCCAACAGCATCACAACGGCCGTGACGGGGAGCGCAGTGGCCCAATAAGCCCACTGCCCTAGGTCCGTATCCCGGATGTCGGCCGAGTTCATGCCGAACACCGAGGCGACGGCCGAAAGCGGGAGGAAGATGACAGTGACGATTGTGAAGGCGTAGATAGCGTTTTCCTGGCGGTCTTTGGTGTGGTTGATTTTGTTGTTGTTCTGTGTGTTGGGGAGGACGGCGTTAGTTGGGGGCGGCTGCGATTGGAGAGAGTGTGGAGAAGAGGGGGAGTTATGGTGGTGAGTTAGAGAAAGCAGGGGCGGAGAGGTGGTAGGTGGAAAGGAGACACTCCTGGGACGAGCGCGTGGGATAGGTTATGGACACAATTGAGAGAAGACGTACCGCATCTTTCAGAGAGGCCGCTTCACCGACCATTGTCGCAAAGTCGTCGCGTTTGTCTTTGAGATCCTGGATGCAATCGTGGGCCAGCATATAGCCAAACCCACATGGCTCAAGCAAGCCATTTCTGCCGGCCTCGAGAGCTTTCTCGGCCATGGCCGTTATCGTGGCGTGCTGGGGTGACGAGGCGTAGGAAATCCTCGGCTCGTCCCACACGTCTTGGGAGGCGGTCGCGGACTGGTTTCTGTCGACTGCTTCGGTTTTGGCGAGCTCCATCGTGACAGCTCTCTCAACGCTGTCTCTTGTTTGCAACAGGCTAGAGAGAATCGCTACCTGATTATCAACGGTCCAGCGAATGGCGGAGAGTTCCTCGAGAAAGAGCCCCAGTTTGTGATCAATTCTTCGGTCTGGCCGTCCGGTGGCAATGTCAGAGCTCTGATGAAGCACGTTAGCAAACGGGAACCGAGTTCTCACGATGGGCCACAACTCACAATTGAGTCTAGGTAGGACCCGTACGTAGAGCCAATGTCGGGAAGGCTCGGGGTGACGTTCTTCATCAATTTCATGCTCATAAGCGCCACCAAGTCACTCGGGAGAACCATGAGATCCCGGACTTGGAGCGCGTCCGATCGGGCGCCAATGATTGTCCACATTCCGGTGTAGATATCGGACCTCGCTTTCTGTATCAGCTCCAGGGATCTTCTTTCGTTGGATGAAAACGTAGCGAGGGCGAGCGTTAAATGCACCCACGCATCGGTTAAAATCGAGGGCGGGTTGATTTGTGCGCGGTCAGAATCCTCGATGTTGGTGAAGCTCTCGCTGAAAACCTGAATATCACCCCTTATCTCGCCCAGGGCCGTGACGAGGGAGCCCAGGTGCAGAAGTTCCGGGTCCAGCTCTCGCTCTCGCTCTCGCTCTCGCTCTCGAAAGCTGGACCTGGGACTACTCAACCTTGGTGATGGCTTGAGTGAGTCCTAGTGGCAATAAGGTACCATGGACCGGCGATCAGCCAAAACCACCTCGCGCAGCTAACTTCAGACTGGACAACGAACCGTGACAAGAACACCGACCGCGCCCCAGAACTTTTTAGTTGTGGCCACCCATGTATCTCGCGGGAAGAAGAAGTTGAAGACAGCGTCGGCGGAATTGTACACACTGACTCGTCGCTGAAAGTCGCGTTGTTGTCCTAGAGAGGGCTGCTGTGTGAGATCCAAGATTCGCCGTTCCCTGTTCAGCACTTCGTAGACGAGAGAAGGGAGAGTCTCGTGGATAGATCTGTATGCAAAGCGATCCACGAGGGTAGTTTTACTCCGCATGTGCTCGTCGATGCCGGCGAAGTACTCGGTCGCGCTCTGGCCCTTGGTGGAGACTGGAACACCTAGAGCTAGCGAAGCTGGAGAGTTGCCAAAGCACTCCAAGTAGGCAAATATTCCACACGCAGATCTCGGTTCCGACGTTGAAGGAGATTGGCCTCGAGTGGGAGGTTGGGGGGAGAGCGATGCGCGCTGGATGGAACGTCCTTTTGGTGACAACCCGCCCGAAATCTGGATTCCCGGGCTCTGGCTGCTCTGTCCCAGAGCCACGACAGGATGGAGCTCTGGAACATGCTCTGACTCGGCCGTATTATCTTTCGGAACTGGCCGATCCGCTGGCGTAGGCGTGTCGGCGGGTGTGGGCTGGTCCACTACAGTCGAACCAGGTGGCACCGGCAGCTCCGACCGTGGCGGCTTCATTGGTGATCTGCCGCTGTTCATGAGCATTGAGAATGCAGGAATGTCTTCATGCCCTTGCCTACCTGAGTTGAAGGTCCAATATGAGCTTTTTATTGGGGCGAGACGCGAGTTGAATAACCTTGGGCCACTTGCCAGGCTTAACGGCCACTCCGCGATAGCAGAATCTTATTCCTCGAGGCTGATGCTTGCGAAAGTGGGAGACAAAGCTCTGATGGACGACGGAACTTAGCATAATGATGATGGAGCGAAGAGGGCATAGCAGGCACGTACAAGCCAAGTCTGGCACTGCTCGAGAGGAATTGACCACACGATCATCTCATTGTATCGGACGAGTAATGTCTTGGTTGGAATCTGGGTTTCCAAGGGCTTGAGGGTCTTGGTAATGATGCCTTCACAGAGGGCCTCCTGAGTGAGGCGGCCGTATGTGAGGAGCAGCGCTGCAACGGTTAGCAACTCCAGGCTCGAGGGGTTCATGTTCATGGGGTCCATGCGTAGAGGGCGGGACTTGACGTACAATTGTCGAGGACAAGGCACCAAAGTTGGGAAACATGGAAGCAGGCCGCAGGGGAAACACCTTCCCCTTTCTGCTGGCACACTGCCTGCTGCATCTCCCTGGCGCGAGTCGTCCGCGAATATTTTGTTTGGAGCAGAGTTGGTGTGGCAAAACATTTCGTGCTGGCCGTGCCCGAAAGTCCCGAGTACGGTTCCAAGCTGAAGTATGGCAACCCAATCCAGGTAACTGAGCGAGAGCCAAGTTTCTTGCCTTCTGACATCAGAGGCTCGAAACGGAGTGTTGGCGCAAGATATCGCGCGTACTTCCCGTCAGATGTCTGGACTGTCGTGTTAAAATCTCGCTTAATGGCGCCAACCATGTTCTGGAGTCCGGTGGTTTCGGTGCTAGAGAGGCCAGGAATGGATGCGATTTGCGCCTAGATAATTACACAATACCGGCGAGATTAGCCACACGAACACCAAGGAGGTATGAGCAGTAAAGTAAGCCCAAGCACGGCCAGCGCTCACCGAGAGGTCGTCCATGTCCATATTATTAGATGGCCGCGTGAAATGGCTACAAATGGGGAGAAGTCAGCACAAGTAGAGGGTTTCGTAAAATACCTGACAAAGAAGGAAGGAAAAGGGAAAAGGGAGGGGCTGAAGTAAGGGGTTATCAATACATCCAACGGAACATGGACTGCGGGACGACGGCCCGGTCACTCAAGATTGCCTTCAACTCGGCCGAGTGATGGCCATGCGCGTATCCATCACCGGTGTAGTGCGACTCTAGGACGTGATAGACGGAGCCGGCGCCGTGATTCTTGCCGCCAGGCCCTGGACTTCCTTGCTGGACGCCGTGAGGCGTCTCCTGCTCGTCTCCAGAAACCACCGCGGACTCGGTGTCCGATAGCCCGTCACCGCCAGAGTGCGAATCTCGCTTTCCTTGACGAGAGAGCTCCCCGAAAGTGTAGAAGACAGGTTGATCAGAGGCAGGGTCGTACTGAGCCTCGCTCTTGCGATCATCAGGGTCCGCGTCGGACGATTCTACCTCCGCTCTCCGACGAGCTTCATCGACGAAGGTGAACTCGTCATTGCCACGGCGATAGCGCCGTCTCCCAAGTTCGGGGCTCGAAGCCCGTTCCCCATCTTTGCTCTCGGCGCGGAAGCGCCTTGATTCGATGAAGTCGACTGGGTCCTTGCGGCGCTGGTTCTGGCTTGACCGGTCCGGCAAAGGCATGGAGGAACTACCCGCGTAATCCCATCGCGGCGCGCGCGATGTCGGCTTTACTCTGGTTTCGATTCGGGACGGGTGCCAGGACATTGTGTTGGGCGGCATGGCCGGCAATTGGGGTCGTGAGCAGACTTCTAGGTCGGGTGTGGCGTTGAGGTTTGTTGTTTTTCTTCCAGGTTCAGCTCAAGTCAGTCACCTGACAGACAGCGCCGCATCAATGGACCGGGGGCCTTCAAAAAAAGAAAAGAAAAGGTTACTTTCTCCGCGCTCCCATGCATGATTAAATTAGCATCTGCTAACGTTAAACTCAGCCCCAAATCCAATTATCCCACTCCACTCTCTAATTCAACCTTCCAAATAATAAATTCGAGCTGTCTCGTTGCATCAACCCTGCCGCACGACCTGGGCTTTGCCTCCTGACATGCAGATAATCAAAGTACCTAGGAAGCGCTGGCCCGCCGGCTGCTGGCAGTCTGTTGTTGAACTTGCTACCTAGGTAGGTAAGCGGCTGTCTACGTGGAGGGCTCTGGCGCAGTGTCTTCTACAGTGCAGCTCTACCCCAGGACCAGGCACGCAGGGAGAGATCCCGAAGGGTGGTTGCAGGTTTTTAGCCACCTAAAGCAGGTAGGTACCGCAGAGTCAAGTTTATGCCATGCTGCTGGGGCTTGTAATTAACATATCAAACAGTAGGAGTCGTTTCTTCGTCGATCTTGATGCCAAACTGAACCACAGCAGCAGAATAACTTTGGTGAACCGCCTCGCTGCCGTATACCCTCATCTCCTTCTCGTAAGCAGCCGTGACACCAGGCGTGCAACCACCAGCGTCCCGCAACAATTTCCCCAGCAAGGCGGCATCCCGGACAGCAGTGTTCGCCCCAAGGCCGCCTGCGGGCGTCATGGAATGAACAGCATCCCCAATGAGAGTCACGCGGGGCTCGTTGGGCCACTCGGGCACGCCTGACGGCGATGAGCAAGTGATCTTCCAGAAGGCAGCCTCCGGCTCGATCATGTCTTCCACCAGCGGCCGAAAACGCGGGTGCCAGTCCTTGGTGAGAGCCTTGGCCACATCTGCGGCAGGTTTGCCGACGATGGTGTAGTCCTCGTTTGGGGGGCGGATCACGCCCGGATGGCCCACCATGGTCCAGCCGAATTCGACACTGGGGTCGTCCATGCTGTCGGGGCGGATGTTGGTGATGATCGAGACAGCGCCGTTGGCACGCGTGTCATCTCGCATGATGAAAACACCCTCGCCCAGCCCCTTGAAGGCTGGAGTGTGCGCCTGGCCGTGGATGCCCCTGGCACCCGTGTCATAGACTTTCAGCTTGCCGCCCGAGAGCTGTTTGGCGACTTTGGAGCGGATCCCCTCCCCGCCGACAAGCAGGGAGCCCTCAACCGACTTGGTGCCGTCGGCGAATATCGCCCGCACGCCGTCGTCGGTCAGCTCGTATCCGGTAACATCCTTGGACCACTCGATGTGTTCCTCACAGCCCTCTGCGAAGATCTTTCTCATGTCTCCTCGCGCCACGCCGACGACCTTGTCGCCTCTCGAAACCAAGCCTTTTCGGGGGTCCGCATGAGTTGGAATCTTCTCGCCGGTCACGGCGTTGAATTGTGCCAGACCAGCTCCGCTTGTCTTGCCGCACTTGTCCCAGAACCTCTGGAAAGTGACCGCGTCGAGGGCCGATTCGATGGCATCTAGCCCTTCGGCCGACAGGCGTAGCCTGTACCCCTGGGCGCGAAATACAAACGAGGCATCGCGTTCAAAGATTTTGATCGGTATCCCGCTCAACTGTAGGGAATGGGCCAGCAGTAAGGAGGAAATGCCGGCGCCTGCGATCAGCACTGGCTTGGTGGTTGTCGACATGACGCTTCCGGCCGCGCGTCTGTGATATCTGTCGGGTTGGGCAGGTGGGTTTGGTTGACCGGGTAGCGCAATGTCCAGTGGAGAAGGGGAGTGAAGTTGATGATCTTCATATGTGCTGAGTATGCACGGCGTGCTGATTCAGGATTCTGACGCCTTCACTCTTAGCGCTCCCGGCCAACGTGCAATCTCGTGCATGAGTGGACATTCGAACGGTAATACTGGAAGCGAGGAGGAACCAGCCCGATGACAAATCGAGCTGACGAATCACTGATAAATCAGGTGCATCGACTGGCCGATGAGCCAAGGAAGCCAAAGTCAAACTCACCACTGCGTTCAAATCTGAGCCCAATGCACTTAGTAATAATGAAACGGCCAAATGGAACGCGGGGAGAAAACCCTGTGACGGTCAGACTTTAGACTCTTAGAGCACTACAAAAAGATATTAGTGATAACTAAGACACCTTACCTGAGAACACCAACCTGGAAACACAGCACAAGCGCGTCAAGAGAAGAAGGTTGTAGATTTCGCAAAAAGAAACGGCGAGCGTGCCACAACCTATATCTCGAGGGGTAATTTGAAGAGTCTTATGGCGTTCTCCCTTGCCACAGCCACCTTCTCCTTCTCGGGCAAATCCACCGTTTTCCACCAATCTTGGGCCTGTTCAATCGTGTCATACGGATAATCTACCATGGGCAAGTCCGTTAGCCATTATTCCCCTCACTCTTTGAAGCCATTGAGACTCGTGCTACAGCTTTCGGGTTTCTAGGGGCCACCACTTGCCTATTGAAAACATGCATCTGTCGACGCCCAGCTCGTTGACACAGAACTTCAGGCCCTGAGTCGAATAGAATCCGGACGTGGTGATGGAGATGTTGTGCTTGAAGTAGTATCCATAGTCCTGCACCGAGGGCCTCGTAGCCCGCTTCACGGGCTTGTTGTACCAGTGGTTTGCCCGCCACAGGTTGAATGGGATTCTTGACACAGAAATATTAGCTCAGATCCGCGGACACCATGTTTCAGGGGAGAGGAATACCCTTCTCCGAGATGCCCCGCAACTACCTGGACTCTGGGAAAACGGTCAAAGATTCCGCTCGAGATGAGGGCATAGAGGTGAAAGCTGAGATCCAGGTGGAACTGCACCGCAGCGCCCAGGAGGTGTTTCCGAGGCCCGTACTGTGAGTCGGGCGACGCCAGGTCGCCAGACGTCGGGTACGAAGGGTGCATGTAAACGGGCACGTCGAGCTCCTGCACAGTCTCCCAAAAGACATCGTAGTCAGAAGTGTCAAAAAAGACCTTCCCCCGGCCATCGGCGCCGGTGCATTGGTAGTTGTTGAGGATGGCGCCGAACATTCCGAGCTCTTTGACCGCCCTCCTCAACTCGGTAGCCGCCTCGGCGCCGCTGTGCATCGACAGCGCCGCCAGGCCGCCAAACCTCGCCGGGTTCTTCTTGACCTCACTCGCCAGCCAGTCGTTGCACTGGATCGCCAGCGTCTGTGCTTTCACGGGGTCCACCACCCCCTGGCAGCCTGGAGCCGTGACGGAGAGCAGCATGTACTCGACGCCTTCGGCGTCCATCTTCCGGAGCCGCTCGCCGTGGATATCAGCGAGTTTCTGGGCGAGGGCGTGGTGTGCGGAACCGTCGGTGCCAACAGCCGGGGACGCGGCGCCGGGGGCGTACATGGAGGCCACATCGGCGAGGAAGTCAAGGTCATTCGGGTTAACGACGGCCTCCTCCACCGCGATAGTTCCCTTGAAAGGTGCCATGTTGTTGGGATATCGGTGTCTGATAATTCAGGTTACAGGGGAGAAAGGAACGAACGAGCCAAATGTCCACGGCGGATGTTGCTTGTCGGCGGATGTTGCTTGTCGGCGGATGTTGCTTGTTAGCGGGTGAGCCTGCATAGTACTTGTACGGTTCCATGTCGCCCCGTTTTTTGCCTGCCGGGTTCGATTTACCGACTCCAAGTATGTACATAAAGAGTTGCTCGGCAAATCCGGCCATCACGGAGCTTGTTGGTAGCTGATTTTGTGGGATCAAGGACTAAGGTGCGGCGTCCGCCCGGCGTGCAAGTGCGGTCTCCGCAGTTGGTCAATATTGAACGCGTTAGCACAATCCTCCGCCCCTCTCTTAGCCCACTTTCAAACCCTGTCCTGCTGTGGGGTTCTGCCCAGGCCCGGAGAACTTCCCGACAGGTTCACCTGGGGTTGGAGATCAAATGACCGGGACTTGGCAGGTCACAGGCAGAGTCAGCGGAACTGGGGTTCGGCGTTGGCTGTTCATCAAGACGTTTGACGTTTGGAGGCGGGACTTCAAGCGTAGGTAGGGCGAACTGGCTCAGGGTTATGGCACTCGTGGCGTGGTGGCTGTGGGTATTGGAGAGAAAGAAGAAAAGGTAAAATACAGAGGTGGAAAGATTGCCCGCAACCCACACCCTTTACAGAAAACAGGAAGCCTTTAACAAGAGACACCAAGGCGCTTGAGACGCAAACCACAAAAATACCACGCCAGAAGAAGCATACTGTCATGGATTCGTTGCATGTGCGCCTGCAAAGAGCTGACATAGAACAGTTGAAAACAGCAGATTTACTCGGGGCTTATTCGATCCGTGAACCAGTCGAGACTCAGGTGCAACTCGCTCTGACCTGGACCACTCCCACTGGAATAAGATTAGCTCAAAAACAATCCGCTGGCGCCAATGGCTCTCAACTTACTCATGGCAGTTGATATCCTCCAGAACCACGTCAAAACACTTGTCTGCATGGCTTTGTATCTTCCCCGGGTTGATCCGAAGAAGACCCTGCATACTTCTTGCCCTTCCGTGAAGGTCGGGAGACGATGGGTTCGTGATGATTCGCATCAGAAGTATCAGTGAGGATGTGAGAATATAGGAGTCAAACCAGAAGGAACCCCGAAGGAGATTTCTCGACTGCATCTCCAGCAGCGTGTCGATTGCGGCACCATTGTGGTTCTCGCAGATTTCCACATAGCGATTCCTCGTGCCATGCGTGACGAAAGTAGCGTCAAACAGAAATGGCCTTGTTATCAGGACAAGGATGCAATGGTATCTTAAGCGAAGGTAGAAGGTTGCATTTGCAAAAGAATCTGGGACGGTGCTGTTGGTGAAGTGGTCTGGTAGTGTCTTCCACCACGTGTCAATGTCCCGTAGCAAGGGATCGACATCCTGCCCTTCACACCGTTACTTGAGGTAGATGCAGTTCATGGCACGATCGAGAAACTGGCTTAGGCGTGCCGAAGCTGACGTGTACATCGGTGGACTGCCTGTGGTCGCTGTGAGGTACTGTTCACGGTCAGCCTCTATTGCGGCGGGCAGTGTTGCGTGGTGTCCAGTCTCTCATTTGATTTGCAAGGAATGTTTTTCAATCCTACCTCTGAGGGGGGAGGAACGTTGTTCATATCCATGGTGATTGCGGATGGACGGCCAAGAGAACACGAGTACCACTGGTCTAGCTCGTATAATGACCACCATATCCTCGATTTCTGCTCGGCCCACAACAGGTTGTCGTCGTCTGTCCTAACATGCATACCGAGCGACTGGGCAATCCGGACTGCACTGCCAAGAACGACCCAGGAGCTGTGCCGCTGGTTGTTTTTCCATCGATACAAGGCCTCGAAAATGTCAGCAACGCTCACTAGACGGCAGTGGTGTCACAACTGACCATGAGAACCAGGGCCTGAACGCTCTCAATGCTTCCTTCTTCAATCAAGGTGTCGGTCTGAACTTGAGCAACCATAGCATGTGGAGGTGAATTATTGACGAGATCCACGACGAGTCCAACTGAGGCATGAACGGACGGGTTGTGGTTCCTTCCTGTGTATACGCTATCAACGGCGTCGAACAGCTTCTCGGGGCTGATGAAGTAGGCGAGGCTATTGATCTGGCGCAGAAACGTGACACAGCATCGTTCGCATGCGTTCCGGCCAGGAAGACCAACTGAAAGCCCCATTGACGGCGGTATTGGCGTGTCCTCGCGCAGGTCAAGCGTGGGGTCCTGCTGCAGCATTGCGAGCTGCGGAAAGCGGCCCGTAATGTACGAGCTGACCTTGGAACGCAGGGCATTGTAGCTTGCTGCTCCATCAAAGCCTAGGAGCTATTCTGTCAGGAACAACTGCTTTGCAGCTTTGCAGGGCCAAGAGGGATGGAGCTACGACGTACGGCGCTGACAAGATGCGTCTGAGATGAAGGCACCGCTCAGGTCGCCATCAGACACAGAGGGAGGTGTGCCATCGGCAGCATGCGTGGGCTCCGGAGCTTCGCTGGTGGTAGGTGGAAGGACAGAAAGCTGGGGCGTGGGCTCTTGAGCAGGGGCGGGCCAAGAGCTGGAACTCGTGCCTGGCAGCTGCGAGACAAGTTCTCGGAGATCCTCGACACTCATCGACGTGGTTGGAGAGAAACGGCGGATAATCGTCGCCATCAGCTCGAACTGCTCCTTGGAGGTGTGGTAGTGGGGACGGGCGAGGGCCTCATCGGTGACCGCGCAGTCCAAGTCCAGCCGCTCGCACCGCCGGCAGGATCT
>FTCU01001092.1_pt1 | contig 22710 bp, 20 predicted proteins | sample 1639521 | NCBI WGS metagenome assembly FTCU01 (sample SAMEA3914864, study PRJEB12502) | metagenome | biome: forest; material: soil | place: USA | collected 2012-03-12 | depth 0.3 m
TGGCTGGCCGCCAGGTGACTGAGCACAGACGGTGGGGCGCCGGGGCAGGCTCTGGCCCACACCGGAGAGTTGTCGCGGGGACTTGCTGCTGGGCAGATTCCAGGCAGATCTCAGGCAGTTTCCACGCTCTGATGCCGTACCCAGGACTTGACGACCACAAATTGCAACCTATCGCTCGTTTCTGCGGCGGGGATGGCATTCGATGATGCTGGATTCGACCTGTCATGGGCTTCACGTTCATCAGTGTCTTGACTGCATGCAATGCAAATGCAATCTGCAAGGCAACAACATCGAAGCACGTTGATGAGACACAAATTGCCACTCTCCAGATCCATCAGTTGAACACACTCGGCTCGCATGTGATACGCTCACCAACATCAGAGGGGAGAAAAACTAGCATCTGCATATTCCTCCGATTTGCCGCTTTCGCATTTTTTGAGGCTTGGATTTCTGCGACAACCCGATACCACACTCTTGCAGCTTGGGCACTCCACCACACGCCGACAATTCCCGAGACAAGGCCATTTTTTATCATGGTTCAACAGCTCCAAGTAGCGAATTAAGCCCGCCCCATCGACTCTCACCCATCTCGACCGGCCGATATGCGGAACCTGCGCAACATCGGGCATGGCGTCTTTCGGGTGCCATCCCCATCCTCGGCCTCGGCAGACCCCGTCTCGGCCTCGTGCTGGGATGCCGCCCGGGATGAGGTGATCGTCGCCTGCGGCCCGGCCCCCGGCGACGCCCGCATCGAGCTGCTGCGTCTGGCGAAGCACATTCATCACCTGTCGCCCTCCCAGCTGTAAGATCCCTGATTATGTACGTACCGGTCAGGTCCTAAGTGCCCGTCGCCAACAGACAGTCGCAGAGCGTCGCCTCGTGGGATGTCCCCAGCCCGGCCCAAGATGGCGTGCCGGACGTCATCCACAGCATGCACTACTTCAGCGATACGCTGACGACATGTCTCGTCATGGCCGGCGGCGACATTGTCACCGTCACCGAAGACGAGGAGGGCATCGCCATCCCCGGTGAGGCCCACGTCGAGATCGTAGGCACCCTGTCTCCCTCCATCGCCGCCGCCCGCTGGTCGCCGGACGAGGAGCTGCTCGTCGTTGCCACCGGCGATGCCAAGCTGGTGTTCATGAGCCGCGCCTTCGACGTGATCGCCGAGGTGGCCCTGACCCCCGACGACCTGAAGCTCTCCAAGCACGTCTCGGTCGGATGGGGCAAGAAGGAGACGCAGTTCCAGGGGAGGGGCGCCAAGGCCAAGGCCCTCCGAGACCCGACCATCCCGGAGAAGGTCGACGAGGGCACGCTGAGCGCGAGCGACGACCGCCGCTGCAGCATCAGTTGGAGGGGCGATGGCGCCTACGTCGCTGTCAACTATCTCCAGGAGGGCGTCCGCCGTGTCATCCGCGTCTACAACCGCGACGGTGAGTTGGACAGCGTCAGCGAGCCGGTGGACGGACTCGAAGGCAGTTTGAGCTGGCGGCCCGAGGGCAACCTGATAGCCGGTATTCAGCGCCTCGTTGACCGCGTGGACGTGGTTTTCTTCGAGAGGAATGGTCTGCGGCACGGCCAGTTCACCCTCCGAGCACCCCTTGACGCCCCTGACGCCCTCGAGGACGTGGCCCTGGAATGGAACGCAGACTCCACGGTTCTTGCTGTCATCCTAAAAGACCGGGTCCAGCTCTGGACCACCGGTAACTACCATTGGTATCTGAAGCAGGAGATTCTCTGCGGCCAGCCGGCCGGGGCGGCTACCCCACATCAGAGGCCGCGTTTCTCGTGGCACGCTGAGAAGCCTCTCCTCCTTGCGGCAGCGACCACAGGTACGTCTTGCTCGGTTTCCTCGGTGATTCATGCCCGCCTAACAAACCCGTAGACAAGGTGCTTGTGAATGAGTATGCTCTTGCCGTCGCCAGAGGGCCGACAAGGGCCCCGGACGACCACGGGGCCGTAGCCGTCATCGACGGGCACACTGTCAAGTTCACGCCCTTTCGGATATGCAACCCCCCTCCTCCCATGGCCATGTGCGAGCTCGAAGTCGAGTCTGCTGTGATCGATGTGGCCTTTGCAGCCGACTGCTCCGCGATGGCCGTCCTGCACCGCCTTGGTGTCACCTTGTTTGCTCTCGAGGCCCGCGGACCTCGCTTGTCCAGTCCGAAATTTGCGACCTTGGCGGGTTTCGGGACGGCAGGTTCTCAAATATACGACGAGTCACCGCTCCAGATCGCCTTTTCCTCACAAACCGAGGTTCAGGTTCTGCATATGGCCGACGACCTTGAGCTGCTGCGATATGACTTTGGCTCTGATGACAAGACAAAGGAGTGGCTCAAGACGGATGCGGGCTCGGTCGCGACGATAACGACGCCGGGCTTCGAGATTCAAGGGGTGGTTGCCCAGCATTTGTCTGGGAGGCTCAGTAGCATCTCTGCCAGAGAACACTCACCCATTCCCGCCCAGCTTCCCATGTTCCTGCCATGGACCAGCTTCGTCGTGCTGCACGGGGAATACCTCGCGTTTGGCATGTCCAGGAACGGGCATCTGTATGCAAACTCGCGGCAGCTAGCAAAGAATTGCACATCGTTCGTCGTGACGGACCAGCACCTCATCTTCACCACCAGCAACCATTTTGTCAAGTTTGTCCACTTGACTTTGGAAAAAGGTATGTTTGTCGCCTCCTAGGACTTTGGGGTAGACCTGACCGGTACAGACCTCGACGTCCCCGCGGACGATCCAGAGAAGGATGAGCGCTGCCGCAGCATCGAGCGAGGCGCACGGCTCGTCACCGCCATCCCGACCAAGATGAGCCTGGTGTTGCAGATGCCGCGTGGCAACCTCGAGACCATCTACCCGCGGGCCATGGTCCTGGCTGGCATCAGGAGTCTCGTTGAGCAGAAAGATTACGCCTCTGCTTTCGCGACATGCCGGACCCAGCGTGTCGACATGAACATCCTGTTCGACCACCGCCCTGAACAGTTTCTGGAAAATGTTGCCTTGTTCCTGGAGCAGGTGAAGGACCCAGCCAACATTGACCTGTTCCTGTCAACGCTCAAGTATGTCGAGCCTATTCTACATCTCGAAGCGTGTATTCTGACTTGCCTAGGGAGGAGGACGTCACGCAGACAATGTACAGGGACACCAAAACCGCGGCTGGCCAACGGCCCTCCGACGTCAACCCAACCGTCAAGCCTGGCAAGATCAACACCATCTGCGACGCCGTCTTGCAGAAACTCCGGGCTCAGAAGAAAGCGAACCTCCAGAACATCATCACGGCTCATGTGTGCAAGAACCCGCCTGCGCTCGACGACGGCCTGCTGGTTGTCGCCGAGCTGATGCGGGAGGACGAGGCCTTGGCGGAGCGCGCCGTCGAGCACATCTGCTTCCTGGCCGATGTCAACCAGCTGTTCGACCATGCCCTCGGCCTGTACGACCTCGATCTCACCCTTCTGGTAGCCCAGCAGTCCCAGCGCGATCCGCGCGAGTACCTGCCATTCGTGCAGGAACTCCACAAGATGCCGCAGCTCAAGCGGCAATTCACCATCGACGACAAGCTCGAGCACTGGGAGAAGGCCCTAGATCACCTACGGGCGCTCAACGACTTCGACGACGTCAAAGCCTACGTCGTCAAGCACAACCTCTACCAGTACGCCCTCGGCGTCTACCGGCACGAGGAACACCACCACAGCGCCATCACCGACCTCTTCGCCGCCCACCTCAAGTCCACCTCGCACTTCAAAGAAGCCGGCCTCGCCTACGAATCCCTCGGCAACTTCCCCGACGCCACCGACTGCTACCTCAAAGCCGGCGCCGCCTGCTGGCGCGAGTGCCTCTACACCGCCCAGCAACAACACTCCCCGCCCCTCTCCCCAACCAAACTCTCGGAAATCGCCACCGCCCTCGCCGACGCCCTGCGCGAGGCCAAAGACCACGCCGCGGCCGCAACAATCCACCTCGACTACCTCTCCTCCCTCGAATCCGCCATCTCCCACCTCTGCAAAGGCTACCTCTTCGCCGATGCCCTGCGCCTCGTCGCCCTACACAACCGCCCGGACCTCCTCCCAACAGCAATCGACACAGGCCTCGCAGAAGCCCTCTCCTCCTCCACCGAGTTCCTAGCCGACTGCCGCGACCAGCTCGCCGCCCAGGTCCCCCGCATCGCCGCCCTCCGCCTTAAGGCCCGCGACGACCCGCTGGCATTCTACGAGGGCGAAAACCCCTTTGGCTCCAAAACCGGCGCCGCCGGCGCCGAAAACATCCCAGACGACATCTCCGTCGCGGCCTCCTCCCGCCTCGGCACCAGCGCAAGCCTGTTCACCCGCTACACCGGCAAGGCCGGCGCCAGGTCGGTGGGGACGTTGGGAACGGGCGTCTCGCGCGCGACGAGCAAGAACCGAAAGCGCGAGGAGAAGAAGCGGGCGCGCGGGCGCAAGGGGACGGTCTATGAGGAGGAGTATCTTGTTAATTCTGTGCGGCGGCTGGTGGAGAGGGTTGGGGTTGCGCAGGGCGAGGTGGAGAGGCTTGTTTTTGGGTTGGTAAGGCGTGGGATGGGGGAGCGGGCGAGGGCGGTGGAGGGGTTGATGGGTGGTGTTGTGGAGGGGTGTAGGGAGGCGGTGAGGGAGGTTTGGGGGGGGACGACGTCTGCTGGTTCTTTTGGGGATGGTGCTGTTGGTGAGGGGGTTGGGGAGAGGGAGGAAGAGGGGTTTAACTATAGACCGGGTGGAGGGGAGGGGGTGCTGTATGATAGCTTGGAGGCTATGCGGGCGAGGCAGGTGCCGCCTGTTATTGGGGGGTTTGAGAGGTTGTCTTTGTTGGGGAAGGGGAGGTGAGGGTTATGATGGGGTTGGTGATTGAGAAAGGAGGCCAGGGAAGGAAGAAAATGGGTTAGGATGGTTGGCTGGATATGGAAAAATAAAATGGTGATGTGGCATGGCTTTTTCTCCTGACAGGGTCCGTTTTGGGGTGGGAACTTTGACAGACAGACACTGTCCAAAACAGCCCCTGACATGCGACGTTGAGATGCTACGTGGATTGTGCCATGCGAGTGTGACAGGCTGTTTGTTGGCTGGCCGAGGGCCAAAAGACCGGAGCGGTATGAACAAGATGGCTCGGATGGGTAGGTGTATGTATGGAGCATGCGGTTTGTTCGCCTATCCAACGCCCGGCTGCGCACCCTCGCTATCAACCTTCAACGCAGCGTTTACCCCTTTCTCACCCCCCATATACCATCCCTCTCCATCAATGAAACTCCGCATCCACCCTCCCATACCTCACCCCATCAACCTTCAACTCAAACCCCAACCCGGCACTATCCACAATCATCTCGAGCGTGAAGTCCAGGTTGTCAAACTCGACGCCGCGCGTCGTCGTCAGCCGCGTGAACAGGCTGCGCGGCACGGCGCTCAGGTCCGTCGTCAGCGTGCACGTGTGCACCAGGTCGCGCGTGTAGGCCTTGGGCGGGTCGTCGGCCTCGCACGCGATCAGGTCGTCGGTCACCATCAGCGACTGGCCCGGGCGGAAGTTGCGCGTGTAGTGGAAGGCGATGGGCTCGAGGGGGGAGATGGCTTCGCCCTGTGGGGGGGTTAGCTCTGTGTATTCCCGGAGAGAAAAAGGGAGAGAAGAATCACCTTCGCGATGTGCCACTGCATGCGGTCCGAGACCATCCAGCGCTCCCACAGCGGCGACCAGTACCGCTCCATGACCGAGTGCTTGGCCTCGTCGTAGACGGTCGCGTAGGACGTGCCGTAGTGCATGCGCGACTTGCGCGAGATGACCATGTTGCCCTCGAGGCCGCGCAGCACGGCGCCGCGCACGACGGCGGTCCACGCGTACACGGGCTGCATCACCTCGATGGACGGCCGCTCGCGGAGGTCGATGTTGGCGGCGGTCGGCCGCTCGCTGTAGGGAGGCGGCGCGCTGGTGAAGTGGTTCTTGAGCCGGCCGTAGAGGTAGTCGCTCTGGCCGAAGCCGCCGACGAGGATGATGCCCGAGACAATGCCTCCCTTGGCGCGGAGCGTGTCGACCTGCCCCTGGACGAGGTCGCAGACCTCCTTCACGACGGGCTCAAAGATTTCCTTGATCTGGTCGGCCGACATGACGAGGAAGCCTGAGTCGAGGCCGACGGCTTCGTCGTCTGGGAGGCCGGGGAATCTGGGCGGGTCAGTGAGGGACGGGCGGCGGGCTGCTATTGGGGCTCACTCACGGGATGTTGACCTCCTGGTGCTCGTCCTCGTTGAAATTGCGCTTCACAAACTCCTCGAAGTACCGGAGCCCCATCTGCCACGTCTTGCTCTTCTTGAGCTTCATCTCGTCGAAGCGGGTCTGGCCCAGCTTGTTCTTGACATACTCCTCGAACCGGTAGTTGAGGAAAGCGCTCCCGCAAAGACCTCCCGTGCCAACAGCAGACTCCTCGACACGGATGGGGTTTAACGAGACGATTTTGTATGCGATAAGACTATGATTTCTGTCAGCGTCCTTTCCAGACTTGAAGGTCAGAGAGTACGCTTACTCGACCGTCCCACCGCCGGCATCGCAGACGATAAAGTTGTCCCCGACCTTGAGATGATTTGGCTGGATCGCCTTGAGCGTGTACACGGCGGCGGCCTCGGGTTCGCTGACCATCTGGATCTGGGACTGCCTGCCCATGCCGGCGCGTTCGGCAGCTTGAAGGGTGGTGTTCTTGGCGGCGTCGGACCACACGGCCGGACAGGACAGGACGAAGTCGACCTTTGTCGAGTCCATAAACGACGTGCCGTAGCGGCGGCGGAGCGTGTCCATGGTGTGGTTGTATATTTGGGTCAGGTACTCGCTCACGGCGTCGACGACGGTCTTGTTGTACCGCTTCAGCTGCGCGGCAGTCTCCAGCGGGCTGACGTAGAATGGCAGCTTCTGCGAGCGGTCAAGGAACAGCTTGATGCAGCGAAGACGCGACTCCTCGGGCTTGAGCTGGAAGCCCCATTTCACGACCGGGGCAGTACCCGCGGCGGCACCGGGCGGCACGACGTAGGAGATCTCGGTTGGGACCTTGTCCGAGGTGATGCCATTCCCTCCCGGCCATGACTTGATGATTTCAATGTCGTCTGGCGTGCCAGTGTAGACGGCGGCGACGCCGGGTCCGTGTTAGCCAGGTCAGCCCCTGAAATTGCACTGCAGGCAGCCGGTGTGCGGGCGTGAGTAAGGCCAAGTGGAGCAACCACTCACCCAGAGAAGGTAGTGCCAAAGTCCACGCCGACGATCAGCCGGTCGTTAATCGGGGGGGGATCCTTGGCCGGTTCCCTTACCGGGCCGTTGATAGCCTCGGCGGCGGCGCTCTTGTTGTCGTTGTTTGTGAAGTAGTTCCGGCTGTCTCGGTTCCTCTGGCTTGGAGACGGATGCAGGGGCAGGGAGATGCTCATGGTGGCGGTGATGTAATCTGTGTACCCCCCGGGATGACTACAGGTTCATGGCATACAAGTAAAAGCAGAAGGGCAAGGCAAACAGACGGATGCCGCAGCCGTGCCAGAGAGCAGCAGAACAGCAGTGCCGACGGCTTGCGCCGAGTGTATCTCTAACACCGCAGCAGCAACCACCAAGAGGGCGTCACTGACTGTCCCGAAACAGAAACGGAAAAAAGAGAACAAAAGCACACGACAACGAGAGGACGAAACGACGAAAAGACGGCAATCCAGGATCCCGAAATATCCAACAGGCAGACAAGGCAGACAACAAGACAGACAGGCACCTCCAGACACTCCCTCTCCAAAGCGGACGCCGACTGACTCCTGCGAGCAGCGGCCTGCAAGGCGAGGCCCAAACCCCAAACCCAAACCGGACGGGGACCAGAGCAGCGCAGCGCAGAAAGAGGATGGCGGGGGAGGGGCCAAGTATGTAAAGCGTGCTTCTCTGTAACGTCGATAACAATAATTGCTGATGAATATGGGGTATGCCGTGACCGGGCTACTGTCGCAGTTGGGGCCGATGGGCCAAGCGGGGTTTGTGTCGTCGAGTCCTGGCGTATCGAATACTGCTGCCTATACGGCCCAGCGCGCGATGCCTTGGTGGTGTGCGTGTGTGCGTTGCGCGGGGTCCTCGGCGGGGACTCAGGGGTCCCGCCGTGTGTGCCTGGAAAGTGGGCTCTCGGGAGCCATGCCTCGAATGGCAAGGTCAAAGTCACGTGTGACGGGGGCAACCTGGGCTGAGATTCAGCCTCAGGGCATCTCGGCGGCAGCGAAATGTGAGAGCTCTTTCAAGAAGAAGAAGAGAAAGAAACCAAAAGAGAAAAAGAAAAGAAAAAAGAAAGAAAAAGAAAGAAAAAGAAAGAAAAAGAAAGAAAAAGAAAGAAAAAGGAAGCAAAAAGGGAAAAAAGTCAGCGACACAACTAAAGAGGACAAACCACCAAAAAGAAACCCATCCAGCACCACGTCAACGCCCTGTCTCAACCCCCCCAGCCAGCCGGATGAGACACGCCGCCGATCTCTCTATCATGTATCCTCCAAGAAAGCCAAAAGCACAGAAAAAAAAAGGGGGAGTGAGACCCGATCTTCAACACTGCATCCTCAGGATCCAGAACGGAATCCCGAACAACAAAACGGAGATGCTGAACAGTCCACGCAAAAATGTCTTGCTCAAGGACGATCCACATCCAAACCGCCACGTTGAAGGGTGGGGGCAGAAACAAGTCATTCACAAAACCCAATACCTAGTGCAAGCAAGCTGTGCAGCGACAAAAAAATAATTTGATTGATTGGAGCAGCGAGAACGACAGCTCTCAGGCCGAGCTTCTCTCCAGGAGGGCGAGGGTAAGTGGATGATGGTGATGTATCTAAGCCGATGAAAAAAGAAAAGGAGGTATAAGACACGGCGATGGTGGTGTGGTTATGTCGATAATAAAAGATAGTACTGAGGTAAAAATACCAACGAGACCGCCTCCTCCTCCTTTCACCCCCTCCCCGCCCAACAAAAAAAGAAAAATGAGAAAACCTGACGATGACAATGACGGTATGTGATATGTGGTGTGGTGGTGTTTTTGCAAACGACAAAAGGAAACTATCAAACACCCCAAACGACTCTGCGACAGCAGGGTTATGGCTGGGCCGGCGACGACCAAAAAGAATCGTGTCCCCCAATCCAGCCCTTCCGACCAATCTATATAAAAAAGGGGGGGGTATTGTGTAGTAGTAGTGTAGTATTTGCGACGGTAAACAAAGCGCGCAAGACGAGAGAGCCAAGACGACAAAAAATCCACACCAAGATTATTAGAATCCGTACTTTCAACAAAACGTGGGCGACAACAACATCCGTCCCCCAGGGGTATTCGCGAGATTTTCGAAGAGAAGACGCTTGTGCAAGCAGCAAGATATGGCCACGGCCGAGGCGTGGTAGTGCGAAGATCAAAAAATGGAACAATGGAATATCCAAAACGTCCGCCGTTGTTGTTGCTGACAGGACACCGCCGAGAAACCGAAAGACGAGCAAGTGTCGAAAATGAGCGATGCGACCGATAGTGTATGATGATGCCACCCAGAAAGCGAAGAAGCCCCAACACCGTCCCATGAGACCCAGCCAGGAACAAAGACTTTTGTGTGAGTGAGAGAGGAAAAGCGTCAGACAGAGAGAGAGTTGCGAATCGCAGCCGAGGCGGCCGCCGTGCCGGTTGTGTTTAGAAGCGGTTCCCTGCCGCCCAGATGAGAGCCGATGCCGAGGCGGCCCAGTCGCCCTCGTCGTATGGAGGTGTGGGCCACTTGTCCTCTGTCGTCTGCTTGTTGAAGTTGAGGGGCTTGGGTGTGACGGCCTCCTTGCCGTGGCCAAAGAGCATGACGTTGCCGCTCGCCGAGGGCGAGGGTGTCGGGTACGGGTTGGAGAGCGCCACGGCGCTGGCGGTTGCGTGCGGCAGGGCCTGCTCATCCCTCTCGAGGCGCTTCATGGCACGGTGAGTCGACGTGAGAACCTCGTCCAGCAGCTCGTCCTCCTCGTCCGGAGCATCGTACTGGTTGACGCCGTGTACGGCCTGCGACCTCCGTGTCCGGCTCGATACTGGGCCGGTTCCGCGAGCCGCTCCCATCAAGTTGTCCACGGACCGCGGTTGGTGGTGGGGGAGCGAGTGGTGGCGCTTGAGATGGCTGCTCGGCGTCACCTGGTGTGCTGGTGGCGCGGGAGGGACCTCGGAAACTTGGGGAGCATCGCGCATCTTCCTGTCCAGAGAATCGTACGTGTCCTTGGGAACGGGCGCAGGAGGCGGGCTGTCCATGATCATGGACGACCGGTTGCTGCCCCACGGGCCACAGCCAGCCTGAGCCTCGATGTCATCGTAACCTGGCGAGAGGGGCGTCTGGTGTCTGCCTGAAAACCGCCTCGCCCGCTTGCGCAAATGCGAGAAGAAGCTCTCCTTGTAGCCATTCGTCGGCGAGACGACGCCCGAGTGCCCGTTCAGCGCCCGCTCGGCCTGTTGCCTGTGAATCTCGGCGTAGTTGTTGGTGCTGGAATTTACCGATAATTGGCGGCCAATCTTCTTCTTCTCCTCGACCGGCCCAACCCTGTGTGTACCATGTGCATAAGCGTCGTGGTGCTGTGGCGCCCGGCCGCTTCCTTGAACTGTGACGGCGTCCGACAGCGGGGAGATGGGGCGGATCGTGGGGAGAATCGGCATCGGCGCAACATTGTTGGACGGTCCATTCGTCCAGGTGGCCCTCTTTTGTTGTACCGCGGGCCTTGGCTTTGGTGCAGGAGGCTCGACGGCAACGATAGGTACGGGTGCAGGGCGAGGAGCAACCACGGGATCCTTCTGAACCGGCGGTGGTACCGCAGAAACAACTTCGGCGCTCTCGGAGCGCCCAATCAGGGATTTCCTAAACCACGACGGCTTCGACGAGGTGGGCGTCGATGTGACCGACTCCTTCCCGCTGCCAACAACGGACTGCTTCCGTCCCAGAATTTTCGAGGCCGATGACTTGGGCCGCAGAGGGTCGACGGCATCGGCAAAGTATTCGTGAGCAAGCGCCTGGGTCGAGGTCGGGCGGTTCTTGGGGTCCCACATCAGGCACCAAGTAACAAAGCGAGCGAGCGAAGCAGGCCATTGCGGAGTCGGCAGGAAGGTATCCATCGAGTGCGGCGCCATCTTGGGGAACGAGAAGCCGAGCTTCCCGGCGAGGCGGGTCCCTTCCCTCCATTCTCCGCCGCCAACCGGGAGGTTGGCCTTGTTAGTCCAGAGCGCCGGGCTTCCCATGATCTCGCAGACCCTCCACACCTGGTCGACCTCGTTTCCACCGGGGAAAAGAGGCTTCAGGGTGGCGACCTCGACGGCCATGGCACCAACGGCCCAGATATCGACGGGTGCCGAGTACTCGCCGGCCCTCAGCAGCACTTCCGGCGCACGGTACCAGCGCGTCGAGACGTAGGTGGTGTAGGGCAGTTTCGAATGCGTCTCCCGCGCCAGGCCAAAGTCGGCAATCTTCACGGTGTAGGTCGGCGGCGTCGAAGGGGGCGTCACCATGGCCGAGTACCGCCTAAAGGAGTTGGTGTAGTCGGAGTGTGATGATGTCGAGACGAGGATGTTCTCGGGCTTGATGTCGCGGTGGAAGAAGCTGTGGGCGTGGATGTGCTCGAGGCCCTGCATGATCTGGAACAGGATGCTCTTGACGCTGCCGTTGTCCAGGCACTTGTGGTCCCTCGCCTTCATGAGCTGGTACAGGTTGCCCTCCATGTACTCCATGCAGATGTGGAGCTTCTTGCTAAACGGGTCAAGGAAGATGTCGAGCGCCGGCACCAGGTGGGGATGGATGGGCAGCGTCCGGAGGAAGACCACTTCCCTCAGTTCCGCGCATGCTGTGAACGAGTCAAACGTCTTCTTCATGGTCTTGATGGCAATCTGGAGTGGTGGACGGTCAGCAGACAGGTACACGCTAGTTCTTCGATCAGCCACAACATACCACGGTGCCGCGGCGGGCAACATTGGCGCCAGCACTCCGCACCCGGGCCAGAACCACGCTGCCGAAGCTGCCGTCGCCAATCTCCTTCAGCACCTCGAACCTGTCCTCGAGCGCCATCCCGTTGATGACCTGGGTGGACCCTCGACGGGTCAAGTCGTGTGTTGCTGTCATCTTGCCCAAAATATGTGAAAACCTGAAGCTTGAGTCGAGTCGCGAGTCGCAATCGAGCGAATCCGTCGTCGGTCAAGTCGCCGGGACCAACGAGTGGGCGACAGACGGGCTTCCAAAAGCAAGCTCACCCCCCTCCAAGACAGAGCCACCCGCTGGCTGTTACCGGGGCATTCAAGGACGACGAGGTGGCGGCCAAAAGAAACGAAACTGTAGTTTTCCTTCTCGAGAGCAGAGGTGTCGGGAGATGTCGAGAGGGCGTCGGCGTGGAGAGCGCGGTCGCACGAGTTCGGAGGACCGTCGTGGGTGATCAGCAGCGAGCGATCAAAGCGTCGCGAAGGGGCAAAGAGCGAAAATAGTTGGAGAAGAAGGTCTAAAGGAGTGGACGAGAGGATCCTCGGAAAAGAGCGACATGAAATGACTTGCAGCAGCGACGAAAAAAGGAGGTTGAGGTGGTGGCAGGGTTTTGGGGACGAGGACGAGGGACCGAGGCCAGGATCTTGGGTGTGCGCGCGTTGCGTTGCGGGTAGGTGGAACGACAGCGGCGGCCAGGACAGGGCCTCTGGGGGGGAAAACGGAGCCGTGTCGAGGGACGAGGGAGTCAGGGTCGAGGGCCTGTGTAACCGCAAGGCCCAGCTAGCGCGAACCGAAGCAACGGGTGCCAGGAAAGATGGAAATTGGCCTTCCACGAAGACGGAAATGCCCACTTCACAGCGTTTTCCCGCCGAAGGAAGCGATGCGAGTCTGTAATAACCCAGGCCAGGTAACCACAGCCGAACGAGGGAATGAGGGAATGAGGGCGGGAAGCAAGCAAGCCCCGGCAGGCTGGTCGGTGTCGTGTCGGGGGCCTGGAGCGACGGGAGGTGGAGCGTGCGTTCTCCCTGTGACTTCCAGGTTGTGCCTGGTGTGTGCCTGGGGTGCCTGGTGTGGCTCGGATGGTGCGGCGTTGGCGACTGTTTACTGTATTCCGTCGTGGATTCCGGTCGGCTTATTCTGTATCGCTACTCGGGTCCCCGGACAAAACACACAACGCGGGCCAGAGGAGGAGTGCAACGAGGAGGAGCAGGAGCAGAATTCCAGAGCAGCGGTGGACGGCTTTTGCGTCGAGCGAGCCGAGTCGGGGCTGGTGGAAGGGGGCCCGCCGTTTCTGAGGGTGCGAATAGAAATAGGTCCGTCCGCCGTCGACCGCATGAATGAGCTTGGGGCCAGGGGTCGCGGGCTTCGAGAAAAACGATAGGAGCCCCCAATTTCGCTAGCGATTCGGGGAAACTGTTGCGCTTTTCGAGTGCAATTTGCATCGCCGCCAGGGGGTTGAAGAGACGAAAAGCAAAATGCGATGCTTCAGGAGCCGGCTTTTTCTTTTTGAGGACACAGATCGCGAATCCGCGCGCGATGCGGCACGCGTGCTGCGGTCATCAAAAGCAACAGCAACAGCAGGACGGAGTGAGGTGCAAGCGCAAGAGGTGAGAGTCATCCCATCTTCCACCACGCCGGCGCGCTGGAGCTGGTGCTTGGGGCTGCTGCTTGGGGCGCCTGGGGCTGCTGGGGCTGGTGGCACGCTGCACGCTGCACGCACGCCTGGTCCCCCAGGTCTTGGTGTGCGCCGCCGCTGCCGCTGCCGCTGCCGCTGCCGCTGCGGGACGGATGGAGGTTTTGGTTCCTTTCGCGTACCGGTCGGTCCGGCAAGGAGCTCACGACCCGACTTTGGGGCGCGTGGCAATCTTGCCACTGCGCGGTTGCCCGGCTGCGGGCTTCCATCGTTGACAAATACTTGGTAAATCGGGAGCACTGTGGAATCTGGCACTCTGGGCGGACAGCCCGGGCTTCATGTGAGAGGAGCCCTCCTGTGCCTCCGAACCCGAACCCGGTGAGATGCGACCGTTGGACCCTGGGGTGCTGCCAAGCACATCTTCATCCACAGCACACGCGCGTCATTGGCTGTGGAATCTGTCAAACCCGCTGTTTCTGACGGGACGCGGGCAGGCACACGCAAAGTGCGCCAATCGCGACGCCGGCAAGAATCACCAGGCAGCTCGCAAACATGCGGATTCGCCGACAGCCAACCTTCGCTACTACCGTAGGGGTCTTGTTGGTCGCCTGTTGTTCGCAACACCACGACACGACACCACGGCTCTCTGTCACGATCGTCGCCCCATTCGGCCAAAAAGACCCCGCCAGCCCCACAGCGCCTAAGTTTTCGTAACGGTGCCACGGTGCGCACGGCGCATCCAAAACGGCGCTGGAACAGGGGGAATGAGGTGTGGGGTGGAAGAAATGCAATTCATCAGACGAAACTCAGAGGGCCCGTTACCACAGCAAAGAAACGGGGCCGATGGAGAAGCAACGGGGCCGCGATGGAGCAGCACCGGACCAGCACGGCATCAGCACTGGAGCGGGCAGGGCTCGTCGAGAAAGTTCTGGTGTTTCAGAAATTGCAGACCAAGATCAACCCCATCATGCCCTGCGACACGGGCCGGCTTGCAACAAACGGCGTTGCATGACGGACGGAGCCAGCAGCGCGCTGTGGTGCGCTGCTGGTGGCCGCTGCACCCCTCGCTGCATGCGGATGCGGATACGGCGCTCGATCGTTGGGATTCGCCGGCTTGTCCCAATTCTCCCAATAATGCCTCGCGCCAATTTACGAATTCACGTCGCGCGCCCCACCGAAAAAGGGGTGCCAGACGGTTTTCCATCCCAAAAGGGTCGGCCTGCCAAGCCGCAGCGGGATGGGTCATGGGCACACATCGCCATGTTCGACGAACCTTGCAAATGAAGGTTGAATGAGCTTCGGCATCGTGAACCATCCCGAGCCACGCGAGAGCGGGGCAATCGACGGCGTAATCTTGCAAACAATTCCCAACGGCCTGCACATGAGGCCTCGCGAGCAGCAGAAGTTCTGATATTCTCTCCCTCGCCTCCACGAGGACGCAAGGGGCAATGGACAGGCTCGTTTGGCTTCTTGTCGTCCGCGTTGGGGCTCTCACCTAATCCGTGCTGCAGGTCCGGCGTCGCACAGACCCACGTCCAGCTTGGGCAGCGCGCCGTCAATGTGTGATGTGAATGGAAGATGAGGGGTTGCATCGGAGGGGGTTCTGGAAACCTTCGAATCTAACTGTCAAACACACCGAGCGGAGTGCTGTTTGATAGCAGCGGGGTACCGGCGACCTAGGAGGGCAGGGAGGCTGGCCCGATGGCCATCGAGGCTGGCCCGATTCTCACCGTCGCTCTTGGCGGTGCAGCGTCGGCGACGGCGCTGCACAGACAGTTGAGCGTCGGATCAGCCTGAACTCGACGTCCGCGATCACTTGCAGCTTGCAAACGAAAATTCCGCCGATGGCAACACGGCTGTGACGCTACCACACCGTGTGGGGAGCTTCTGGAATTAACGTTAAAACACCTGTCCAAGCACCTCCCATAGTAGCAGTAGTCAGCCTCGTCGGCCCTCAGCTGGTCCCATCTGACATCAACCTCGCCTTCGAGAACGTCAGCTCGGTGGAACTGCAGCGCGAGCGATCCCACCGAGCAACACCAGGAACACAACCCACCAGACCCAGCAGGCACGAGCTTGCGATCCGTCTCGCTGCCCAATGCTCGTATCACGAAAAAACGTGCTCTGATGAAGCCAGGCAGGGGACAGACCGTCCCAAGCCCTCCCCCCTCCCTCTTCCTTGCCCCCCCTCCTCCACCAGTTCTTCCCAGTCACCAGTTCCCACGATCAAAAACCAAGGCCCGAGAAATCGACGACCCCATCTCGTCAAGACCGTTCCAGGAGACTGGGAAATTGCACCCGCCACCCGGGCTAGCTCCCATCGAGTAATCCAACCCCGGGCGCGCCGCCCGGGTGGCAGGAATCGCCCCTGCTCCTTGCCCCGGCACCACCGCCGCCGGAAGCTCCCCCCGGCCCCCCGCCGGCGCCAGAGGCTAACTACACTAACATTAACGTTGACGATTCCCCATCCGTGAACCTGCCGGGCTTTGCTTCTTGGGGGCAAGGCTCGCAAGGGAAGGGGGGTTGGGACTGGGCGGGCTGGGTTTGGTTGGTGGAGGAGGGATATGGATCTTGGTGCACACGCGGCGGCAATCCCTGGTCTTCAATTTCGTCGGGAGCCCGTGCTCTTGGGGCTTGCCTGCTTGCCTTGCTTGCTTTGGCGAGCTGCGCGTGTGTTGCGCTGCCGTGCCCTTGCCGCCGCCCGCCCTGGCTGTCTTGCCCTGTCTGTCCTCCTGGTCATGTCCCGGTTTTTTTGTCTTCAAGTTGTCTGCCCCGCATTCTGGACGAAGCCTTCGTCCGACTCCCGCTTCCCGCTGGCCGGCCGGCAGGCAGCTTCATGCGAGAGCGCGGGTTGCTGTGGCTACGTGTTTTGCCTCGGAGGGGGGCTGCCGGCAGAAAGCGGTTGGTTCATGCGACACCGTTGACGGTGGCATTGCCGCGACGCGTGTCAAACGAGCGAGGGAAGGCTGCGAGATCAGGCTGAGATCTGGGGGTGCCGGTTTGCCATCCGTTGGCTGATTGGCGGGAAATTGTGGGGTAGTTACATATGTGCAGCTGTCTGCAGCGCGGGCCGTGCCAGCTGCCAAAGCACAAGTGGGGCAGAGTCAGGGTCTGACGTCTGCTTCGCGCCTATGGAACGTCCTGGCGTTGTCGAGGGTTATCTATGGCCGGAAGTGAAAAGTGGCGGGCTCATCTTGACTTGGTGTATCAAAGCTACCCTGTGATGATATCAGCGCAATGTATTAGGATTCTTATGTCGGCCTTGCGTTGTCGCGCAGCATGTCTGAAGAGCGATGGTGTCGCGGGTTGGCGTTTGTCCCTGTCCGTTTGTATGGCCAACCCGTTTATCATCCTCCCCACAACTTTGTTTTCCTCTTTCCACCGGACCCAGCAATGCCATCACTTCGTTGCTGTGCCTGCTTCCCTCCATGTCACACGGCAGGTCGTGACGGCAGGGCTGGGGAGGGTTTAGAAACTTGACAGGCATCTTCAACCGCTGGTAACAGGAGTGGTGGCATGCTCTAGAATCACTCGTCTAGCCCTGAAGTATGAGTGACTGCTTCACGCATATCTTGCCTAGCCCGACAAAGGCCCGTCATAGGCACGAGTAAGAAGGATGTCTGTCAGTGAGATGCAGTGGATGAAAGGGGTTGAACCTGCCTGCACCAGGGATCAACTTGGAAGGCAACAGCGCAGGTTCCTACCGTTGATTACAATGGTCCAACTCTCCCGTCACTCGGTGATATCTTGGTGAAACCCAACAGCAAACACCGCGACATCATCTTTATCACAGTGCTGAGCTCAACAGCAACCCTTTTCTTTAGGCTCACCATCGGCCATCTCTGAACACCTCCATCTTCCCGGACATTTTTTCAAGTGTCCTTTCCACCCAACCATACCTGAACTTCTGCTCCTTCTCCAGTTGATCCACGGCGTTGTTCGCACCAGAACAATACCATCATTGGGAAAGACTAAAAGACTCACCACCTTCCTATTCAAAAAGAATTCTCAATAAGAACCCGGCACTTCTCCAAACACCAGGCAGCCAACCGGTTTGCCAATTTCTCCGGCAGCTTGTGAGTACAAGTATCTCTGCTCCTCTCCAAGCCTAAACCTTTCTCTTCCACCAACCCAAGGTTTTCCTCGCCCAGCTTTTCCCTTTTCCTCCCTCCAGATTCCCATCATCTGCACGAGCCGCACAGTAGCCCATTCTTCAAGCTTGCTTGCCTAACACAGACTCCTAGACGAGCCAACACAAACACACAATGGCCGACCCGCGCCTCAACCGACTGCGCTGCGAGAACGGCGAGTGGAGGACTCGCAGCGACTTCTCCAACAACCAGCTCGCCAGGTACGATCAAGCTCTGCGCAACCACAAGGCGACGCCGGCCAAGACGGGCATCCGCTGCACCGAACACATCAACAAGCAGGCTGTCGAGCTCAAGTGCCAAGGACCCTGCGGCCGCTGGAGGGAGATGCGTTTCTTTAGCAGGAGCACGCGCCGCAACGGCAAAGATGTGAGTTTCTCGCCCCGGCCTAGATTCGCTCGGCCGCATTTCTGACCTTCCTCCAGTGGTGCGTCGACTGCACCGACTGGCAGATCAAGACCGAGAACGGCGAGACGCTGCCGGCGCCGGGCTCCCAGCTGTCGGTCGAGGAGATGCATCCCAGACTGCCTGATCCGGCGAACCTGAGGGACGACATGATCTTCGAGACCGGCTTCCGAGCCCGCAGCGACGCCGAGGTAGCCTTATTCCACCGCCGCTTTGGGACGCAGGCTCCTAACCGTGCTAATAGTCCTCCGTTGGCGCCGGCACCGACGACAACTCCGACGTCGCCTCCACCATGTCCGGTCTGTCAATCTCGGAGCAGCGGTCAGCGGGCTTCGGTAGCAACATCGGCCAGGAACCGAGACGCTACGTCGACCGACTAGACGGCATCATTCCTCCGCATCTCCGGCCGGACCCGACGGCCAGAGCGCCGCACTGGCTGATTCCCGACTTGGGTGGGCCGCCCACCACCCTGAGATCGGGGTCCACATCCGTCGACACGACTTCAATTGCGAGCAGTAGCACGGCCACAGCCGCCGGACCCGTGCGCGGCCCGCAGCCTCGGCCCGTCGCGTACAACGCCTGGGGCCCGAACGGCGAGTACGAGCGCAGGGTGAAAGCCCCGACCGTCGCATCTGGCAGCACCCGCACCGAGAACACGCAGAACACGCAGAATCAGAAGGAAAACGAGGGACGGAAGGGTTGGGCCAAAGTGGTGAGTCAAGTTTCCTCCAAGACACGGTAGAACCCGCATTAACCCCGAGGCAGCCTACCCGCAAGCAGCCGCCGCAGCTCCCCGACTACCTGAAGTACGACATGCCCGTGGCTGAGCCCGACGACAGCGAGCCTTCCGATGACTCGGACGGCGAGATCAGGCTCCTTTAGGCTGGTGACCATCCACACCGGTGCCTTGAGCTGCATGATCAGTGCCATCTGGGCAAGCCTTGCGTTCAAGTTACTCGCGCTTCGACGCCGTGGCGGCGCCGTCAACGAACACGTCTTGATTTCTTCTTTTTTCCTTCCGTTCTGGTCTTCATCTCTCAGTTCTGGTCGTCATCTCCTTTCGGTTTACTCATCTCCTTATCTCCTCGGTTCACCATCTGCTTTCAGTCCAGGGATCACTGGCGTTGATATTTCACCACAAAAACACGGAAAAACAGGCATTTCATTTTTCACATAGATCTGAATTTTTCCCAGTCAAACCCCCAAATCAAGGAAGAAGGCGAAGGTAGAAGGGGGGAATTGATACGTTACCCCTCTGGAACTAGCTAGCTGCAGATGACAAAAAAAGCGTTGATTTTCCTCCCTCTCGACTTCCCTCGTCCTGCCTTGTGATTAATCCACTTGCCTTGGGGGCGGTGACGTGACTGAATGATGATTGATATGATGTCGGATTTGTTTGAAAGGCTGTCTGACGGGCGGTGCCCGAGGGTGGTTGGGCTGAACTGTGTGGCTGGGTGGCTGGCTCACCGAGGACACGGCCCGTGGCCGTGGTAGGTAGAGTCACTTTCATGCCTGGGGAAGAGCAAGTTTTTCTCAAGGGAATGGCGAGGGAAGAGGGGGGTTGTTATCAAGTAGGGTGGGACGGATGACATGTGGTCGGATAGGCAGCAAGGCAGGCTGGATTAGATACACATGACGCTTGCATGGGCTTTGTGTTTGTATGCATGGTGGTGTTGTGTGTGGCGGCGGCGGTGGGTGGGGAGAGGGAGGTTGGGCTACGGGCGTAGAAGGTCGGGTTGGGAGCCTTGCGTGGTATCGGGAATGGCGGGTAGGAGGGGAATGTGGTGTGTGGGTATGTGGGTGAAGTGGGTGAAGTGGGTGGGAGGATGTGCGGCTGGATGGTGCGGCTGCCGGGGCGATGATGATTATGTCGGTACTTGGGTTCTGTCACCTGTGTCACTTGTGGTACGGTCCACTGACGGGGGGCTGGGTGTGTTCCGTTTGGGTGGGATATTTTGGGCGTGGTCGGGTGTAAGTGTGGAAGCTTGGCTCGGATTGTTCGGGTATGAGGGATTGTGAGAGCCTGATAGGGCATGAATTCGATAAGGAGGCGTGGTGGTGGTCTTGGAACTGGTGTAAGTCGGCGGGAGGGTGACGCTGTCATCGACTGACCGCATCCGGGAGCGGCGGAGTGGCTGTTTCATATTTAGTTTTTTGATGCCGGTGAGCAAGAAAGGTGTGGACTGTTCTGTCCATCTCAGCTCGTTTTCAGCGCTGTAGGTGCCATGGGGTGGGTGTGCTGATGCGTGGAAGAGGAGACGGGTACGTTAGACGGGCGTATAGGGCGTGCGTAACGCGGGGCAAGCGGCCGATAGTCAGTAGTCGTTGCGGTTAGGTTTTGGATTTCCTGTGGTTGGTCGGGCGTATGCCGGTTGCCCGGCTGTGGTGTGTGGCCCCCCTCGGCCCGGAAAGGGGGTGTGCCACTCCGCCCCGCTTCCTGGGACACACAGCAAATGGCTTTTCGGATGCCTCACTGCTGCCTTGGTTCAAGACGGGTGGATTGGCAATGGGGTGAGTGAATGAGGAATTGTTTGCCGGGCACTGCGCAACATGTGTTGTGCGTCGGGAATTTTGATGCCTTTTGTGATTCGGAACTGCTTTCCATTGGGCTCAGATGCGATGTGCTACACAGGAGACGAAATCATGGGCCGCTGTGTTGAATTGGGTTGGAATTTTACTGTTGCTCTGCCTCGTTTTCTTTGCCTCTCCTTGGCTCAGGGGTCGGGTGTTTAAGGGGGGAAGCAAGGCGGACACGCAGATCATCTGGGGTGGTTCGCCCAGGCAGGGCCGTTGCCCGGGAAGGGATCGGCCCTGGCGGATACGGTGAGGCTCAAGGTGGGAGGCGGGAGGCGAGGAGGGCAGAGAGTATATCTGGGACGTGGGCCGGCAACTTGCATTACCTCCCGCTTGTTTCTTTCCACACCTGCAGCAAACCATCCGCGTCAGATACCCATGTTGACTGCATGCTGGGTCCTCGCTTCTGTACTCTAAATTGGACCACCATTGCTATCTTCACTCAAGATACAAGATGGGTCCACAGGCGCCGAACTGGCCCGGTTGGCAACCTCCTCCAGCTCCTCCACCTCCGGGAGTCTTCGCTGGGAACGGCGCTGGTTTCCCCTACCCGCCACACCCTCATCCAACGGCCGGCAACCGGCACGACGATGACATGACGGATGAGAGCTGCTCCGATGGGTCATATGATGAGGAAACGGAAGACGACGAGCCGGATAACAGGGCTCCCAATGTCGGCAAGCCGAGGGAGCTCGGAGTTGGGCAAGCAAATGGGCCGCTCCATGCCAGACCCGCCATGCCAGCACCTCCTCCGGCCGCCCGGCAGGCATCGCCAGTCGATGTTCATGTCCTCACCGAGATCAGAAAGATCGTCAAGGAGGAGTGTATGAAGCCCCCTTTGGTCTTACCGACTGGCGGGACTGACCTCCTCGCAGTAGAGATACAGAGTCCTACCAGCCCTGCAAACAGCCGCAGGTCCTCGCCTCAGCAACCCCTTGCTCCAGCCGTGCCAAACATGTCAACCACCAGAACGCAACCGCCGCCTCCCTTTGGCCATCCTCAACCACCACCCTTTGCTCACCCTCAACAGCCACCTCCATTTGCTCACCCACAACCACCGCCTCCATTCTCTCATCCGCCACCCCCTCCATTTGCCCAACCCCAACCACCACCTCCTTTTGCCCACCCTCAACCACCGCCTCCTTTCGCTCACCCGCAACACGCTTTCCCTCCTCAGCAGGTCCCGGCCGCGCCGCAGATGCTCCCAAGGCCACAACCTACTGTCCAATGGGCCAATACCGTACCCCCTCCGCCGGTGCCGAGCCCTCCACAGAGAGAAGTCAGCGCGGTCGATCTAAAATGGGGCGTTCTCTTTGACCAGAATGGCCTTCCCACCAAGCGATGGAAACAAGTACTGGCGGGCGTCGGCAACTACTTGGTAAGCTTGACTCTACACCCCCAAGAGACACAGGGCTGACCGCTCCAGATGGACGAGTTCATGCCCCAAAAGACGCTCGTGATCACCCCCGGAAAGATGGCGGCGTTCTACTCCCTCCACCGACTCGAGTCAGAAGTCTTCCCATTCACAGGTCTGTCCCACCCCCTCTCACCACTCTCACACCCGCACTAAAACCCAGCCAGACATCTTCCGCAGCCGCCAGGGCACCGTCCCCGCGCGACTAGCCGAACTCTACCAACACCTCGCCTGCGAGTACTACCTCGTCCCCGCCGAGCCCTCCGCCCGACCCACAATCCCGGGCCTGACCCTAGCAGGCTTCACCCGCTGGCTGACCCTCGCCACGCGCGCCCACCCCAGCGAAGAAGCCCGCCGCCTAGCCAAACTCGTCGCCGCCCTGCCCATCAACGCAGACAGCCCCCTCGACGGCAAGCCCGAGCGCCTGCCCAAACAACTCTCCCGCCGCCTGCTCCCAGACAAACCAGACCGCCAGGCCCACCTCCTCTTCACCACCATCCTCAAAGCCCACCTCGACAACAACAACAACAACAACAACAACAACAACAACAACAACAACAACAACAACAACAACAACAACAACAACAACAACAACAACAACAACAA
>FTCU01003073.1_pt1 | contig 22679 bp, 10 predicted proteins | sample 1639521 | NCBI WGS metagenome assembly FTCU01 (sample SAMEA3914864, study PRJEB12502) | metagenome | biome: forest; material: soil | place: USA | collected 2012-03-12 | depth 0.3 m
CCGGTGTCGCCCTTGGGGATCTGGGCGTAGCCGCGGTAGTCGGCCTTGAAGACGGAGAACTGCCAGCCCGAGGGAATCTTAAGCTTGACGTTGAGCTGGCAGTTCTTGCGGTAGTCGGACGCCGAGATGCCTTGGCCAGCCTGAGCCACGAAGCTGGAGTACAGGAGCGTGACGGTAGTCAGGTCAGACGAGAGCTGGCCGGACACGGAGCCGGCAGGGCAGCCGGAGCCAGCGAAGGCAATGCCGGTGATCGAGACCTCGTGGCCCGAGGGGGCATCGGCAAAGCCGTCGACGATGATGGGGCTCGCGGCGGCAAGGCCGGAGAAAAGGGCAAGGGCGTTGATCAGCTGCATTGTTGCGGTTCGACTTGGTCAAGATGCGATGAGTGCTGTTGAGAATGTTTGGGGGCTGGAGGGAGTCGAGGTCGTGCTTCTTTATACCCCTTTTCCCGTGACTCGGAGGTGCTGCCCGAAGCTGCGGCTTTCTCATGTCCACCTTCTTGGCTGTTTCTATTCTCGTCTACAGAAGGGCCGAGGCTCGGTATGCCTCTCCCATCACCAGATTACAATGTTACCCAAGCGTAATATGGAGCGGTGGATGAACTAGTCATGAGACTCCCGTCCGAAGCTCGTTGTTTGTGGCATCGTGGGCGCGATTCTTGCCTCTTCCAGGGGCAAACTACCAGACGTGCGGTTGAGAGCAGACCACCACCACACTGAACAATATAAGTTTTATATTGAGAATCCCGGACGGCCGGTGCTGCTTGCTGTGAGGGCAATATGGGGTCCGTACCTTATTCACCCCTTGTTACTATTTTGAGCTCACGGCCTAGACTCTCACGGCGTGCTATCGGACCTCACTTATCGTGGTTAATAGCAAGTACCACCGCACAAGCAGGCTTGATATTGGGCTTGAGCCCCTAGCACAGTCCAGTAGGAGACCCCGCGCATGAGGGTGGAGGGCCCATATAGAATTCTACACCGGAGGTTAATCTCGGGAATTTGTCCACCAACGCTTTTCGTCGAGCTCCCACACACCAAGCTCACACAGCACTATCAGCCCGCCGATCCGAGGCATAACAGCAAACTTGGGGGGCGGCAAACACGTGAGGCGTGGTGGGCAGTCCACGGTCGGGCGACAACCCGGTTACTGGCAAATAGGGGGCGAGACCATTTATTAGGCGGGGGACGGCAGGAGTCTGGGGAAGGCGAGAAGCGCAGCTGAGGCAGAGACCAAATAGGCTAAACCAAACACACAAAGTGCCCAGCACAACGAGATAGAACCGCAGACAAGTTATCCAATCGTGCCGCCATGGCGTAATGCGGTGCTCCAGCTTGGGAATTGGAGAAGGGGTGAGGAGGAGTGGCGATTAATTTTGCTCAACGGCTCGGGCCAGGGGATTCTCCGGCCTTGTGCCTGACCTGGGAAAACTTGTAGTCACAATACTACTAGACTAGAAGTGTTGTTAATGTCCGTGATAATGGCATGGCATGCACCCGGCTGGAAAATGCGCAGGGGTTCATGCTCTCGCCTTGTGGTCCCAATGCCTCGGACCGTGACCCCCTGGCAAGGTACCGCCCCCGGAGCCTAGCAGATTGACTCGCAAACGCCTCCCATTGAGCGGCAAAACAAGTGTCCCATAGCCCATAATCGTGCTCAGGGGAGAATTCACATTAGCATCAGGATCAGTTTTCTCCAGCCTGAGAGAAAAGCCAAGTCCCTTGTGGTGAGGAAGAGGCTGTTTATGTCGACACGGGGGACAAGGAGACGGCTGATATTGTGGTTGAGCCTTGAGGTCATCGAGGAGGATATGCGGCTTCGCAGCTCGGGCCTGTTGACTGGCCGATGCGGTGACGGGCGAGGAAACATCGCGGGTAACGGGCCGGGTGACAGCAAGGATTTCGGAGCTCGAGTATCCGTTCCGGAGGGTTAACAGAGCCGCCACCAATTCTACGATGCTCTTGCAAAGTCCGCGTTTCTCCTTGTATCCAGTCTCAATCGAGTAGACAAACCGAACCCTTGGGATTTCTCGGGCATGCATTTTATGCTCTTGTTATGCGAACTGGCCCTTTGATGTCAACTGGCGGGCGATACTGTGTTACCTCTGCCCTGAGGTGGACATTTGGACACTTAGACCAAGGTGATGTCCTCCACTACCCGCTGGCCCTCCCACGCTTCCCCGTCCATAAACCCATGCAAATATCCCTCGCCAACCAACTCAAACCTGGCATTCCCGGCCTTGCGGATGACATGCGGGACTTTAGCACCCGGGAAGATGCACACCACATCACCTTCAGCCGTGTCCACCGGAACTAGTGCCATATATCCGCCCCGTGTCACCGCAAACTGCCGCTGCGCCATCGTGCTTCCCAGCAGAAGTCCAAGTCGGTGCAGGTTCGCCGGATCGGACGTCGCGGAACCGTTGGGTCGAATCGTCTGGCGGGCGGCCTGGAGCTGGTCGTCCGAAAGTGAGATGTGCTGGCCGCCCACCGTGACCAGGAAGGCGAGCATCAGAACGACACCTCTCAGTGTGTTGTCGTCAAAGCTGGCAAAATTAAACGCCCGGAGGAACAGCTCCTCCATCGCCTTGTTCGCATCGTTCGTCCCACCCCTGAGGAATTTCTCGTGGAGCTCCTTGCGCGCCCAGTAGGACAGATCGGTGGCCGCCGCCAGTTCGCGGAACAGCGCCTCACGGTCGTCGAGAAGCTCTGGAGTAATGTGGTCGCGGATGCTACCCGCTTCAGGAGGGAGGGACACGAGTTTCTCCAGGGTGCGAATCGTGTCCTCAGCCGACGCCACGGAGCCGGGCGTGTGCTGCAAATTCATCGCGCCACGCACTGCGTCCAGCTCGGCAGAAAAGAAAGCCTCGGCTCCTTCCAGCATGGCCCTCCCGGCCCGCTCACGCTTGTGCATGAAGTCCTTCAAGTAGTCGCCGTGCGCTGGGTCTGCCGGGTAGGACGTGAGCGACTTGTTGCCGAGAGCCGTCCGCCAAAATGCTTCCCACCGCGACTGGCCGTTGAAGTACGTCGGCGCGCAGAGAGATTCGCTGAGTTCCTGTGCCTCGCGCATGCGGGCAACGTCGTGGAGGGTCAGTTCCGCGGCCTGTCTTTCGTCGGCAGATCCCATCTCACCGAGGCCTCGCCATCGGGTCCAATCTCCTGGCGCGAGCGTCGTCACAGCAGCGACCTCGTCGACCAAGGCGCCACGGATCACAAGCTCATCGCTCGCTTGTTGGCTCGTGGGAAAAGACGGGCTGAATCCACCGCCTGCTTGGTATGGGGCATAAGAGTGGAGGAGGAAAGGAAAGGCAGGAAGTTGCGCGATGAGCTGGAAGTTGGGTACCCAACTTGGCCAGTCGGTAGACTTGCTTTCCCTTTCTCGCCCAATGCCGGCTACGGAAAGCATCATCAGGTTCGAGGGCTGGGCCAGTGAGTACCGCGCTGTCTCCGTGAAAACATCGAGTGTGGATCGTCCGTAATTCGGCACGAGGGCTTTGTCATCCACAGCCGTGCTGATACCCTGAAAGGCAAAGATGTGGTCCAGCCCGAGCGTTGCTCGGGCGTGGCTGAAGCTGACCAAGATCCAGGGCAGTGACCACTTGATGCCGGCCTGGTAATCCTCCCGCATCTTCTCGATGATCTGTATTTGGTGGATTGCTCGGAACGGAGGAGTTGCCATTCCCTCGGACTGGTCCAACTTCTGCAGCAACCCGGTGGGAGACTCAGTCTTGAGGGCGCCGATGATGGATGAGAACAAGTCCCAGTCGAACCACCGCCCGCCGTACCAGATGTCGACCTGGCGTGAGACGACTATTTCTTGCACAATCCACACACGCGACCAGTAGGGATTCTCGAGCATCCTTCCGAAGGCCGTCCACTTGGGATTATCGTCTCGAATCTTTTTCAGACCGGCCTGAGCGACAGCCACTTCGAGGCCAGACACTCCGTTGTCCCGCTGCAGCATCATCTCGACCAGAAATTGAAACACGACCCGGCCGTCCGGTGCGTCGCCAAGCCAGACGATGGTCCGGGTGGCCTGGCCGTAAATGTCCCGCATCAGGCCGACCTGCTGGTTCTTGTCCTCGTCGTCGTCTTGGTTGACACAGACGGCATCGATCCACATCAGCCGCGTCCGCCAGAAAGATGCCCGTTCTCGCAGGACGTCATAGGCGCTCTCTGGGATGGGTAACACCTTTCCCCCAATGTCGAGGATCTTTGTCTTTTCTCCGCTTCCCCATCGATATGAGATGGCCTCAAAGCTCGGAGGCGCGTCCGCATCGAGGTCCTGGTGGACGAGCGAGCACCGCATTCCAAAAAGGCGAGGCTCAATCCTGAGCAAGCGAATCGTCCTCGGCGACGTAATCTTGTCGTACGAATAGTGCGGTGTATTGGCTTGGAGACGCGACTCGGATGCCAGGATAGTCGACTTTGTCCAGATACACCACATCCGACGAACCATGTCGAACGCAACGAGTCTCCAATCGTAGCAAAAGTAGGCGCCGACCGCAGCCGCTCCCCAGGAAAGAAGATCCCCTCGGAAGAGCCCCGGGACAACGTACGGAAGGCTCTCGGCCCACAGCCACTTGGCAACCAATCCCGCGGCCGTGCCGAGGTAACGGCGGGAGGCGGGGTTGAGAAGCATCCCGATGACAACAGGAGCGAGATGGCCGGCGACCGTTGGGAGCTGGGCGTAGAGGCATTTCACCGGCCCCAGATCCGCTCGCAGCGTTGGCCCATCGCGGACTGCCTCTCGCCAGATGTTGAGAAGGCCAGCCCGGAGATGCGGTTGGTGCCAGATGAAGAGGCCATGCCCGCCGAGATACAAGGCAGCTGAGACGGAATCGGGGACAGGGAGCACGCGACCGAGGATGTGCAGGAGGGTGGACGACCCGACGACCTGAAGGCCGGAAGCGGTGAGCGCCCCCCCCAGCGAGGGCAGAAATGGAGGTAGATCCCAAGCCTCGGGCTCGTCTTGAGCTTCAGGTTCCGCCGAGATACCCGTAGTCGTTGCCAATGGGTCCAATCCCCGCGGTTCGGATCTTGGCCCGGCGACGGGCATCTTCGGGGGTCCTCTAGTCCGGAGTTCGGGGTGAGAATGAGGGGATTTTTCGGTCGACCAAGCCGCGCGACGGCGTGTTCCGTTCGGCCCATCAGAGCGTCGCCTGTGCTGCACGCCAAGACCTCAGGCCGTGGCTCAAATGATCGACTGCAGCACACCTCTTTGTCCAACAGCCCGGCACCGCTGGGTACTCCTTTCTTTCCCACATCTCCGCGCCTCCTCCGTTCCTAAATGTGGTGTGTCGGAACCGCGTAATGGGATCGTAGGCAACAGCAACGAAGTGATGGCAAAGTGGTACATTGATGGAGGTCCAGTCTCGTGGAAAAAAAGGAAAAGGCCGACCGCCACGGAGATAAATCAAAGCCCACTTTCGCAACGAAAGTGCGGAGATAAAACTCGGAACTTTCCGCTATCACGGCGCCATTATGCACCTCCCCTACCATGTCCAGCCCCAGGAGCAAGGTTGCCTCTCCCACCTCCCGGAGAACCCGCCCGTCTTCTCTCCTCCGGTCCAGCCCCCCTCCCCCGGCCGCGGCCGCGGCCAAACTGCCTCGTCGGGCTCGCCAAATACTCCAGATACTTCACCCGCCCCAGCCTCAGCCTCTCGCGCACTCCCTCCTCAATCTCCGCGGCGGTTTTGCCCTGCGCGTCGAGCGCGTCGGCGTCGGCGCCGGCGCCCAGCAGCAGCGCCTTGATCCGCGAGGACCGCCGGCTCCATCCCGCCCGCAGGGATTCCTCGAACGTGTCGTCCGTGGCCCAGAAAGTGAGCTCCGCGGCCCGGTGCAGCGGTGTTGACCCCTGCGCGTCGGGCAGGTTGGGGTCGGCGCCGAGGCGGAGGAGCAGGGCCGCGGCTGCGTCGGATTTTGAGCACGCGGCAATGTGAAGTGCCGTGACCCCAGTGCTGTCTGTGTGGTTGATGTTCACGCGATTGATCTGGCTGGCTAGGACGGTGATCAGGGTGTCGTCCTCGATGTCGCTGTCGGCTGGCTCGTGCAGGCGGCGTGAGATGATGGAGTCTGCGAGATGGTGCAGCGGGGTACGGCCGTCGTTGTCGATGAGGCCGGGGTTGGCGCCTTGTTGAAGAAGGACGGTTGCTGCTCCCACCAGCTTCCAAAAGGCGGCGTAGTGGAGTGGGGTGCGCCCAAGGGCGTCTCGACGATCGATGCTCGCCTTGTGCTGGACGAGGTGCAGGATCGTAGATTCTAGTGAGGCCAGCCTTTTCAGGAACACTGGACTGTGAGGCTTGGTCTGGAGGCACTCCCAGACCCAGGACATTTCCCTAGCCTTGAGCCGTGAGTCCCAGGGACACTGTCCAACCGCTGCCCAGTGTAGAGCCTGCCACCCATGCTCATCCGCAGCGTCTGGTTCCGCGCCCAGGTCCAAGAGGGCTTGCACGCCAGCGCTGTTCCAGTCGCGCGCGGCCCGATGGAGGGGCGTCACCTTGCGACGCGCAATGCCGTGAAAATTAGACCCTCCAATGCCGAGGATGTCAGATCCCTTGCCTACCAGATACCGAATGATGTCGGCGCTGCCCCAACAGGATACGTGGCCCAACAACGAGTCCGAGCAGCGTTCGTGTTTCCCGGCATCGCCCCAGAACACCTCCAATCGGTCAGTTGCCGACAGGTCAGCTCCCGCATCCACGAGGAGGCGGATTGTGGTTTCCCGGTCGGGGTCTCTCGCTGTCTCTGGCTGGGTGATATCAGCCATAGCGCAACAGAGCAGCGGCGTGCAGCCTTTCCAGTCCAACTTTTCTAGGTCTGACAAGGCCCCTCGATCCAGGAGGAATTGGACCACTTGGTGCCGCGCATTCGCCGCAGCTGAGTGAAGCGGGGTTCTCCCACCACTGCTCCCCGGGTTCGAGTCATAGTTCATAGGGACGCCACGATCGAGGAGAAAGCCGACAGCCCCGATGGCGCCACGTTCCGCAGCTACCTGCAACAGGGTACGATCGGAGCCGACTAATTCTTTGGTGTGCATATCGGCGCCAATCTGAACCAGGAGACCCAGGGCCTCCGGGCTGTCGTAATCTCGACAGACCTCGAACAAGAGATACCGCGCCCAGTACGAGCGACCTGAACTGAGACGTAGCCTTTCCGCCGTCTCCGGCGTCTCCAGAGCCCCACCTCGTTCAATGAGTAGCGCAATTATGGCCAGGCCAGCGGGTGAAAGGGTGCGGGAATCGATGCATTCCTCCCGAAATCTCGGGGCCAAGGACGCAAAAACAACCGGCGTCAAACCTTGGAAATATGGCCCGGGGTAGCACACACCCCAGACCCAGTCGTACGGCTCTGCGAGGAGATAATGGGCCCGGTGTTTCAGGGCAGTGTTGACTAGCTCGGGGTGTGCGTCGAGAATTTGGCGGCACTGCTCGATATCCTCGGAAAATAGCGCGTCGACAAAGGCGGCTCGAGGGGTGCCTCTCTCGGAAGGCTCGCTGACCGAGTCGCTAGGAACGAGAGGGCGTCCCAGGCCAAGTGCTGGATTTGTTTCCATGGCACGACGAGCGTTGGAGAGCGTTGCAAGGAACGAGAACTTGACTGGTGAACCGGCGAAGTGAAAGAAGTGGTCGGATGGGGGTATTGTCGAGCATGATGTTCTTTGCAAAGACACTGGAGAGCCGTCACAGAAGTTCAAATAAGCGATATGTGAGTGAAACTCGGGGCACTGGGCCACTGGCGATGGTTTAAGGGAGCATGTCTGGGTCGACTGAACTTAGAGAGTTGGCGACCCCTGAATGTGAGGACCAACTGCAGGAGCATCTTAAATTGAGGACCAGCTGCAGGACTAATTGCGTTGCTGCAAGGCCTATCCTCTTGCGAACATGCAGTGGCTTGAATTGGGACGCTAACCTTTTTGTCGACAAGTAACTTATGGAGCAGCCTTGTCTGAAATCGTCTACCGATTCACCATCAAAGCCCGCCCAATCAGTCCCAAGTAAGGACAGTGCCAACTCACAGGTTATCGCAGATACTCGCGTCCTCTCGGTCGTAGCCGTACTCTATATTGTCTCCGAACAGCCCCCTAGACACCAGAAAACGTCACCCTCAAGCCCTCGCAGCGCGGCATTCTACAAGAAGACGTAGTGTCAGGCTTGCCATCGAGAGAGGGCGTTGTAACACCTAAGCTGTGCATGGGAACTAGAGTTCGCGTACACATTCTTGCCCCGAGCGCTCAGACTGGCACGCCTCACTGCACTTCTGACCGGCTGAGAGGTGTCCGCAAGGTCAATGGTGGGCGGGTGTAGGCGGCCTGTCTCGTGGAGACGGCCGGCATTGATACTATTTTGCAGTCCAAAGGGCATGATGTAGGCATCCCTCTATCAGCCCTAGGATCACCAGTGTCGAAATAGTCCCTGAAACCATGAGCACCTATATGCTAGGGGGCAACGGGAGTGGGAAGGGTGAGGTCAGTGGGGCGGGGATACCACCCGGCGATAGAGAACGTGAAACATCTAGTGTGTAACATGCTGGCAGCTGCCCTTGATTCCCTATGTACGACTCGCTCCTATCATTGTCGTTTGTGGTTACCCAGCCAGCTTGCTTCATTCCTCCGCCACCCGGAGGGCCGAGTCAGCTCTGAAAGATCACCGCAGGTTACAGCGCCGGAAGTGGCCAAAGACGAGTCGTGAGTTGGAGTCAGCCAGTCACCATCATTGCTCTCGGCCATGGTTTTCGAGCAAGAGATTCATGTCAAGCGCCAAACGAGCTAGAGGTGTTTCGCACCGAACTGGCGGTCTTGCTTTGGAGTTCATCCCAACATTGTTCGCCAGATTGCCGACTCGAGCTTCAGGTTGTCATGCTGCTATTGGGGAAGCTGTCCACGGGTGAGTGACTTGTTCGGGAAAAGAACTTCTTGGCGCCTCTTGGACCGTCTTTGCAGATTTGCTCGATCACTTCTAGACTTCTCGGTGTCCCGCGACCTAGCGACGAGGCAGACCTCGGCGCGCGCGGCTGGATCCAATGCCGTCGTTGCGCGGTCATGAGACAATCGCCTTCGCCATTTCCCGCCTCCTACATACGTCGTTGCCCCCGGGGGCAGGGAGAGTCGAAGTAAGAATCGCCTGAAGCCATGGAACGTTTCTTGTCCAAACTCTACCCCCTTATTGCGGAGTAGTCTTCTTCCTCTCCCAAGGTTCGGCATGGTGCTGGACCGAGCCGGCAACTGTCTTGTGAGAGAATCCTCCCGGCTTGGAGCTGGTGCCCAATCAGTCAGTCAGGTCCCATATTTATTTATCTGATGCAATCCGGCGCCCGAGAAAAAAAGGGGCTGTCTCTCTCAGCTGCACCCTTTTCTTCAGGTGCCGTGCACAGAATGACGCGAGATTCGCCCCAAACAGCGGGCGGGCCTGGACCCGCCCAGCCACCGCCGGATATGACGGCATCATCCCACATCTGCAGCACGACGTCATCGGGCTTGGCAGGGCCGATGCGCGGGGGAGCAGGAGCGGAATCCAAGAACACTCTCGGTGCCGCCGGATGGATTTTAGGACACGCACGCGAGAAGGGGCGCGAGATAAGGTTGACGCGGCGATGCGCCTTGGGATTCCAGAATGGCCCGACGAGAGGACAGGCAAGAACGGGCAGAGGCAGGCAGAGGCAGCAGTGGTCTGGCCGTGGTCTGGCGCTGGTTCGGGGTCCTGCGGGAAGGGAGGAGGCGGGCGCTGATTGGCCGGCAGGCGCAAGATCATCAGGATCGGCAAAAGCCAGGTCTTGGCGGCGTCTTGCTGAACTTGCTGGAGCTGCTGCCACGGGTCCTTGACGCCGGGAGAGTCCCTGAAGACGGCAGCGGAGGGACTTTGCTTTTTATTTTTTTTATTTTTTAGTTTTTGGTTTTTATTTTCCGTCTTCACCGTGTACCTACCTGCTCTCGGACCGTGCCTGGCAACTCCGAGCTGAGCCGGAGCCGTGCCGTTGCTTCCTTCCTTTCCTCATTGGGAAGGGCCTGGTTGCACAGAGCTGGGCTGGGAACTACGAACCATGGAAGGCTGCTGCCGTGTCAGTCTGAGACAACACGACGCTCTCTCCTCCAAGGCCGCTCGTGCGCTTTGTAAGAATACCTAGTATGGAATACACAGTATTTGAACAGACTCGACGGAATCGCGATGGCACGGTATGGAGCGTCGCGCAACTCGCCGACCCGGGATTTGTGCCGGAAATACCGAGCCGTGGGCCAAGTTTAGCAGCTCCAGAAAGCAGCCCATTTGTGCAGCGCCGGCTTGCCGAAGACCGCGCAGAGGCGTACCAGTGGTTTCATTCGGCTCTTGGCGCCCTTCCCGGCGGGGGTCTCCAGGCCCGACCAGGCCCGAGTGGACCTAGCTCAACGGGCTTCGACTTCGTATTTCAGCGCTGGCCAGGGTCTCCCAACAAGCCACCGGCAGCCTGCCGCACGTCGTGGCTCGGAACCTGGCTCCCTGGCACTGACTTCAACCCGGCCGCCTTCGACACCCACAGGGCCACCTCAGAGGACACACCTCGGACACCAACAAAAGAAACAGTGCGCGCAACACTCCAACACCCCGCCGTGCCCGCTTGTCGCGGCCTTAGGTAATCCGGGAGCCACCAAAAAGTTCAGAGGCGGATGCTGGAGAGCTGCTTCAGCAGAATCCCAAACAAGTGCGAGGCTTCGGGTCATCAGCGGGTTTAGCGCACTCCGGGCATGCAAGTCCCTGTTCCAGACCAGGCAACAAATTTCAGCGCCTCGCAACCAACCGCCGATCCATTTGTGCACTCGGCATTTTGCATCTGGCGTTGTGCATTTGGCATCTGGCAGCTGCAGTGAGGAGCGACATCGCACCCGAACGCATCGGCCATCGTCCATCGACCATCGATCGGCCTTGGCCTTCCATCACGGGCACCGGCGCACGACGCTAAACACCGACAACGACATCGACACGCTCCGCGCCATCGAATCTTGGCCCGACCCGACTCCCGACTCGATCCCGACCGGCCTCGCCGTCGACATCCCTCGGCGGCCCCCATCCGATGCCTCGACACCACTGAGGACCCGGCACCAACATGGCGAACCCAGTGGGGGAGGACAACTGGGTCGAGTTCGTCGACCACCAGCTGCGCGAGGCCGCTGACCTCGAGGGCCGTGTGCGCGTCGTCGAGGCCTTCCGCCGCGCCACCCAGGCCGAGCCCGGAAGTATCAAGGTGTGGATGGCCTACTGCGAGTACTTCTGGTCCCTGTATACCGACTGCCAGCCAGCCAGCGACGCCGGCTGGCCCGCCGACGAGCAGCAGATCGGTCGCGAAACCTTCACCCTCGATGCAGCCCTCAACCTCTGGCAGGAAGCCTACGAGGCCGTCCAGTACCGCCTGTCCGACAGCCACCACCTGTGGGACCGCTGGGTGTCGCTTGAGCTCGACCTGCTGCGGCGCACCGCGACCGAAGCCGGCGTGCGCCGCATCACCCACCTGTTCCGGGACCGCCTCGCCGTACCCCACGCGACCTGGGACGCCACCTCTCAAATGTTCTCCAACTTCCTCTCCGAGTACAACCGCCACGCCTACGAGACCGAGATGCAGCAGGCGACCAGGAACGCCAAGCGCGCGAAGCGTCTCTACGATTTGCGCGAGCCGTGGGAGACCAAGCTGGCGCGCGCCGCCAAGTCTCAGGACGCCGCGGCGCTGCGGGCCACCACGTCCGAGTACATCGATTGGGAGATCCGCCTGGTCAAGTCCAAGAAGGACGCCCGTGACGTCGTTTTCAACTTCCAGATCTGCCTCGGCCTCTTTTCCCGCGCCCTGACGGGCATCCTGGCCTCGGACGAGGACACCTGGCTCAACTTTGCCGTCCTCATCTCTAGCACCCACACCGACCTCAAGGCCGGCCGCTCCCACTTACCTACGAACCTGGTCCCCAACATGCTCGACGTCCTACAGCGCGCCGTGCGCCACATCCCGTGGTCCGGCCCCATGTGGGCCCGCTACATCCTGACGGCCGAGGAGGTCGGCCTGTCCTTTACCGACATCGAGCGCATCAAGCACGCCGCGACCGACAGCGCCCAGCTGGACCGGGACGGCATGGCCGGCGTCCTCGACATGTATTCGTCCTGGTGCGGCTATCTGAAACGCTCCGCCATGAACCCCAGCGCCACCGAGGAGGCTCTTGACGTCGCCGAGGTGGGGTTGCCGTCTGCCCTCGAGGACGTCAAGCACTGGGGCAAGCGCAAATACGGCGAGACGTATCAAGGCGACCCAGATTACCGGCTCGAGAAGATCCTGATCCAGTTCCTGACCGAGAAGAAGGACGACATTGAGAGCGCTCGCACAGTGTGGGAAGAGCTATCGCGAGTCGAGCTGCACGCCAACAGCTACGACTTTTGGCTCAACTGGTATCTGTGGGAGATGGTGGTCTTCACTGCGGCGCGAAGCAAGACGCGGAGCCCGACTCCGGTGTCGCATACCCAGGGGCTGCGGGTGCCCACCTTCGCCACGCGCGTCTTTACGCGGGCCCTAAAGGTCCGCACCGTCGACTGGCCGGAGCGCATCATGGAGGTTTACCTCAAGCACTGTAACGACTATGAACTGGCAGAAACGTTGCGAGAGGCCCAGGACACCATTTACAAGACGCGCAAGGGCGTGGCCAAACGCCGCGAGCGCGAAGCCGCCCAAGCCACGCAAGCCGCCCAAGCAGCACAGGCTGCTCAGGCCGCCCAGCAGCAAGCGGCGGAGGCCGACGAGCCCATGGCGGACGCCGCTGATGCGACTTTGTCGCCCGGGTCCAAACGCAAGCGCGAGGCTTCGCCAGGCGATGACGACAGCCACAGCAAGCGGGCCAAGAGCGAGGTCCAGGGCGAGGAGCTGAAGCGAGATCGGGAGAACACGTCGGTGTGGGTTACTGACTTGCCCCACGACGCGACACAGACCAAGCTCAAGCAGTTCTTCCGTGGCTACGGCCACATCAACAACATCGACCTCCAAAAGCGGGACGACGGCGCCACTGCCCTGATTGAGCTCGGGTCACCCGACGACGCCCGATCCGCGCTCCTGCGCGACGGCAAGTACTTTGGCGAGCACGTTATCCACGTCGCCCCCGCCACCGACTGCACCCTCTTCGTCACCAACTACCCGCCCGAGGCCGACGAGCAGTACCTCCGCGACCTCTTCAAGTCCTGCGGCCCGGTCTACAGCATCCGATTTCCCAGCCTCAAGTATAACACGAAGCGCCGCTTCTGCTACGTCACCTTCCCCAACCGTACCGCCGCCACTGCCGCCACCAAGCTCGACAACAAACCCCTCGAGGCAGGCAAATACAAGCTCCTCGCCAAGTTCTCCGACCCCGTAGGCCGCCAAAACCGCCACGGCGCGCAGGCCGAAGAGCGCGAGCTCCACGTGGCGAACCTGCCGCGCTCCACCAGCGAGGACGACGTGCGCGCCTTGTTCGCCAAGGCCGGCCGGGTCGTCAGCGTGCGCGTGCCGCGCAACATGGCCGGCCAGGCCCACGGCACAGCCTTCGTCGTCATGGAGACCCGCGACGGCGCCCGCGCCGCCATCGACACCCTCGACACCCTCATCTACGGCTCCCACCCCATCAAGGTCGAGCTGTCGCGTCCGCCGCCCAACAAGGTCACCGCCACCAGCCGCGCCGCCGACGACTCCCCTTCTTCCTCCACGCAGCAACAACAGACCGACCAACAACGGCCCGACGGCGCAACGCGCGACGAGATTGCCGCGCGGACTGTCGCCGTGCTCCATGTCCCCGACACCGTGACCGACGCCCGTCTGCGCGCGGTGCTCACTGCCGCCGGCGTAGGCGAGATTGCCAAGCTGGTTCTTCACCCGCAGCACGGTGGGGCGGTGGTTGAGTTCACCGATGCCGCCGCCGCGGGGCGGGCGGCGCTGGCTGTCGAGGGGTTGGAGTTGGAGAAGGCTAAGTTGGCTGTTGGGACGGTCGGGGAGTTGTTTGGGGGTGGGAAAAAGAAGACGGAGGGGCCTCGTCAGGAGGGGGGGAAGAGTGCTTCTGGTCGTGGGAGCGCTGGGAGTGGGAGTGCCACGACGGGAGGAGGGTTGATGATGCCGCCTCCGTCGCTTGTCGTCCGACGGCCGGGCCCGCCGCAGGGTGGCAGGGGAGGGATGAAGAGGGGGTTGGGGTTCGTGGGCGGGGTAGTGAAGAAGCCTGCTGCGCCTACTGCCGCCGCGGGGGGGGAGGTGAATGGCGAGGGCAAGGGGGCTGGTAATGAGGGTGGTGGGAAGAGTAATGCGGACTTTAAAAGGATGTTTTTGAGCGGCGGTCGGGCCGAGAGTGCTGCCCCTGCACCTGCCCGACAGGAGGAGGGGAGCAAGGCTCCGGATGGACGGGGGGATGGGGCCACGAAGAATTAGGCGGGGTCTTCCATTGGGCGGTTGGAGGGGACCTGCATTGTCTCTTATGCTAGTTATCGGATGTATGATACCACTCATGGATGGGGTGCCGGCTGGGTTGCCGCTTACTTAGGTACTAGGTGCTATGAATACCCCTTGGCATGGTTGCGTGTTGTTTGGACTTGGGTATGGGGTTCGGTACTGTGTGTTGGTGAGGGAGATGTGCTTGTTTCAAGTCGGGTGTCTGATGCATCCTAACCTCTGGGTTGGTTCTGTGTATGTAAACTCCGATGGTGTACCGCCGAGGCGAGGGGTCCAAGTGAGGGTAGATCGACACCAGCATGGATGGACAAGATCTCCTCGACTGTATCCCTGCGGCTTCGTTGGCTCCCTTCTTGGGTTGTTTGGAGGCACAGGGGCTTCATGGTCAAACTAGACTCGGCGTCTGCAGTGTCAACCCGAAAGCCTAGGTAAGCACCGTCACACAACCCAGAGCGGTTCAAGGACTCGGCGCTTGGATCTCGGACGAGCACCCGTGTGCTGGTGAATTGTGGGCTTATCGTGGAAGGTCGTTTTTGATCACCATTGCAGATTGCGGTATTCCTTGCCAGCAAGAGCATTTCTGACGCAAGGCCCAGGATAACTCTGTGACTAGCCAGATCCGAGTTACCTCCGAAGGCATACGCAATCGTCGTCAGCCATCTTCACGTGGAATCATCAAGAGTTGGGGGCCGGCCTTGCCTCGGACAATCGGCGATGTATCGTCCGACACTGAGAGTCGGACTCGGAGGAGTAGTTGTGTCGTAACCTTGGGGGCGGTGAAACTCGAGGCGGGACGGAAGGATTTCAAGGCCGGCGGACGGACTGCCCACCGCCGACACCATGTGCGCGGCTGCGGCGAAGCGCGTTCCTTTCCATGACACAAGGTTCCTTTGTCATTCGGGTGGAGACCTAACTCCGACCTTAACCCCGGCCCCCAAACACTACATTGCTCCTGAGTCGTCGATGTATCGAGGCTTCTATAAATGATGATGCTACAAGATCAGTAACTGCCCTCTCTCTCAGCTTGAATATCTCAACCATTCCTTAAACCCGCCCAACTCACTCACCATGTCCGCGCAACCTCTTTCTCGAGTCGCCATCGTTGGTGTAAGTCATGGCCCCCTCTTTCTAGGGAAGTAGCTGATAACTAATAACCCTACCAGGCATCTGGCCGCATTGGCGGAGCCTTCGCCGGCGCCCTGCTGCAAACCGGCCAGCACACCGTCACGGCCCTTACCCGTCCAGGTGGCAAGAGCAAGCTCCCGGAGGGAGTGAAGACCGCCGAGGTCAACTACGACGACGAGGCCTCCCTCATTTCCGCCCTCAAAGGCCAACAGTTTCTCGCCATTGCCCTCGGCGTCTCGGCACCCCCTGACCTCCACGCCAAGATCGTCGCCGCGGCCGGCAAGGCTGGCGTGCCGTACGTGATGCCCAACGTGTATGGCTACCCCTTCGCAGAGCCTAAGCCCACAGACGACTTCTCCAAGGGCTTTCTCCAACGAATCAAGGACGTCGAGGACAACGGCGTCTCCTCTGCCATCATCCTCGCTTGCGGCTACTGGTACGAGTGGAGCCTGGCGACTGGAGAACAATGGTTCGGCTTCACCATTGCGGAACGCAAAGTCACCTTCTTCGACGACGGGAAGCGCATCATCACCGTGAGCACCTGGGACCAGTGTGGCCACGCGCTGGCGGCGCTGCTGAGCCTGCCCGAGTCTCAATCCGGGGCATCTTCTTCCCCGTCGCTCGCCGATTACAAGAACAAGACGGTGCTCATCCATAGCTTCCGCATCTCGCAGCGAGACATGCTCGACAGCCTGCACCGCGTGCTAGGAACCACGGATGCAGACTGGGAGATTACCTACGAGAGCTCTGCGAAGCGCATGCAAGACGGAGCCGAGGAAATGCGGAAGGGCGACAGGAGGGGTTTCGCCAAGTGGTTGTATGGCGGCGTCTTTCTGCCCGACAACGTGACGAGCGACTATGTCGGGACGGATAACGAGGTCCTCAAGCTGCCCAAGGAGGACCTGGACAAGGTGACGAAGCGGACCGTGGAGATGGTCGAGAGCGGATGGAACCCGTTTGGCGTGTGATGTGCTTGTCATGAAGGCAACTGATGATAGAGTGTGGATGGCGAGTTAGGCTGTTTTGATGGAAATTGTGATCATTCGATCTTTTTCTGAACAAGAGAAAACACTATGACTGATGGATAGAAAATCCATATCTGGATGAGACAACCCCAAGCGGAATAACCAATGGCTACCCTCAACAACACCCGCTATTGATCCTGCTTCGGTGAAGCAGCCTTTTCTTCAGGGGTTGAATATGCAGTTAGAAAAGCACTCGTAGGTGTGTATAGTAGATAGGGTTCTATTGGCGCTTCTACCAGTCCCTGGTCCTCTCCGCGGCTGGATGCCGTTGGCCCCTATGGCTTCTTCACAATCACCTCGCCGCTCGTGATACCAAACGTGGCATCCTTCGCCTCCATCCATTCCTGCCACCCCTTGATCATATCTTCGATGCCCGCTTCCGTTGTGATACCCAACTGGATCCCCTTTGTCCGCATCTGCCCCGTCCGCAACCTCGCAATCATGGCCTCGCCTGCGACGGTTAGCACACCCGTTCCTCGCACAAAAAAAAAACGAGAGACAAGACTCACTCCACATCCTCCTCTCCTCGGGACTACTAAAACACCACGTCCCAAACCCCGCTTCAATGCTCTCCCTCTCCACCCCAGCAGCCATCACCCACCCCACCAACATCCGCCCACCCTTCTCCTGCCCCCCATTCGCGACCAACACCCCAGCCGACAACTCCTGAAACGCCGCGACGCCCTCAATCTCGGGCCAGACACACCACGCACGCATATCCGCCTCGCGCAGCGCCACCAGCCCGCCGGGCTTGCACACGCGCACCATCTCCCTCACGGCGTCGACCGGCGCGTCGAGGTGGCAGAGCACCTGGTGCGCGTGCACGACGTCGAACTCGCCGTCCGCAAAGGGCAGCCCGTAGACCGACGCGCGCTGGAACGAGATGTTGGCCGGGCCGAGGCCCTGCTCCTCGGCGTGGGTCTTCGCGCGCGCCAGGATGTCGTCTGCGATCTCGGTCGCGACGACGTGGCCGGAGGGGAGGAGATGCTGGGCGAGGGAGGCGGAGATGGTGCCGGGTCCGGCGCCGACGTCGAGGAGTCTCAGGTGTGGGTTTTTCTGGAGGGCGGGGTGGAGGTGCGGGAGGAGGTGGGCGGCGCTGTTGGAGGCGGTGCGCCAGACGTGGTGCTGGACATGGGAGGGCGCGTGGCCGATGGCGTAGGGGGCGTGGGCTGTCATTTTTGGTGGTTGGGTGCGGTGTTTGTTGTTGTTGGGCTGCGTTGGGGCGATGGCATGCAGTGCAGTGCAGTGTTTTGATGGACGTTGTTTGTTGTTGAGGGGACTCGGCCGAGTGATGTCACCTCCGTCCGGGAATCCGCCGGACCGCGTCGTGTCGGTTCGGCGAGGGGCGGGACCCGCACACAACATCATGGAGATATGGAAACCGGAGTTTACTAACGGGGTTAAGAGTAAGTTCTGCCGACTCCGCGGAAGCTTGAAACGAACCGTGCAATACGGATCATGGCATGTACGGGAGTACCAATTAGGACCTTTCCTCAGTCTTGGTGCAAGGGGTATGGGCTTTGCTAGAAGCCAGGGCACTGAACTCTGGAAGAGCCGATAGGTGCGTATCTAGCCAGCTGAGGTGTGACTTCTCCCTCGACTTGATCCATCGCCGTCTTTACAACAACTCAAACACATCTCAAAACCCAAGCATGCCGGCGAAGAGTGGTGGAGTCGTCCTCGAGCCGGCTCCACCAGAGTCGGCTATCAAGCCGCATGCGGATGAGAATCCTCCACCGAGAGACCCGGCTCAATGGTCTAGTGGTATGATTCGCGCTTCGGGATGGATTCAGTCCGCCCTTGCTTGGACACAGGCAAACAAAGATGTGCGAGGTCTCGGGTTCGAATCCCGATTGAGCCCTGTTCCGTCGGAATTGCTTTTGGCTTTCCGCGTCTCCTTTTTGCAGCCGATTGACGAGGGAGGTTGATGAGATTGACGAAGCCAGGGAGTCAAGCGAGACCGGTGAGGGCGGCCGGCGCACGCCGCAGACATGGCGTAAAACCGGGCAGGCAAACCGTTGATACACCGCTCTGTGGCGCGTGACACGGCATGTTTGCGAAGGCAGAGAACCGGAGGTGCATGACACTTGATCAATGATGAAGAGGGATAAAGCTCAGAGGCGATCCGGCTTCCGAGCTCTGCAGTCGCTGCCAGGCTTCGAAGGAGGGGAGCGATCAGTCCCTGTCGGGCCGCGGATTGTCTGACGGTCGAGCAAAGGCTGGCCATACGCTCCAACTTGGAGGCAATCCAGAGACCCAAAGCCTCTCGAGGCATGAGAGATGCTTTTGGGTAAGACAAGTCAGTCGCTTCTTGATTCATGAATGAGATCTTAACAGACGACTAAGACCGCAACAGCAGGAACGACACCGCCGCGACAGTTCGCCGTCCCTTCTCGCCAGGGCAGACTCAGCGACGTCACCCAACGCCCTCCGCTTCAACCAGTCCCTCCGTTTCCTCCTTCGTCGGACCCGAGCACTTCCGCAAACAGCCCAGTCCAGCCCCTGGCAAACCAGAAAGGGACACGGACACAGCCAAAGACAGCCACAATGCACACGCTGGGACCAACAGACCCCCGCCCTAACCGGACTCGGAAGACACCACGCCATTCTGCCGTTCGGTTGCGGCGCGGTAGGCGAGGTCGGACCGAGTCGGGTACGAATACCGAACACGACGCTCCCGACCCTCCTGGTTGCCAGCCGGCTTCTGCGACGCCGCCCTTCGACGTGTTTGCCGACTCCTTCCGGCCACCATCCAGCGCAGGGCGGGACGAGGCAGCAGGCACAATGGCCGGCCAATCTTTTCGAGAGGGCGCCACGAGCCCGGCCGTCCCCCGTCGTGAAAGACCGAGGCCAAGAACCCGGTCGGCGGCCCGAGAAGGGGTTGAGTTGTCCTCCGACGCCACCAAATCCCGTCCAAACCGCAGCGCAGAGCCAAATCTTCCGTCGGCCGTCATCCTAACTTCAAACTCGGAATCGGCCAACCCAAACACGCAGCGCGACGGCACTTCAAAACAAAAGCACGAGCCGCATGTCGAGTACGCCCGTCAACAACAGAACCGCGTCGGGAAACGGTACCGCGACAGGCTTGGTGCCGAGTTTGAGAAGCTGCATGCTGCCTTGCGCATGCATGAGGACGATGACGAGGACCCGCGGCAGGCCAGCCATGTTTATCTCTCTGAAGACGACGGCAAGCCACGCAAACGCCAACGGCCTCGTCCCGCAATCAACAAGACGAGGGCCGTCGAGCTAGCTCGCGAGCGGGTCGTGACACTGGCGAGGAACTGCGACGCTGTCAGGGCCGAGAGGGATGCCATGCTGCGGGAGAGGATCGTGGAGGGGTGGTAACTGCCAGGCTCAGTTGTCGGCCCAGGTGCAAGACTAGAGCTTGGATGGATCAATATGTCCTTCGTTTATTGTTTTTGTACTGGCGCGTAACCGCATGCTGCACCTCCTGCCTGCACTGATCCCACGCGAGGGAAAAAAACAGTGCCACCTCCCTGATATCACGGAAAAAACACCACACCTGCACCGCTTTTAAAAAGAGAACCTGCTGCAGTGGTCTGTTTTTTTTTTTTCACACCTGCTGCGATGGTCTATTTTTTTACCTGCAGCTTTCCCACACTCTTGCGTGTCGCGACTGGCACCACAGCAACGGCTGATTGCGCGGTGGTCGCCAATAACTATATAACAAAGACCTCCGTTCCCAAACGACCATTTCCAACTTCCCCCATCAGTTGCACTCGGTTGTCCATTGAGCTTCTTTCACACGCTCAGTTAAAGACACAACCAACTTTGCACACCCAAGTTAGACACAACCAACTTCGGCACACTCAAGTTAGACACAACCATCTTTGGTACACTCTACCTTGACACGTGCTACCTTCACACACTACCTTGACACACACACACACACACTACCTTGACACAGTCTAACTTGGCACACTCTACCTTGACACACTCTATCTACCTTGGCACACACTACCTTCACGCTCTACCTTGACACACACTACCTTCACACACTCGACCTTGACCACATCTGGGTCAACATCTGCCTCGGTACACTTGCAGCACCAACACACAGCGACGCTTGACGTCACTCATCACTCAACATGTGTTGGGAGTGCGACCGTCTCGGCATTAACCAGCCCAACGTCCGCATCGTCGGAGAGTACTCCCACTTCCCGCGCAGTCAGCTCACCCCCAAAAATGCTGCTCATGTGGATCCTGTCCCTTACGTGCCTACTTGGCGCGAGAGGCGTGAGCTTCGCGAGGCCATTCCCGGCTTCCGGTTCCAAGACGACGGCAGCAATGCACTCTTCGTCTTTGGAGCAGATCTCGTACCTGCAGAGCCGGTACCAGGAGAATCTGCTCACGGTGCTCGGCAACAGAACCGCTGGATGCACCGCCCAAACAATCGCCAGACGCAGGGAGTGGTAAGTATCCGTAACCCCTTGCACCCCCTTGCACCCCCTTTTCCCAACCAGCAAGCACTGACCCACCCCCCCAGGTCGACCCTGACACCAGCTTCGCGGCAGAAATTCACGTCAGCGATACACTGCATCAACGCACTCTCCGCCTCCACCTCACCGTGGATCGCTTCCGGTGCCCGCACCAGGTACGACGATCTCATCGTCGCCCACATCCTGCAAACCCCGTTCGTCCACGCGTCCGGTCTGTTCCTGCCGTTCCACCGCCATCTCGTGCACCTGTTCGAAGAAGTGCTGCGGAAGGAATGCGCCTACACTGGACCTTTGCCCTACTGGGACTGGAGCCTAGCGTGGAAAACAGCATCCTCAACGACCTTGTTCGACAGCAGTGAGAGCAGCATGGGTGGTAACGGGGAGTTTGTGCCCGGACGCAACGGCACTGCGATTGTCCTGCCTGGCGGGGATGTCAAGGTCATCCCGCCTGCCACGGGGGGCGGTTGTGTCAAGTCTGGTCCGTTCGCCGAGGGCAAGTGGGAAGTCAGGCTTGGGCCTGTCGGCTATCATCCTCAGGGTCCGGACGGGGGCCTGGGGTACAACCCAAGGTGTCTGACGCGAGATTTAAACCCCGACTTTGCCTGGGGCACGCGACCCAGCGCGGTTGTTGACATTCTCGAGGGGTGCGACACGCTGGGCTGCTTCGTGCAGGAGCTGGACGCGCCGGGTGGCGTGCCGGGCGGGCTGCATGCATCTGGGCATTGGCAGGTCGGCTTGAACGCGCTGGATGTCTTTGCCAGCCCCAGCGACCCGGTGTTTTGGCTGCATCACGCACAGATTGACCGCATTTGGACCATGTGGCAGGGTCAGGATCTTGACCGGCGCACATGGGAGGTATGGGGCACGAGTACGGCTGCAAATAGTGAGTCTCTTTTATCCTTCCGGCCGATGGAGCACTGCTAACGTATGAACAGTTCCGCCTAGTGACAACGTCACACTGGACACGCGCATGGACTTTGGATTTGTTGGTTCTCCACGCACGATCGGCGAAGTGTCATCGACGATCGACGGAGAGTACTGTTACATGTACGAATAAGTACATGCATGCGCAACGTCAGCTGCCTGGCTATTTACCTTCTTCTCGACTTGAAGCATTGCTTGTCGTGAGACTCAGCGGGGCAAGGGGCGGATGTCGGGTTTCTGCTCAGAGCTTTTGTTGTATTTTTGTGTGACGTTTGTTTTAGCATCGCAGATGCCGTCACTGTACAATGTCTGGGGAGTATCCCGTCAAATAATTATGGCATGCCTGAGATCTATTACTCTGTGTCTGTGTGACTCAGTGACTGTGTCTGATCAAAAGCTACAACAACTGCGAGACGCTGTTACCAAGACGTAGAAGATGATGCAATCTGAGACTCAGGTCCTGCTTCACCTCCATTGAGCAGATTCACGGGTCAAGCTCAAGTTGTTTTCTTGGCCGTCTCATGGTAAATTGACTTCGCAAGTCGTGTGGTGACCACCATCAAGATTCCGCTACTTCTCCCCGCGTCATCTGACATCTGTTCAGGGCTTCAATCATCCGTGAACCCCTCTACCCATATACGCTCAGATGCTCCGCTTTAGACCGAAGCAAGCAAATACTTCATGCCCTCCCACTGCTCAATCGCCGACGGCAAAATCTGCGAAGCAGGCAACACAAA
>FTCU01002052.1_pt1 | contig 22500 bp, 18 predicted proteins | sample 1639521 | NCBI WGS metagenome assembly FTCU01 (sample SAMEA3914864, study PRJEB12502) | metagenome | biome: forest; material: soil | place: USA | collected 2012-03-12 | depth 0.3 m
CGGCCACCGCAGCAGCCGCCCCCCCCTCCTCCCTCCGCCGGCACCTCTCCGCCCTCCTCTCCCTCTCCAAACCCCGCCTCACCGTCCTCGTCGTCCTCTCCGCAATGGTCCCCTACGCGCTCTACCCCGTCCCAGCCTTTGCCGCCTCCGGCGGCGGCGCAGACATCCCCTCGCTGTCCCCGCTCACCCTGCTCTTCCTCACCACCGGCACGACGCTGTGCTCGGCGGCGGCCAACGCGCTGAATATGCTCTACGAGCCGGATACCGACGCCAAGATGTCGCGCACCCGCTCGCGGCCGCTCGTGCGCCGGTTGTTGACCACGCGCGCCGCGGTGTTGTTTGCGCTGGGGTGTGGGGTTGCCGGGACGGGGGCGCTGTTTCTGGGTGTGAATCCCACTGTTGCGTTTTTGGGCGCTGTGAATGTGGTGTTGTATGCCGGGGTGTATACGCCGCTGAAGCGCGTGTCGGCCATGAATACGTGGGTGGGCGCTGTCGTGGGCGGGATCCCGCCGCTGATGGGGTGGGCGGCTGCCGCGGGGGAGAGTGCCACCGGCGACGGGACGTGGCGGGAGTTGTTGTTTGCGGGGGATGGGTCGAGTCTTGGGGGGTGGTTGTTTGCTGGGTTGTTGTTTGCGTGGCAGTTTCCGCATTTTATGCCGCTGTCGTGGGGGATCAGAGAGGAGTACAAGGCTGCGGGGCTGCGCATGCTGTGCTGGGTCAACCCGGCGCGCAACGCGCGCGTCGCCTTGCGGTATAGTCTGGTGTTTGTCCCGCTGTGTCTGGGCCTGTGTGCCGCCGGGGTGACGGAGTGGAGTTTTGCTGTCACGAGCTTGCCGGTGAACCTGTGGTTGGTGCGGGAGGCGGTCAAGTTCTGGCGCCACGAGGGACACAAGGGCAGCGCGAGGTCGCTGTTCTGGGCCAGCGTGTGGCATTTGCCCGTCATCATGGTGCTGGCGCTCGCGCAGAAGAAGGGCATGTGGGCCCGCGTGTGGCGGAGCGTCGCCGGCGAGCCCGACGAGGACGAGTACGAGGACGATGCCGAGTGGCTCCCGGAGGTCGGTGCCGCGGCCGGAATTGTGGGGCCGCCCGGGACCGGCCGGAGGTGATGTCCGGCGCATGTCGGGCCGATGCCGGCCGCGTTGTAACACCTATGTATATCTAGAGCTTCTGTTGTATGTTTCTGGTGTTTAGTATATACATGGATCTGGGTAGTTGCAATAGCACAGTCAGATTACGTTGGTCCAGCTGCACGTCATTTCTCCCGTCAGCACTCTATCCGCCTCGGCGGCCACCTCGGCTCTCGGTGTGGCAGTGGCCAGAAAGAGAAACACCTCACGAGCCGAGATGCTGACTTGTGGATTGTAAGACTGAGCATGTACGATGTGTTCCTCTTCGGTCGCCGCCTCGGTCAAGACCGACCAACTCCACCTGGGATCGAAGTAACGTTATGTGATTCCTCGCCCAGGATTCTCTCCGATCCCATCCTGCTGCCCCGGTTGCATCTACGCCACGATCCTGCCTAGATCTCGTTCCCCACAGTCCCACCGCCCTCACACCTGGAACAGGACTGGCATCGTCGTACAGACCCGCCAGACCTCGTTCCTCTCCCTCCCACACTCCACGAAATGACGTAGCAGGAACAGAACCGAGAGGCAAGTCCACAACAAGCTTATTCACCACGTCGGCTTATGAATCCAATCCACCATCTCCAAACGGCTAGCCCTACTCCCAGCAAAAGTCCCATCCACCAGCAGCGCCGCCCACGTCAACCTACTCACAATGTCTCAAGCCAACCCTTTCCCACGCCGCCCAATGCGCCTCCGACCAAACCTCTTACCAACAAGCCGACAAATGCTGTGCCTGCGCCTCGCATCCGGCCCCAACACTCCGCCAATGATGCCCCTGCGCAATGCTGACGGTCCGAAAAATACACCGTGGGTGTGTGCATGCAAAGTACAGGATACTGTGAGACGAAAGGGAAGAGGAGAGAGAAGAAATACGGTGAAGACCAGACCGACGAAGACATCGACGATTAAACACCGGCCACTCTATGTGGATGCATGCAAGGCAGAAAAGGGAGGGAAGTTGCCAAAACAAACCGACACTGACAAAGACACAAGGAGAGACAGCGAATGCGCAAAAAAGCCAGAGACACATGAAGCAGAAAAAAACCCATCATTGATAAAACAACCCCACAAAGAAAACCCCCCTTCGTTGCCTGCGACTCGCGGCACACCCAAAAAGCCCTCCCCGCGCCGCCGCGCCGCCAGCCGGTCCTGTTTCGACCCGGCCCCCAAAACCAACAAGCCCAAACCAGTCCGAGAAAGGAAACAGAACAACAACCCACCCCACCCACACAGCAACAGCAACAGCAACCAGCCCCTCAACTCCAATGACCTTCTGCGCAAAACGCCAATTTTTGCCCTGACTGACCCATGGGCAACAACCCGACCGCTGAATCCTCATGAAACGTGACTGGGTAGTAGAAGAAAACAATGATGTGCCCAACTCCGTAGTCCAGACCGGCCCAGAGACAAAAGAAATGTGAGGGAGGGAGGGTGGTGATTAAAAAGTAAGGAAACGCAGACTAAAAAAAAAAAAAAGAGAGGGAAAGAACCCGCCCCCTACCAACCGAAAAACGCCGCGCAAAGCGAACCAAGCAGATACCCACCCAGAGAGAGAGATGACAAGACAGATGATAGAGAGAGAGAGAGAGGAAAAGACCAAAGAAGGAAAACGGAAAAACGGAACCAAGGAGAGAAGAAACAGAAAAATGCTAGTTAGTTCCCCTGCTGCCCCCTGTTAATAATAGCATCGATCCCCATATCCCCGACACTCGGCAGCCTCCCCCCATGCCCCATATACGGACTCGACCCCGTGCTGCCCGACCCCCCCTGCTGCGCCTGCGCCTGGCCCTGCGCGGCATACCCCCCCGGCGCCGTCCCCGTGCTCGACACGCTGGTGCTGTACCCGTGCCCGTGCTGCGGCTGCGGCTGCTGCTGCGGTGCGTGGTGGTACCCGGCATAGCCCTGGTAGGCGGCGGCCGCCGCGTGGTGTGGGTTGTGGTGGTGTTGTTGCGGGTGGTGGGCGTGGTGGAGGTAGCTGGCGGAGGCGGCGGACCCGGAGCTGCCGCCGGGCGTGGAGTGCGGGCCGGTGCTGGAGCCGCCGGTTTCTGGGGAGCTGTAGGACTGGTCGGCCACGTCGAGGTCGTCGACCGGTGTGACGCAGTCGAGGCCGTCGTCGGGGTCGCCGTAGGCGACGGGTTGGCCTGACTCGAGGCGCTCGCGGCGGGCGTAGGCGCGGGCGTGAGACTGGATGTTTTTGAGACCGTTGGACATGCACTGCGGGGGTTAGAACGTGGACAGTGGTTGGGGTATAATGGGGACTCACCTGAATCTCGACGACGTTCCACTTCTCGCCGCACCGCGAGGCCAGCGGTTGCCAGATCTCCTTGCGCATGCTCATGTACTCCTTGCACAGCCGCTCGAGCTTCCGGTTGTCAAACTCGTTTTGGCCGCGGCGCTCCATCAGCCGCTCGTGGCGCTTCCGGCACGCGTTGCCCGTCTTCCCCGGGAAGGCTTCCCTCTGGATCTGGTTCCAGTTCTTGCCCATCGCGCGCAGGGTGAGCAGTGTGCGGTCGTCGTCCTGGTTCCACGCGCCCGACGAGGGCCGGTGCTGTGGCGGCAGGGCCCCGCCCACGGGTCCGCCCATCGCCTGGCCGGCGGTCGGCATCTGGAGAGGCGGCACCGCGTAGGGGTCGTAGGACGGCATTGGTATCCCGGCGGCGCCGGCTGTGGAGAGGTCGCCGTAGAAGCCGGCAAGCTGCCGGGGGTTCTGGTAGTAGGACATGGCAGAGACGGTCGGAGCAAGGGACACTGGGATGTGTTGGTACTGCTGGTGACTCGGCGCCCGGGTCAGGTCGGGCATGATACGGTGGAGGTCTTCGGCCACGGTCCGTCCTCAGGTAGGCGGCTCGACGTCGATCTTGTGATGTATTCCAGATGATTAGGTCTGCTCCAGAGCGGTTGACAGTGTCCACAAGGCCTTGCTTGGATGGTTGAAGCGGGTGTAATGGGTCGGCGGGGATCAATGTTTCGTATCAAACGAGAGGGCTGGCCAGCAACCAGCAACAATGAGAAATGAGAAACAGGAGAGATGACCAGCAAGGAAATCTAGGAAAGATACGAGGAAAAAGAGAAAGAGGAAAAACGATAGGAAACGGGTCGCGATGAGGCGGGTCGAGGGGCTCGAGGACAGAAAGACTGGCTAAGGCCGGCCGGAGAGACGAGGAGAGGCGGTCGACTTATAATATCCCAGGCGGGTTGGAGACCCAGGAAGAAACAACGAGATGAGGTGAGTGGACGGCCGCGCCTTGGCAGGCCTCGATCCGCGCAGAGGCAGGGAGCTGGACGAGAGAGGTGTGAAGACCGGGGTAGGTCATCTGAAACGGGGAGAGGTGCAGAGAGAGCTTGGTTGCTGAAACCCAGCCTGTGTGCATGTGTATCTGAATGACCTCATGGAGCGGCCAGCGGCCTCTGCGAGTGGCTGACGGGGTTTCGGGAGGGCGTTTGTTTGAAGATGGGCGGCTACGACGTCGGCCATCGCTGGTGGTGCAGAGGGCGGTTAAGAGTCGGCGGGCCATGGCGTCTGGCGCCGGACAGGGGCGTACCGGTAGCAGGGGATCTGGTTGCCGGCAGAACGGACTCTGGCTGCACCGGCAGCGCCACCACACGAGATGGACGATGACCGAGCAGACAGAGCACGCTCAACTCGTCCCCGTCTGTCGTAAGTACCGAGGATCCCCAACAGCGTTCCAGCGTTCGCTTAGGGACTGGTGCGGTGCTGTGCCGCCGCCTCGCCAGGTCCTCGACTGCGCACTCGCGCAGGTCCAGAAGATCTCAGATGCACGGCCGGATGCGGCAACGGTTGTTGTGGAGTGCAGGAAGCGCAGAGTGTCAAAAAATAGCACGGCACACGACCAGAGGGCGGCTCGGGGGCTAGCCGCCAGTCTTGTGCGGAACCCGAGCCTCCTCGCCGCTTCGGTTGCCGTGTCTTGCTTTGACGTCAATGCGTCGAGGAATCGAGGAATCTCCATCTCGAGCATGAGCATTCGAGCACGCAAACCCCGGCCTGCTTCTGGAATACCTGGTGTTGCGAAAAGACACGAATAAGGAAAGGCAAGGCTGCGCTGCCACGTACACGGCCGCATGAGAAAGGGCCAGAAAAGAACAGAAAGATGCGAGAGCAGGCCGGGCGGCCGAGGGCAGCTGGCGATCGAGATCCGGCCCAATCTGCGACTGACGACGTGCAGCAGCGGCCGGCCGCCCTCGGTGGCCCTGGAACCCGACAGAATGGCAGCCTCTGACCGAGGGTATCAAGAAACACCCGTGCAGTTCAGTTCCAACACGCGGGAGCACCCTCGCTGGCGCGCGACAAGCACGAAGCGGGGGGAAGGAGGCGCGTCTTGCGGGCGCCTGGCTGGGAAATTAAAACTAAAATAACACTCAAGGTGGGAAAAGAGGTTAACGACGTTACGGTTTTTGGGCCAACATGAGCGCGACAGAAAAGGTGGGTGGGGGAAGACGGCGGGTTGTTGGGAGAGGAATGGGAGCGTCGCGGGGAAAATGGCATCGTCGACGTCGATGCCCTGGAGAACCCCTGGCAGCCCTGGCAGCCCTGGCAGCCCTGCCGTGCAGCCGCGATCGCCAGCGGCAAGGTGGAGCACTGGCGCTGCAGGGGCTCTGCGCCGGCGAGTCGGCTCGGCTGCCCAGCTCCACGGCGACAAATGGCGGCGCGAACGCAAGCCGTCGGGAAATAAGGTGGACGTCAAGGCCACAAGATGAAACGAGGCTTGTTGGTTCTCCGGAACACTGCAGGGCGCGGGATTGGCTGCGTGCAGCGAGGCCCTGCAAGGGGTGCAAGGGGAAGCCCACGGGGAGCGGACACGCTGTGGGAGAGTGGGAGTGGGAGGGAGGGAGGGAGAGTTGCGGCTGGAAAGTGCAGAGGCGCGCGTCAATCCGTCACCCGCAAGGTACCCGCTGAAGTGGGGTGGCCCGGAGATTGGATGCCGTCTGATTGGCCAATTAGCCTCGAACCAGGCACCGCGCCAGGCAACGATCCGATCGACAGAAGCGGATGGCAGGCGCTAGCCCGAACTAGCCGTTTCAAGACACGTGATGGCACGCTATGCCGGTTGGGGAGGGGGAGCTGTTGGCTTTCCACAGCAACGGCCATTAGAGCCCGGCCAAGTGAAGGTGTGAACCAACGCAAAATCACAAAATCACAAAATCATCCCCAACAACCGGCCAAATTCATCACCACAGGCCGGCGCATACGGTTCACACCGGGTAAATGATATGGTCCATCGTTGGCGGTTCTGTGGTTGTTGTTCCAACTTCTCCGTACTGCTTCCTGGATGATTTGTGACTGTCTCTGGCTTCTGGGCGCCGCGTCTCATGTCTCGCGTGGAATCATCAGCCCGCCGCTGTTAGCGCACCTCTAAACACGACGCTATTCCCGTTCGATACAGACGCATCGGATGGCAGGCCACCACCTGCGGCCCTCAAGAGCCTATTTTGTTTCGAAACATCCTGACCTGCCCCGGCCCTCTCTGACCGTCTGACCGAGGCTGCGTCTCGGGCTGTCTGCCGTGCGATCTGCCGGCTCGCAGCGATCGCGGCTGGACATCATTTTTAGGACGCCCGAGGACGCCCAAACCGTTGGGCGGGCTGCCGAGGCCGGGACCCGGGCCGGACGGTCACGGGCAAGGATGCGCTGTGGATTTACGAGGACACGCGACCCACCACGGGAATGCGCCATTGTCCATGTTTTGCGAAGATGGCAATTGCTCAGCCCCGTGGCACTCCGAGACCCCGCGCCGCATCTTATCTGATGCCACCGATACGATCACGCCCGACGCTGCTGCTCGGTGCTGTTGGTTTGAGCCCGCTTCGATCCTCCTGCCACTCCATCGGCCCGGCTGCGCGATTTGTTGCCGGTTTCTGCTTGCATCCTGTGGTCGGCGTGTTACGTGACCGGCCAACACCTCGCTTCCGTCGACTGGAGCAAAGTTCCGTGGCTCCGCATCATTCTGAGTCACGCTGCTCGGACGCTGCGGGCACCACAGCGGTTGGGTGTAACCGTAGTGGGAGCCGTCGGCCTGGAAGCCTTCGAGTTGCGAGGACGGGCTGGGAACTGGCCGGCATCGGCCCCACATCGCCGGGCCCGGCTGAGAGGCTCCACCCCGGCCCGGCATGTGTGAACGAGGGCAACGAGCAGACCAGCTGGACTTGTTGCATGTCTCGCAAGTCCGAGGAGCGGTAATTACCAGGCAGTACAAAGCATTTCCTACAGCCCTTTGGCTCAGTTATGCTTGGTATGTTGCTGCAGTCGACATTCCACTGTGGAGTCGCTTGAGTGAGACCGCACCGGCCGGCAGGCAGTTACCGGCTCGCCGGGTGGATGCATCGCAGGTCATGTTGCCCCCGACAGCGACCGATCTCAGATCGAACGACTCGGCTATCTCGCGTGCAATCTCAAAGCATGGCACCAGACTAACACCTCCAGACAAGCGCGGTGTGGACTGAGCCTTGCTGCACTCTTGAGGCGGGAGGACCGCGCCCACCCTCGGGATGGCGTTGAGAACCAACCGACACATCAGACATACACCAGGCTCTTGGCTCGGCACCTCGAACGTTTCGAAGCTGCCACCGCGGGACCAACATCACTCTGCCAGACGTCTGCAGATTGCCTTTGCCAGATGTCTGCATATTGCCTCCCAGAGATCTGTATTTCCAGATCGGTCCACCAGCCCTACGGCTGATGAGCCAGAACACCGGGAGAAGTTGGTCTCGCTGTTGGCCTGATGCAGCCGCGCCGCCGCCAGAATACGGCTGCAGAGAGGCCGCCCTGCAAAAAGACCAGCACGCGGAATGTATTTTGAGTTGCACCGCAGTGACTGGCTCAGAACCGACAAGACACCTCGTTCGGGTCTCAATCCGCGAGCACAAGTTGAGAGCCTGATGCGACCTCACTCGAGATCTCCCGTGATTTCCCAATCGGGCGTGGTGTTGGGGGCCGAGCGAGTCTGGTAGCGGCCTCGGTTGAGTTTCGAGTTTCGGCTTTTTTATAGCAGCAACCACACGATGCAGCGTCGAGCAGACCAGCACTGATACCGCAACGCATTGTCAAGCTGAGGTAAAGAAAGACAAACGAATGCACAGTAATCTCCATCTCGATCCTCAACACGACGCATACGAACTTGCAGCTGCGCAAGCAATGGAAGAGCCCAACCCTGGCCGCCAACGACCACACACACCGCTCACCCGCCCACCTCCCCAATCCATCCCTCCCACTCCCGCGTCCCCAAGCCGCATCGGCACCCGTCAAGCCAAGCGCGCCACTAAACCCCCCTGAAAAACGCCACCAACGGCTCAAAAGCTTGACCACCTCTTAGCGCAACGCCGCCTCCGCAAAACCGCATCCACCTCTCCGAGCTCCCGCAAATCCACCTCCTCACACACCAGCAAAAAACAGAAAAAAAGACCCACACCAAGATTGCCGACGCAAAAGGCCCGATGTCAAGAACGCCACAACCAAATTCCCCTCCGCGCCATCCCCCCTTCAGCCCGCGCGCAGCCCTGGAAGCAATCCTCTGCGGGGGCCCGCAGATTCAGGCTAAATCGGCTCTTGGGGCCCTGCGGGCTGCGGGACGGGTGCCCCGCCCGCTGTGCATGGGTGGCAGGCATGGCACTTGGCCGTTCGGAGGTTAATCTCAAGCGGGAGTCGGTATTTCGCTGGCCTTGGCTGGCTGGTAGTTGGACTAGCTGTGCTGTGGCTTGACGGGTAGCCGCGGGGATCGGGCTTGTCCCTGTTCCTGTGGGTGGTGGATCTCGGGTGGACGGGTGGGAGGGTGGGCTTGGCTGCGGGTGTTTGCCGTGGTAGTGTGCTGTGTAAGGGGTGGTGGCTTGGCGGGTTGTGACGTCGGTGGTTTGCGCTTAACGGATCTGTTGAGGTGAGGTTGACTGCTGGGCTTTGGGGATCAGAGCTTCCAGCGTTTTTCGACGTACGCTCGAGAGCATGGCTGCCAGGGATGGAGACTCGGCAAAATCAACGGTGCCGTCCCGGCTGGGGTCCGAGGGATCACACCTGGCGATCATCAACCCAGTCCGGCCTGGCCAATGGAACCCATCACCATTCATCCGGGGACGGTAGGACGACAGCAGCACTGCGTTGCGTCACGTCGCTGCGTCGCTGCCACGGGCGCGCTTGCTGGGTTCCCGGCTCGGGTGCGGAGGCGCCCCTCCTCGCCCACACGTCTTACTTCCCCCAGCGGAGCTCTCTCGGGCCACTCTCCGGGATCAGATGCTTGTCTCGCCCTGCTGCTGTCCCACTGGGGAGCGAAAAGGTAGGTAATATGTCCACATCCCTGGCCTGTTCTAGGCTCATATGTCCGGTTCCCGGGCCATTGGATGATGGGCTCGGGAGTGAGGCATCGCATGGCACGACTGGATGGCCTGGGGACCCCAATATTGGGTCGTATTGATCCCTCCCGAGGTTGTGTCGCCCCCCTTCCGTTCATCCAGGCGCATGGGAGGCGGCAGGGATGGGGACCACGCCGAAGGGCGCGTTTGGTTCCCCGCGTCTGCAGATCTTGCAGTCCCCGGATCCTTTAAGGATCCTGCCTCCTCTCCAGTCTTGGTCTTTACCCGTCCGACGTCCTCCCTCCTGAATATCAACCTGGGATCAACACCGCCCGTCAGCTTGGGACCAACACCTCCCGTGAACCGGCATACCATCGAGACCACCAGGACAACCAACCGCAACAATGGGTGGCGGAGGCGATTCCGGCGCCGGCGCCTTCTACGATGCCGCGCTCCTCAAGCGCCAGGCGATGATGGGCAAGAGCGGTCCGTCCGCTCTGCTCAAGAACTTCCGCGTCTTCCGCATCGCGGCCTTTGCCTGTATCGGCGGCGTGCTGTATGGTTACAACCAGGGCATGTTCTCGGGCGTCTTGGCCATGCCGTCCTTCAACAACCGTATGTGCTCCACGGTCCATTTCATAACTGTGCCTTGGCCAGGGGCTAACCGGGTCAGACATGGGCGAGTATACGACCGACCAGACCAAAAAGGGGTGGCTGACGGCCATTCTTGAGCTGGGCGCCTGGCTGGGAACCCTGCTCTCGGGCTTCCTCGCCGAGGTGCTGTCGCGAAAGTACGGCGTGCTGGTGGCCTGCACCGTGTTTATCCTCGGTGTTATCATTCAGGCCACGGCGATGAGCAGCGGTCATGATGGTATCCTGGCTGGCCGTTTCATCACGTGCGTGTCTCTCCCTTTCCACGCCGGCGGATAGGTGCTGACATGGTCGCAGTGGTATGGGCGTCGGAAGTCTCGCGATGATCATCCCCATCTACAACTCCGAGGTGGCCCCCCCTGAGGTGCGCGGCGCCCTGGTTGCCACCCAGCAGCTCGCTATCTGCTTCGGCATTATGGTCAGCTTTTGGATTGACTAGTACGTACCTTGTACCGCTTACCCCCGGGCAATCACTCACCAATTACAGCGGCACCAACTTCATCGGCGGCACCGACGAGAGCCAGTCCGACGCAGCCTGGCTCGTGCCCATCTGCCTGCAGCTCGCCCCGGCCGCCATCCTCTTCGTCGGCATGATCTTCATGCCCTTCTCCCCCCGCTGGCTGATCCACCACGGCCGCGAGGAGGAGGCGCGCAAGGTGCTGTCCAGCCTGCGCGGGCTGACTGAGGACCACGAGCTGGTGGAGCTCGAGTTCCTCGAGATCAAGGCGCAGTCGCTGTTTGAGAAGCGCACCATCGCCGAGCTCTTCCCCGAGCTGCGCGAGCAGACCGCCTGGAACACGTTCAAGCTGCAGTTTGTCGCCATCCGCAAGCTGTTCCAGACCAAGGCCATGTTCAAGCGCGTCATTGTCGCCACCGTGACCATGTTCTTCCAGCAGGTAGGCCATTCCGCACTTCCCGAAAGCAATTCATGCTGACATCTCCCAGTGGACCGGCATCAACGCCGTCCTGTACTACGCGCCCTTCATCTTCCAGAAGCTCGGCCTCAGCGGCAACACGACCTCGCTCCTCGCGACGGGCGTGGTGGGCATCGTGATGCTGATCGCCACCATTCCCTCGGTCCTGTGGATCGACCGCGTCGGCCGCAAGCCCGTCCTCACCATCGGCGCCATCGGCATGGGCACCTGCCACCTGATCATCGCCGTCATCGTGGCCAAGAACATGGACCAGTGGACGGACCAGCCCGCGGCCGGCTGGGCGGCGGTGTGCATGGTGTGGCTCTTCGTGATCCACTTCGGCTACTCGTGGGGCCCCTGCGCGTGGATCATTGTGGCCGAGATCTGGCCGCTCAGCACGCGGCCGTACGGCGTGGCGCTGGGCGCGTCGAGCAACTGGATGAACAACTTCATCGTCGGCCAGGTCACGCCCGACATGCTGGCCAAGATGCCCTACGGCACCTACATCCTGTTTGGCGCGCTGACCTACATCGGCGCGGCCTTTATCTGGTTCTTTGTGCCCGAGACGAAGCGGCTGACGCTCGAGGAGATGGTACGTCCCCTTCTTTGTCAAGCAAACGCAGACAGAGAGCTAACACGTAACAGGACCTCATCTTCGGCTCCGAAGGCACGGCCCAGGCCGATTTCGAGCGCATGGCCGAGATCAACGCCGAGATCGGCCTGACTCAGCTCCTGCGCGGCGAGGGCGTCGTGACGGGCGCGTCCGGGTCGGACGCCGAGAAGCCCAGGGTTGCAGAGACCACCGAGGGCGTGTAAAGGTGGACGGATACCCAGGACGGTTGTGGATTGGAAATCGGAAATTTGCTTCTTGGAGACGGTTAGCATATTTGACGACGTAGGACCACGCCAGCGCGGCGTGAGTGATCCAATGCATATACCATGGATCCGAATGGCTTTGTCTAGTCTGATTCTGTGCTTGTATTCTGTTTCACCCATGTCAAACACCCATTCATTCACCATCAAGCCCACGTCTATCAACTAACCTCATCGGGAAAAGATAAAAGCAGTCTTATATTTATGGCTGACTTGGATCATACCTCCTCCGCTGAAACAGGTTAGACCCAGAACTCTGGCTCAAGTCGCTGAACTTGGATCGTGTGAACCACAAGGACACCAAGCACCGCTCTCCCCATCACCAGCACCACACCCGCTCCAACCACACCAAACATTAAAGCCCGCGCATCAGTCACAATGCTCCCCATTAACGCTACTCATACAACCCCAAAACGGGCAAGAAGAATCGAATATACACAACACAATCCCACAAAAGAAAAAAAAACAAGCTATCCAGCCTGCTGCAACAACACCCCACAGGGATCCCCACTCCACTCCATGAATGAACCAGACCATGATGTGCTAACAAAGAAAAAGAAAAGCAAAGACAGAAAGAAAGGGGATCAAAACCAAGCAAGCATGACAACAAGTCAGCCAGTATCTCTCAGCCTGCCCACAACGCCCAACCCCAACCAACCACACAGTCCCTCCTCTCACTCCCCACAAGAGTAGAGTAATGAGTAGGTAGGTACAAAGCGCGGCATGCGAAATGCAAAAACGCCCCGGTCCGCCCAGTCCAATCCATCCATCAATCAATCAAAAGCAATCCCAAACCTCCAGCCCAGACAAGAAGGGGTAGTCTACCGCCACACCATACTCGGCCGCTGCCTCAACACACTCCCGCCCCCATTCTGACCCCCGCTCCCATTCACACCCCCACCCCCATTGCCATTAGTAGGCACACCCACCCCCGCTCCAATGGTAATCCTCCTAGCCTTACCACCCAGCTGCACATCAAGGTTCCTCCCACCAGAGGGACTCCCCCTTTCCCGTTCCCTCTCCAACCTAACACTCCCCCCCGCAGTAACATTCATCCTCCTCGCCTGCCCAGGCGTCAACCCCCTCCCACCAGCACCAAACAACCCCCCCTCCACCCCGGACCCCGCTCCGGCCAAAGCCTCACAGCTAATAGGAATCGGCCTAGGCGGCGACCGCCTGCGCTCGTTGCTGGCCCTGCGATGATGGCGCGAGATGCCATTCGTGACGGACGCGGGCGCCGGGCCCGAGTAACTAGCCGACGCGCGGCGGTGGGCGTTGATGCTCCCCGCGCCAGACCCGGCCGCCGAGCCCACCGACGACACGCGCTTGGCGGAAGAGGCGGCGGTGCCCGCCATGAGGGAGAGGCGGTCGCGGCGTTTGGCGAGTTGTAGTGCCGAGCGCAGGCCGAGGGGGTCGAGTTCGGACTCCGAGCCGGAGCCGTAGGAGAGGCGGGGGAGGCGAGACGAGGGGGAGGTGCGGCGCGGGGGTTCGTTTTCGTTGCCGTTTTCGTTGAGGGTTGAGAGGAGGCTTGTGGGCGGCTTGGGGCTGCCGTTGGCTGCTGCGGGCGGCGAGAAGGAGTTAGTAGCTCGGCTCACGGGCAGGCTGCGCAGCGGCGATGGGCGGTCTTCGGAGTCGGAAGAGCCGGTTAGGTTGAGGGAGAAGGTCGGCGGGACGGGCGAGCCGTTGGGTTGTTGGGATGGTCGGGATTTGGACAGAAAGCCGGCTTGGAAGCGGCTCGGTTTACTGAGGGAGAGTGACGACACGTCGGGGAGCGTCAGACTGGGGCTGGAGCTTTGGGGAGAGTCCATGTGGTTGAGGTATGAGGGCACGGGGGGTTGTGCCAAGAAGGACTTCTCAGGAGAGGGCTCCACAGGCGGGGAGAACTTCTTGGGCGTCTTCTCAAAGTCGGCCAGAGTACCCTGTTCACTCTCGTCGTCGCGCCAGCGCACACCCTGCTTCTTCTTTGGGGTGAACGACACGCCCTTGCGTGCGGTGCCCATCTTGCGACGCCTTGGTGAGGATTTGATGGGCGAGGCGATCGCGTGTTGCTGGGCCGCTGAGAAAACAGGGGCGGCGATGGGCTTCGGGTTGATGTTGAGAGACTTCTTGCGCTTCGGGGTGCCGCGCTTGGTCGGCGGGAACAGCTCGACCGGCATCATGGAGCCGTCGGGCTTGACCACGTGTGACGCTGCCGAGTATCCCGTCTCAAGCAAACGGGCAATCATGGCCTTGGCGTGTGTGACAGCCTCCTCCTCGCTCATATCGAGAGTATCAGACATGGACGCCAAAATGTCGAACTGGGCGGTGAGCAGCACCTGCAGGACGGCCGCATCACCGGCCTTGTCCTGCTCCATGACCTCCCTGTATGCATCGCGCATGAAGCTCGTCTTGAGCATCTCGGCCTCGCGCGCCAACGTGTCCCTCTCAGAACCGTCGACAATCCCCTCGCCTGTTGGCAGCTGGGAGATGCTGTGGTTCAGCGCGGTATCCAGCACGCGCTCCCAGTTAGAGCGGTCCAGCCGCTGGTGAATGTGGTGCCTGCTGCTCTCCAGCTCCATGAGGATGCCGTGGGCGGTCTTCCGCATGCCGGCCAAACTGGACGGCATATGCTCCGCCTCGCCCCGGGCCTCACACACCGAGTCAAAGGCGGCAATCCAGGCAGAGAGCAGCCCAATCCGCCTCTCAATGGCCTTGAGCTTCTTCATAAAGGTCACCTTCTCCTGCCGTTCCGGCGCAGCGTTCTCGTATGCGGCACGCAGGCGGACGACGCCCTCGCGCACCGCAGCGTCCCGCTTGTCCATCTGCTTGCGGAACTTGATGAAGAAGGTCTTCTCGGCATCCTTCTGCTGAGCCTTGAGCTCGTTGATGAGCGCCATTTGCTCGTCGATCTTGACCAAAAAGTCCTTGACGTGGCGGTTGACGTTGAAGACGTTGCGCGTCACCTTGGTCTGGATGTTCTTGGCCCTGTTCGCGTAGCGCAGGGTGTTCTGCGTCTCGTCGTAGTGCTCGCTTGAGGGGCTCACACACACAATCATCACGGTCTTGCAGTTGCCGCCCAGCGAGAATTTGAGCAGGCGAGTAAGCTTGCTGTTCCGGTACGGCACGTGGTTCTTCTTCCGCGGGTCACACAGGGCGTTGATGCAGCTGCCCAGCGCCAGCAGTGACTTGTTGATGTTGGCGCCTTCCAGCAGGCGCTCTCCCCGGTTCTTGGTGGCGCTGGCGCGCTCGCTGCCCGCCAGGTCGATGATGCTGAGCGTCGCCATGGTGTGCGGCTCGTTGACGTCGGCATTCCGGTCCTTCTGGGCGATGTTGATCTGGAGCACGGCGTGGGACCGCGAGGAGACGGCGTTGGCCGCCGTGGGCGAGACGGTCCGGAATTCGTTACCCTGCACAATCATGTCCATAACCTCCTGAACGTTCCTCGGGTGGTGGCTGGTGAGGCCGGCGACGGTCACGGCCTGGTTCGAGTCCTCGCGCAACATGAGGCCCTGCTTGCTACCGCCGGGCACCAGCAAGTCGCGGATGGTCTCGTTGTAGATTTCCAGGTACGAGAGGGAGATCTCAGTGGCCTTCTCGCCGCTCCGCTCGTTGATCTTCTCGAACAGCTCCTGCATGGTGAGGAAAATGATGCCGGGCTGCTGGGCGGTGCCGGTGATGGTGTGTGTCTTGCCGCATCCCGTGGCGCCATATGCAAAGACGGTCGCATTGTAACCGTCGAGGATGCTATCCAGCAGGCCCCTGGTGGTTCCCTCGTAGACATCGGTCTGGGAAACGGTTTGGTCGAAGATTCGGTCAAAGGCAAAGACTTGGTCCTTCACTTTCTTGCCGGCGGCGGGCACGACAGATCGGGAGAACTTTTGGACGGGGTTGTCTTCGGGCGGATCGAACACTCTGCGCGGGTCAGCTCGGGGCGACGGATCGTCGGTCTTGTGGCGAGACATACAAACATCTGTCGTCCACCACCTTGATGACTGGGCGCACTCCGCGCTGGTTCAGCTTGGGGGTGGGTGCTGCGGCCAGCGACCCGTCGCCGAGGAAGAGCGTGGTCTCGTCATTTCGGACGCTAGAAGCGAGTCAGCCTGGTGTGTGTGGTTCGAAGTCGGATGGGATGAGCGCACAGTTGGGCCGCCTCTCGGATCGTAAACGGTCGCACGCGGACTGCAACCAGGGCTCGTTAGTGGCGTTTCTCGGCTCGCTAGCCAGAGGAGGAGCGCATGGAACTGCATACCTGCGACGCTGATGGAGGAAGCATTAGGGTCCATCTTGGCCTGTCGTAGGTGCAGAAGAGAAGTAGTAGGTGCAGATGCAGGTGCGGGTGTCGGTGTCGGCCACGCTAAATCGAGGTGGCCGATCAGTCAGCGGGGCGGATGAGGTTGACAAAAGTGATGTTTCTCTCCGCCGTGCCGGTCGACAATTGGATACAGCTAAGGTAGGGAAATGGCGAAAAAAAGAAAAAAGGGAAAACGGCCGCGGCGGCGGAGTGCTGTGTGGAATGAAAAGAAGCTGGTGGTGCCGCTTCGAGAAGGCGTGCTGTGGGTTAGTAAGGTACCTGAGGTAGCGATCGTGTGGAATGGCGAGTGGGAAGCGAAACGGAGGAAATGACGTTGCTTCACCTCGAACTGCTTTTGCTGCCAGCAATTCTCGGTGGCCTGCGCTTGAGCGTGTTGACTGTTGTGGCCGCTCCGGTTTCCGCGGCGACCAAAAGGTGGGGCGCTGCCAGGCCCGTGAAACAGGTGTGGGGCAGCTGTGGGGATCTGGCGCGGGTCTTGAGCGGGTGTGCCTGCAGGGGCCCACTTGGCTCTCCCGGCCGAAAGCTTCAACCCTGCGAGCGGCTGGCGGCTGGCGGCTGCAATTGCAGTGTTCACAGTGTTGCACCCAAACCTCTCCGACAACCGAACTTCCCACGGTCAACGTCAATGCAACTTGGAGTCGACACAAAAATCGGCGGTTGATCATCCGATACAACTAAACTGATCTGCTATAATTCTCTTGCAGTCTAGGCAATCGCGCGACCATGACCATGACCATTTCAGTCCAACCGTCCATGCCTCTGAACCAAAATGCTGCAACCGAGTGCTGCAACCTGGTCCAGCGCCATCGCCGACTCGGAGTACCAACTAACAACACTCCTCGACACCACCAACCCTTTTACAGCCCCTAGCACAGCCCGTCCTGCGAAATGAGCAGCCCGAACCCGTCCAGCGTCGTCTGCGAGATCAGCTCGGCGATCGGCGCATTCAGAAAGATGCCCAAATGCGCCACAAACGTCGCCGTCGATCCCGTCGCCGCGATGTTGACATCATACGTCCGGCCAATCTCCACCTCATTATTCTCCCCCGCAAGGCTACTGTACGCCAAATCCGGCGGGCTCGCCCCGATGGTCCCGCCGCTCAGGCTGAACAGCGTCGACACCTTGGCCGACGCGCCCGCGTCCAGCGCCAGGAGCACGTACGCGTCGGTCCGCGTCTTGAGGACGGCCTGCTTGCAGGCGCCGGGGAACGAGACGGTGATGGCCACGTCGCAGCCCAGGCTCTGGTTGATGACGGGCACGTTGCCGCCCGCCTTGAGCGCGAAGATGTCGAAGGACGCCTTGGCGCTGATGGCGGCCGTGTCGATGAGCGTGCTGAAGCTGCCGGCGGGGCAGCCGTCTCCCGTGGCGCTGATGGAGACGATCTGGGCTGTGGACTGGCGTTGTTGGAGGAGGGGGCTGGCCATGGCCAGGGCCGGGAGGGAGAGGAGGGCGGGCTTCATTGTGGGGTGTAGGTGTTGAGACTTGTGACTTGCAGTTGAAATCCGTGATGACTTGTGATGCCAATGATGATGAAAATTTCGTGATGGCAACTGGCACAGTCAGGGCACCTTTATACGAATTCTGGGGGATCCAGGCCCTGGATGCCATGATGCCATGACGTTCCCTCCCAGCGGTGCCTGGTCGCGTCGTCGACGATCGCCTCGTGCTTCGCCCCCGAGCATAGAAGCTAGATCCCTCTACCAAAGCCAAGGTTGTCCGTGTCTTTGGTTTTGCCTCTTGGCTCCCGAAACCCTGGCTAATAGCGTCGTATTCCCGCGCATCCGGTCTGAGTCCGAGCAAACAAGACCGAGGCGGCCAAGCGAATCGTGGAATAGCACGTAACCAGGATGATTGTCGGGCCGAAGATTGTCGCATGATGAAGGGCGTGGCTGATGCTGACCCCATGCCAAGGACGAGTTGAGCACCTGGACGGGTGAACGGACCATTGCAAACCGCGGGCCGTTCTCAAAGTGCCCGAAGTGCGATGGTGTATAATTATCGTTGGAGCCCACCACGCCCTACTGTCCATGTTTCAGTCAAGATTGCCGGTTCAAGGGTCGCTTCGAGTACAGCATCCTCGCCTCCGACAGAAATACTGTCTCTTGAAGCTTGAAGCTGGTCGATTAACCTTCTAGCGCACAGTCAAATCCGCGCAAGAAGAAAACAGACTCGAGAAAAGTCGAGGACATTGACGTAGGCTGCAAAACCGAATCAAATCCAAGCGGCAGACATAATCTGCCCTGCGTGATATGTTCCATTCTGAAAAAGAAGACAAACAGAGACATAAACAACAGTTTGACATCTCATTAGGATATGAAGAAATGCCAAATCTAGAAAGAAATCTTAACAAACCCCTCCGCAAATAGACACAGCACGAAATACACATGTATAACGGGCAATTTGGTCAACTCTGATACGAAAAGTCTCTCGGTCCAAATTTTACATCGCTCTCTCTTCAGCCAGAGATCCCTCTAATTTTATATGCAAGGGTTGTGGTTTTATTCGAGCTTGATTTTCAGGGTTATATATGGTGAGGGGTGGCCGGAATAGAGGGGTGGTCCGAAAGGGGGGTCCGATTTATGCAGCCAGCCTGGACTTAGGCCATACACATCTGTAGAAGACTTGAGTGAACTTGAACCCAAATAAGTACCACTGTACCAACCACCCAACGAGCCAGTCCACCAACTATAAGTGAATCACAATATTCTGCACATGGAATTCGTAAATATACTGAATACCAGGTATGTGTCTACTCTGGTCACACCACCTCCACGAGAGCCTCGTGTCTTCAGCCTTCTCAGCTGTGTTGAAGAGGCGCAGCGGTTGGGCCGAGTTGCATATCCCCGCACCTGCTTTGGTCAAGTCTCAGGCCCCCGACATCCATGACCTGCAGGTCTTGTGTCGCAAACACCGCGCGACCGTGCGACCAGAAGTTGGTCTTATTTGTCTGACGAGCAGATGAGATTTTCCACCTGGTGCGTATCACGGATCGACTTGACCCTTGATCTGAATCCCGCGACTAAGGCTTTTTAGTTAACGGCCAACGTCCTAATCTTGTCAAAACTGGACCTCTCCGATTGCCTGTTGTGATCAGAGTGCGGGTAGCACCCTTATCTTCAACAATTTCGCTCAAACACCAGCATCCGCTGGGCGCCACACAAAGACCGATCATGCGACTGCTCAGCTCACGCACACTTGACTTCCACGACTTCGTCGAGGATGAATCGCGGCCCGAATATGCCATCTTGTCTCACCGGTGGGAGGACGACGAGGTCGCGTACAAGGACATGCTGAAACGCCGAGCCGAAGGGAAGAAAGGGCTCGCCAAGATACGGAACTGCGCCAAACAAGCGCTGGAGGACGGGTTCGAGTACTTCTGGGTCGACACCTGCTGCATCGACAAGTCGAGCAGCGCCGAGCTGTCCGAGGCCATCAACTCCATGTTTCGATGGTACCGCGACGCCGCCATTTGCTACGTCTATCTCTGCGACACGCCTCCGGCTCCCGAGCCGTGTTCGACGGAGTATTCGGCATGGGAGGCCCGGTTTACGCAGTCGGTTTGGTTTTCTCGAGGCTGGACGCTGCAGGAGATGATTGCCCCACAGACTCTGATCTTCTACACTCGCGACTGGACGGCGGCAGGCAATAAGCAGCAGTTTGCGAGCGCCATCGAGGCCAAGACGGGCGTGCCGCGCCATGTGGTCGTCACTGGTGACTTATCCAACACGTCAATCGCCCAACGAATGAGCTGGGCAGCACACCGGCAGACGACCAGGACCGAAGACATGGCCTACTGCCTCCTGGGAATATTCGACATCAATATGCCCATGCTGTACGGCGAAGGCAACCGAGCATTCCTACGTCTCCAGCAGGAGATCATCAAGACCTCTGACGACATGTCCATTTTCTGCTGGGTCGACCCTGATGCCTCGTATGCTAGATACAGCGGTCTCCTGGCAAGATCACCTGTGCACTTCGCAACATGCCAGAGGATTCGCTGGGAGCCACAGAAAGCCCACACATCAGATTCCAGCCTACCGTTCGAAACTACGAACAAGGGTATCAGGGTGGCCATCGAGTTGCGTGTGGTCCCTGAAAGGCTGGGTGAGTTTGTAGCTGTGCTGGAAGGTGTCGAGACAGAGGAGTCCGGGTCGGTTGGGCTGCGCTTGCAACAGACTGGTGACGATCAATACGCTCGCGTTGACACGAACCTTGTGTGCGAAAAGGTGGACCAGAGTTTTGGAGAGTCAAGGTCGCACTCAAGCGTTATTGGCTCCAGGACGACCATCTTTGTGCGCCAAAACCCTGTCATGGAGACCGGTAGCCACCTGCATTCAAGAGCCGGCAGCGTCTCGTTGCAGATCGACTCCAGTTCTATACGACTACAAAACATACAACCTGCTGAACGCTGGGATGACAGGACATCCCTCTTTTCTTTCACCAGATCGCCGACAGCGGAAACAACGGACCGCTCGTTCACCGCCACGTTTCAACTCCCACAAGGCTCGCCACGGAGCAGTGACAGTATTCGAGTCACTGTCGACCTGAATCGCCGGTTCCTTAAGTCTATGGAGGTCGACGCCGGGTGGAGACTTATATCCTGGGGCGACTGGGTGTCATCCCCGAAGCCGCTCGTCCTCAAGCAGAAATTCCGAGCCTTGGATTGCGCCGCGAATCAGACAGTGGTGGAGATTCTCCTCAAGCCGGACATCGTCGACCACGAGTCACGACTCTCACTCGCCATCAGAACTGTTGAGGTGTAAATGTGAGCGGTCCTTTTCGCCAACTCCTTGTTTTTGACCTTTCCGCTTTCTCGTGGCCGCTCTCGCTAAAGACGGACTTGTGAATAGACAGGATATAGGGGGATGAGGTTGGATCCTTTTCGAGCTGGGTATTTGTACGCTAGCGGATTTACGACTTGCGGAGACGTTCCGTGTTCCTCATCAATCTTGTCTTTGTAACTTTGATCAACAGCAGCGTGGCCCACAGTTGGGTGAACCCGTTGTACTATTCATTTTGACCATCTATCAGCTCTTACCGCCCTCTATGGGGGCTCCAGTGTTTCACACCACACCGATACACCACACCGATACACCACACCACTAGGTCCAAGAACTGCCTAGTCTCACTGCACTTGTTGCTATGCTTGTTCCTCAACTCGAACTCGACTATATGTGACTGCAGCTGACCCGGCTCTCCGGCGGTGAAGGTCTCTCAACCCTCAAAACATGGCCGTTATGAATATCAAAATAGGACTTGAAAATGTCAAGTAGGTAGTAGCACCGTTTCAGACACTAACATCTGCCGATTTTGGCTACCGTATGGAATTAGCTTAAGCCACGCAGGAGCAACGTTGGCAGACATACCCAGAGTACACTCGTTGTCAGTATAGTGACCATTGATATAGCAGTGGCCATAGTCGCGGTGAGAAAGCTTGTCCCAGCCGCTGTGCGGGGTGTTAGTTACGAATTCCAATCATTCAGGTTGCTGTCGCTGCTAGCCCCTTACCAGTTTGTTGCACCGTTGAGAGTGATGCATTGCCCACTCTGGACACAGATGAAGAACAAGAGCTGGTCCTTCTTGAATGACGTTACAACACCATACTGAGTACCCGGACCTGTGCGACAGTTGACGGACGAGGCATTGACGATCCTGCAGCTGCCGGCGACACGTTTGGTCAGGAGGTTGTTTCCAGCATCGCGAGGAGTCACGTCGGTGGTGTCGGCGATGGGACTGGCTCTAAGGCCGAAGGGCGCAAGTGAGGCCAAGAGGAGAGCGGCAAGCTTCATGATGACTCGTCGAGGAGGACAAAATTCAAAGGCGTTCCGACGTCGGGAAGATTCTGGTTCCGGTTGATGCTCGCCAAAGACTTGAATATAACAAAAAGTAGGTACTTTCGCTTTATTTTAAGAGACCGTAAGACGGTGCAATCTTAGAGCAGCGTAAGACGGTGAAATCACCTCCGGCGCGTTGTTACGGTACGGGACTAATAACAGTGACAAGAACTTCGATTGTCAAGGGGTTCTGGTGGACCGGCCATCCTTTCACCAATCAAAGCGCTTGTTTCGGCATCCTGAGGACGCAGATCTCATGATGGCCAAGACCACCCTTCGGGCATCAGGCATCCTGGCCTGGGCGTTGGCAAAGAACTGCTCTCCACGGGACTCTAAGGCTCGGGATATTACTGGACATCAAGAAACAGGCGATACTCCGTGTCGTAGCCAAGAAGAATCTGGAGAATATAATCCCGTATGCATATACATTGCTATGTACAGCTTGAACTACGTTGCCATTTCTGCCTCGTGCTGCTCTTTCTTCTCGCCGTCTTCCGCTTCCTTCTTCTGCACCA
>FTCU01002374.1_pt1 | contig 22456 bp, 16 predicted proteins | sample 1639521 | NCBI WGS metagenome assembly FTCU01 (sample SAMEA3914864, study PRJEB12502) | metagenome | biome: forest; material: soil | place: USA | collected 2012-03-12 | depth 0.3 m
CCGAATGAGGTGGGGAGTGTGAAGGAGCAGCTGTGGATTCTGTTCCATGTGCTGTTCTTTTTGCACTGCGAGAAGAGGGAGGAGATCAAGGCGCTGGAGGGGGCCAAGAGGAAGGGAGCTCTGAAGAGCTTGTTTTGTTGGAGAGTGTAAAGTCGGGGTAAGGTGTTGGGAGGAGCTAAAGATGCTGGTCATCTTCTGGAGTGGTCAATGTTGGATATGAGTAAAGTCATTGGTAGACAGTAGGTATTTATTTCCCTGGTCCTGATTTCTCTGCGATGGTCCATTCTTGAGAAGAAATCTTAAACTAGCGCCAACCATAATAACAGTGTGTCTCTGTTACATTGCTTCATTGTCTGGCCAACTCGAGGTAGCTAAAACTATTATCATGTGTAAACGGTGCAACCACCATCAAATACACCGCATCCCAAATCCTCCGCTGGGTCACTAAACGACTTCTCGGGAACCATCCTCGTAGATCTTAATAGTAGGAGTCTGTCATACACAGTCAGCAGGGCATCCCCCAAGTCGTCAGACCAAACTCACAATATCCATGCCGTGCATCTCGTAAAAGCGGCAATCATCCCCAAAAAAGCAGGACCCCGGGTTCGAGCAGTGATGGCCGAGGATGCAAGTAGCCTCGGTGCAGTAGTGGCCAGAGCTGCAGACCAGGTTGCGCGTCTTGTGGCGCAGAGCATTCAGCTCGGCCGAGCTTAGGCGTTCTCCGTGGTGAAAGTTGCAGTTGGGGCTCTTGCAGATGCCAGTCAGGTGGTATCTGTTGCAAAGATTCACGCCGTTAATCTGTCGTCGGTCCTCGAGCGACTGCACCGCGTTGGGGTCGGCTTTGGGGAGAGGCACGTCCACGCGCTCGTCCCTTCTGTTGAGCTGGTAAAAAGGGCGAGTGGCGGCTGGCTTCTTGTGGCTGGCAATATTGATGGTGATGGGAGCGGCGCTTCGCCCCACATTGGCGTAGCTGCTGGTCGGCGGCGGAGCCTCGGGCCGGCTCGTCGCAAGCGGTGCCGGGGGCGTGGGCTTGCGGGATGCGGTGACCGGGGGCGTGGGCTTGGGGGTTGCGGTGGCCGGGGGACTGGGCAAGCTGCTGATTCCATTGGTGATAGGACTGAGGACTTGGGGAGGAAAGCTCATGGGGCCTTGGTAAAGGCCGGGCGGCGCAGCCTGGAAGCCCGGGGGAGCGTTCGGCTTGGACGGGATCGGCTCCGAGCGGAAGACGGAGGGGAAAGCAACGCGCTTGAAGGTAAATTTTCTGAAGTCGGCAGCCGGCGGGGTCGTTTCCAGGAGGCCGATCTTGGTGTTACCGCGGAATGACTCGAGGAAAGTAGCGTAGCCATTATCATGGCAGCCACCCAAGATGAGGCAGCGGCACTGAATGTTCTTCTCCATAACCTCAAAGAGCTTGCGGACCTTATGATCGGCCTGCTCCTTGCCGTAGCCGACGTCGGTGAAGGAGAACAGGGGCTGGGCGCGGCAGAAACCGCGGCCAAACTTGGTCAAGGCGGCATAGTCGGGAGGAGCAAGGACGCCTGAAGAGTTTAGAGCTTTGGACAAGCCCTCGACGCTAAGCACAACATGGACGAAAATGGTATCGATGTTTGAGAAAGCCGGGGTGTCGGAGAAGTAGGCCTTAATTTGTTGATGCAGCTCGTGTGCGGCCTCCCTGCCGCCCTCCTCACCTTTGGCGATAAGGTCCTCGCGGAAGACGGCGCCGTCGCCGTCGATGATAACGAAAGCGAAGGGAAAGGATTCCTGGGGCTGTCAGTACCGCAAGCGAGAGAACCAACCAACGGTGGAATAATAGCAATGGAAGGGAAGTCAACATACGGCAGCGGTTTTAAGCACAGACAACTCTTTCTCGGCCATGCGCTGCTCTTTCTCCCAAATCGTAGCATTGCGCTTCTCGCGGTCGCACTCGGCGCACTTCTCGCGGTAGCGATCAAGCAAAGACCTATAGCTCATATGCAAGGCATTCTCGATGCGGCCGCGTTCGAGCACCGAGTTCTCCCATGACTGAAAGGGGGCGAGATAGCGCTGGGCGGGATCGACGCCCTCGGTTCCGTCAAAGTGGCTCATGGCGGCGGTTTAATGAATTTAAGAAGAGGCGGCGACAGAAGAGCCAGTTGCTGCAGATGGAATGGTGTCGGGGAAGAAAATGAGGAAGAAACAAGCGCGGTTGGGACGAGGCCGAGGCCGTTTGTGTAGTAATCAGGCAGGGCTGTAGGCGCCGACCTGCAGCCGAGCCAAGCGCTGAGGCCTGAAAGCGGCCAAAAGAAGACGAGAGAAGACAGGAGATTCTGCTCAGGCCACACTGCCCAAAAGAAGACTAGGCAGCAGGAATGCAGCAATGCAGGAATCAGAGGGGAAAAGTTTGGCGCCCAATGGTTTGGTGTTTGGCGATGAAAGAAGCAGAAGGAGGGGTGAAGTGTGCTGCTCCCTTTGGGTCGAGCTGAGAGAAGGCACTTGCAGGATTCAAACGCAGAGCATGCAGGTTCGGCAAGGAGGCCACGTGATGGGCAAGGCAGACGAGGCAGACACGCAGCAGTGGAACCAAGGGTTAGGGGTGCGTGGGCTGCTGAGGCTGCCTTGGAATTTGATGTCAATTCTGCGCGCTTAGAACGTGGAAATTCGGCTGCAGCTTCCAGCTTCTTCTGGGCCGCATATTCCGGGTTTGCGGAGAAGTGATTGCCAAATCAAATCCTGCCAAAACGCGTTTTGGGGACGGCTTCCCGCGCTTCCTGCAGCCAACTCCCGAATGCTACGCGCCGGGGCGTTTTTAGTCGATGGCGCAGCAGCCGATCTGTCGGTGGCCTGCCGGTTGGCCTGTCGGTTGGCCTGTTGCTTCTTGCTTTTGTCTCTTGTTAAATAACAACAATTGCGTGTTTGTCAAGTCCCCGAGTTGCAGATACACCCTCGGGTCCAGAGACAGGCCTTCGTCGGACCTGCCAACCCCAGGCTTTCTGCCGATTACCCGCGTGAGCGTCCTTGGTAGCGGACGGATACTATAGACAAGTCGCAACGATGCAACTACACACCTCGCAACGTTCCATATGCATACGCGTCTGGCTCTCCCTGTGCACATAAAACTCGGACGACGAACCCGTCTAGAAGGCCATGATCCCTCCAAGCCACCGCCCCCATCCCTCCTTTCCCCATCCGCCACTACCCGCCGGGCCCATCACGGCCACCAACACATAACCATGCCCCAACCACGCGCCCTCTCCATCCTTGCGCTCGCCTCCCTGGCAGGCCTCCTCCCACAGGCCGCCTCGACGCCCCTGAGCCCGGCCGTCCGGACACAGCCCCAGTACGGACACTGGGACCTCACGTACGAGAGGGGCGCTGCCGCGTCGGGATACCGCTGGGTGTACGTGAACGCCAACTACTCGGGGCCGCCGCCGGTCGCCGTCGCCTGCAAGGAGCTGTACGACCCGTCGGTCCAAACGACGACGGGGAGCTGCAGCGACACGTCGTTTTCGTATTCGGTATACACCGAGAACAGCCAGACCTGTACGTCATTTTCTTCCCGCTAGATCAAGAATGAATCGCGGCTGATGAGGTTTTCGTTTCGTGCCCAGGGATCAGCGTGAATCAGACTGTGCTGGTCGGCGATGCCGGGTCTGCCACGCTGGTCGCCATCACGGGCAAGAGCGTGATGCCGACGCAGTGTTGCGGGGTCAATGGGAGGGTGGTTAACGGGACTGCGCATATCCAGGCCGCTGCGGCATGAGTCGCTGCAGGAAGGTTGTGCGGCGCTAGTGCCGTAGGCAAGGGGCGGTCCTAGATGGCGTCTGAAGCGCAACGCGCCGCACCAGTTGATATCTCAGTTTCGTCATTCGGCGATTTCGATATAGCCACATCACCTTTATTGCCAACCCGTAGTGCCAGGATTGATTGGACAATGTAACGTTAGGTATCTAAGATCTCCTGACTAGAAAGGCTTGAGGATCAACCCATGTTAGCTTCCTGTCCACTTTGGATGGGACAACAAGCATAGACATTGCCACACTCCTCTATGAGTACTTGTTCTTTGCGGCGCCGAAGGACAAATCCAAGGCGCCCATTTCCGAGTTCGGTTTAGTTGTTCCGCCGACGCTTACATCTAGAGTCGACACTACTAACACTATTAACGCCATCAACGCCCTCCTGCAGTGTCAGCGGCTGTGCGTCAAATGCTTGTATCATGGTCTTGACCTCTGAGAAAGTTCACAATTCTAGATATTCATTTCAGCTAGGTAGGTACTGCATCCATGTCTCTTACGATACCCTAAAAAATTGAACTTAGCGAAATCTGGTAACTAGCCGAGGCCCACCTAGCCATAGGCTTCAAGGCCTTTGTTGAGGCACTTGTGTGACTGGGAGACTATCCGACGCGATATATTGTTAGGTCGATGATACCGTACGTGATGCCGACTGATGCGGCGCAAGCCACAAAGAGGGGCTGCTTCGAACCCCGCAATCTAGCTGATTGTAGAAGAGGTAGGATAACGGCAAGGTCGAAATTTGGGGCTGGTTTCTGCGCGCTGCAGATCTGCGGGTGAGATGCTGCAGCGCGCGGTGGCTTGCAGTTCCGCGGGCGAATCCTCAGCTGTTTCCCAGCTCGACTTTTGGTGAGGTAGCATGCCGTCCCGCAAGTTCCATCGCTGTGCAAAATGTATAAAGCGGAGGTGGTGGCGTCCAAGAATTGCATTGCCGTGTCTTGAGAACTCTGAGACACATCAGTTTTTGGTTATCTCTGTGTCCGGGCTTATGAACATGATAGCTGGCGCAATGCGCCTCCTCGGCATCGCAGCCTTTCTCATCGGGGCTACCTCCGGCCTGCGCCTGAATCCCAGCCGCGGAAACGGCCATCATGGCCACTGCCCGCCGTTCAACAACGGCTCGTTTAACATCCACCAATGGCAGCTTTACCCTGACAATGCCGCATTCGACTTTGACAACTGCGTGCTCTACATAAGGTTACTCTAGAAAACCCCCCCCTTTTGATCGCTCCGCCGAGACTGAGACTTTCTAGCGCGCTGTTCAACGGGAGCATGATCAAATACGATCCCTATACAAACAAGACGCTAGACATTATCGAGTTCCGTGGAATCACTGACGTCTACGACGAGCACGCAAGCGGTATCCACTGGGACAAGCGCACCGGCATCGTCTCCCTCGTCATCGACGCGCAGCCCGCCTTCCTGACGGACGGTGCCAACGCCACCGGCGACTACTGGCTTGTCAAGTACGACACTCACGCGAAGCGAGAACTCTGGCGGGCGAACCTGACATCGGTCACGCAGGCCAAGTGGTCCGGCTTCCAGGACGTGACCGTCGACGCCCGGGGCAACTCATACGTGGTGGGGACCTACCCCGCCAGCATCATGCGCGTGGACGTGTCCGGCAGGCACATCAAGCCGTGGAGCCCGCCGCAAACGGCCAACACGACCGTCCACGGCTACACGGGCATCTGCTCCACGGGAGAAACGCTGCTCGTCATCGACGCCAACGGCGTGCCCGAGGAGCTGAGCGAGGGCAACAGCCAGATCTACCGCTTCGACATGACCGAGGACGTGGGCCGGCCGGTGCTGGTGCCCCGGAGCCCTCCCGGCATACCCCTGGGAGTCCCCGACGCAATTCACCTCCCGGAGAAGTACGGCGGCCATGTGATGCTCGCCGCCATGAACTACGTCGGTGTCACGGTCCTGCGGTCTCGGGACGGCTGGAGGACGGCAGAGCAGCTGGGGACCATCACGACCAACTTCCCTGCGTTTTTCCAGAGGATTATCCCGTCGACGGTGCAGATTGGGGAGAGGCAGTTCATGATTGGGCAGAGGTTCCCCGGGGCGATCGTGCCTGGGACCAAGGGCGGCAATCAGAGCGACTTTCCCTTTTTTGACATCACGGATCAGGTGGAGGCGTTGTTGGCTTGAAGATGGGAGGTGGGGGACTAAGGATCGTGAATAAACTGGCTGGCCGTCTTGTGTTCGCAATTGAGGTGGCCCTTGTAGGAGTCGAGGGACTCGTTTCCCAACAAGAGATTGGCGCCGAGGGAGTCAACAAACCAGGCGGAGCGAGTGAATTTGTTTGTTTGTTTGTTTGTCATTCCACCCGGCAGGCTGAACCCGAAAGGGCAACCATCACTAGAGTACGTACAATTCCTGAAGATCATTCTGGTTTCCCAAAGCCCATGCAATCTTGGCTTATTTCCTTGCTTTTCTGCTCTCTTCTCTCATATCTACCGAGCTAGCCTGTTCTCCTCTCAGGGGAGGGCAGTAAGAACCGACCCACTCGGCCCGATACTGGTGATTTACCCATGACTTGCTAAACAGAGATTGGATGCGCTCCAATCACTAGCAAGCCCGCGTCTCCGGTGGCCAGGGTCCAGTCTGCAGCCGGGCTGTGATCGCCGCGGCCGCGACCCGGGTCTTGACAGGTAGGTTAATTTCGAAGCCGCCCAGTATCCGGGTTCAAAATGGCCAACGGAAACAGAAGTCCGGCTCAGCCGCGGATTTAAACCCCGGCGTCATCCATCCTCTTACCATTCGGACACCCACCACTCCTCCATCTCCAAGACAGGGAGGTTCTTTCCCGGCTACCGGGTACTCGGTAACGCAATGAAGCTCTGGGCCAGCCTGGCCCTTGGGCTCCTCGCCCACTCGGCCGCAGCCAAGAACTCGACCTACTACAACCCCGTGCTGCCCGGCTGGCACTCGGACCCCTCCTGCACGCAGGTCGACGGCATCTTCTACTGCGTCACCTCGACCTTCATATCGTTCCCGGGACTCCCCATCTACGCGTCCCGGGACCTCATCAACTGGAAGCACGTGAGCCATGTTTGGAACCGCGAGTCGCAGCTCCCGGGCTACAGTTGGGCCACCGTCGGCCAGCAGGAGGGCATGTTCGCGGCGACGATCCGCCACCACAACGGCGTCTTCTTCGTCGTCTGCGAGTACCTCGGCGCTGGCAAGAACCCGGGCGTGCTCTTCACCAGCACCGACCCCTTCTCCGACGCAGCCTGGAGCGACGCCCTCACGTTCCCCGTCAACAAGATCGACCCGGACATCTTCTGGGACCCAGCCGACGGCAACAAAACCTACATCGCCACGCAAACCACCCAACTCCAGCAACTCCTCCCCAACAACACCCTCACCCCGCCAGTCCCGCTCTGGAACGGCACCGGCGGCGTCTGGCCCGAGGGCCCGCACCTCTACTACCGCGCCCCCTACTACTACCTGCTGATCGCCGAAGGCGGCACCGCGCTCGACCACTCCATCACCATGGCGCGGTCGACCTCCATCTCGGGGCCGTACACCCCCGCCCCGCACAACCCCGTCCTCACCAACCGCGGCACGGACTCGTACTTCCAGACCGTCGGCCACGGCGACCTCTTCCAGGACCTCAAGGGAAACTGGTGGGGCATGGCGCTCGCCACGCGCTGCGGGCCCGAGTATAAATACTACCCGATGGGGCGGGAGACGGTGCTGTTCCCCGTGACGTGGAACGATGGGGAGTTCCCTGTGATGGGAGCGGTGGGCGGGAAGATGGATGGGTGGGAATTGCCGCGGCAGACGAGGGATGTGCCTGGGCGGGGACCGTTCAATGGCGAGCCGGATGAGTACGATTTTGAGGAGCGGGAAGGATGGCCGAGGAACTTGGTTCATTGGCGGGTGCCGAGGGAGGGGGCTTTTACGGTGCGGAAGGGGTTGAGGGTGGCGCTGGGGAGGAATACTCTGGCGGGTGTGCCTGGCGGGGAGGAGGACGGTGCGAAGGCGGTGTCGTTTGTGGGGAGACGGCAGACGCATAGTTTGTTTCGGTTTGGGGTGGATTTGGAGTTTGAGCCACGGGCGGAGGGGCAGGAAGCCGGTGTGACGGCGTTTTTGACGCAGGCGGCGAATGTGCAGCTCGGGGTGGCGCGGGTCGGGGGCCAGCTGAGCTTGCGGTTTAATGTGTCGGGGACGGTCACGACGAGGGCGGTGCCGAGGGAGTGGGCGGGAGAGACGGTGAGGCTGGAGATCCGGGCGGAGACACCGAATGAATTCAAGTTCTCGGCGCTGCGGGCGGGGGATGAGAAGTCAAGGATCGCGGTGGGCACGGCGTCGACGGCGTTGCTGAGCGGAGGGACGGGGTCGTTTGTCGGAACGCTGCTGGGGGTCTATGCGACATGTAGCGGGGCCGGGTCCGGGCTGGACTGTCCGGCTGGGACGCCGGGGGCCTTGTTCAAGCGGTGGCGGTACACGGGGGACGCGCAGTACATCTCAGAGACGGAGAAGATTGTGGCCAAGGGCGAACACTGACGAGCTGGAGATCACACCTAGATCGGCCACAGGTTTGAGCCCGAAAAAAAAAGAGAGGGCAGACTCTGCTCAGGTCGACTGACTTTGCCAAACATAATTCCCCTTGCAAGCTGGCGTGTGGTACTGACGAGAGCGCTCAGGGAGCGAGAACCGCTGGGCAGTCAGCGAGGCTTCCCTTTCGAACCCTCAACCTAACCGGTCATCCATCCCTCCATCCATTTTCAAGAAGGGAACTGACAAGCCCGTTGGGATTGCCGAATAATCAGAACGTCGACGACCTTGGCTCTTGGCATCCCCTTCCGTGATACTGCATGAAGCCATGGAGTGAGCGGGGGCCGGAAAGTTAAGAACCGAAACTGAGACAGAATTCGGCGCACCTCCAGGGCGAAATGTCTCAGAGCGGCTTGTAGACTGCAGCTTCCACGATTTCGGATCATCGCGGCAGTTTTTAAACGCCCACAGGCTGAAGTTCTGAGCAGAAGACAGAATACCTACTGTCTGACGGCCAAGAGGGGAGTGGGGGTTCCGAGGTCGTGTGCACAATGGAATCCAATTGCCCCGTGTGGAATGGCAATACGTAATCCGTGATGTGATACAAGTCACACACATCACCGATATCTTGGTGGTGCTTGTGTGGGAAAGACTCAGGCTTGGCTGGCCTCAGGGCTGCAGGCTGACGGGGTCACCCACTCCTACATCCATACCAACACCACGGCCTCTTCCACGGCAAGCCACGAGTCGTTATCGAGCCAGCCGGTGAGTTGACGGCAGACCGGTGAAGAAGGAACTTTAAGCTTAGCAATCAGTGTCGGCGGTCGTGGGCGCCCCTCACATTATGATTGGCACGAACTGCTCCACCACCTCCGGAAGTCCGATCTGCAACAAATACTATATAGGTCGGTGTTTGCTTCTTCATCCGTGAAGCCCCTCGCCTGGTTTATCATGGTTTCTGTCTAGCGCGGGGGGAGCAGAGCTGACTTGCTTCGAGCTATAAAGCTTGAACGAATCAACAACAAGGCCTTTCAGCCAGTGTCTCAGCCGGCCTCACACCCGTTCAAAACACGGGTGCGGGCCGCAGCGCTACCTAGGTACATATGTACATGTAGGAAATCGGGCGCTAAACTTGAAGAATCTGCAAGCCACACAGGGTGGTGATATTTGGTTCGGTTCGGTTTACTGTTCCTGTGCTGAGGCGGGTACCGACGCCGACAGCTTGCATAGAGTCGTTCCCGTCTGCTTGCCGAAGAGGATATTAGCCAGGAAAGATGAAGATAAAACGGTGCTCTCTTGTCCCTAAGCTCCAAACGATGCTCTACAGCAATAATTATTCTTTCTCCACACTTCTCGCCGACGAAAGATCAGAAAAATGCGGCCTACCGTTGGCATCCTCGCGCTTGTCTCCATCGGCAGCCAGTGGGCATTGGTCCACGCCAGTCCTCCTCGGTTGGACTGCCGCCTCATTGGAGTCCTTGGACAGATTGCAGCGGAGTTGCATCTCCTCGGCCCCCATGCAACCGAGTTTTGCAGCTCCTTCATCACCAACACGGCGACAAAGACCGCTGCAACCACCTTGACTGGAACGAGGTGGGCTGCACCGCTTCCTAATCATGATCGGGCTGACTTGGTGTATTGACCCGGGCCATCCCTTGTCAGTGTTGTCACTGTCACTGTCCCGACGACAACGACCGTCACAGAGGGGCCCTGCGGGGGCGGAGCCCGCAAACTGAAGAAGAGGAACCTCGACCATTTCGCTGCCCAAGCCATCTCCTCGGCATGTTCCTGTCTTCACCTTTTGCCCACGGTTACTACGACCCTTACCATTGGCCCAGCGGCAAGCTCGGTTCCCCTCTCTTGTCCCCTACGTCCCTCCTCCTACAAACTGCGACGGGAGCATATCTGACGGTAGAATGTTTTTGGGTCCCCAGACCACGACCACCCAGGTCACCGTTGCCGTCGCCACAAGCACCGTCTGTGATGATTCGAACTGCCTCGTTCCGGTGGGCGGGGATTGCACTCCGTACCACACTGACCCTCTGGCGTGCTGCGGCGGCGCCCGCTGCCTTTTCCTTGATGAGGATGATTACTTATGCGCCTGAATTCGAGATTCCCGAGCCTGCGCCTTCTCCATCTGGGCTGAGACGTTGAAGGTCAGCGGCTACAGATTGGTTGCTACGGTGTCTGGAAAGCTGGGTGCCTGGAAAGCTTTTGATTCCGTAGTCTACCTTGGTCAGCGAGTCTATGACTTTTAGCTATTGCAAAGGCTTGCTAGGTTTCTGGTTGCGTTGTAGTCGAGTGATTGAGTTCTCGCGTCTGCATCCAGCTTCGCGTAAGGAGGAGTGAAATGTCCATTGGGGAGATGGAAGTAGAGTGAAGCGGAACAAGCGATTGCGATAGCCTTGCAGATTGAAACCAATTAGCGTAAATTGCTATACGCAGTTACCGTTACCCCCCGGCCCAGCTCAGGCTTCTCAGAGAAATTGACTCCTCACGGCTGAGCCCTGAACATGGCACCAGCTAGGTCGTGGTTTGTCCGTGGCACTCCCATCTCGACCCAGAATCAAGCCTCCGGGTAACGAGTAACGACGGGAAAAAGATCCAGCATCCTGGTTGGATATGCCGTAACATTGTCAGCATCGTGACTCAAATTGCCCGGCTCTGGGCAGTTCGGTGATCCATGACGAGCTGAAAAACGTGCCGGAAGGAGGTGGACAGGCAACGCGCACTCCACACAGGTCATAACATCGTGGTTGTTGGGATGGCTTGCTGGGACTGATGGCGCTGAAGGAAGTGGGATGTGATTGCTGGTGTGATGGCTCGCGCCACGGGCAACGCCTCCGACCAGCGCATCAAGGTTGGTTACACCATGGGACAGCTGATTGAACGCCACAGTCAACTCAGAGCCAACCTTCGATGAGACGGCTGGCGGCTGTGTTGCGGCAATTACTCTCGTGAAACCAAGGCCAAAGAGTCCATGTTCCGGGTGGCGGGCAAGGTTGAGAGAGGAGTGTGCCAGTGTCAGGATCTTTCCAGGGCTGGCGTTGACATCGCCCGAGTTCCCCGCGACGATCTCAAGACAAACCGCAGACCGCGGCCCCGCATTGTTGAGCCCCCTGGCAGCCAGTGAGCAGCCAGGGCACCGCATGGCAAAGGAGTCTACGATGCGAACACGTTCACGACACTCTGCGGTCCTTCGACCAACCGCCATCCGCAGTGCCTCCCAGCAACCACATACCATCAACACCAACTCCACCCAACCAACCTCAACCCACCTCAAAACTCAACTACAGCCTACCAACAAGAGCACCCAAGAAAAGAAAGAAAATAAACCATGCTAGGCTCCCCCCTTTAGCTCCTCCCCCCAACCTCGCACCCTCTCTACGCAACCCTCTAAGCCCTCATCTAAATCACTCTCCCCGCCCACTTCCCCTTTGAAACCGCCGCGGCGCCATAGGTCGTCACACGCTTCTTCCCCCCCTCATATCACCCTCACCTCCACCATCTCCCCCGAAATCTACGGCGCTGATCTGTAGAGCCGAGTGGACCGGGTTTTTGCGCGGTCTTTATGCTCTGCTGTTTTAGGAGCAGAGGGGGAAGTCTCGTCTGGGGGGAAGGTAAGTTTTGGGAGGGTGCCTATTTAGGAGGTTTTCTATCGAAGGTGTTTGTGCGGGTTGGGGAGGAGGTGGGATTTGGAGAGGAGGGAGAGGTGGGGTTTGGGGAGAGGACGGAGGCGTGGTGAGTTGCTTTTGGTTTTAGCTTGTTCTTTGAATGCTTAACGCTGATGTTGCTGGTAGATTGAGTAAGTAGAGGGAGGGGTTTAGGCCGTATCTTAGTTTGGTGTAGTAAGTTGTCTCTAACTATTCTGACCTGGGCAGTTGTCACGAATCTGTCTGGCCTACACTCTGAAAGTGGTCTAATGGAGGTATGTGCCATAGGGCCAATGTCACATTGTAGATAACAGATTCCAGCTTCCCGCTTTGCTCTTTACCCTTGCCCAAGCGGGAGGGCGTACGAGCTGGGTGAGCAGGGTGAGCCAAAAGCAGCGAGTGCTCACCTCGGCTCACCCAGCTCACCCGGCTCACCCGCCAATCCGGGTGAGCCGGAGCCATGCGCGCAAGAGTGCAATTTTCCCTCCAGGGGTATCGTCATCACTCATAGTTCTCCCCAAGCCCGCTCACCAGCATATGCGGATACCCTGTCGTGCCCCCAGACCCCAATCCTCTCCAATCCAACAAGCCAAAGGAATCCTCTGACAAATCTATCCACACGACCTGGAACACCCTGCAACGCAACACCCAATCATCAAATCCCACCATCACACCTAACTACACCGATGGCGGAAACACCACCGGTGCCGGCCCCGGTCCAGGGGGCAACTGCTGCTGGGGCGGGAGCGGTGGTGGAAACGCCGCAGGTGGCACCGGCCCCGGAGGAGGCAGCTGCTGTTGTGGCGGAAACCCCCCGTGCGGCAGCGGTACAAGTGGCACCGGAAGAGCGGGAGGAAATGGGGCCTGTGGAACCGGAGCTGGGGCCGGGGCCGGAACCGGAACCGGAGCTGGAGCCGGACCCGGACCCGGGAATCCACCCCCTTCCCCACCACCACCACCACCGCCCACCCCAACAGCAGCAGCCCCAGCACCCCTCACCCTCTCCTCCTCCTCCCTTCTCCGCAAAGCCTGCGTCAGCATCTCCAGCGCCGTGGCCTTGTCCTGCTCCTCCGCGTCGTGTTTTGGCTTGACAGCAGGAAGTGCTGCTGCTGCTTGCTCGTCGAATTGCGGGTTTAGTGTAGGCGGCGGGTCGGCGGGGGATGCGGCTGCGAGGAGCTGTTGGAGCTTGGCTTGTTCTTCTGGGCTGAGGAGGGCGTAGGCTGCTACGTCGGCGTCCCATTTTTGGATGCAGGGGGGGTTCCCTTGAGTTGCCTTGTCAGGATGAGGGGTATGGTCTAAAGGGTGATGGGGTGGAGGGACTCACAGTTACAGGCCTCCACCTCGCCATACACGGGGTGCTTAAACCGCGGATGCTTAGACGGCCAGTTCGACGCGTGGTAGTGGTGTTTCACAAGCGCCCCCCGCGCGTTGTGGTTGCCCGAGTCCGAGTGGCCCTGCCCGGCGGCAAACTTCTCCACGTCCAGCACCAGCACGCCGCGGACGACCTTGGACTCGTCGATGGCGTGGAAGGCGTCCCAGGTGATCTTCTCGGCGAACGCGCCCGCGCGTTTGTTCATGTCGTACAGGATCGCGGCCGTGAAGGCGGACGGCCCTGTGCCGCTGATGACGGCGTCAAAGTCGAGAACTACGTCGGGGATGGGCACGTTTTGCTTGGCGGAGATGTCTGTCAGCCAGACCATGATGTTTTCGATCAGCTGGAGCATGACGGGGAGTCGAGGGCGGCACATGAAGGTCCATTGGCAGAAGCTCATCGACTTTTGTCCCAGGATGGGGTGGTCTCGGAAGTCGGGCTGGTCGATTTCGACCCCGACGACCATGTCGATGTCGGCGAGGTTGTAGCGGGCGGGGATAAAGCGGTCGATGGGCTTGAGCGCCTCCACGTCGATATCCGCGTACACGCCGCCCTCGGCGTACATGATCATGTACCGGAGCAGGTCGGCTTTGATGATGGTGGCGGTGACGCTGCGGTAAAACTCGATGATATCTGGCCGGTTGATGCCTTTGGGGCCGAATTTCTCATCTACGTAGACAAGATCGTTGAAGTCAGTGAGCACTTCGTACCGGTAGCCCGGGTTCTTGGACGTCCATGTCCGGGCCGTGTCGAAGTCTCGCTTGTCGAAATTCAAGGGGTCCGATTTCCAGCTCTGCCATATCTTCTTGGGAAAATCTGCTGGTTGAGTTGCCTGATCTGGCCCGCCTAGGTGTTTCTGGGGCTCCTGGCGTTTTGAGACGGCAGGTTGTGGCTGGGGAACTGGAAAGACCTGGACCCTGAACACGAGGATAAAGAGGATGACACCAACAAGATAGGCTGGAATGACCCGCCGTAATTGTGTCGGAATGCGGTTCCTGAGTTTGCTTGGGAGGTTTAGAAGGGTTGGAGATAACGAGGGAGAGATGGGAGAGAAGGGAGAGCTCCTGTCGGAGGCTGGTTTCCAGTCCATATTGCCTGTGTCCCCAGCAAGGATTTGGGGTGGGTAGAGGTCCGGGCAGTGATGCGATGGACGCGGACGAAGGAGGTAATATTGGGGACACAGAGATTCAATACTGGCACATGCATCACATATTGTAGGCCTAGTCGAGGAGCTGTTCCGTTGAGCCTAGACCCAGATATGCATGGGAACGGTATCACAAGCCTTGCCGAAAGACAGCTAAGAAACATGAGGGGTGTTCCAGCCCCGGACAGGACCTGCATCAGAGGTTACCCCAAGCAACCTTATTTGGCGTGGGAGGCCTATCAAGAGGGCGGCCTTTGCGAGCTGCCAGCCGCCGAGTCGGATGCGGGCAGGGGAGACTGACGAGACTGAGGTGGTGCTGACCCACCCTGCCCATGGGGAAATTCAAGGGTCGGCCGGGTGCAGCGAGGATCTGGCTGACGATGGCGGCATCTCAGCTGGGGAGGGTGAGTGAGGTGGGTGTGATCCGGGGAGTCGAAACGGGGCTACTGTGTATCGTGTACTGGATCAGCGGCAGGAAGCTTGTTTCCCCTCACGCTACTCCATATCGGTCCGGTGGAGGGCGGGGAGGCGGGACGGGAGTGCATCTCAACGGCGCCGGCAGCCAGGTCCACATGTTACACACGGCGGGCGGACGAGTGCCGTGTTGGATGGAGCCGCGGGATCTGCTCGCACGTGTCGGACTCCCGTCGGACAGCATGTGAAATCGTGACCGTGTTCCCCGCGACGTCCCAGCTCTCCGATGCGTTCAACCTCGCGCAGAACACAAACCTGTGAAACAGTGAAGTAGTCCAGTAAAACAGCAGGTGTGGTCAATGTTGCAACCTCCCGACGGGAACTCGACTTGCACGATCAGTTTTCAGCAAGAGCCAGCAGGCAGCAGCGGGGCCAGGCAGTGAGGCTCGAATGCAGCGCCGAGCAGACCAGGCATCTCGTCTTCGTTGCTGACCCTGCTGCATGTTATGAATGGAGTTGGCCACGTTCTTCTCGAGCTCAAAACCGGGCATCCATCGCCATCCGAACCAGGTGTTCCTGTTTGCGGGTTGTCCTCGTTTTGATGAACCGGCACTGGCAGTGTGGAGTGTGAAATGTGGAGTGGGGGCGGCAAGTACCGTTCGGATTTACGCCGAACTCTCATGGAATCTTGAAGCATGTGCCTGCCTCCCTGCCTGCAGCCTGCACTGCCTCGAAGCTCCCTGGAAGGAGCCCGGCAGACGCAGACAGAGACTCAGGCAGGTTGCAGGGCCTGCCCCTGTTCTCCCTGTTCTGCCCTGGGTCAAAACCTGCCGTCTCCCTGTCGATCTCGCCCTCGATCGCGCCCATCCTTCCCGCTCCCCGCATTCCTGCGCCGTTTTCATGTTCAGAACCCGCCGATATTTCGTTGCGACTTGATCTGCCGAGTGGGCACCGACGGCGAAGGCCGACATGCTCCAATGATTGACGCGTCCAGTGCGCTGCCCTGACTCTGCTGAGACTCCAATAGCGCAGCCGGAGCATTTCGCCGGCGCAATTCCACCCCAGCGCACGCCCTGCAGCACCGCGCTGAACGCGCCGCACCGGCGCACCAACCGGCTTGCGCGAGCCGAATCAGAATCGAGACGCAGCCAAGATCCGGATTTTATTAATGGGGCCGACTTGAGACCAACTGTCAATTCTACCACTGGAACCACTGGAACCGGGAGCTGGGGACCAGGGAGGCGCAGCAGTTGGCGGCCACCGCCGAGCACAGACCCCACAGCCCACAGTAATTTGTGGAGGCGGCAAAAAAGCCCCTTTTCTTGCCCGCGCCGCGCCGCGCTTTTCTCTTTTCTGGAACGCCGCGTCTGGCCTGGCCCACTCGACTTGCCCGTGCCTGAAACGACGACATCTGGCTCCTCTGGCGCTGCCGCCGCAACGAATACCGGTAATCCCTGGCTGCGTTTGAGACTGCGTGCGCGAGCCATGCTCAGCATCCGCATCTGCCGCATCTGTCGCCTTCAGTCTCTGCCCGCCGCCGCTTTCTCTCTTTGGAGTCGGCGACTCTGAGATTTCACACACCATGCCCAGCGATTTGGAGGGCTCGATTGAACCGAAGCCGGACGACCATCTGTCGGGCCTGGGGCCCCTTTCCTTCATCATGACGGTCGCCACATCGCTGCTGGCCTCCGTCCGGGACGCCGACTACGCCAGCCTCTTCTCACCATGGCCGCAAAAGCCTGCGAGCTCACAGCCCGAGAAGCTCCGCCCGACGGCCTACCTCGACGGCATTAGAGGATTCGCGGCCTTCCTGGTCTACTGGCACCACCATCAGCTCTGGGCTCACGTGCCCGTCCAGCTCATCGCCCTGGAGTCGAGCTTCGGCTTCGACGGCTTCCACTACTTTGCCGCCCTGCCCGTGGTGCGCAACTTCTTCCACGGCGGTCACTTCGCCGTCGCCGTCTTTTTTGTCATCTCGGGTTATGTCCTGTCGGCCAAGCCCATGAGCCTCATCCACGCCGGCGAGCAGGCCAAGCTGGCCGACAACCTGGGCTCGGCCCTGTTCAGGCGCTGGCTCAGGCTTTACATTCCCGTCATCTGCACCACCTTCATCTACATGACCATCGTTCACGCCCTAGGGATCTGGATCGACGGGCGCGAGCACAAGGCCAACTACTTCCAGGCCGTGTGGGACTGGTACGCCGAGCTGAAGAACTTCACCTTCGTCTTCAACGCCGGCAAGGTCGGCTGGCTGTCGTACAACTTCCACCTCTGGTCCATCCCCACCGAGTTCAAGGGCTCCATCGTCATCTACACCAGCCTCCTCGCCTTCTCCCGCTGCCCCAGGAACGCCCGGCTTTGGTGCGAGGCCGGCCTCGTCTTTTACTTCCTGTACATCGTCGACGGCTGGTATTGCGCCCTGTTCACCTCGGGCATGCTGCTCAACGACATGGAGCAACTGGCCGCCAAGGACGACTTGCCGGCATTCTTTGACCGCTTCCGCCCGTACAAGCAGAGGATCTTCTACGGCATGTTCGCCGCTGCTCTCTACCTCGGCGGCTGCCCCGCTCACTCCGCCGAGGTCCAGGGGCTGAGGGCGAACCCGGGCTGGTTCTTGCTCTCGTACCTCAAGCCCCAGGCCGTCTTCGACGCCAAGTGGTTCTTCCTGTTCTGGGCGTCCGTCTGCCTCGTCGCTTCGACGCCGCACATCCCGTGGCTGAAGCGCTTCTTTGAGAGCCGCTTCTGCCAGTACCTCGGACGCATCTCGTTCTCGCTCTACCTGGTCCACGGCCCCGTCATCTGGACCCTCGGCGACCGGCTCTATGCGGCCGTGGGATGGCCCAAGGACTCCCGCATGCTCAACATCCCGCAGTGGCACAACATCTTCCCCCTGCCCAAGACGGGGCCGCTGGGGCTGGAGCTCTCGTTCCTGCTGCCGCACCTGATCCTCCTTCCGGTCACCTTCTACCTGGCCGAGATCACCACGAGGATCTTTGACGAGCCAAGCGTCCGCTTCCCGCAGTGGCTGTACAAGACGGCGACGGTCTCGGCACGCCCGGCGAGGCTCCCCGCATGATGCATGACATCTCGTCCCTTCTTTTGCGAAGAGATTTTTGTTTATTTTCTTGGACATATCTTGGAATTTGAGGCGGCTGATCGGGGGTTTTCTATGTACTTGTTTGATGGCGCGGGCAGAACGGAGGCCAAAGGCGTGGGCTACACACGGACGGGGACACGATGCGCGTTTTTCAGACCAGAAAAGGGACATCTTTACATGACGGACGGCGGGCTGCATTGAACCGGGCATACGATACTGTACAGTAAGGAATACGAATAATCTTGAAGCTGGGTTGTCTTCCGAGGCGTACAGATGTCCGGGAGAACACTGTGTGGCGTGGACGGGAAGACTGTGGAGGATCCCGTTTGCGTGTCAACATCTCGAATTCTTCCTCTCCTTCCCGACCGCGACCGGACACGCCCAGCACGTGGAATGAATCGATGATGGCCCGGCACTGCAAGCAACCCCTGACCTGACCCCACATCGCCGTTCTGCAACCCCTGAATGGTCAGCCGCATTCGGCGTAGCAATCTGCACGGACCCTGGGTCTGGAAGGGGATGGGGCCATCGAAGCTTTCCTCGCCAAAAACTTCTCCGCCCTTTTTCAGGGGCGTGAAGAGGGCGCGCCCAGTCGAGCCAGTCCCAGTTCGTGTGCAGGGCTGACACCAATCACTCGCGCTTGAAGCCGGTTTTGGCCACGATCCTCAGCATCCGGTCCAGTTTCCCTTGGTCAGGCTTCTGCAACTCTGCTTGGTGGTTTGGACGAATACAGAAGACACAGGGCGCAGAACAGGACGCAGTATGTGCCCCGTTGCTTCACCCGTTTCCCCTGAGTCTTGCCTCTTGTGTCGTGTGTCTTGCTCCCTCTTCTCCTCGATCTTCAGCTGAACGTGATCGACCCGATTTTGGCGTTTCTTCGTTTCCGCCCCACAATCCACGCCCACCGTGTTATCCTCGAGCTGACATTGGCTTGGCGCAGCGGGCGCTACCCTACGCTAATTAGCCTCCAAGGATTCGTTAGGGGGCTTTTCCGACTCCTTTCCAACGTCGACTGCGCCCGCCTCCCTCCCCCGACCGGTTTCTTGGAAAGCTCCATCCATCATCCGCCATCGATAATGCGACGCATGCCGTGACGACGGCCGCCGAATTCGAGTTTCGCGCGCTGCTTCCGTCCCTCGTTTCGTCCCCCCCCTCCTTCGAAGCCCACGCGATCCTACACCGCCGCTTGCCACCGCCAACCATGATCGTGAGGGACCTCAAGCGCGTCACCCTCCTCGTGGGGCCCCTGGCTCTCCTGCTGCTGCTCAGCGCGAGCCTCTGGCACTCTGGCCCCGGCATCCTGAGCCCCCTGCTCGGCGACGACGACGGCACAACCTCGTCGGCCGTCGTGCTCCGCAAGCCGACCCTCACCGTCAACAAGACCCATTACGAGATCTTCTCGGCAACCTCGCACGATGGCAAGTACTTCGAGATGCGCTTCGGCCGGCACGTCTTCAACCCGAACATCGTCCCGCATCCCAATTTCAACGACACGTGGTACATCGTCGGCCAGATGTTCAACGAGCCCGACGCCTTCGACTCGAGCGTCCACGAGGCCTTCTGCGTTGCCCAGTTCATAAAGGGCGTGCTCATGTGCATCGACTACGTCAAATACCTGCCCATCGAGCCGACCACGGGTGACAAGTGCGACGGGGACATGGCCTACATCAACTTCAACGTCGGGCCCCACGACGCGCGCGTCTTCATGGGCCCGGAGAGCCCCTACATCATCTACGGCTCCAACGGCAAGTTCACCTGCTTCAGCCAGTGGATCCAGGACTTCCGCAAGCTGGTGGACTGGGAGTACGTCCTGATGACCAACACCGACTTCCCGCTCGGCACCGAGATGGAGCGCCCCGCTCCGTACTTCCCCCTCGAGAAGAACTACTTCCTCTTCTGGGACAAGAACAACGAGATGCACGTGCACTACGACATCTTCCCCAAGCGCGGGTACTCGAAGCTCGAGCGCAACGGGACCGTCGGCCCGAACCTCGCGCCCAAGACGGCGTCGCCCGACGAGAAGTGCCTGCAGCGCTACCTGCCCGACATGCCCAAGGAGCTCGAGTCGATCCACCAGGCGAGCAACTCGCTCAAGGTCACCATGTGCAACCGCGCCGACAAGAAGTGCGAGCCCCACGACGGCAACACCTACATCATGACCATCATCCAGCACAAGAGCTACTACAACTACCACAGCGAGTACGAGCCCTACGTCGTGCTCTTCCAGCAGCGCGCGCCCTTCGAGCTGTACGCCATCTCCAAGAAGCCGCTCTGGATCAGCGGCCGCCAGCGCCACGAGGGCCGCAAGACCGACATGATGTACGTGACATCCGTGAACTGGCGGGAGCGCGGCGTCAACTACCACGGCTACCTGGACGACATTGCCTTCATCGGCTTCGGCTACGAGGACATCTACTCCGGCACCATCGACGTCCGGATGGGCGACCTGCTCGTCGACATGGGGCTCTGCGACGGCCAGCCGTGATCCCGCCGGTGGTGAGCGCCAGGTCGGACTCTTGACGAAAAAGAAAACCCCACCTGAGACCGCAGGGCGGAGCGCACTCCGAGGATCGCCCGAGACACCCTCGGGCGGCGCTGCAACACACACAGCAGCGTGACGGATACCCCGCTTTCCGCCTTGCCTCGTCCCGGGCCCTGAAACCTCCCAGCAGGACCCGACGACGATCGAATTATACACGCCACCGCCCCGCCCTCTCGTCCTCTCCCGGACGCTGACCCCCGAAACCCCAAACACTTCCGCTCTTCTTCCCGGCTCCGAGGAGACACCAGAACCTGCCTTCTCGCTCTTAACCAAACGCCGGATGGCCGTGAACGCAGTGCCGGACCTCGGCACCTTTCAGCAGGCCGAGATTCGTGTAATGAGGCAGCCGGACTCTAGTTTTGCGCGGCTTCCATCAGAACCTCACTGTCTCTCCGCCTTCTGTTTGTCCGACTCCTGGATAATACCTCTTCTGCTGTACATGGACATTTGCTTTTTTCCTTTGACGTTAGCGTGTATCATGACGGGTGTTGGCTCTGGTCTCAGTTACGGGTTGGGTTATACGGACTGGGACCGTACATTGTGCAACGGTACGGTACAAAGAAACTTGGAAGGGATGGTTTCGGAGGTTATTGTGTGTGTGGTGTTGGGTGGGGGATATGAGATATCTAATCTGAATAGTGTGTTTTTTGGGGTAATAATGCACGGGTTGTTGAATGACGGAGGCGGCAACATGGATATCACATGCGTGGCTGGACTTGTCACCCACATCACCCTCCAGATGCAATCCAGTCCCCCCAGCGCACCTCAACCACATGCCCTCCCACCCTCAAGGCACACCATCAAACCCAACATCTCATCGCCCTTTTCCCAACGCCCGGCAAGCAAGGTAACACCCCTGCCCACACATCCATGATCAAGATCTCAGATCCCGCCCGCCCCGCCCCGCCGGGCCTCACTGCGCCGCCGTCCTGGAGCTCGGCACATCCATCCATCCATCCACCAACCCACCCGCCCAACAATCCAGCCAAACACAAACGTCCAGTAATTTCCACCCAGACCCCGTCTGCTGTGTTTCCAGCTCCTTCCCTCCCATCACCCACCTCCCCATCCATCCATCCATGCTCACTTCATCACCATGCCTGCCTACCTCTCCAAAACCACAGCCAACCCAACAGCCTCAACCCGTCACCCAGACTGTCATCACACATACCTTGAGTGTGGAGCGTGTCCAGTGGTGTGGGTCCCATGCATGCAATCAATGAAGAGATCGGGTGGGCATGCAGGCACGATCGATCTGACAAGGCAAGGCAAGGCAAGGCAAGGCAAAGGCAAATGCAGCCGGGCGGCTCGGCTGGTTCAGGCCTGGCCTGACGGTGGGCCGGGGCTGTTGGGCCGATCCCGAGACAGAGCTCTGGCGTTTGTGCCGCACGTGTGGGAGGTGAGATGTGGGACGGTTTTCTCACTTTTTGGGCGGGTTGGAGTTTGGGGTTTCTGGTGAGGTTTAACTGGGGGAGGCCGGGTCTGAGTTGGGTTGGGTTGGGGTTTGGTTTGGGTTGGGATATAAATAAGTTTGGGTTTTTGGGTGGTGGTTTTGGGATGGGATGGAGGTGGGTGCGTGGGTGTAAGTGCAGGGTTCAGAACTTCCCCGTCAGGGTTGTGGGAGAGCATGTGGACCAAAGTTGTTTGCTTGCTGATCACCATATCACACACAACGATGGAATGGTAAATGTAGTTCATTCTTCGTGTTCGTGGGAAACATAACAAGACATAGGAAAAATAAATGAATACGTGCGACGTGTAGCCGTCACACCAGAAAACCCGCCTCCCTCCAAACCCAACCAAAAAAAACCCTGACCAAAAACACCACCAACCACCAAATCTAACCCAAACTCCGTCCCATGCACCCCCAACAATGTTTGCCCCAACCCCCACCCCCCACAACCTCAATACCGATACCGCGACGACTCATCCCCCCAAACCTTACTCCTCTTCCC
>FTCU01003241.1_pt1 | contig 22401 bp, 33 predicted proteins | sample 1639521 | NCBI WGS metagenome assembly FTCU01 (sample SAMEA3914864, study PRJEB12502) | metagenome | biome: forest; material: soil | place: USA | collected 2012-03-12 | depth 0.3 m
GGGGAATGTAGGGGACGCGTGGTAGGTGTTAGGGGCTTGATACGGGAAGGGGTTTGCTGAGGCGGCGGCGGTGCTCTTGCCGAGAGGTTGGGAGGACGTGTGTGGGTTGATCAGGGAGGCCGCCTGCGTGACGTCTTTCTTTCTAACCGGTATTGGTTGACTTTGTGCAGAGGAAAAAGCTTGGGCCGTTGAGCCCTCCTCCACCGGCTTGTACCCAACCGCTCGTGCGAGGTGTTCCTTTCCGAAAGATGGATGAGATCCTGCGGAAGGAATCCCTTGATTTCGCCAATGATGTCCTGGCCCGTCCTTTGCCAGACGGCGGCGCTCGCCAGTCACCAGCCCGTAGCGCTTGGTAGACTGGAGCGTGAGCCGGGGGAGCCTAAACTCAGAGGCAAGGTAGTCGTTCGGGACCATGGGTTGAAAATGGTTCCCGTGCTGCGGACCTTGTCAGTGAGCGCACTGCAGTGTTAGTGGAAACAAACGCACAGAGTAACACAGGAAGATATGCCGGTTGTTGTAAGCCCCGTACGTCTTCATGTCGTAGATCTTGTCCTTCCAGTTTGGGTCAGTGGTGTTGTACTTGTACAGCACGAGGAACACGCCGTAGACGTCAGCAGTGAGTTGGTAGATATCCTCGTTTGCCTAGCACCCCGGGATCTGGAGCTTCTCCCACAAGCTCACCACGCCGGACCATGCCTGGGCTGTACCTGTCGCCTGCGTTAGGGTGCGAGCTTGATTCTCCCACGCGTAGAATTTGTGTCGCGGATGCTGCGGATTTACCAAGATCTCTTCAAGGAAGTTGAGGTGTTCTGCTTTGACACGCAGCCAGCAGCTCGCGTCTCCGTACAGCAGCAACGCGAGTGCGATCCAGTAACACTGACCATTCGCGATAAGCTTTCCGTGGTTGTCGATGCGTGTCCAGTAGTTTGGATGCTTGACAAACACTACATCCTCGACCATCGGAAAGCCTTTGTACAGAACGCCCGGCGTCTTGCCCTTGTACGAGTCAAGATACTTCAGCCAGTCCGGGGCCAGGAATACGGTTTCCTGATCCTTGTCGACGTGCTTGGTGGCCACCGCGATCTCTTGGGGGAACTGTTTCTCGAAGGGTTCGGTGTACCCGATCTGCTGCCGGATTCCCGGGATATCCAAATTCGTCGTCGGATGTGTGCTCGGCGGTTGTTTCTGGCCGCATTGGCGTCGTCTTCGTCGTCGGAAATCTGAATCCCTGCCTGCTTGGCCAACAGCCATGTCCAGAACCATGGGGATACATTTAAGCTCGGTTTCCGAAACAATGGAAAGAATGTACTCGGGCTGGCGCCGCCACGGCGGCTGACACCCGCTGCCGTTCCAACGTCCTGCTGCCGCGGCTGGTTGCGGTCATATAACTCCAGTGATGCCACTGGATATGCGGCCGGGTCGAGGAGAGGCTTTTCTCGCCGAATGCTCTCCAGCTCACGGTAGAAAAGAAGCCTGACCAGCTGTTCTTTTGTGGCTTCGTCAGCCGCATCGTAGAATGCTTGCGCCATGGACTTGTTCGGAAGCGGGATGACAGACAGGCTGCAAGGACAAGCTTGATCGGGGGTAATTGGCAATTTGGTTGGAATTGTGTTGTTGAAACTTGGGTTCTGCAAATTTGTTGCGATGCTCACTCGAAAGGCGAACAAAGCCCCGAGGGGAGAGTTCCCATTCGAGCCCGAGTCCGGATACGCCGAGCTGTCCAGGAACACAAAGAGGCCGCGGGCGGCCAGATTCCATCCTTTGTCCCCAAAATTTGGAATAGGAGCCCCAAAGGCCAATGCGCTCTCGTTCCCCAGAAATCTCGGAGAGCAAACAAGTTGCCCTGGACAAGATGATTCTTTGTCCCGTCAATGACCCGAGAAAAAAAATCCGCCCGCGAGGACAAAGGTTCACAGTCAGGACCATCGGACACCATCCCGCCATGTCACCCCTGAATGCAATCCCGCAGAGCAAACAAGCAAGAAAACAGGTACGTGGTATCATTTGCGCTAACACTCCCTCTATAAACTTCTCAGGAGCCCTGAAAAACGGCTCCCTCTTCCGCATTACGAATCCAATACCGAGATCCTGTTCAAACAGGCTCGGGTCAAGATATGAGACATGAAGAAAAGGCCTGTTCGGCACCGTGTTGCAAAAGAGGATTTCGAGGTGGGGAAAGCCGAGAACCTCGCTAATGAGACGGGAGTTCCTGCGGCGGTTGCTGAGGGGGTTGCTGGTGCGGCTGCTGCGTCGTCGCTGGCTGCTGGGCACCCGGCGGAGGCTGCTGATACTCATGCCCGGGAGGCGGCGTCGGTTGCGTTACGGAAGGGACCTCTGTCGTAGCGGTCTGCACCGGCGAGGGCGCACCATACGGCGGATACTGCTGGCCCTCAGCGCCGAGCGGCGGCGGCGTCGGCGCGAAACCCGGTTGTTGTCCCGGAACGTACGCCCCCTGCGGCACAGGCACCATCATGTACCCCGGCGGCGGCGCGAACCCAGGCTGGAACTGCATCGGCTGACCCGGCATCGGGTAGGGCTGCTGCCCCGGATACGGTGGCTGGCCGGGGTACGGCTGCTGGCCGGGATACGGCGCATAGACGGGCTGCATCTGGGGGATCACGCCGTTCTTCTCTCCATCCGGGCCACCCGGCGGCCCACCATTCGCGGGCGGCGGCACCGCAGCAGCCGCCACCACCACGGGACTGCCATCCTGATTCCCCAGCAGCTCGACGGGATACTGCCACCTAAACCCCCACTTAAACCACAGCTTGATCCTTGTCCCGGCGCTGAGGGTCTTCCAGTACTGCTTCAGCAGGGCCTGGTCCTCGACGCTGCGCGACGGCGACTTGCGCGTGAGCAGGATGAACCACAGCGACAGCGCGCACCAGCAGACGGTGCCGAGGCGCAGCGCCGATTTGCCCAGCATCATGCGCCGGAACCAGCAGTACGACTCGACGAAGCCGAGCAGGAAGATGAGCGGCAGGATGGTCGCCACGACGATGATCCACGTCGCGAGCGACACGCACCCCGTCAGCGTCGAGCACACGGTGTAGTCGTCGTCGCTACCGCCGCTGCTGCTGCTGCCTCCGCTGTGGTAGCCGGTCGCCGTCGGGCCATAGTAGGCGGCGCCCGTGGCGGTCGGGTTGCGGCAGTTGGCGATGTAGTAGGTGTAGAGGTAGCCCGTGGTGGCGACGCCAATCTCGGTCGACGGCACGGCGGTGCGGTCGAGGATGACGGTGATGTAGGTGTCGGTGGAGGGGGTGCGGGTGTTGATGTAGAGCGACGTGGTGGTGACGCCCGTGATGTACGGGGTCACTTGGTAAGGCACGTCGACGCGGGTGAGGGTCGTGACGGTGAACGCCGTCGGGCAGCTGGTGGGCGCCGTGTAGGTGATGGGCACGGCGTAGTTCGTGAAGATGTAGCCCGCGCCCGAGGTGCGGGAGCTGACTGTTCTGCTGGGCAGGATGTCCGAGCTGGCAACCGCCGAGGCGGCCAGGTAGACGCTCACAACCTCAAGGTCATCGTAGGTGTATTGCCGTGTTGTGGCGGAGAGGGGTTTCGCCGTGGGGGTCACCGTCGGGTTGACCGTGAGGGTGTTGGTAAAGGTGTAGGAGCGGCAGCTCTCGGTGCATGTCGAGATGAGCGCCGAGTACGTCTCGGTGAGGATGAAGTACGACGTGACTGTGTAGAAGGCGGCGAGCGCCGGCTGCAGCTGGGCGAGCAGCGCAATGAAGACGGCCAAACGGGCCACCCTCGGCCTCATTGTCGCCATGGTTGCGCGATGTTGAGGGGCACAGTACAAACGAGTGTGAACGCCAAAAAAACGAAAAACACCAAAACGGCCGACGCGACGGGGGTGCTCTCCATCATCTTATCCCACCAGGCCAGCCACACCGCGCGTGCGCGACGGCTTGCGACGACTGCGGGCAAGGATGTCGCTATTCTGAGCTAGCCCTGGCATCAAGGTAGGATCGCGCCGGTCAAACTTCCCCTCTTGGCGCCGTTGCGCCTCGTCTCGTTTGGCGTCCGCTAACAGCGCCACTTGACACCCGCAGACAGATCTGCTAGCCGGGGCTTATCCCGGTTGTCTGCGCCGGGCCCGTTGCCAAGTCACGATCTTCAAACTGCCCCCAATCAGCGTCCAGAACTGCCGCAGAGCGGGGATGAAGGAGCTGTCAGGCCGGCCCAACTCTGCGCCGGACAAGTGGCTCCGCAGATTTTTGAAATGAGGACGGCAGGGCCTCTCCTTCGGGTCTTGCATGCAGCAGCAAGAAACGAAATTGAGACCAAGCTCGCTCGTTACACAGTCTTGGTGTGCATCATTCCGATGTCCAAGCAATAAAGAATACCGAGTACTGTGTATGTAGAACCTGAATGCCCTCGGGAACACATTGGAGGTATTCCGTCTGTTGCCACAGCGCGCCTCACCTCATGGACCATGTTTTTACACCAATGTTCCCAGTCGTCTCTCATTCGACCGGGGTGCGTGGTCACAGAAACAGGACACACCTGACAAGGGCCGTTGGCGTGTTTGACAATTGACTTGGGAGCCCAACCAGTTTGCGAACATGAGAGTCTCTGTCGGGCGGAAGGAGGCTGCCAGAGCAGCAACGTTGACACGAATATCATCGATCCGACCTGCTGCTCAACTCTGATCTTTGTCTGTGCAAGGCGGATCCTCGCCCCGAAATGGCCTTGAGCGTCTCTCCTGCCGCCTCTTGCAATACCAAGTTCGCAATTTGCAGACTCTGGGTCCACTCCTATCCACCGGACCGCGGCGGCGGACCCGATCATGGTCTGCGAGCAACTCGCGGAAGCAGAACCGAGCGCGAGACACGGGAGAAAAGGGGCTAACCCTAACCCTATCGCAGCATTGTTGTGTGAGAGGTGAGATGCAATGCGACAAGGACGCACGACATCATCCTGCCGGACCCAGGTCTCGGTAAGGCTGAGTGCAAGGCGGCATCGGCAATCTGGTTGGATTTGGGGTGAATGCTCGACATCCTGAGATGCAGGCTCCGCGAAGTTGGGTGGATGGCGACTCGGTTTGCGTCCCGCCCCTCCTCTTCCTAACACGACCATGATTTACCCGACAGACCTGAGCTAGGTACCTACCTAATTCGGAGCGACAGAGGATTCAGCCGCTGGCATGCACAAAATGAGGTGCGCTTGGTAGTCGGCGGCCGGCAGATGGAGGAAGCAGCGCTTGAAGGAGAGGTCAATGTTTGCGGAACCGGCCCGGCCAGCGTTGTAAATTGGAATTGGCCTACCAGGCTGGCTACCTCTCTTGAGATGTTCTCGCGTTTCCGGCCGGATGTGGTAATCCAGGCACTGCTGCGGTTGGAGATAGCCAGCTGCCCAACCACCTTATCTTTGTGCGACGTATCGATTACCCCTCCTTCCCTTTCCAGCTTCGACTTTTCCAATGTTTGTGTCCAATGTTTGTGTCCAGTGGTCTACGATTCGATTGTTATTTGCCCGTCTTCCATAGGCACAAGTACCTTACATAACGTGGATCATCAAATCGCACTGGTGACTAGCGCAAGTTAAGCTACGCCCCTGCCAACTCACACTTTTGAGGTGATTTGACTGGAGGGCATCTGACTCATTGAAAAGCCAACCCCGCTTGCAACATCCAAACTCACCTTTCAACACGACGCCACCGTCTTCCACATCGGACAACTTCGCTTCCCGCTCACAAACCCTGCCCCTCGCCATCACAACACCACAATCAACATGTCGGTCCACGCCCTCTCCCTCTCCGCCACACACGACTTTACCAAACCCACCGTCCCATATCTCACCCTGCTCGCGGGCCTCGGAGTCCAAGGCGACTGCCACAGCGGCACCCGTAAGTCCTCAACCCCTCTTCTCCCCAAACTCAAACAAACTAAAACCGACCACACACACCCCCCACAGTCGTCCAGCACCGCTCCCGCATCCACCTCAACCCCCGACCCCTCAACCTCCGCCAAGTCCACCTCATCCCCAACGAGATTCTCGCCTCGTGCGACCTCGCCCCGGGCCAGATCGGCGAGAACATCGCCACGTCTGGCATCGACCTGCTCGCGCTTGGCAAGGGCACAAGACTGCACTTCCTGCCAACCGACAAGGGTGACGACGACGTGGCAGAAAGAGAGCACCCCGTCATCGTCGTCCAGGGGTTGCGCAATCCGTGCTCGCAGATTGACCGCTTCCGCAAGGGGCTGAAAGAAAAGATGTTGGTGAGGGACGGGGAGAGGAGGATTGTGGCGCACAAGGCGGGGGTCATGGCTACCGTGGAGGTGGGTGGGGTGGTGAGTGTTGGGATGAGGGTTGTGGTGGAGGAGGCGGAGGGGGGGTTCGTGGCTTTGGAGTGCGTTTGAGGGTGGTGGTGGAGATTCTGGGAATTGGTTGGGTTCTGTTTTGTTCTGTCCTCGAGGTTTGCAGAGTGTCCGGGAAGGCTCGGGAGAGTGACCGGAGCTTGCAGGTCGTGAACAGCATGTTTGACTTAACTGCTGAGATAGGCCTAACTGTCTTGAGATAGACAGTGAAAACGGAGAATTCGGACCAAGAATGGGCGCCACTGTGCGGGCAAAACTTACTTCCAGCTGATTGTGACTCGGTAGCTACATTTTTCATAGAGCATTGGTTTTGCGGAGTAAGGTTCAAAGCCGAGGCCGGGAGACGGCGGTCCAGAGAAGAGGACGCGCCCTGTGGCCCACGTCAGCGGAGCGAATATTATTAAACTACGGGGACTTGATTGCGATGAGCAGCTTGGGGCGACTTGACCTAGGAATCCCTTAGGCGAACGGTGCGACACTAAGCCAGACGCTTACCATAGGTCTTTTCAACGACTGCAAGAGACAGCCGGCACAAACCGGAAAGAAAGCGGTATCTCCGCGAACGTCTGTCCTCCTTCTTTCGGCATTCTTCCTGTTTTTGACTAATGCTCCTGGCCCTTGAAGAGCGTTCCTCCGGTGTCAAGAGGGGTAAATAGCCGTCCCGAGCCACCGCAAGCCTACCTAGCAACGGCGCAAATTCGATACGCATAAATTTTCGAGTCAATAACAGACTGCGCTTGGACAAGGCTGCTTCGAGGATTTTGGGGTTGCACCCAACCAGACAAACAATGGCAGTACATCACTTGGGAGGGGAAGTGGTGGTGGCTGCTAGTGGCTGCTGGTGACACAAGTGGCGGAGGAGAGGGGGGCGGCCAGTTTAGCCAGAAGTTCAAGTTGCCCCTCTAATAACTACCGTAGCCTCTTCTGTGCCATCTTTGGGTCTCCCCCGGGCCTGACAGATTCTCCCCCACCTCCCCAACCAACATTGAAAGTCCCGCCAAGATGGGTATTGCCCGCGTTATTGGAGCTGACGTCGCAACACTAAGGCTGCTTGAGGCTGCTGGGAGAGAATCGCATGCCGGCAGTCCGTATGGCCGCCCTCGCCCCGTGGATCCGGCCCCTGTCTACCCCGGATTCAATTTAGAGTTAATTCGGAACGTTGCCGAAAATGGGGCCGAAAGGCCGCACCCCGTTGGCTCGTGGGTGAATGCACCTGCCCGAGGTTAAAAAGGGGCTGGCCGTCGGGTGCGCCCGTCTTTTGGACAAGCCACACTTTCTTGCCATCTCCGCCTCTGCCTCTTGCCGCCTCGACTCTCGACCCTTGAGCATGGTTGCTGCTGACGGCTGGGGTGCCGAGCAGCGGTGATCATGTCGTCAGCAAACGGCCCGCCGCCCATCGATCCCGAGCGCGCTGCCGAAAGCAACGTCACCGTATTTCTCACCGTTGTATGCGTGGTTTGGAGTTTGGCGTTTATCACGGCTGTGGTTCGCTTCTACACCCGCGCCGTATTGGTGCGGTCGTTCGGCAAGGATGATATTTTTATGGTGTTCGCGGTGGTGAGAGACCCCTTTTTTTGTATTTTGGAGTCACACATCGGTAACTTAGAGAACTGACAATGACCGTGCTTCTTCAGCTTTGCGGAATAGGGGGTTTGGTCTCGTGGATTGTGCAGTGCAAACATGGCTTTGGGCGGCACCAGAACACGATACCCCGAGACAGCTGGGTGAAACTGCTCGAGGCGCAATTCTTCCAGTCGGTCATCGAGGCCTCGTTCGCCTTCGGGTTTCTCAAGATCTCTATCGCCTTGTCCCTGCTCCGACTCAGCAGAGGGAATTGGTACAACAGGATACTGTGGGGGTTGATTGGTACATTTCAAGACACTCCACTTGAACTGCGCCGTCTTTGCTGACAAGACGTCGACAGCGTTTACCTGCTTTTACACTCTCTTTTCCTTCATTACGTTTCTCACCTTCTGCAAGCCCATCGCCGGGCAATGGAACGCAGACCTTCACCCCAAGTGCTACAGCCGGAGCTTGTACCGGGATTTTGGGCTCTTCAACTCTGGTAAGTTTGTGTCCCGAGATGGCGAGACAGCGGGAGTAACACGTCGTCTTCCAGCATGCAATATCTTTACCGACATCACGTTTGCCACCCTTCCGATACCGCTTATATGGAGCCTTCAACTGCAAAAGCGCGTACGCTTGTACCTAATCATCATTCTCAGCGGAGGATATTGGTAAGACCGAGAAGTCCCGGGTGCCTCGTTCTCAGATGCTAACCTCTGGACAGTGCCGTAAGAGTCCAAGGAAGTCCCCCAAAAATACGATATGGAATTAACCTTCGGATATGTTAGGTTGCTTTGGGTATAGCAAAGGCCATCTTTGTTGTTGCCTACGTCCACGAAACGGACGGGACGTTGTAAGTACCCCTCCGTCCAGCGCTGACCCCCAGAGAAGTGCCAGGACTAACTTATGCCGCAGCTACCCCTTTGCGCCGTTCTTTAGCTCGTATGTCACCCACCTCATTCTATGTAGATCTAGACTCACCAAAGTGCAGACTTCAACTCGACCTCGGCATCATCGCCGCCTGCGCCCCGACTCTCCGCCCCCTCCTCGGTCGCGCGCTCAGGCTTACGGCCTCAAACGATCCCCACCGGGGGGCAAATTATTACCGGGCCGGCAAGGCCTTAGACCGACTGCCCATCACCCGCAACTCCGAACGAAGACGCCTTCGCGAGACCACGACACCAGACCAGTTTATCGAGCTTGTCAGTAATAAGGGGCAAAAACACTGGAGCTCGGGCAACTGCGGAGACCCGGGCTTCCTGGGAACAGCGGTGCACGCTGAGCACGTGCAGAACAAAGGAGAATGCAGTCGAAAGAGGTTCAGCACCGAAGAGGACGCCATATTGCCTCTCGATGGCATTGTCAGGACGACGATGATCAGGGTCGAGAAGTGAATGGGCCGAACACCTTTACAAGCGCGTTTCTTTTCCTCTTGTTGTGCGGAAAGGGAGACGACACACACATTCTCAGCGCCTCCAGGCCCACTGGGGCCAGTAATGCGGGCTCGAACGGTTGGCGAGAATGTCGGCATCGTCCCCTACTCCAGTCTTTACCGCTTCGGCTCGACACACGAATATCGGGGAAACCTCCGGCGGTAATTTCCATCCGCAAACCAGCTATAATCCCAAACGTCACAGTGGCGCTGCGGCTTCGGCAACTCAGGACCAGGCTGAGTCGGATGGGTGGCTGGTCTTAGCATCCAGACTTCACAACAGCGTCAGGACGCAGAAAAGAGAACACTCCAACTTCCCAATCTCGATGTCTGCAAGACCGAGATTATCGCCCCGTTGACAGTCAACAGGTCTCGGACAGGCATCGAGCCACACTCACCACTGGGGTTCAGGAGGGCGACCCTTTGGCTTGTCCACGGATAATTAGGTGCCTGACTCGGGCAGACGCCGACTGTCTTCTAATGGAAGGATAGGTGCCTGTTGACGAAAGGCAGAGCTGTTAGAGACTCAAGAAAACGAGGCATGCCGATTCAGGGATGAGCCAACAAAGACACAGCTGCTGAACACCCTGTCTGACAGAAACAGCCATAATATTAAGGGAATCTGTGGCAAGCAAGTAGTAATCAATTGCATGGCCCGACTCTGAAGTTGTTCAAGAAAGGCGGCCCAATCCGTGGTGATGATGCCAAGTGCCCGGACATGCCCCTGTCTGGCGGAGGCAGGCACACACGCCCTCCGCGTTGGGCCAAGTTATCAGAGGAAGGCGATCTGAACGGGTTCTCAAAACGCTGACTGCGCCTTCCGAGGAAAAGAATGAGGAGCACGGCTCCCAAAGAAAACTTTTGGGTGGCCCAAGGTCCAAACTCCAACATCTCCAACACCTTCACCTTCAGCATTCCATAGATATTCTAGCCTACCTCTTTTCCATCGCCCTCGGTCCGACCACTTACTGCTCTCTACCACACCGCACCGCCCACCCTCCGACTTCAGAACGATGTGCCTATGCTATCACATCGAATTCGTCCATCCGCCCTGCACAGGCGAGTGCACCGGATTCGTGACGCCCCGAGTGCGGCGATGCAAGCAGCCCGGCGCCCCGAGCTGCCTGAAAGTAACACACACGCTCGAGTTGATGTACTGCTGCCCCGTTCACTTGGAAAAACAAGTCTTCTCGCACATCGGGACATTCACCGAGGCCGTTGAGAACGGCGACAAGTTCGAGGCGCTCCACGAGACCGTCAAGCCACACCTCAGCCAGTTTGGATACAGCGCCTCGTACGTCTCCTCAAAACTCCATGCGCATGTTCTCTTTATTTTGGGACAAATGAACTGATTGACCATTTGTTCCAGCATCGCCTACCAAACCGAATACCACGAAGCGACGCGCACCAACACCTACATGCAGCTGCACCGCAACAAGCTCCCGCAAGGCGCGACGGGCCCGCCGCGCAGCCACACCGACATCGTGAGCGAGTTTCAGTCCGGCCTGCAGGCAGCGCTGCAAGTCTACCACAACGACGTGCAGATCGGCCGAGCCGTCGACGAGCAGCCCGAGGCGGCCGCCCCGCTGCTCGCGTACCGCGTCATTGACGACGGGCATTTCACCCAACGCTCCGCGGAGTGGACGACGGGGGCGATGTCGTACTGGACGTTTCCGGATATTTTTGATAACCTCCCGGTGGAGGAGGAGGAGGAAGAAGAAGAAGAGACGGATGGGGAAGACAACAGCCCGATGACCGACGAGGAGGAGGGGATGTTGCAAGAAATGGGGGAGACCGTGCCCGAGATGGGGGAGGATGTTGAAAATTAGGAGCTTGGGTCGTTGCCTACGGCCAGCCTGCCTTATCGTCTCCCGGTGGTCTTTGAGGAGGACGAGGAGGAGGAAGAGGAGGTTGGGTGCGTGCCCGCGCCCACGACTCCCGCTCTTCTACCCGTGGTGTTTGAGGAAGAAGAGGAAGAGGAGAAGAAGGAGTTGGATGTTCTGGATTCCGTATAGGGGGAAATGCCGGAATGGCTAGTCCGTCGGGGAGGATGTCGGACGGGGGTACTGGATGGGATGGGTCCGGTACTGGGCGAGCCTGGTCCGTCGAACTGGTATGCTCTGCTGGTTGCGCGTGAGAGTGGCCAGCCCGATATTGGGCCGGGCGGTGGTGTCTGACTTTGAACAGGATTTGAATCAGGACGAGGAAGAGAGGTGGGCTGGAAGGTGAATCGCGGAGGTGGGGCTGTTGGGGCGAAGGACCGTTTGACATCAGCGCAACAGACTTTGGGGACAGCATTAGCATGGGTTTGTTTATTTGTTGGGTTGGCACAGGACTGTGGAAAAGAGCGAATCACCAAGGACCGTCGCAGTTCCATCGACGGCTCTCTGTCTTATTCCCTGAATAATAGTCCACTCTTGCAGGATTAGCTTTGGCCAGGCTCCGGCAGGTTTAAGCGGCCTGAGTGGGGAGGGTGAGCCACCAACGGCAAGGCACCCCCCGCCCAACCGAGCTGCCCCCTCCCGCAATGCGGCTTATTCCTGTTTTTCCATGCGTCCGGGTGCGGCAAGGAGATGGAGAGGTGTTGCTACGTCCAGACGATTGCGGGGCCGTTGGGATATCCCGGCTTCGAAGAGGGATTCCGCTGTGGACAAGACGATGGAGAGGGCGAGGGGGAAGATTGCTAGCTTAGGGTCGGGAACGTAGGTGGGCAATCTGTTCAGTCCGACACACTGAAGCCGCAGGAGACTACCTACACGAAATACAAACGCTCTAAATAGGTAATTAAACCCTGCAGTCGGACAATGTGTTCGTCCGCTTACACGGTGCATCAATGCGAAATAGGCGAATTGAGCAGGGCATAGCCACAATGCGTCACCTCGTCGGATTCAATCCGAGATTCTGAGACTCCTACAGTGGAGAGCTGTCTGCGTTTGCCTCCATCTTCCGTTGACAACGCGTCATCAAGAAATGGGATTCGGGGAGGAACGGCCACTATAAAGGTAACAGCACTCGTTCCTCACCTCACAGGCTGAGAATCCCCCCAACTTCATGTCGAGCATCGTGCCTATCTGTGAACTTAGAATGGCGACTATCAAGACACCCGCAGCGCTCATAGCGTCCCTGCTCATAATTGCCCTCTGCGAAGCAGCCCAACCCCTCGTTCACACGGCTCAGGCCACGTACAAGGGAATCAGCATTGATCCGGCTGTCGACAGCTATCTCGGTATCCCCTACGCCGAGCCGCCCATCGGTCCGCTACGCTTCGCTCCACCCCAGCCAATCCGGCGGCACGCGCCAGAGAGACTCATCAACGCGACAGCATTTGGACCTGTCTGTCATCAGTTCCACTACAGGACTGTTCTTGGCGACAATCTCCTCGAGACGACTGGCCAAAGTGAGGACTGTCTAACCCTCAACGTCTTTGTCCCCCACCAGAGGAGCAAGAAGGATCTGTTGCCAGTGTATGCGTGGTCGTATGGAGGAGCATTTGGCGAGGGGGGTGGAAGCGTTCCTTGTGGGTTAATTCTCCCGGTACTCTGATGCGTTGAGAGTGACCCTTGTTGACGGCATTATGATAAAACGCAGTGTTCAACCCGGCGGGTTTCGTCAAAAGCAGTCAGGACATCATTGTCGTTACTTGGAAGTCAGTAATAATACCAAGAGTACATCCTCATCATCGCACCCCAAGCCAACATGATCTAATCTTTAACCAGCTATCGTCTGAATGTATTCGGCTTCCCCGCCGCGGCAAACCAGCCCTCAAACCTCGGGCTCCGTGACCAACGCGCCGCCCTCGAGTGGCTCCGAGACAACATCCGATCCTTCGGCGGTGATCCGTCCCGCATCGTGCTAGGCGGCCAATCCGCCGGCGCAGACTCGGCCGCCGCCATGATGTACACGTACCCCCGCGACCCTATTGCGGTGGGACTGATCCTGCAGAGTGGAATCCCTGAGTACATTGGCGAGTCAGACGGAACCGAGTGGCGTCGCGTGGCGGGCACCGTCGGCTGCCGTGTTGACGACCTGGACTGCATGAGAGCGGTACCGGCTGGGACGCTGCATTGCGCCGTGTCCAAAGAAACCTTCCATCGATTTGGATCGCCGAGTGGAGGAGGGCCTGTGGTGGACAATATAACGCATTTTAGTGTGCAGGAGTATGTCCTGCGAGGGGAAGAGGGGAGGTTTGCGAGAGTGGTAAGACCTGAGTTGCCTAGGCACCTCTATTCATGGAGCTTGGGTCCGTTTTACTAACGAAAGATTTTAAAGCCTACATTGTTGGGCACCACCGACAACGAAGGGAATGGAGTTACCAATTGGGACCCGATAAGCGGCGTGAATAAGTCGCTCGCTGCGGCCATAACAACTACGCTTTTCAATTGTCCGATGGCATTGGAGGCTTCTTTCCGCGCCAAACTTGGTGTGCCAACATGGAGATACAGGTACAAGGGGGTGTTCCCCAGTGTCACCCCATACTCCTGGCTAGGTGCATATCATTCAGGTGACCTCTCGGCTACGACGATCGTGCTTTTGCTCCCTGACTGACAATTTATTCAGCCGACATCCCATTCGTTTTCGGCTCGTCCTTTGTTCATCCAAACGGGTCGTTGCCGTTACTTTCACCATACGAAGCTGCCGCGCGTCGCTACCTCCAGGCCGCCTTCGCAGCGTTCATTCGCGATCCTGTTCACGGTCTAGAAGTGGAGATGGGCTGGCCGCGCTACAATGAGAATGGACAGACCCTGGTTGAGTTATTCGCTGAACATTCGGCCAACGCCTCGTTTGCGGATCCCGCAAAGTATGATAGTGTCTGTGCCGATCCTCCCCCAATCTGCTGGGAGTGCTACTAGGGCCAACAGCCGGCCCATTAAGCCTGCTAGGATGTTGGAGGAAGGAGTCTCTGATATGATAGCGATGGAGTTCCTTAGCTCCCTCCGAACCGGATGAGGGTTAATATAACTCGAGCGATCCGCTGCAATTCCATCCCGGAATGCTCGTCGAACCCGCTCGTCGGTCTCAATCACTTTCTTTTTGCTTCGTTTTCTTTCAATGTCTGTCATAGTAGTAGTAACGGGGTTGTGTGCTTACACCCATTCCGCCACCTCTGGATTCTCCTTTGCGGATCAGACGATCAGCGCCAAGCTAAAGAAGGTACCTAGGGAGAGTACATCTTATGCCTTGACACTCTTGTAATGCCACAACTCCTCAATATCAACTATAAAAGCGCCAGCAACAGCAAAGGTCGAATCGATTATCCCGAACAATTTCATGATTTGATGTCTGTGTGATGCCTGCCAGGCTCTCGCACTAGCAACGCGAAGAGGAAACAAGAGCAGAAGTGGAGAGATGCTCGTTTCGGCTAGTCGTTGGCTCAAACTTAGAATGGATGAAACGTGTTGTTGAATCTCGTCTTCACTCAGTGTAGGAGCAGGCAACCGTAAGCTCTTCCAATGGCATATCTCGTAGTCAAACACCCCTGAGAGGTAAATGCTGGTGGCGGAGAAGAAGGTCTCTGCCAGGAGCTGAAACTCATGTTCACGCACTGTATTCGAACCGGGTGATGAAGCTTGCGATATTGTCGTGTGTCGGAAGACGTCGGCGGTATGGTGAGTAGATGCCCAACTGTGGAGTTGACCACGGAGCTCGAAGCCCTGGAGAGAAATGGCTTGGGCGTGTTCCACGAGGCCCAACGGTCCTGAGAACTGAAACGATTTAATCAAGTTCGCCGCCCTATGACTGGTTAGAAAGGTTTCGCCATAAACAAATGTCATGACATACTGGACACGCAGTGAAGCGCACAGGACCACAATGTCGAGCAGACCGTCCAGCGCCTTCTGTGAGCTGCTCATCGAGGACGCGCGGAGACAGGCAGACAGAGCCATCCATTTCTCCTCGGCAAGAAAAGTCGGCTGGTTGAAAATAATTGCCCTACACACCTCGAATATCCTGGATTCTGTGAAGAATCGCCTGCAGGGGCCGGAGATGCAGGTCGAGGGGCCACTGGCTATCAGAGCCTGCGATGTGCCGTGGACAATGTGTTGCAGCCATCCCGCGCCAGTTGGATCATTCATCAACTAGCTCAATGGTTAGTTTACGAGTCTCTCGAAGCAACTAAGACGGCAGCACTCACTTCAAAGAGACCAAGCAGCAGAGTAGTCCAAAGAATCCTTGCTCTTGACTGCACGTCATCGACCATGACAACGAGAGCATGCCGAAGTCCGGAGATGGACTTTGCGTAAGATTCCAAAGCAAATTGATGAATCCTTTTTGACAATGAGGCCTCGGACAACTTCAAGGCTTGCATTGCACCCAGACACAGCATCGCATCCCGAAGGTACCCTTCCGGGTCCCCATGTTTCATCAAGTTGGTAACATCTTTCCGAGGTGGTTCCAGACCAGCAAATTTGTTTTTCTGGAGGAAAAGCTCGAAGTGGGAAAAGTAGAACACTGTTGGGTCGGCATTCAGGGATTTGATGACACGAGTGTCAGGAACCAACGATTGCTCGTCGACAATATACGTGCCTATCGTTGAATGCTTCCCTCGGTCGACAAGGATCAACCTCTTCTGGGGCACGAGCAAACCATACTGGCAAGGATAGTTCCGCTTTGCGCAGGCGGTACAGGGAGAATCGCCCGAGCACTGGTCATCCCGGGATACGAAGGTTAGAATTCCATCTTCCAGTACCCTTTAAAGTTGGAGAATGCCGTGGCACTCACCTTCAAGTGGCTCTTTGAACATGCGACGCATCTGCGTCGACGCTTGCGGCGATCAAAAGGGCCAATAAACATGGTGGAGCTTGGATTTGGTTCTCGCTGGGGGTTGCGAAAGGAAACACGCCGCCCGGAAGCTGAGCGGCAAGCCCTTCATTTAAACGTAAGCTTAACCGTAAACGGAACCAGTCAAGCGACGCTGGATGGGCTTGGCTGGCACATCCCGGCGCGGTTCCCAAAGCGGCAATCATCGGGCGACGCCAAGCATTCAGCAATGCAATGCCTCCCCATGTCCACGTCCACAGCTGTTCCACAAGAACTCCCAAAGTAGCAATCAACGGGCGAGGCTAAACCCGAGGAGGAATGGCCTCACCTCTCACGCCCTCCCTCGTGCTACTCCAGCATCAGATTCGCAAGGCTATTTCTCCATTCAGAAAGATCTAAGCGATGGTGATGGGCGCAGCAGGGTTGGGAACGCGTCATGGTGGACGAACTGGGAGAGCTGTATATAAGACGGCAGGGTGCCTTCTCATCATCCTGTTCAACCATCAACCCAACTTCACAACCAGAAGCCGGCAGTACAGCTGACTTCCTACTCCCACATTCTCTCCACTCACCTTTCTCTGACACTCTCTCAACCATGCGCTTCACTCTCCTTGCCGGCATGCTTCTGGGCATTGCCCACGCTGTCGTGGTCCCCAGTCACCCGGGGCCGTTTTCGGTCACAATGCGAGTCAAGGCTTTGACCGACCACACTCGAGCAGACCCCCTCAACAAGATCGTCAAGCGACGGGTGCTCTTGTCCATCTTCTCGCCAATCTCCGATAGCACCAAGTGCTCTAGCGAGATCATCACCTACATGCCACCAGCCACAGCAGCTTCGTACGGACCGCTCGCCCAATCGGCAGGATTGCCGGCAGACATCTTCTCTTCTTTTCAGCTGGAATTCTGCAAGCTGTCGGATGCTCCAAACGGGAGCTGCCGAGGGGGCAGAAAGACTCCTCGGTTCCCTCTCGTGTTGTTTTCTCCTGGGCTCGCCGAATCCCGACTTCTGTACAGCGCCACAGCCAAGTCAATTGCTGCCCAGGGCTACGTTGTCGTGACAATCGATCATCCCTACGACGCTGAAGTTGTCGAGTTTCCGGACGGTTCCGTGGTTCGAAGCAACGGAACCGACGGCATGGAGCAGCAGCTCACCGAAGTAATTACTCAACTCCGGGCTCTCACTCCCCTCTCGTGAAAGGCTCGTCACTCACAAGACTCTAGATCCGAGCAGCCGACATCTCCTTCATCCTCTCCAAACTCCGCCAACTTTCCTCCTCGGGCGATTCCCTCTTCTTGAGCCTCTCCGTCAGCATCGACTTCAACCGTGTCATCGCCATGGGCCACTCCCTCGGCGGCGCAGCAGCGGCCCAAGTCCTGCCCGTCGACCAACGCATCCTCGGCGGAATCGACCTGGACGGCCGTCTCTTCGACCCGGTCCTCACATCCGGAATGAAACAGCCCTTCATGCTGTTCGGCCGAGAAAGCCATTCTGACGAGGACGCGACCTGGAATTCGTTCTGGGAGGTGTTGCGTGGGCCGAAGGCGATGGTGGGCGTTGCCGGGACGTCGCACGCTTCGTTTACGGATATCCCTGCGTTGATCCAGGCGCTTGGTCTTCCGGCAGAGGCTCAATCCCAGATTGAACAGCTGCTTGGGACGGTTGGGGGGAGCAGGATGCAAGAGATCTTGGCCGGTGTCTGCGCTTCGTTTTTTACCTCGGTCTTCACAGGGAAGTATCGTCAGCTGCGGGACGCAGTGCAGGGGTTTTCAGAGGTGTCGATCAGAAACAGCAGCTTCAGTGCTGCGTAAGCCCACCCGAAGATGCGGGCTGGGGAAGGTCGGCCGAGGTGGCCGTGGGGTCAACGAAGGCGCGAGGTTTTGATATGGACATTGAATGGAATTGACCTCACGGCTTATTTTTGAGGATAAGGAGGCAACATGTCAGTTTCCCGCCTTCACGGAACTGGACGCCACGAAACAACGCCGCCGTTCAGCCGCACAGCCAAGCCGAAGAAGGGAGGCGTGAGCGGTATGGTATGTAACGTATTACCTCTATTTGATACTGTGTGCTCGCGCCGTAGGTACAAACGAAGCCTGGGTTCAGTTATTTTTCGCGGGTGCCAAACGAGGAATGTACCCCTTAAAAAGGCACTCCGACAATTTTTAGGTACGCCTTTGTCCGAGAACACGGAGACAGAATACGTGAACCCGCGCCTCGCGGATCAAATACGTTACAGATTACATACATGGAATCCTGCCGCATTGGCAGATGATGTTTGTTTGGCCCTCAACTGTGGAACAGCGGGAGATCTTGGGTCAACGTGAGCTGTCTTCCGGTTCTTTTTATGCCACATGACTCATTGTCCGAATCGGCACGCCCTTGGAAGTCCGTGGCGCTCAGGGGCACCCGCATCAACAGATACGAGAGAAAGAACCTGGAATTTCTTTCGTTCCGTTTAGCTCGCGCCGTCATCCGTACCTCAAGCCACATGCAATGCAAGCTGGCGACAAGGTTGAGAGGTGGACTGCGCAACGCCAGCCACATGCACGGCTCGGCGCGTCCCGGAACCCTGGAACCGAAGTCGGAGACGCGATCACGGTCGAGCCTGAAGGAGAAGAGAACAGTGTTTTGTATCAGGCAGCAATCGAGTACTGTGGTGCCTCCATTTCAGGCTTTTTAGCTGCCCGCCAGCAGCCGTGGCTGCTCTCAAGCTCGTATTGGAGGCTTACGACTAGCTTCAAACTGACCGATGATCGCAGGGCTTGATCCTTTCCACCAACTGAAACGATTTCCGCCGACCAGATTTCCCACCGACCGGACCGACCAAAAACCAAGTCCTCCAAAACCACTTTGGCAAGGAAAGTTTTTGACAACGGCTCTCTTGGACAGCGAATCTCTGGGGAGGGAGGTCATTGGAGGTAAAATCTGGGGGCGAAACGGGGGTTCCAATAGGGGGTCCGTTTGGTTGTACTTCCATGGCTCACTTCCCTTTTCGGAGTGTTTGCTCAAGAAGGCTTCAGTCACCAACTCAGCGTGCTTCCAATCAGCCCACCACTGTCGTTCCCTCCATACCCGCCGGCGGCCGCCATCAACCAGAATATCCAGACCACTTTTGTCACATTTTGCTAGCTTCCTCGATGACACGAAGGGGTTTGGACCGCTGCCAGGATGAGCGGCCGATTAGGGGGGGATACTCGTATTTTTAGGCGCGGAGTCTCGTTTATGTTGGGATTATCTTCCATCGAGTCGAAGATGGTCCTGTGTTGTTCCATGTCTCGGTGACCGCGTTTATCATCCGCTTCGTGGACGCAAAACCCCTGACTCGATATTGCTTGATGCCACTTCTTCGAGATGGGGTTGCTTCCCTCTAAGCTCCCGGCGCAGCTTGTACTCCTTTGTATCCCAACTGTGCTGATTTGGGCCTTCTTCGTTTTCCCCTTGCTTCCAGCTTCCTTCAGCGTGCCATTCCAGGCCATCGAGGATAGCGAGGCGTCGCCCACATACAACTTTGGGAATGTCGTGTACGAGCTCTACAGGCCCATCAAGCTCCCTGTCACGGCGGAGAGCTACACCGACCAGCGGGGAAACAGACTCGACAATGGCGGCCGGTCCTACTGGAAGACACCCATGGGGAAGAACATCCTGATCGTGGACATCGACACGAGGCTCCCGGGCGGGGAGAACGAGGTGTTCAACGATACCAAGATGGACTGGGGAGGGGTGAAGCCGTGGGGGTCTGGTCTGCTGACTGTTTCGCACGTCAACCACTTTTTCTACTGTGAGCGCCCCTTTTTGTTTGCCATTCTGTGAAGTGAGCCAGGCGAGTGCTTTCTTCTGACCACGAAAAGCACAAATCCATGGGTACGACTACAAGTTCTTCCACGCGCGCGAGATGAAGGACCAATACAACACCTGGATCAAGCCGCACGCCCTGCACGAGCTGCTCGGCAGCTACAAGTTTGTTGTCTTCATCGACGCCGACGCCATCATCCAGCACCTCGAGGTGCCCATGGAGTTCCTGTTCAACCGCTGGGGCGTGTCGGCCAGCACGTCGATCGCGCTGCCCGTCGACACGCAGCAGGTCATGGAGGACGGCGATAACATTAGCATCGACAGCAAGGGGAAGGTGGTTCTCAACACGGGTGTCGTGGTGCTCCAAAACCTCCCGCACACGCACGACATGATGAAGGCATGGAAGGAATGCACAGACGAGACGCGATACCCCGGCTGCGGGCAGTGGAAGGACCGCTGGAGCCACGAGCAGCGCGCCTTTTCTGAATACATCCGGTACGATTTCAACCCGCAGGGGAACAACATTGTGGTATGTTTCCTCTCCAGCATCTCTCTCTCGTGAAAGGCTGGATGATTGATCGAAGGCAATAGGAGATACCCTGCAACGATGCCAACGGGCAACCAGGACTTCTCGGCCAGTTCGGCGTCATCGACGACTGCAAGGGCGAGTTCATACGCCACTACACCATCAACAAGGGAGAGGCCAAGCAGAGCACGGCCGACGCCATGATGCAGACGATGGGCGAGCTGCTGCAGAAGAATTTTGCAGCCACCCGTGGGAGCATGCTTGTCGAGGAGGCAGAGATACGGTAGTGATGTATATCCGGTATATTTCAAGTATTACCAAACCAATCTGATATCCTCGGGTTCGGATCTGAGGGGCTGCCAGTGGCTGTTGATCTACTCGCTGGCTTGTTCTACAGCATTATCCGGAACATTCGATAGGAACCAATAATACTGGTACCTTATTTACGGGCGAGAGGACGGGATCCCTAGTTCTCTAGTAGGCATGTCGGTCTTGTGCGGGAGTTGGATGCTGTACCAGCCCCTGGAAATGGGGGTTGATGGTGAATCTTTGGGGAAGAAGAACATACAGAAATCACCTCGAATCGGAATTTTGTGTCAATTTCATGATGAATCACCTAGGTAACAACCGCTTGCCTTCCGAAAGAACAACTTATTAAAGAGCAAAAACTCCAGCATTTGACATAACTCGGCACCATTTCATACACGGTATACTTTCTTCCCCAACAAATCAACGGCAGTCCTGTTGAACAATCTGCACCTTTCCAGCCAGCCCAACCGACCAAGTTTTTGTCCGCCTGCCACCAAAAACAATGTGTGTCACCGAGATCCCATCCGTACCGACAGCCCTGAAATCGTACAGGAAACCTTGCAACCTGGAACCGAGAACCATGACCAAAATTACACCAAATCCAATGAAAGGTCCCTTGCTTGTCCAAAGGAAAAAAGAAACAAAAAATGCAATCAACTCCTGTCCTCCCCGATCATTAACTGGGCATTGCGGGTATCACATCACCCTGCCCCCAAATCCGACATTTCCAACTCCGTTCCGGCACGTGGTATCAATCTCCCCAGTCACAACTCCATAGGTAGGGATTCAAGAATCAGGCGACTCCCCTTCCTCCTGGCTCTCCCCGCCCATCCCGGTCCCCGCAGCCCCTGTCCCAGGCATCCTCCCCTGCTGGGCGCCCCTCTGATCAGGTTTGCCCCCTCGCTTTGTCGCAATCAATGCCATCCTCGCCTCATTCCGCTCCCGCCTCAGCCGGCCCTCGGCCGCCTTTCCCTTGGCCCTCTCCGAGGTCAGGAATTCGGCCTGAGACCGGGCCTCGTCGCGCTCCACGCGCAGGCGTTTCTCGAGTTGGCGTGCGGCGTACAACTCGTTGCGGGCGGTGCTGAGCTGCATGCGGGCTGCGTCTCGGTCGGCGGCGGCTTGACGCAGTTCGGATTGCAGCGAGGCGAGGACAGACTGCAGATTGGCTGGGGGAGGGTCCGAGGTCGTGGTCGGTGGAGACGGGTTGTCGACTACCGCTGACATGGGCCCAAGAGGGTTGCCGTGCTGAGGCCAGGACAGGCCCATTGTGGTGATGGTGAGGTTGGACTGGTGGGCGGAGCTGATGGCGGTTGTTGGGAAGCTGGTGGGTGCCACGGAACGGGGGAGGTGGTGAAGGGCATTGTCGAGGTTGGGCGGGAGGGGCTCGGTTGGGGAGAGCTGATAGGGCTGTTGTTGAAGGAGGCTGAACTGTTGCTGCTGCTGCTGCTGCTGCTGCTGCTGCTGACGTGGTATCCCTTTGAGCGGGTGGATGGCTGCTGGAAAGTGCGGCTCCGTTGGGGTATGGGTGATGTGAAAGTCTTCCGGAGAGGAGCCCGAGGCGAACTGATCCTGGCCCAGGAAGGTGTTGAATTCGGAGCCGTCGTAGGCGAACGGGTCGTCGTAGAGGCCGACCATTGGGACTGCTGCTGCTGCTGCGCTGCTGCTACGGTGGTTGCGGTTGTGGAGCGGGTATTTA
>FTCU01002542.1_pt1 | contig 22298 bp, 17 predicted proteins | sample 1639521 | NCBI WGS metagenome assembly FTCU01 (sample SAMEA3914864, study PRJEB12502) | metagenome | biome: forest; material: soil | place: USA | collected 2012-03-12 | depth 0.3 m
CGCCTCGGCCCCAAGCGCGCCACCAAGATCCGCCGCTTCTTCGGCCTCAGCAAGGATGACGATGTACGTGCTTCGTGCCACCTATATTCTGTCATCGCCTACCCTGGAGCTGCCGCGATTCACATCGCCCAGTTCGGGTAGAGTCTGAGTGCGACAATATCGGAGACTAATACCATATTTTCTGGGAACAATAGGTCCGCAAGTACGTCATTCGTCGCGAGGTCCAGCCCAAGGGCGAGGGCAAGAGGCCCTACACCAAGGCTCCTCGCATCCAGCGCCTGGTCACTCCCCAGCGCCTGCAGCACAAGCGTCACCGCATCGCGCTCAAGCGCCGCCAGTCCGAGAAGGTCAAGGATGAGGCCGTACGTTCGCTCTTTATCCCCCGCCACCCATGAGTCGGCGCTGACAATGCTTCTAGAACGAGTATGCCCAGGTCCTCGCCAAGCGCGTTTCCGAGGCCAAGGCCCACAAGGCCGATGCCCGCAAGCGCCGGGCCAGCTCTATGCGCAAGTAAAATTGGGGCGTTCGGTAATGGGTCTCGGGTTGCTTTCGGAAACGGTCACGGCGTGCTGGCTTGGCGACTCATCGGGGGCGTGTATATGGAATAAACACCTTCGCGGAATCTCGAGAGAATGAGTCTTTGCTTTTCAGCATCCCGGGCGCTTGGGCGAAGAGGCTCGGAGAACTATGCAACACCCTCACCAACCCAAGGACCTGCTCCCGTGGCTATGAAGTGATTCCATAGATGCGTTGCGCAAAGATACCAGCTTGATACCAGTTTTGACTTGCAGCTGTTTGTTGACCAACACGGTTTATGACCGACCGACGTACCCATTGACCGGCTCGTTGGCTGTCAGCTGCTGCCTGCACTGAGAGCGGCGTCGATCCTTCGGTTCTCCGCTTTGGAGGCTGTGTTGCCGCTTGAATATTGTCTCCCGGAGCAGCCTTGCATTAATTACGGCCTTGCGGTTGGCGGCCAATTTTGGGGACCGAGCTGTTCGCCTGGCGGCCAGTTTCACTGGCTTTGGAGTTCCATTTGTTCGTGCTGGCTCGGCGCCTAGCATCAGCCCGGCCAGACATTCGCCCCGAGTAAAGTCTCGTTTCTTCAGAGTTGTATGCTCTGCTTTCCAAGGATATGTGACGCGGGACCAGACCTGGAAGGATGGTCTTTCTCATGCATTTCACCAAAACGCAGTGTAGGAACTCGAGCTAGATCTGGTATGGAACAGTATCGGATCGGGGTCCAGGGATTGATGTCCCGGCACGGCTGACAAGTAGGCGGGCAGGTATCCGTCGTCCGCGCTGTAATTATTCGCAGCGTAGAATACCTACCTGCCCGCATATTCTGTATCTTGTCCCAACTTACCAAGGCGCATGCCCGCTGGTATTCCCGGGACTAGTGAAATGCTCTGAATTGCGGATGCTATTTGCGGCTTGCTAGTTCAAGGTGCCGAGATCCCTTCGGTTTCAGGTGCTCGGCCCATTTGGGGGGCTCGCCTTGCTTGACCGTTCACCACGCCTCAGCCTTGTATGGCTCTGTACGTATAAGTACAGTAATTACATCTTGACGGCAGGCTGTGACGACCCCGCGTTAGCTGAAGTGGGGTTTGCACATCAGCTTGCTGCTCGTTGAGAGCTTGGAGCAGTTGCAAAATGTGTTTCTCCAAACCTGGTTTGTTGAGCCGACCTCCTCTGTCAAGGTAGAGAGTTGTATCCTTCAAACGGATTTGATGACATGGAAAATGAAAGAGTGCCTTGGAACCATTGATGGACGTGTCGTCGCTGTAATACACACAGTCTCCAGCACAGTGCACCGGAATCCGATAAGAGCTCCTGCCCCACACTGAATTACAGCCCAGCGGCTGGCGGCACTTGCCGTGGCCGAACTTTTTTGGCACTGTTTGTACCTGACCAGCTGCCGTCATTGCCTCTGCTCACCTTCAACCTCCGCCGAAAAAGGCCTGCACCTCTTCTTCCTCAACAAAACCCAAACTTCCTCACCACCGCCACTTTTCGGCGTACCTCGACTGCGAAATCGACTGCGACGACGAGACCGCGCATTTTGGCGAAAGCATCGCGATTCAGCTCCGCTCCGACTTCCAAGAAGACATCCTGAGGCGACCTGCACTCGTCTTTAAGCTGTCTTTGGGTTTTGGGGGAGCTGCGCCTGCGCCGTCGTCTGCCGAGCTTCATCCCGCCAACTCCAACGCGCAGTCAGCGAAACCCCATCACCGACCGCAAAACAATCCCGCCATTGCGCCATCAACCACCTCGCCGACCGGTGACCTCCGCCATTACTGACCGCAACTCCCGAACAGACTCCGCGCTCTCCGCACCTCTGCGGCTCTGACGCAAGGCTCCCGTCCGTTCTCCGGACGTGTTGGTAGTGGAGGGGGAGCGTCTACTTCCAGCCCTTGCGGCTCAGCCGCTCCGTCAAGATGGGCAAAATCACAAAGACCATGCAGTTCAAACACAGGGAGAATTTGGTAAGCAGTTGCACCTCGCATGTCTTTCGACCCTTCGCGTGTGCTGACTTTGGCTCAGTCTCCCTGGGTCAAGGACTATGTTCTCGCCACGGCTTCAACGCCGCTACCGCTCATTCCCGGAAAGCTCGACGAGTTCCCGACAAGATGGCCTTTCCCGCGTGGCGACCTCTATCACTGGATCCCCGTCCTGAACCGGTTCGACAGCATCCTCGAGGCCTTCTGCGCCACCTACCAGCTGCACGAGGGCTTCCAGACGCGAGACTTTGCGTGCGACCTGCTCTTGAACAAGGGCGCTCCGGTCGAGTACGCCGATGAACAACCTTACAGTCGGGAACGTCTGGCCGAACTGGGCTATAGGGAGGACGGAGACCGCCAGCTCATTATATCCATCCTCACCTTCACCAAGGTCCTCCTGCAGCACTGCGGCAACCGGAGCATCTACGCCAGCAGTCCTCATCTGAATGATTTGCTCAACTCGACCGATCTCAACATCGTCTACTCCACACTTGAGGTCGGCCTAGAGCTGGCACAGCGGTACCAGGCGTCTATCAAGCGCGTGGGTACGCCCAACCGCCAAGTGAGCAGCGCCTTGCTCGCGAACCATTACAACATTGATCTCGACCGCGTACACTCTCTTGCGCAACCTTTTCTGAAGACCCCTGTCTCGCCGGGCCCTCGGTTTGCGGATCTGCAGCCGACCACCCCGGGCTCGGCAAGCAAGGGCAAAGACAAGGCGCCGGGCGCAAGTCCCCAGAATACAGCATCCGTGCATGCCAACGACCTGGCTTCGCTCGTTGCTCCTGGCCCCGTCGACGACGGACGCTGGGCTGGCTGGGGGGACATCAAAGTCACCTACTATCCGAAGACCGAAGGCTCGGGGTCTGCTGCCGCTGCTCCCGAGCCGCAGGCGGGAGATAGCGGCCTGTCATCAGTGCCAACGACCCCTACTCCCCTGCGGCGTAGCTCCACCGGGGTCGCCCACACTCCGCGCTCGAATCGGGCCGCCGGCTCCGAGGACAGCCCGTCGGGTCGGAGCCATGGGCTGAGCGGCGATGAGCATGCTGGTTCCGGCCCCAAGACAGTTGAAATCCGGCAGACCTTGGTGCAGTCGACGTCCATTTACGAGCTCCTCAAACTCTGCCCGGCCGACATGCCGAAGGCGTCTCGGTACGAGTTCCTCAACCGGTTGAGAATTAGCAAGGCGATTTTGGGTTCGCCTGAGGACCGTCAACTTGCGCTGGCTGTTCGTCTGCTGGCTATCACCAATCTTGCATACATCCACCCCGAACCGACATTTGTTGAGAAAGTCCTCAAGCAGGACAACGACGAGCCTCGGAGGTATCAGTTGGTATATCAACTTGCCGAGCTGGTTCATCCCTCGACCGATGGGACCCCGGACACACCCCTCAAACTGCAGGCCATCGCGCTTGCGGCCTTGGAGTCCATCACTGTCATGCCAACCAAGTACCCCGAGGTGGTCGCAGCACTGAACGCAAACGTTAACCACGGTGTGCTTCTGTACGTCATTCGGAAGGCCGTGGCAAGCATGAAAGACGACTCCACCGAGGCGGATGATGGGAAAGTGACCGACCTTGACCACTGGCGAGCCAGCCTCTTCGCCTTGACCCTGCAGATGGCGATGGCCTCTCGCATCGGTCAAGAAATGTCCTCTGCTGGGCTGTTGGAGATCATGGTCGAGACACTCAGCATTCGATCCAAGACTGCGACTCGCAACTACAGCATGGTGCTGGCCTTCCTGGATACCATCATCTATGGGTTCAATGGTGCATTCACAATGTTCAGCAATGCCGGAGGACTCGATGGCATCTCCAACCTCATCATCGACACGGTTTCCCGCTCGAAGGAACTCGTTGCTGCCGGGCATGGAATGAAACCCGAGTTCCACTCACATACCGTGGACTACCAGATCCCATTCTACCAGCAGCAAACCCTCAAGTGGCTTCTCAAGTTTATCCATCACATCATGACAAACGCGTTTTCCTTCGGCGCCAACACGGATCGGCTTTTGAGGAATCTGGTAGACAACTCTGCGCTGTTGGGAAGTCTGCGCGCTATTACCGAGGACATGCACGTCTTCGGGTCTTTGGTCTGGACTAATGCTGCTGGCCTGTTGAGCGATTTCATCAACAACGACCCGACGAGTTTCGCCGCCATCTCGGAATCGGGGATGGTCCAAAGCTTCCTCCAAACTCTTACCGGTAGGCCCGTTGCTCTGCCGAAACCTTCAGGGACGCCCAGGCCGCCACCCGAGGGTGAGGAGGAGGCTGCGTCGCCAGCTGAGACTGATGACTCGGTTACTTTCGAGAACGATGAGCGGCCGCACCCTCCGACTCAAGAGATGCTCGAGGCGCCCAGAGAACATCTTGCCCCTGGCGTTCTGGCATCAAACGACGCCATCAGCATCATTCCCTCCATCCTCAACTCCATCTCACTGAACAATCTTGGCTTGAGGATGATCGTCTCGTGCAATGCCCTGGAGACCTACTTGGAGATTTTTGAGCGCCCGGACCATGTTCAGGCCATGGCGGAGGCTGACTTGGCCAACGTTGTGGGTGGCAGCTTTGATGAACTCGCTCGTCACCATCCCGCCCTCCGACCGACAATCTCTAACGCCATCCTTGACATGGTGGCGCGGGTCTTGCACATCGCCAAGACGAAATCCGTCAACGCAGGCTGGGGTGCGAAACTCTCGGTTCTCGACGCAAGTGGCAACGCTATCGCCGCGGATGACTCTTTGTTGGGACCAGTGGAATCCACCACCGCTACGGCCAAAGGTAAGGGGAAGGCTACGACCGAAGACTCGGATGTCGATATGGTGGACGCGAGTGCCGCTCCTTCGCAGCCCCTCGACGCTGACCGAGACTCCGGCTCCGAGTCTCAAAAGCCCACGGGTGCAGCACACGAGATCACCCCTTACATTGGGGTGGTCTCGTCATTCCTCAATGCTATCTTCCACAACCCCAGCCTCAAAACGTCATTTGTCCGCGGAGGTGGCATCGAGTTGCTCTTACAGCTGTCGGAAGCGCCCAGTCTTCCTGAGGACTTTGAGACCACGAGTGCCTCGCGCTCGCTCGCCCACGCACTCGCGGCGGCGATCGAGACGAGCCCTGTGCTTGGCCTCCCTTCTCTACTCAACCGGATCCATGCGGCTGTTGACGACCTGCAGCCGCTTGTCAGCAACGCGGGTGCGCAGCCGTTCTTTGCACCATTCATTGTCCCCAATTTCTCGTTGGTGAACGACAAGGGAGAGTGGGAGCATGACTTGGTCCGCAAAGTGGCCGGCGGGACTCGGGTGGTCAAGGCGTTGGTGAGGCTGCAGGTCCTTCTCAGGATTCTGTACCAAAGCTTTCCCTACTCCTCCAGGCAAGCTACGGTATCGATGCCAGGGGTGAATGTTTTCGACTCGTTTGCCGCCCTTATCAAGCGTCTCGGGCCCCTGCTCCGCGACATCACCATGGAGGAGATGGCCCTTGCTGCCCTTGTCCCACAACACTGGACCGGCAACAAACCGTTTTCCCAGGATGGTGTCGAAATTCCTGCCCCGTCTGCCAATGAGGGGAACAAGCCTGACGAGACCGGGCTCGTCACCTCACGAGACAAGGGGACAGAAACGTCAGCGCAGCCGAAGGAGCCAACCAAGGAGGAACGGTCCACGATCAAGTTCCAGAACTATCTCGTTATCCACCGTCTTTTGCACTCACTGACCCCGAGCACGCTCCCCTTCTTCCAAACCGTCGGCAAGGTCTTGTTGCCCAGGCGCGGGCTTGACCCCTATCTTAGGACACACCATCTGCTCATCGCAGAGACATTGGCGGAGACGATCCTCGAGCAGCTGCATATGCCACAGGAGAAGCTCACGGCTCGAGACCTGCACTACTGGATTGTCATGTTCCACGCGTTGCACGAGATGCTGATCGATCCGACGCGTCAGCCCGACCGCACATCCGTCCAGCTAATCCTACCCGTCCTGGTGGCTCTCAAGGACCATGGCGGATTGACGGTTCTCAATACAATGCTCCAGAAGTTTGCCGACGAGGTCTGCAGCGGCGCATCTGAGGGTGAGGACGCTCACAAGCTGCGCTTGGCAACCGTTGGGATGAAAAAGATACTCGAGATTTATCACGTCATCGTGAATGGTAAGAATGTCTACGAGTCGCTCAGCCAGACTAGCCTGTTCCCTCGACCCACGGCCCGGAGTAGAGACATGGGGCATCAGCTTATCTTGGAGCTGAGGCTGAGTGTCTTGCCAACCACCCGCAAGCTCTGGGAGTCGGACTTCGCTGAGAAGGCCCCTACTCCGGCATTGAGCAGGGTCATTGATATCATCAAGACCATCGCGACTGCCGACCAGGAAACGAATGTCTGGCGGAAGACGGACAAGGCCGGCCCGGTGTCTCTGTTCCAAAATCGCGCACCCGTTCGGTTCAACTGGGCTGCCCACGTTGACCAAGTCAAGAACCTGTGCCGCTTGGACTACGACGAGGAACTCGCTCGTGAGGCAGTCTATCGTGCGAACGGGAAGGTTGATGATTCGGCAGAATATTGCCGCGCTCACTCCAAGGGGTTGGCTGGCAAGCGCAATCCCATCCCCGAGGAGGATGTTTACGTGGCACCGCCATCACCGAAACCGCAGGAGACGCAGGGCGAGAACGTGGTTGCTCCTCCTGCCAACCCCTTGGCGCCAGGCCCCGGCGCTATGTACCTGGACGATTTCGATTTCACAGGCTTCGGTGTTGAGGCGATGGGTGAGGCTGCTCTTGAGGAACTCTCCTCCGACGAGGATGCCAGCCAAGACGCCTCCAGCCAACACTCCGCAAGTCAAGAAGCACCTGCCGCCCCCTCAGCGCCCGCGCAGGCGCCCGTAACTTTGTCAAGCTCGACAGAGGTCTCTCTAACGCCTCCGTCGATGACCAAAGAGGATCTGGACAAGGAGCGAGAAGAGGTTCAAACCGACTTGATTGACCGCTGTCTCGACGTCGTTCGGACCCACCCAGATTTGGTCTTTGAGGTTTGTGACCTGATTCAAGCCACGACCCTCAAGTCGGACAACGAAGAAAAGCGGACTGAAGTTGGCGATGTGCTTGCCAACGCTCTCATGTCCTTCGCAATGAACGATGAGGATGAGAGGCGGGCGAACGGGCGCGGGATTGCCGCTTACGCTCATCTGCTGTCACTTCTTCTCCAAAATCGGGCCTTCTTCAAGTCGACACTGCCGGCCCTGCAGCAAAACATCGGCGATTACCTTGGTTTTCTGAAGGTTTCACCGGCCAGCTCACACGAGGAGCTTCCCTCCTGGATCCCGTACATCCTCCTGATCTTCGAGATTCTCCTGTCAGACGACGAGCAACCGGTAGAGCCGATATGGAGACCGCCCACCAGCACTGACGAAGGCCCCGTTGCGCCACCCGATTGGGTTGCTAAAGAGCTCAGCATGTCAGGCGAGGACCGCGCAAGCCTGCTGACTGCAATCCTGGATATCCTCCCACGAGTTGGCAAGGAAGAGGCCCTGGCCGTCTCGGTCTTGCGGATACTCGTGGTTCTCACAAGGGACCATGCCATGGCCAAGATTGTCGGCGAAAAGCGAAACCTGCAGCGTTTGTTCGTCATGGCAAAACAGTCGTGCAGTGGTGGTTCCGCGCGTCTGAACCAAGCGCACATCTCAGATAACATCATGATCATTCTTCGTCACATAGTGGAGGACGAAGACACGATTCGCCAGATGATGGAGACAGAGATCCGGAACCACATGTCGGTGACTCGGAACCCGCGAGCTTATCACGACGTCTTGGGCTTTTTGCGCCATCTCTCCCATGTGGCGCTTCGCTCCCCGAAGCTGTTTGTTGAAGTTACCACGGATATCGTGAAGCTAAACAGCTGGAGTGCTTCTACCGATCCATCTGCCCGCCCTCAAACCCTATCCCTCAAGGAGAAGCCGGCAGACCAAGAGCCCGCTCCCAAGGAGGGCTCGGTGGAACCGACCGTGCAGGCAACAGAAGATCTGACCATCGAGGACGTGAAGCCGACGACCGAATCTGCGGACAAGGAGATGACAGATGCGCCCAAGACTCCGTTTGAGCTCAAGCGCCCTGTCCTTGAGAACCCCGATGGAGTGGTCCACTTCCTGCTCTGCGAATTGCTGAACTACCGGGAAGTTGACGACAAGGAGCCCCCCAGCCACCCTCCCAAGGACTCGGTCACGGAGGCCGAGTCCTCCAGCGTCAGCGGAGAGGCCACCCCTCCTGCCGACCAGCAGCCCTCGGAGTCAAAGGACAAAGACAAGAAGGCACCCAGACAGAGCTTCAAGGCTGAGGACCACCCAATCTTCGTGTACCGCTGCTTCCTGCTCAACTGCTTGGCAGAGCTCCTGCAGAGCTTCAACCGCGCCAAGGTTGAGTTCATCAACTTTAAAAGGAGCGCGCCGATGCAAACGAACACGCCCATCAAGCCCCGTTCGAGCGTTCTGAACTATCTTCTCAACGACCTTCTCTGCTTGGGACCTGCTGGGGTCCCAATGGACTCGACCATCGTCAAGAAGAAGGCTGCCACGTCTTCTCACGCCCAGGCGGTGCTCGTGGCTTTAGTCACTCGGACGCCAGAGAAGCCTGTGGACCGCACCCGCAATCACTTCGAGTACGATGACGACTCGGACCTCTTGTTCGTCCGCCGGTTTGTTCTGGACACCGTTCTCCGCGCATACAAGGAAGCCACCACACCTGGTGAGCCCGTTGAGGTTCGCTATTCGAAGATGATGTGTGCTGCTGAACTGATGAGCTTGATGATCGGCGAGAGGGAGAAGGAGTTACAACCCAGGGACGCCCGCGCGACGGATCCAGCTATCATCCGGTCACAGATGCAGCTCAAGCGCCTCATGTATGAGAAGGGTTACCTCTCTGCATTGACAGCATCCATTGCCGACATTGACCTCACGTTCCCCAATGTCAAGCGCACCATCAAGTACATCCTCCGCGTCCTCCGAGCCCTGACGAAGACGGCCTACCAGCTGAGCCAGTCCGACGTCATCCCCGTGACCACGACCGACCAGCTAGAGGACGACTTTGCCTCAGCATCATCACTCTCGGATATTGACTCTGACCGTGAGGAGACTCCCGATCTCTACCGCAACTCCACTCTTGGTATCCTTGAACCAGGACGTGAAGAAGACTTCTCGGACGAGGATCAGGACGGTAGGGCGACCCCAGATCTTTGCATTGTTCATTTTCAACTACCGTGCTAACTTTACCAGACGAAGACGCGATGTACGATGACGAGGTCTATGACGACGAGCTGGAGTACGGCGATGAGATGTCACAGGATGAAGAAGAGAACCCCAGCGATGATGATGACGAGGAACTGCATGGCATGGGCCCTATCGGAGGCCTTCCTGGTGAGCCTGGCGTCGTGGAAGTCATCATGGGTGAAGGCGAGCACGATCATGAGGATGATGAAATGGACGAAGACGACGAGGACGAACCTACCGATGACGACGAGGACGAAGATGAAGACGAGCTGGACTCTGATGATATGGAGGAGATTGAGGATCAGATCGAGATCATCGACGAAGAAGGTAATCCCATGGACGATGAGGGAGCCTCCCCTTGGGAAAGCGACACAGACGAAGAGGATGAAGATGCCGAGGAAGAGCTCGCGTTTGAAGCCGGCGCACAGGAACTCCACAATGCACTCATGCATGGCCACGGCATCGATCCACTTGGTCGCATTCCTGAGATTCTCCGGACCGTTGTCGACGGCGAAGATCTTGATGCAGAGGACATCCAAGGCCTTGATGAGCCCTACATCGATGATGGCGCTGAGGACGATGGTAAGTTGGCGTGCTCAGTACCCCCAACCGCGGAATTGGCTAACCGAACAAGACGAGGAAGAGGAAGACGAAGGCGAGGAAGAAGAGGGGTACTATGACCAGGGTCATCACCGTGAGTTTTCTCGTCACCCAGCCGCTGATTTGTTGATTCTCACCTGCTTTAGACGACGATCTCCCACCTCCTAACATGCCCGCAGGCCTCGGTTGGGATGTGTCCCAGGTCGAGCCTCATCACCGATTTAGACATGGGGGTGCTCGGAGTCCATTCCCGAATGCTCCTTTTATGGGAGGGCACCACCGCGATCCCTTGGGCCCCGGTACGTTTCTCAACGCCTCCATCCGACAAGGTCGGTTGTGGGGCGTGCTCGCAACTCCACACCCCTTTGATCAGCTCTTCGAGCAACCTAGAGGTGCACTTGCCGAGCCTAATGCTGATTCAGAATCAGACTTTCGAAGCTATTTCCGCCACAGCCACCCCCGCCCACCTCCAAACCCGACTGACGACGGTATCAATCCATTGCTGCTCTCGAGCAATCGAAGCGGGCAAGATGGTACTCCTCGTATCTCTGGCCAGCACATGATTCGTCTTGGATTTCCCAGCAACTTTGCGCATGGCATCGACGCGCCCCTGGCCTTTATCAACGATTTAATGCAGAGCATTCCATTTTCTGCCCGAGGTGGCCCGGCTTTTAGTCTCCAGCTGAGGTCCGAAGGTCCGGCCGGAGAAGTGCGTCAACTCAGCATTCCAGTGAGCATGGCACAACCTGGCCGCGACCCCCGTTGGGGGGAATCACGACGTGAGGTATATCAGGAACCTGCCCATGCTGTCGCCTTCTCACCCGAATCCACTGCCGAGCGCTGGCAGGAAGAAGCTAAAATGATTTTCGGCTTCAACCACAACGAGAAATCCAAGGTGCTGGCGACGGGTATTCTTGGGGTGCTTGCCCCGGCTGCCATTCAGCGGGAGCAGGAAGCTAAGGCTCGTCTGGAGGAAAAGCGTAAGCGCGACGAAGAGCGGAGGAAGCGCGAAGAAGAAGAGCGCAAGGAACGGGAAGCCAAAGAAGCTGAAGAGAAAGCCGCTAAGGAGAAGAAGGAAGCCGAAGAGCGTGAGCGAGAGGAGCGCGAGCGCGCCGAGGCTGAAGCAGCCCTCGCAGCGGAACAGGCAATTGCTCTTGCTGAGCCGGCCATCGAGGAGCCCCAAGCCATGGAAGGGGTCGAGTCTCACGCCGAGGTGCAAGCAGAGGCTCAGCAACCAAGCTCCACCGCAGACCGCGTCGTCACCATTATCCGTGGCGAGACCGTGGATGTCACCGAGCTCGGAATTGACCCAGAATATCTCGCGGCCCTTCCAGAGGAGTTTAGGGAAGAGGTCATCGCCCAGACCGTGAGCACCAGGCGCTCTCAGGCTCGCGAGCAGGCGGCCATGGCTGAGGGAGAGAACACCGAAGTCTTCCAAGAATTTCTCGAGGCGTTACCCGCGGAACTACGTATGGAGATTGTTCAGCAGGAACGCCAAGAGCGCCGTCGTCGCGAGCGTGAAGAGCAGCGGAGACAAGCGACAGGCACCGGGCCGGATCTTGGCCCCGTTGAGATGGATACGGCCAGTATTTTGCTGACTTTCCCCCCCGCCCTTCGGGAGCAGGTTTTGCTGGAGCAGGGCCAGGATATCATGGACCATTTGTCACCTGAGCTTGCCGCGGAAGCTCGTGCAATTGCTCAACGCCATCATCTGCATCGCGCCCAACCCCCTGGAGCGCGCCCTCGGGATCCTGCTCGTCGCCCCGAGGCAGCGGTTGAGACAAAGCCACAACGACGCACCATCGTACAGATGCTCGACAAGGCCGGTGTAGCCACACTCCTCCGGCTCATGTTCATCACGCAACAGAGCTCCATTCGCAACTACTTGTTCGACGTGTTTGCGCACGTCTGCGAGAACCGTCAGAACCGTCTGGAGGTCATCTCTACCCTCCTTCAGATCCTTCAAGATGGTAGCACCGACATGGACGCCGTCGAGCGTAGCTTCGGCCAGTTGTCCTTGAAGGCGAAACAGCCAAAGGACAAGGATCCCAAGACACCACAGAGCCTCAAGCGGACTTTTACGAACATCAGCGCGAGCAACCAAATGGCCAGCAACTCTGAGGTCTCGCCTCTGCTGATTGTCCAGCAGTGTCTTGATCTTTTGCAAGAGCTCGCGACCAAGAATGCCCATGTCCCCTCGCTGTTCCTCACGGAGCACGAGACTGTCGCTTCGACGCTCAAGCGGAGCACGAGCCGCAAGGGCAAAGGCAAAGATGTCAACAGCAAGGCGCAGAAGTATGCCATCAACTCGCTCCTCGCCCTCCTGGATCGTGATCTTATCATGGAGAGCTCGTCGGTCATGCAACTTTTGGCGGATCTGCTCAACAAGGTTACATACCCTCTGCAAGCCCTCGAGCGCCGGCGCAAAGAAGCTGCAGAGGAAGCAAAGAAGAAGGTTGAGGAAAAGGCCGAACAGGACACGGCAGAGACCAATACCGAGGCTACCCAGCCGACGGAACAGCAACCTTCTGCGGCGCAGACTACCGAACCACCACCCGCTGGGCCCTCGGCCGAGGAGCAAGCCGGACCGTCGAACAATGAGCAACCCGAGGCGGAAAGCTCGACGGCCAAGGAGTCGAAGGTCGAGGAGAAGAAAGTGCGGCAACTCACTCCGCCCACAATCCCAGACCACAACCTAAAGTTGGTCATCAACGTCTTTGTCGCTCGTGAATGCAGCTCCAAGACCTTCCAGAACACCATCTCAACCATCAAGAACCTCTCCAACATCCCTGGCGCCAAGAAGGTGTTTGGGGAGGAACTTGTCTCGCAGGCTAGGGCCTTGAGCGAGAACATTGTGTCGGATCTTGACGACCTGCTCCCACACATCCTCAAGGCGGAATCGGGCACCGAAATCCAGGGCATCGCGCTCGCCAAGTTCTCTCCCGGTGCATCGGAGCAGAACAAATTGCTGCGTGTCCTGACCGCGCTTGACCACCTGTTCGACGCCAAGGGGAAAAAGTCAACTGATGGCATTGAAGGTGGTGAGGTGACGGACGAGACGAAGGAGGATCTCTTGGGCTCGCTCTATTGGAATCCGACTTTCGGAACCATGTGGGACAAGTTGAGCGCTTGCCTGAGCGCCATTCGCCAGCGGGAGAGTCTGCTGAACGTAGCAACCATCTTGCTGCCGCTGATCGAGTCTCTGATGGTGGTCTGCAAGAATACCACCCTGGGCGAGGCACCCGCGTCGCAAGCCGCAAATGCGAAGGAGATGCTCTTGTCCAGCCCGCCACCCGAGGACCGGATTTCCAGCTTGTTCTTCCTTTTCACGGAGGAGCACCGGCGTATCTTGAACGAGCTGGTCCGGCAGAACCCCAAGCTCATGTCTGGGACTTTCTCCCTTCTCGTTAAGAACCCCAAGGTTCTCGAATTCGACAACAAGCGGAACTACTTCAACCGCAGCGTCCATGCAAAGACTGGCCAACAGCAGAGGCCTCAGTACCAGCCGCTGCAGCTGGCGGTGCGTCGGGACCAAGTCTTCCACGACTCGTTCAAGTCGCTCTACTTCAAGTCGGGCCCGGAGATGAAATTTGGCAAGCTCAACATCCGCTTCCACGGCGAGGAGGGTGTCGATGCTGGCGGTGTCACGCGCGAGTGGTTCCAGGTGCTCGCACGCCAGATGTTCGACCCCAACTACGCGCTCTACATCCCCGTTTCTTCCGACCGCACCACATTCCACCCGAACAAGCTCAGCGGCATCAATGATGAGCACTTGATGTTCTTCGAGTTTATTGGCCGCATCATCGGCAAGGCTCTTTACGAGGGCCGGCTTCTGGAGTGTTATTTCAGCCGTGCGGTTTACAAGCGCATCCTCGGCAAGCCGGTATCGGTCAAGGACATGGAGTCGTTCGACCCGGACTACTACAAATCCCTGGTCTGGATGCTCGAGAATGATATTACGGACATCATCGTCGAGACCTTCTCAGTTGAGGATGATGAGTTTGGCGTGACCAAGGTTGTGGATCTCATCGAGAACGGCCGCAACATCCCGGTCACGGAAGACAACAAGCACGAATATGTGCGGCTGATTGTGGAGCACAAGCTTCTCACCTCGGTCAAGGAGCAGATGGAGCACTTCCTGAAGGGTAAGTCGGCATCCGGAGAGTCGGGTTGGATTTGTTGCAGTATCGCTAATACGTTTGTGCCTCTAGGGTTCCACGACATCATCCCCGCAGATCTCATTGCCATCTTCACCGAACAGGAGCTTGAGCTTCTCATCTCGGGCCTGCCGGACATTGACGTGGACGACTGGAAGAGCAACACCGAGTACCACAACTACACTGCGGCGTCGCAGCAGATTCAGTGGTTCTGGCGCGCAGTGCGCTCGTTCGACAAGGAAGAGAGGGCCAAGCTCCTCCAGTTTGTCACGGGCACGTCCAAGGTGCCGCTGAACGGATTCAAAGAACTGGAGGGCATGAATGGCGTCAACCGGTTCAATATCCACCGTGACTATGGCAACAAGGAGCGGCTTCCCAGCTCTCATACTTGCTTCAACCGTAAGTTTGGATGTCCACTGTACACCCTTCGAATGAACATTTGTTGACCAATTTCTTTGCCGCAGAACTTGATCTCCCCGAGTATGAGAGCTATGACATTCTCCGCAGCCAAGTTCTCAAGGCCATTACTGCGGGCAGTGACTACTTCGGGTTTGCGTGAGCGGGACAAGCAAGGGTTGCTCACAAGAGTGAGCAGGATGGGAGTGACGACAGGGAGGGAGGGCATAAAATGCCCAACCTGTTAGGCGCGGAATTGGGTGTTTGATGTATTGTTTTTGATTGCATTTGCAGGTGGGCGGTGGGGAGGGGACGGCGGCAAGCCGCAATGCTCCGCGAGGTGTAGATTTGATCACTGTATGTCTTTTTCCCTCTGGTTTTGCCGTTGCCGGACGGTCGCTCGGCGGGACCTTGTTGGCGGGGAGAAGCGGAGTGCAGGCCGCTTTTCCTGCTGCTGCTTGGTCTAGCGGAGACGGTTTGGTAGATAGTGACAGCGATGCCTCAGTTTAGGGGTCACGCAGACATGGCAATGGGTTGGTTTCTGCACTTGGGAGTCGGTCATGCTGTCGATATGTTTTTCCCGTGTGTGACTTGCTTGGCCTCGCCCATCGAAAACTCTCCAAATGATCGAGATGTGACCCAAAATGCTACGATAAGTATGACAAAGATACAGCACCAACACAGAAGGCGGCGAGGTTCCAGTTCCAATTTGGGTTGTTTCCCAACCTCCAACGCTGACGAAGACGTCGTCGAACCCTGCAGCGGCTCTTCAAGTCATTTGAATGTCTTGGCGGCACCAGTGGGGTTCGACGTGGTGGGGTCTGCCCCCTGCTGCTGTGGGGTGGCCCGTGCATAACCCGTAGGGCCAGGAACCGGCAGCGGCCCAACGTACTGCCGAAAAATTTCGCCCATATTTTCCAGAAATCGATCGCACACCCGGATCCCGCTTAAACAACCGCTCGACCAACGACCAACGACGAGGTAAGTCATCTCCAAGGTTCGAATTGCCCTCCCGTCACGCCCAACCGTACACTCGTTGCCGTGAGATTTGAGAACGTCAGTTTTCAACCGAAATCCGCGCAATCCCCAAGATCTCCGACGCCTCGACCGCAGCCGAATTTCCTCGAACGCATCGCTAACTCGAACCTTCGACAGACACAGTCAAGATGGGTATCTCTCGTGACTCTCGGCACAAGCGCGCCGCTACCGGTGCCAAGCGAGCGCAAGTTTCTCCCTTTCCTATCTTCTGGCAGACGCAGCCGAATTTTTTGGACCATGGTTGCTAACCTGAGTGTTGCTGCAGTTACTACCGTATGTCATAACCTCCTCCTCACACTTATACTATACACAAGCCCCTCGGCAACGGGGGCACTCGAAGGTCCGCTTGGGAGGTTCTCGTGCTGGTTTGTCTGCTCTCCGTGGGCGGGCAAACCACTGCGGGGGCTGACCCCATGCGTTCTGAGCCTGTTCCACGCACTTGGAAATGAATTAGTTCTGACAACTGCGTACAGGGAAGAAGAGAGCCTTCGAGGCAGGTCGCCAGCCTGCGAACACCCGTATCGGTGCCAAGCGCATCCACACCGTTCGCACCCGCGGTGGCAACCACAAGTACCGTGCCCTCCGTCTCGACTCGGGCAACTTCGCCTGGGCCTCTGAGGGCTGCACCCGCAAGACTCGTGTCATCGTGGTCGCCTGTACGTTTTTCTCCCAGCCTCTTATTCCTCGCTCGAGGCCTTGCTGACCGCAAATTTCTAGACCACCCTTCCAACAACGAGCTTGTCCGCACCAACACCCTGACCAAGTCCGCCGTCGTCCAGATCGACGCTGCGCCCTTCCGTCAGTGGTACGAGGCCCACTACGGCCAGCCCATCGGCCGCCGTCGCCAGCAGAAGCAGGGCCAGGCCGTTGAGGAGGTCAAGAAGAGCAAGTCGGTCGAGAAGAAGCAGGCTGCCCGCTTCGCCGCCTCCGGCAAGGTCGACTCCGCCATCGAGAAGCAATTCGAGGCCGGCCGTCTCTACGCCGTCGTCTCCAGCCGTCCCGGCCAGTCCGGCCGCTGCGATGGCTACATCCTGGAGGGTGAGGAGCTCGCCTTCTACCAGCGCAAGCTCCACAAATAAGCGTTGGGCGGGATGGCGATGAAGGTTGGGAGGCACGGGTCTGGACGCGGGGGCGCGCATCGGCGTTTCGCCTAGGCGTTGATGGGTCATTTCTGGTTGCTTGGTTGCCCGTCTCGTCGATTTTGGTGGGATCCGCGGATATGGAAAAGGCGGCCATTGCAACTGCATTTCCAGTTGCTTCGACCGGTAACAGGGCATGGCAGGGATATAGGGCAATGGAAAATGAATACCACCACCACGCGCAGCACCCCGAAGAGTCAATTGATCCAGACTTGTATACCTTGTTTTCTCCCTCGGTTGTGATGAGGCTATTGCACCGATGTGGTCCCGGATCTGGGTGGCTTCAGGCAAAGACCAAACAGTCTGATGGCCGGTCTCTGCCGGGTGCCTGGAGAGAGAGCATCGGGTCATCGCGCAAGGCAGCGTTGTGTGAAAATGTATCGGTACTGGTTGCAGACAACAAACAACATCTAGCAGCAGTAGCAATGGCAATGGCAACGTGGTTTAGTTTGAATCCTGGTACATGCCCGCCCCCCCTTCCTCTTGCAATGATGTTATGAATGATCCGTGCAATGCGATCCTGGTTTTGCAGCTTCTCTCCTCTTGGTCTGGTGTTCCAGCCACCCCGTGGCCGCCGCCTATCGTACGTTATACAACTTCTTGCTTCTCTTCTCTCCCTAGCGTGTCTACCATTTGTCCATCCACCCTACGGTTTTCCTGATGCAATGTGTGTGTGGATGTGGGTGGGTGTGCTTTGTGTGTGTGGGCTGGGCCAAACGCAGGTAGGAACTCATTGGAACTGCCGCTTGAGTTCGGTCCATTTCCGTTGCAGGGTTTCGTGTGATGCGTTGATCTATTGACGGGAATTAGTTTGTCTGCTGTGTTTCAGTAGACATAACAAGGGGCACTCACCTCGGCATACTGCATCTTGGTCTGCACCAGCCCCTCCTCGAGCTCCGACAGCTCCTTCTCCAGCCTCTCGTTCTCCTCATGCACCTTGCCGTTGCGCTTCATGAGGTCGTCCCGCTCGAGCTGCCAGGCGGCCTCGATTTCGGCGGGTTGCTTCTCGATGACGATGCGCAGCTCCTGGACCTGAATCTTGAGCCCCTCGTTCTGGTCGCGCAGCTCGTCGTTCTCGACCTTGGTGTGCACGAGCTCGGTGGCGAGCGACGCCTGCTCCGCGTCCACGTCTTGCAGGCGCTCCTCAAGCTTGCGCATGCGAATCGCGTAGCTGGTGTTGCTCGCGCGCAGGGCCTCGAGCTCGGCCTCGCGCTCCCGCTCGGCGCGCGTCTTCTCTTCCCATTCGACCTGGTACGCCTTGAGCATCTCGGGTGTGATCTTAACCTCGCACGCGTCGCGGACCAGCTGGTCGGCGCGGTAGACTTCCTTGTCGATGCTGCTGGAGCTGCTGCCGAAAAAGCCGTTTTCGAGGATGGAGTTGGAGGAGGGCGTGGCGTCGATGTAAACGTCGAAAACGCGGTCTTTGAGGAAGGTTGTGAGCTGAGCCATGTCGGAGATGGCTAGGAGGGCATCGGCGTTCTTTTGCATGAGGACGGTGCCGAACTTGAGGATGGCGGACAAGCCTTCGGAGAAGATCAGGTCGTAGATGCGAAGGACGAGTTGGAGAGGGAAGCGGTAGGCGAAGAGGGTGAGGAACCATTGCGTAGCGTAAAGGTGTGGTGAGATGCCGCGTCTCCGGAGATGGCAGTAGAGCGCCGGCTCGAGGTCTTCAAGTAGGCGCTCGAACTGGTACAAGCGCAGGTGGAGGCCGGGCATGTCCTGGATGAAGAGATCCCGGAGGTGGTACTGGTTCATTAGCCGCACGAGCAGGCAGAAAGCTTCCTCTTCTGGCATCTATAGAAACGTCAGTAAGGCTCCCCCCGAGTAACGAGAGCAAGGGGGCTCACGTTGAAAAGAAGCGGCATGGCAAGAAAGTTCATGCCCTGAGCGTAGCCAACCCCCTCGTCGAAGAGGGCATATGCCTTGCAAACGCCAAATAGGCCTTCCTGAAGCCCCTGTGCTGCGGCAAACTTGGAGTAGCTAGTCCTGGCGCCGAGATCTCTCCTAATGGTCTTCTCGAGCTTTTGGAGCATGACTAGGTCCTCCTTGTCCTTCTTCTGCCGCTCCACGGCGGCAGCAGCCTGTGCCCTCTTGACGAATTCGGAGTCCTTCTCAGTCGGCGATGGGGCACCGTTGGAGCCTGAGTTCTCGGAATGGACCGACGAGGCAGATGACGCCGATCCTTTGGCGCTGCCGTTGGCGGCGCCGCTTATTGTGGTCCCGCTGCTCTGCCTGTCCTTGTCCTTCTTTTCCTTGTCGGTACCCCTGACGACGAGCTCGCGGTAGACGGCCTCTAGGTCCTCGTTCTTGCTCTGAGCCAGGACCTGCCAGATGACGCCACGTATGGCGTTCGGGATGCCAGTTGCAATCGCCTTGTTCAGCTCTTCGGGGCTCGTCCGAGCGACGGCAGCGGGGCCTTCGTTGACGACGGATTGCCAGAGATCCCAATCCACTGGTGAATCGGCGAAAGAGGAAGGGCCGGCCGTGACGCCGGAAGCAGTTCCTGGAGCAAGGTTGCTATTCGGACTTGGAGGCAGTGGGGAAGCGGGAGGTTGCACGGCGGAGCCGGCTTCCGCAGCATCGCCGGCCGTTGTGTCCTCCTCGGTTAGAGGTAGGGCCTCTCCTCTCATGCGGAGCTGCTTGAAGCGGTCCTTGAGAGTATTCCGCGACCCATTCTCTCTTCCTTCCCCATCCTTCTCTTCCTCCAGCTTGCTCAGCATCATTTCGGGATTGCTAGTCATGGTGGCGACGGAGCTGGCCGTGTTTCTCCGGGGTGAGGGGGTTATTTGGACCGCGGGCGGCTCCTTGGAGGAACTCCGCGAAAGCCACGAGAATGGACTGTTGAATTTTCTACCTGTAGGTGCTGGGGCAGGCGCTGGAGTAGGGGTAGGGGCCGAAACCGTGGCGGGCGCTGGCACGGCTGCCGCGACGGCGGGCGGGCTCTTGGACCGGGAATCGGTTGCTGGTGGCGACCATGGAAGGGACGGTAGGGCATTGGCTAAGCCGCTAAAGGACATGGTCTTGGCCTTCACTGGCGGCGGGCTCTTTTCGGGAAGCGATTCGGGAGTCTGTTGCTTCGCGGGAGCCATTGTTGTTGTTTTTATTGCTGTCGGATCGTCGTCGAGATTCACATTGTCGAGGGAGCCGGCAGATGCTTGAGAGAGGGGTCGCGGCGGTTGTTTTTCCGCAGCTTGCTCTTGTGCGGTGGGCGGCGAAGCGTCGTCGTCCTCGTGGTCTTTCTCTTCCTCCTCCTCCTCGTCGTCGTACTCGGAGATTGTCTCCTCTCCAGCTGATCGTCGCTTGACGGGCCGTTGGCGTTTGGTCAGTGACCGCACAGACCCAGTCTCGCCGGTCTCGATAGCATCTTCGAAAGTTTCCTGCAGAGCGACGTTCCACAATCAGCATCGTGTAGGCAGCCGACGGTGGCGTTGCCATTGACGGTGCGTCAGGGGCAGAGGGCACATGGCAAAAGGCAAAGGGCAAAGGGCAAAGGGCAAAGGGCAAAGGGCAAAGGGCATACCGTGTCGTCTTTCTCGGAGCCCTCTCCGGAGGAGGATTTCTGTTCCTCCTCGTCGTCTGTGTCTTCCTCATCCGTGTCGGACTTGGGCTGTGTTGTCTCCTCTTCTTTCTGTTTCTCGGGTGCCACCTGGGTGTCCCGAGTCTCCTGGGACTCGAGTTTAGCGGCTGCCTCTTCAGTAGCTGACATGATGGCGGGCGTGTCAATGGCACCCTCCCACGCCGTCGCTGCGGTGGGTTCGCGGAGCCAGAGCTTATCGCTGGCGAGGCAAGCTGGTAGTGGTGGTGGTGGTGGCGGCGGTTGGAATGCTCAAGCGCGGAGTCGTGTGCCCATGGAATTTAACCGATGGTGGGCGCGGATTGGGGGGGGGGTGTGGACGGTGTGACGTTCAGAGCGCCGTGTGCGGATCGTTCGTATGCCGATCACCGGTCACTTGCAGCCCAAGAGGACGTGGGATACGCTGTCTCGTGCTGCTGTGCTGCTGTGCTGCTGTGGTACCGTGTGTCGTCACGGGAAAGTCGTCGTCGAGTCTGTCGAGATACCGAACATGTCAAGTCTCGCTCTCTTTGTGACAGTTTGCAGTTTGGCCAACATTAAATCCAGGGGATAAGCAGATGGAAATGGCCAAAAGTGGACGACGCAGCCCCTCAACGATGGGGCCATTGGACAGGGGGGCAAAGGGCAGGGGAAGAGGGCCTGGGCAATAACTAACGTTACAAAAATACAAGGCATACGCGCGGTGTAAATTGCAACCCATCGACGCAGCACCCGACAACCAGGAAAACCAGAAATTGGCTTCTCATTTGAGCCAGCCGTGGCGTGCCATCGCGGGACCCTGTTCAGGAGACGTGGCGGCGGGACTGGCCTCGATTCTGTATTTCTCGGTGATGTGCATGGTGTCAAGGACAGGATTATTCCAGACTATTCTGTAGACCTTGAAACGAAGCGTTGGGAGTCGTCTTCTTTCAACTCTCTCACCCCCCATCCAACCCGCAAAGCCTGTAACGTTACGCCCGTCTTTGACAGTGCGGTGGTTGGATCGAGGCACACCTCTGGCCAGGCAACTGCAATGGCAACAGTGTCATGAATCATCGCCTCGCTCGCCCTCGACGGCGCCGCAATCCGCAAGCCGCAATCGCGAGCCGCAAGGCAAGCCGAACGAGTGGAGGGGCACAGCCATCTGAAACGAAACGGCGCAGGGGTCAGCTGCAGGCGCTGCGGGCTGGCTGCAGGCTGCGGGCCAAGACCCGGGGGCTGTTGTCAACTGTCCCCACTGCTCCAGGGCTGGCATTTTCGGGCGGCACGCTGCAGACAGTGCCCGGGCAGGCTGCAGAGTGCCAGAGCTCCAGAAACAGCCTCACAGCGTTGCCGTCAGTTCTGCACATCCGGCCGCCGATCTCGACGCCACACCATCGGATCATCCGAGTGGACAGAGAGGGCTGCACCGTGTCGGGCCCTGGGCCCAGACTCGGCCGGCTTCCGGCAACTTGGCCTGATCTCGACCTCACCCCAAACCCCGCAGGCCCTGGCCCGCGACGAGCAAGGGCCCATCCTCCCATCCTCCCATCCTCGGACCTCCCATCACAAGGACCCGGCCGTCGGAAACAGGCGAGATTGTCATGGGGAATGAAGGCGCACCCGTGACCCGCCTGTCTGCCACGCGCTCCGCTCCGCTCCGGGTCCCGGCTGCCCGGCTCGCCGCAAGAC
>FTCU01002398.1_pt1 | contig 22285 bp, 20 predicted proteins | sample 1639521 | NCBI WGS metagenome assembly FTCU01 (sample SAMEA3914864, study PRJEB12502) | metagenome | biome: forest; material: soil | place: USA | collected 2012-03-12 | depth 0.3 m
GTCAGCCCTGCTGCGGCATGGCCCGTGCCAGTTTGGTCTTTGGGCTTCTGACGACTTCCACCGTCACCCTGGCCGGCAAGGCAGTGCAAAGCTGCAGCCTCACAACAACCCCACCCCACCTTACGGGCCCTCTGCCTTCTCTTACCTCAACTCCAGACTTGCAAACCGCCGTCTCCTCCTACCAACCTGCCATCTCAAGCCACCGACACAACAACTTCTTCACCGCTACCCACCGGCTTTTCGAGTTGCCATTCGTAGACCTTCTGAGTACTAGAAAGAGGTCGGTTCCCTGCAGGCCGAGCTACCCCTCCTTCGCACCCGCAATTTTGTGATTCCGTGTTTCGTCTCGGCCATCAACTCACACACGCGCCATCCAACAGATCACCATGGCCACCACCAAGTTGACACCCGAGGGTAAGTGACTGATCAATTCCCCGCGGCTCCGGTCCCGGGCTAGGCCGAGGCTGTTGCCATTGCCTCGCCCCGGAGCTCCCTGCCTTCCGCCAGCTGCCCGCTGACCAAGCTCGCGCCCGCAGTCCTCTGGGCCCAGCGCTCGTCCGACCACGACGCCGAGAAGAACTTTGTCTACCTGACCATCAGCGTGCCCGACGTGCCCCAGGGAAAGATCAAGCTGGACCTCAAGCCCACCGGCCTCAGCTTCGAGGGCCACTCGGACACCCTCAAGAAGACGTACCAGGTCGAGCTCGAGTTCTACGCCGAGATCGATCCCGCGGAGAGCAAGATCAACCACACCGCCCGCGATGTCGAGATGAAGCTGCGCAAGAAGGAGCTCGGCGAGACCTACTGGCCGCGCCTGCTCAAGGACGCCAAGAAGGTCCACTTCCTCAAGACCGACTTTGACAAGTGGCTCGACGAGGACGAGCAGAACGAGGCGCCCGAGGACGACTTCGGCAAGTTTGGCGGCGGCGATATGGGCGGCATGGGCGGCATGGGTGAGTAATCCGAACCAACGAACCCGTTTTCTCACACTAACACAACATGGCAGGTGGACTCCCAGGTGGCATGGGTACGTACATGGCGACCTGAGGCAGGCGGGAGTAGGTATGCATGCAGTTGGCTAACCCATGTTATAGGCGGCGACTTTGGCGGCATTGACTTCTCCAAGCTCGGCGGCGGCGGCGGCTTTCCCACTGGCGACGAAGACGACGACGAGTCGGACGACGACATGCCGCCACTCGAGGGCGACGAGGAGGACGCCAAGGCCGAGACGGCCGAGGAGGCCGCGGACGCCAAGGAGGTCGTCACCAGCTCCTAAAAGAAGCGTCCCATTCCCTCAACGTTGAGGCCCAGGGACTGATGCGTCGATGCCGGGCCGGGACTGGGGAGGCCACGAAGATATGAACACGGATCACCAAAACGGGTTATGATTCGCCTCGCCATTGGCTCAGGAGCGGGCGCGGCGGCGGAGCCATCGGATGTATTCAGAGACCGGTCTATTCTTGCTCTTGGCGAATGGAGCTATTCTGTGACTTGCAGTTGGATGTTGTGGTTGAATCTCTTTGATTGGCCGTGAATGATTTTGACTGATGTGTTGTGATGCCAGCTTGACAGGAAGTGAGCTTCACATCTTGGGAGTAAGCTGGGAAGAACAAAGGTGCGAGCAAGCGAGCTCATCCGTCCTCCGCCAACGCATGCTTGTTTGTTCTCGCACCCAACCCGGCGGGGCCACGGCTTGTTGGCGCCAGGGAAACCAAGCTGCTTCGGCCCCAGTGCCGCAAACGTTTCGAGAGCAAACATTGCGACAAGGCTCGGGCTGTGGCGGCCAGTACTCAGGTCTTTACATTATAGCACGCCAGCAACCAAGCAGTCCTTCCGACTCTTTTTCTTTGACGTTCACAGTCCAACAAACATACTCAGACAGGGCAGGGCCTCCCTCCATCTTACCACCCCCCCTAATTAGTTTGTACAACACAAAAAGCCGAACCAACAGCAACCAACAACCAACAGCCATGGCCCAACAACCAACACCAACCAACACCTCACAACGACACAAGCCACCCACCGCGTCCTCCACGTCCTTCTCGTCTTCCAACGCAACAACTCTCAAAGACCCAGATTCAGACTCAACTTCATCCACTACCACCACCACCACTGCAGCCACAACTCCCATGTCTGCATCCACCGTTTCCACTTTACCGCAGCAGCCAGGAGGCCAAGACCCAGCTCACCCAGAGCCAGGGAATCAAGGCTCGGGAGACGAGAGGGCTTCTACCCCACCCTACACGGCGGAAGAGGCGGCGAGGTATGCGAGGATGGGAGCGAGTTTGGTTGCGTGGCCGTGGTCGGAGGGGGAGGTTTGGAGGGATCCTTTGGGTTGAGGGAGGTTGAGTTGAAGTCATGGGAGGGCATGGATGAGTGAGGTTATGGGGTGGGATGGTGATGTGGTGGGAGTTTTGCGATGAGCTTTGGTTTTGTTTTGACCGTCGGGAGGGATGTTCTGTTCTTGTCCGGTCAAAGGTGTTTTGTCTCTCCTGTCATATTTTTCAACAAACAACCCCTTTTCCAACCTGGCCCCCTACGCCGTCGCAAAGCTCGCCACCTTGACACTCCCTCCCAACGCCTTGGTCGCATGGTTAAACACCCCAAACCGATACCCCAAGAAGAATGCCCACCCCGTATACACCTCATACACACCCCCAACCGCCACAAACCCCCTCCCATCCAAGCTATACTCAAACCACGCCTTGTGATCTCCCATCGCGCGCGCATCCAACCCAACCCTCAACCAAACCTCCCCCGTCCCCTTTGGCACCGCCACACTGTCCACAATCTGCCCCAAATCCAGCGTCGCGCCCGACCACTCGTCAATAGTCATATTAAACGCCGCCACGACAGCAAACGAGTCTCCGGTGCGATGCACCCCGACATAGGCGCTGCGGTCGCGGAACACGGCCAGCCCGGCGCGGTCGCCGTCCGCCATGCCCGCAAAGTCCAGCTCGAGCGTCGCCGAGGGAAACTCGCCGTGGATGCGGTGGGTGAGGGTGTTGCGCGCCTGGTAGAGGTCGGTGGTGACGCTGGCGGTGGAGAGGGTCAGGCCGGACTCCGGTGTGAGGGAGAACTTGGTGGTGTCCGGGTTGTGGTTCCATTCGAAGGTTAGGGGGAGGGTGGAGAGGGCTGTGAAGGCGTAGGCGCGCGTCCAGGGGAAGTTGAGGGGTTTGCGGGGCGCTGGGAGGGGGTAGCGGACGCCCCAGCTCGGTGGGGAGGTGGTGGTGTTGGTGACGAGGGTTGGGAAGCCGTCTGTGCCGAAGGTGATGGGGGCTAGCACCGGCATGCGGCCGGCGGGGTAGGCCCAGGTGAAGGACATGAAAAACCAGTCGCCGGCGGAGGTTTGGATCAGGCTGCCTTGGTGTGGTGCGCCGCCGCCGGGCACGGGGGACGGCACGTTGTCGGCCAGGGCACGGCCTTCGTACGGCCCCCAGGGGGAGGCTGATTTCCAGACGTACGCGGTGGTGCCGGGATGGTCGTTGAGGATGTAGTAGAGTCCGTTGATCTTGTACATGCGGTTGCCCTCGAGGCTGTCGGCGCCGACTTGGCTTGGAAGGATGACGCGTTCCGTACGCACGGTGCTGAGTCCGTCAGGGGCCAGCTGGGTGACGTTGACCTGGGCGCCGCCGTTGTACGTGTAGGCGACGTACATGGTGTCGTCGTCGTCAATAAGCAAACCATTGTCGTAGAAACACACACCGTTGCCGTAGTTCCCAGAGTTGCTCCAGGGACCCTCGGGACTCGGGGCCGTGAACACCCAGGTCATCCAGAAGTTGACGCAGCCGATCCAGTACCACTTCCCATTGCTCTTGCGGTACCGCAGTGACGACGCCCACGTGCCGCCGCGGTACGACCTCTCGCCCGTTGCCGGCAGGTCGTAGCCATCGCCAAAGTTCAGCCGCGGGATCGAGTGCCCGACGAACTCCCAGTCGACGAGGTCCCACGACCGCAGGATGGGCGCCCCGGGGCTGTAGTGGAAGTTGGACGACGAGAAGTAGAAGGCGCCGTCCGGACCCGTCGAGATGTCGTTGTCGGGGAAGTCCTCGTACAGGATCGGGTTCTTGAACGTCTTGGCCGCGCACCCAGATGCGGCGTCGGCCCCGAGGAAGGATGTGCTGACCAGCAAGGCCAAGGCCGTGGACAAGAAGATTGACCCCAGCATGATGTACTGTTTGAAGTTGACGTTACGGACCGAGAATGGGGAGTCTCATCAACTGACCGCGGTTCGGTTTCATTGCAATATATACAAATAAGCCGGAAGGGGGTGGCAGCCCGGTGTCCGCCATTCCGGGCTCATGGCGCCCCCTTGTCGGCGTGCTGCCGGACGGACTGATGTCTGGCCGTCGTTTTCGCATTCCGTTTCTTGCTTTTCAAGGCCATCTGGAGACTGAGGGCTCCAATATCATCTCGGCAGCCGGCATTGGAGCGGATATGGCCACCAATCCGGCTCGGAGAGTATCTTCCGGCGACCCGGCCCGGCACAACACCGCTGCTCAACAGCGCCAAGTCTGGAGAGTTGCAATGGACATTGCTACCCGGGGTGATGCTATGCTCCCTTCCCCGCAGGGCAACGGTTTCTCGTCCCGATTCCCAGCCGGGCTCTCAAGGCCTGGACGAGTACAACTCCAGTGTCCTGATCTGGGCAGCAGATCGCCTTGGTTGGTGGAACTGCAGCGTCAATGACCAGGGCGGGTCGTGATTGTTAAGTGCGACGACGAGCAGTAGGTTATAAGTCGATCACCAGTGACTACCTCGTATAAGTGGTAGAGAGAATGTCTGGCGTCTCGGCAACCAGGCAATACCGGCCGCTGCTGCATGTGATGAGAACAGGGAGATAAAGACTACCTAACAAGTCTCTCGGCTGTTACCCGGGAATTCTCTGTAGTTGGTGGAAGAACCGAAAACGTCTGGTATCTTGGGTAGGTGGTTGGAAATCATCTAGGGAATGCTACACATGGATAGAATGATGACACTCTCTCCGCCGAGCTGCTGTAGCATAAACCTCCTTTACCAGACCTTGTTGCGTACCGACATCATGAACTAGAAACATCACCACAAGAAGCGCAAACGTACTCATCGTCAACATGAAGCATCTCCTGGCCGCCCTTGCAGCCGCCAGCTCGGTCGCCGCCCACGGATACGTCGACAATGCCACGATAGGCGGACAGTTCTACCAAGCAAGCCTTCAAACCCTTCAAACCGTTCTCAGCCTGTACCCCTGACCCAACTAACACGCAACTACCAGTTCTACCAACCCTACGGAGACCCCTACATGGGCACTTGGGCACCGCAGCGCATCTCCCGCAAGATCACGTCCAACGGCCCCGTGCAGAACGTGACGTCCATCGACCTTCAATGCGGCGGCATCAGCAGCGAGGGCGTCGTCGGCTCCGAGCCCGCGCCGCTGCACGCGTCCGTCGACGCCGGCTCGGCCGTCACCCTGAGATGGACCGCCTGGCCAGACTCGCACATGGGCCCAATTCTGACCTACATGGCGCGGTGTCCGGACGAGGGGTGTGACAAGTGGCAGCCGGGAGAGGAGTGCGTTGATCTTACCTACCCCTGAGCCTCACGCTGCCCCGTCACGCTAACACACAACGACCTCGCTCCCCCCTTGACAGACCACTCTTCTTCAAAGTCCACCAAGACGGCCGCCACACCAACGACCAGACCTACCCCAACGACATCTGGGGCGTGGTACACCCTCCCATCTCTAACCCCCCTTTCGAGTTTCTACCCCCTTAACTAACCCCCACCTCCAACAGACCCCCCTAATGACAAGCCCCAACCCCGGCTACACCTTCACCATCCCATCCTGCCTCGCCCCCGGCTTCTACCTCGTCCGACACGAGATCATAGCTCTACACTCAGCCTGGGCCCAAGGTGAAGCGCAGTTCTACCCCTCGTGCCACCAACTCCGCGTGTCAGGCCCCGGCAGCCTGGTACCTGCGGGGCCGGAGCTTGTCAGTTTCCCAGGGGCGTATCGGGCTGAAGAGGCGGGGATTTTGGTGAATGTTTGGAATGGTAGGTTTGATTTGCTTCGTTTTGTTTAGGATGTGACTTCTCCCGAGTTCTCCTTGTCGAGGAGTTGTTGTGAGGCTGGGAGAAGGGAGCTAACACGTTTCAGCGGGGAATTACACAATTCCTGGGCCGGCGGTTTTAACATGCGCCGAGTGAGTAGGTCGTGGATATCTGTGCAGTGAGGAGACCACAAGGCAAGAGGTTGAAAGAGCTGGGATGATCTGAAGAGAAAGGGGGCGACGGGAAGACCATGTTCGTCAGCATCTGAGGTGGACGACATTCAACATCACAAAACGAGCACCGAACTGACACTGAATAGATGCATGCATGTGTAAAAATCGCTAAAGCCATGTACAATAACCTCGACAAGCTACGGAGGAGGTGCCAATCTGTGCCTAAGAAATGCGAACTGCCGTCAAAGCTGTGCCCAACCGACCCTTCCAAATGCCAAACCGCCCAGAGACTCCTTTCGTACATCAACGCTGCTGAACCTGGAAAATGCTCCGCGGCGCCTGCCAGATTGTCCCTGGCAAATTTAGAGGACGTCCTCCTCCATCGGGGCATCGCCACCGGCGGCGGCCGGAGCAGCGGCATTGGCGTTGTCTGCGGTGTTGTCAAAGTAGTCGGCCATCTCCGAGTCGAGCTCCTCCGCCGACTTCTTGACGGGGCGGTTGCTGCGGCCACGCTTGGCGGTCTTCTTGGTTGCCTTGCCGGCGGTGGCACCGCCCTTGGCACCAGCAGCACCCTGCTTCTTGACAGCAGCGGCCGACTTGGGCTGAACCTTGGGGGTCGCGATGCGCTGGGCGAGCGTCTTGGGCTGGGGAATCAGGTCGGCAGAAGCAACGACAACCTCAACCTGGACAGGAGGTCAGCATCCGGATTCAACACATAATCCTAGACACATCCGAGTCTTACCTTGACAGGCTTGTTGTCGATGAGCAGACCATTGAGAGTGGTGAACGCCTTGCTGGCTCCGTCCGCATGGTGGAAGGTGACGTGGGCGAGGCCGCGGCTGACACCACCGGGGCCGTACGAAATCTCGACCTTCTTGACCTGGCCAACTGCCTGCTGAAAGTACTCCTATCAAGGGGGGTTCGTGGTTAGCGTCAAGCAACGACGGTAAGTTCAGCCGTTCGCATCCGGGGGTTAAGTTGACGTCTCGATCCGGAGGGCATTCCCATCGTGCGGAGGCGTCCTGGGAGTAGGGAACCCGAAAAAGAGCAGACAGCGAGCAGAGCAGCGAGTATCGTCCCTCAAGGTAGCGTCCACCAACTGGCGGGTGAGCCACGTCCCGACATGTACTGAAACCGTTCGACCGACTCCGTGTCTGAGCCACGGACTCTTGTTGAGAGGCGACAGCGTGTCCGGCGTGACCCAACGATGCCGAGCCAACCGATCTGGACACCGAGTCCCGTTCGACAAGACGACGTTCTAGAAATACTCAAGCAGAGATGCGAGGCTGCCTCAATACAACCACCAAGCTGAAACCTGGGAGAGTGTGGCGAGCCGCATCATTTGCTCGCTGCTAAGCTCGCTGAAGCACGAAATCATCGCCCTGGTAGCCAGCCAGCCGAGATTGTGCGTAAGACTCAGCTAGGCGACGTCTGTCTGAGGTATTGCCGTCGCCCTTTCTTGTCTGCGCAATGCCCAAATCACGGGAGCTTGCCAGGCAGCCCGGATGGTGTGCAGCTAGACACGGACTTGCTCAACTTCCAGCGGCGTGACAGCCTTGGGAACAGGAGGGGCCGTCCCCGGACCTGCGCACCAGGAAGGAGCTCTGGCATCGTCAAGACAGTCGCTTTCAAGCACTGAGGTTTGAGGATGACCACCCTCATCTCATTGTCCATCGAGGATGAGACGTCGATAATATACGGCGGAAGAGAATCGTCGACGAGGATCCGAAGGCTTGAATGGCCTCAACGGTAACAACATACCTTGATCTGGCTCTCGGAAACATCCTTGGGCTGTGGCCATGTCAGATGCGCGCTTTTGTATTTTGCCAGAGGGACGGTTACGACTTACCAGGTTGCTGACCATGATCTTGCTCTCGCCGCTCAGGCCAGCGCCCTTGGCGGGAGTGGGCTTGGTTGCGCCGCGGGCGGGCTTGGTGTTCTTCTGGATGCCGCCAGCCGGGGCAGTAGTGGCGGCATTAGCGGCACCGGCGGGGCGACGCTGGGAGCGGCGACGGCCCTGCTGGTTGCGCCGCTGGTTGGTGAGGATCTCATCGAGAGACTGGTCGAGCTTGCCGGACATGTTGGCGATGAAAGGTGCGAAAGTGAGCGGGTGTGGTTTTGATGGGGTGGTGAATGGCAGGTAGACAAGCACAGCTCCTTAATAGTATGAGCAGTGCAATGCGAAAGCTGGATGGACTATCGCCGTCGACGGCGGGATGGCAGGTTCGAGAAGGTGGTCGGGACCTCGGGAGTCACCAGGTTGGTCTTGCTGCTGCACGTCGCGTCACGTCGCGGTCGGTCGCAGTCGGGCAGCAAAGCGAAAATGAGAGTCGCTGGATTTGATGGTTGACGAGATAGAAGGCTCAGGCAAGCGATGCTTGGTGCAAGCCCGAAAGGAAGAGAGAAGATGGCGACGCGGTGGTTTGATGGAGTTGGTTGATGTGGGATGATGGAGAGAGGGAGGGAACACGATGGGCCCGGCGCGTGGAGGAGAATTTGAGAGGCAGCAGGGAGCCGGACCAGGGAGTCAGGCAGGCTCGGCAGGCTGCAGTGGCCCAGGGGGAACATGGGCTCGGCCCAACGAACGGGGCCGATGACAGTGGCGTGGAGCTGCCAGGCACCCCGGAGCTAGCCCTTTTCGGACTAGGCTCTGCCTCAGCCACAGACACCATCGCTTTGGTGAGCGGACCAATCAGGCGCTGCGACCAATACCATTACCGACTGCTGGTGAGAGAGTCTTGAAATCTGACCGAAGAAGATGCGCAAAGATCAAGAGGCTGCGATTCTAGAAGTAGAGAAGAATAAAAGTACCAGCTCAGGTTCAGATACTGGTGGAAACTCAAACACCATGGTGACGGCGTTTTTCACGACGGCTTGAACAAGCATGAGCAGCGCGATGGAAAGAAACGGCCGGGAATCAATTCAGAGCATTTGGCCACTCCAAGCTTCTCCATTCCCGTTGCAGGTCGTCAAAGGATATATGACACCGAAAAACAATCCACCCAAGCCACCAAGACACCGTCACGCTAAGGGATCTCCCGCATCTCCTGCGGCGGTGTTGTTCTGGCTCCGACCCAGTCCACCCCATCCATACCCAAGGCAAGCTTCACCTTTCTTATGGCCATCCTAGACGGCCTGAAAGTTACTATGCGCTGGCGAAGAACACTGAACCCTTCGTGATGCCGAGCTGTAAAGAAAGCTGCGTGCTTCCATATCGTACCACACATTCAACCCAGCAATTCCTCTATTTTGTCTTGAGCGGTGCCTTCTCGTCCACGCCCTCGCGTTCGTTGTCCTTGGCGTTGACTTCGAAGAAGGCGTAGAGGATGATGAGAACCATCGCCGCCGAGCCAAGAAAGATGGCAAGGCGGTAGAGCTCTGCGTCTGAGATCATGGTGGGCGGTGATCGACGACGGCGGACGCAGGCGGACGGAGGTGGAGGTCGGCGGGTCGGCAGCGGAATTGGCTTCTGGCGAGATGATGCGATCAGCAAAAGGGACGGTGCGCAACTGGGTTCTTGTTCGTCAATAGGCGAGTCGTACCGACTGGGAGCTTGTCGGGATGCCGTTTCGCGGTGCGGATGCAGATGCGGACTGGGAGCTTCAGATTGGCGCGTTGGATGATGGATCTGGACAGCTTTCCACTGCGCAGCCACAGCCGCGTCGTGGATGAGCTGCACTCTGCCGGCCGGCAACGTGCCGAAACACAGCGTGACAGCCCCACCGAGACTTGGGCTGGCAGGGACATGGCCTGAGGCGGATCACGTGCCACCGCCTCCAGCTGGGTTGGCTTCACACGTCAGGGCTGAGAGCCAGTGGTGTGCACGAAGTGGTGGGGCACAAACCAACTTCGACCAGACGCTGTTTCGTGGAGAACCTGGAGCCCTGGAGATCCCCGCCTGGAAACGGGCGAGTTTGCCTTCTGCACAAAATCTCGATCTCGACGCCCGCCTCCGACCACCACTCACTACTACTTAATCACCACCCCCCACCACCCACCGTGGGACCCTCTCCGACTCTACAAACTTCGGAAATCAACAGTCGCCCACCATGCCTCCCAAAAAGGCCGAAAAGGGCGGGGCCAAGAAGGCCGACGCCAAGAAGGCCGTCGAGGACAAGACCTTTGGCATGAAGAACAAGAAGGGCGCCGCTGCCAAGAAGACGATTGCGCAGATGCACTCGTCCATGGCCTCCAGCCCAAGCATCACCGAGCAGAAGAAGCGCGAGGAAGCCAAGGCCCGCGAGAAGCTTGCCGCCGAGCAGGCCAAGAAGGAGGCCCTGGAGCTCATGAACAAGCCCGCCCAGATTCAAAAAGTGCCGTTCGGCGTCGACCCCAAGACGGTCGTCTGCATCTTCTTCAAGAAGGGGAACTGCGAGAAGGGCAAGAAATGCAAGTTCTCGCACGACCTCGAGGTGGAGCGCAAGGTCGAGAAGAAGAACCTGTATACGGACACGCGGGCCGACGAGGAGGAGGCCAAGAAGCAGGAGACCTCGGCCGACTGGGACGAGGAGAAGCTCCGGTCCGTGGTGCTGTCAAAGAAGGGCAATCAGCGCACCTCGACCGACAAGGTGTGCAAGTTCTTCATCTCGGCCATCGAAGACGGCAAGTACGGCTGGTTCTGGATTTGCCCCAACGGTGGCGACAAGTGCATGTACAAGCATGCTCTTCCACCTGGGTGAGTATCCCTGGCATCTCCTCGCTACAAATGTGCTCAGGCTGACCACCCCCCTTCAGATTCGTGCTCAAGACCAAGGAACAGCGAGCGGCGGAGAAGGCCCTGATGGACAAGTCGCCACTCAAGACACTGACCATCGAGGAGTTTCTCGAGTCGGAACGGCACAAGCTCACCGGTACTCTCACACCCGTCACCCCCGAATCGTTTGCCGTCTGGAAGAAGCAGCGTCTCGACAAAAAGGCGGCCGAGGAGCTGCTCCGGAAGGCCAAGGAAGCGACCGGCCGTGCCATGTTTGAGAGCGGCAACTGGCGGACGACGGACGACGATGAGGAGGAGGAAGACGACAGCGCGTGGAATCTCGAGAAGCTGCGGCAGGAGACGGAGGCGCTTAGGACCAGGAAGGAAGAGGAACGATTGGCCACCATGCATGGCGTGCCTCTTCCAAGCAATCAGCTGAACGGCGAGCCAGACGGCGAGCCAAGCGACGTCGAAAGCGGTGGAGCAGAGGACGCGGCGGAACCAGAGGCAGCACCCACCACTTGAAAATCGGGCTGCCAAACACGACGAAATCACGACGCCGCGAGCCCGGACGAGGGCAGCGAGCCCACAGAGCGCTCCTCCTCAGTCGGCAACCGACATCGACCACGCTGCTCAGAACTGGTGCAAGCGTTTGGGGACTGACTGGACGGCAGGTGTGCCCGGACACTACAAGGCAAGGAACAAGTTGATCTGCCGCAAGATGACAGGGCACCAGAGTCGATTATATAGGGGGTTACGACCAAATATAGCTCGATATCGGCGCACACAGTTGGCCCGAACACTCATACGCGCTCTCTGCGTCGCCTCTCCGTGCTCACAACCTGGACACTAACCGGCCTCGGCCCAGAGCAGCCTTCACAGCGCGACCTTACTCACTCTCAGAACTTCTCAACATACGGCCTGAGATCCAGCTCCTGCGTAAAAGCCGACCGGTGCTGCGTGTGCAGATGCCAGTAGCTCTCGGCGATCTAACAATAGTCAGCACCGACACCAAGACAACCACCTCGACTCGCACACAGGGGGACTCACCGCGTCGGGGCTGATCTTGCCGTCCTCCTTGCCCTCGTTCACCTTGTACTCTTTGGTGCGCGGGATATCGATGACGCCGTCGACAATGACATGGGCGACGTGGACGCCCCGCGGCCCAAACTCGCGCGCCAGGCTCTGCGCCAGCCCGCGGACGGCAAACTTGCCCGCCGCAAAGGTCCCGAAGCGGGCCGAGCCGCGCACCGAGGCCGTCGCGCCCGTGATGATCAGGGACGGCGGGTGCGGGGACGTGGGCACCGACTCGAGCAGGGAGGGGAGCGCCGCCTGCGCGAAGTTGAAGAGGCCGAGGCTGAGGGGGGGTTGTTAGAGACAGCGCTGGGTGAGAAGATAGGAGAGCACTCCACGGTGAAACCTACGCGTTGCCGGTCAGGCCGGCCTCGAGCTCCGCCGCGGACGCTTCCAGAAAGGGCTTGATCGCAAAGCCGGCGGCGACGTTGTCTAGTCTCGTCCATCAGCAAACACCACCCCCAAAAGAGAAGAACAAGCCAACAACTCACAAACAGCAGCGCCCAACCCCCTCCCCTCCAATTCTTTCACCCCCCCTAGCGCCTTCTTTACCGATTCGGCGTCCGACGTATCAGCGGTGACACCGAACGCCTGGCCGCCCGCGGCACGGATGTCATTCACAACGCCCTCGTAGCTCTCGGGCTTGCGCGCCAGGAGCACGACGGGATACGCCTGGGCGAAGCGCAGGGCTACGGCGCGGCCTGTGCCGGGACCGACGCCGGCTATGAGAGCGTAGAGGGTCTGGGAGACGGCCATGATATCTGTGGGTTTGGTGGTCTTGGTGTGGATGAATGCTGACTTGGTCGTGTAAGTGTGAGAGTGAGATTGGATCTTGAGTATGAGTGCGTTAGTGTGAAGGACGTTGGGAGAGGGTTCGGTCGTCTGTCTTTTATGCCTTGGACGTCGACCCAAGGTATGGCGTATAAGACGTGCTTCAGTGCTCAATGAGATGCGGCCGGCTTATAATATCGGATTAGTCGTGACCCCGCCCTGGATTTCCGCATGCGAAATGCTTAATAATGCGTCTTGAAAGGCCCCGAGGGGGGATGATGACATGTCGGTCACCGATGGCGGTGGCCGAGATGGTTCCACGACATGGCTATTGTGTAGAGTGGTGTGTGTCTGCTCTGGCTCTTGAGCTTAGTGTCATTGAATTGATGGCTAGGACAAGTCAGGGGAAGGGGGTGGATGTCAATCATCTGGGGGGATGTGAAGGGTTAGGGTTGTCACTACCTGTCGTGCTGAATGATAGCTTAACGTTACCGTCACGTAACGAAACAACACGGAACATCACCGCAGCCAAGTCGCGTCGAACGTGCCATCTTCATCTCCCATCTCCCTCTATGCACAGAATGGACGATACGGAATCCTCGCTCATTTCAAAAATAATTTCATTTCTACTCGACGATTCGTGAGGCCAGGTCAAGAATTTCGACAGCCTAGCCCACCAGATCGAAGCGGATTGAACCAGGTTGCTTTCCCTGGGTTCCCTCGACTTCCTGAATCACGATGCCTTATGATCCGGATTGGGACTTGGAAGGAGAGGGGGGTATCGAGGCGCCAGGTGCCCTGGCTGACTTCAGGAGCATGTCGTTTGGGGATGGGTCAGATGGGATGCAAGGGGAAGACGTTGGAACCGAGAACCCCTGGAACGACGAGCATGAGGGAGGGGGAGAAGATATGGAGGTCGACTCGCCTGAGCACAACCAAAGCCGCGTTCCCGGGAGAGATGCGGACGCGACGCCCAGGAGCCGTCCACCATTTCCACGGCCAGCCAGACCCGGGAGCTCACAGGTCGAAGTGGTACTTCACTCCAGCCCGAGGCGGCCTGACCTCAGCACACCGGCCTCTCGTCTCATAGGGGATTACGACGGCGACAATGACGACGACACAAACCTGGTCACCTCAGACCTTGTACCGGAGCCAAAAACCACGCACCCCAAGTCAGCAGCAACGACCCAATCTGCCCACGCGGGGCCACAGCCGCCTGTCACTCCCATCCCATTCTCGTTATCCGCCGCCACACCCACCGCCCCGCACACCGTCACTCCTCAACCCAGTAGGCACGGCCGGCCCGTTGGATGGAGGCGGGGGCACGGCTCGTACGCGGCCCTCAGAGCAGGCCTGCCACCCGGATCGGACACACCGGGCGGACCGGCCACACCACGCCCAAAACTCAAAAAGCCGGCCAGCCACCAGCCAAGCCGCGGCGGCGGGGCCCGTCGCGGGAGAAAACCCGCACCGACTGCCCGCCAGCTCTACCTCAAGCTCAACCCGCACTTCCTCACTTTCCGCTGCGAGTGGGCCGACTGCCCAGCCGAGCTCCAGAACGTCGATACCCTGCGAAAGCACCTCCTCATCGTCCACGGCCGCTCCTCAGCACCACCACCATTGTCATCATCAGCAACAGCAACCCAACCCCTCTTCCCCTGCCGCTGGTCTGCCTGCGCCGCCCCCCCATTCACCTCGCTCCCGAACCTCACTGCCCACCTCGAAACAGCACACATCCTCCCCCACCTCTGGCACCTCGGCGACGGCCCGCGCAACACCACCCCCGCCCAACCACCACCACCGATCCCAGCCTACCTTGTCAACCCCCTCTCGGGCCAGCAAATCACCCCGTCCGTCGCCGACCAGCAGGTCGAGAACGAAGACGACCGCAAGCGGCGGATGGCGCGGGTCGGGCGGGTGATGGCGCAGCGCGACTCGCATGCGCCCGAGGAGCCCGAGTACACGGCGCGCGAGATCGAGATCATTTCCGAGGTGGTCCGCGCCAGGGAGGTTAGGCAGCGGATGTTTGAGGGGTATGCTGCGCGGGTGGAGAGGGAGTGGGTGCCTACCTAGTAGGAGGAGGGCATAGGTGTGTTGGACGTGGAGTTCGGTATAAAAACTGTCTACTGTGTACCAGACTCTCTTGGTAGGGTTGGAGCAGGGCGTCGATGGTGGATATAGTGTAGCACTTTGTATACTTTGGTTCCAGTGTTGCCGGTTTGATCGACTTGATGATCTAAACAGCAACAGAAACAAGCTCACATCATCATATAAGTAATCGCTCATTGGTTTGGGCGAGTTGAAACACGAACATGACTCGCAGTGGAGACAGACACACCACTGACACCAGCGCAATCACCTCGAGTGGTTCCTCGTATCTAGATTGGCCACCCACCCACCTGTTCGAGAGATGCCGCCGGCAGATCCGGGATTCCAGCAGCATTCCAGCGGCATTCTAGAGACATTCCAGTGGCTGTGTTTTTCTTCCCGTCTTCCGTCCGAGAGTGGTGTGCGAAGCCGCAGTTTCTTCGGAGGATTAAGTATCCCCATCCCTACGTATCAGGCGCCCCCGTCCAATGGGAGGGCGTGGAAGCCAATGAATGCATGCGCGGTGTTGCTTTGCCGGAGTTAGCTTTCCTTCTTCCTGTTCCCAGGCCCGGCGGACCGCGCGAGTGGGTTTGTAAGCCGAAGTTGTCCCAGATGCCGCCAGATGCCCCCCCAGATGCCGCAACACGAGACGGCCGACGATGGTGCCGTCTCGGAAGAGGCGAGACAGATCCGTGTCGTCAAATCAGGGAATGCCTCAATCCCCGCCCTGCTGGATACGCACCGCGCCAATGCATGTGTGCATCCGTCCATCATCAGAGGGAATATGACGGGAGACCTCCAGCTGACAAGAAACCTGCGAGCGTCCTTCAAAGGCGCTGAAAGGCTGAAAGCTGGAGTGGCGTACCTGGGCTGACCAGTCTGTCGGGATGCATCCAAGAGAAAAACTTCCAGGTCGAGCTGACGCTAAAAACCCGGAACAGAGTAAACGGGGTGCTGGAAGCCTCCGCCTCAGTGGAATGGAAGTTGAGCGCTGAAATGGATTTATTGAAAGGTGCAGGGCCTCAAGGCCTGTCCGCCCCCAATGCCCAGGCGCGGACGGCGGGCGGCATATCCCGTGATTCCTCCTCCCCACTGGCCGCGAGGCGCTAGAACGTCCGCTCCTGTGCTGCGAGCAAGCCTGGATCGCCCCGGATCCCTGCTGGCTGGGCCTGTGGGCCACCCACCGTCCCACTCTCCCACCCTCCGTCTGGTGCCGTTCGCTGCGGGCAGCCGCTGTGCACCGGGCATTGAGCACTCCCCGGCCAGTCTCCTGCCCTGCTGTGTCATCAGCGGTCCGCAGCGGTGCCCACCGCAGCCATCTCTCGCCGTCCACGGCGCAACCACAACCACAACCATCCCAACCCATTCCACCCGTCCACCCCATCCATCCCATCCCATTCCGTCTCGGTCGGAAAACAACATGGTCTGCTCTCCATGATCATCACCACGCCGACATCGACCTCTTCCAGGATGCCGTCCACCAAGAACGCGACTGGCGACATCCACTTCCACCAAAAGGTGAAGGGCTGGTTTACGCGCAACAGCTCCAGCAAGCCCGGCGCCGAGTCTGCCGCTGCCGGCGCCGCCGTCCACAACACCAGCCATGCCGCCTCCCCGCGCTCCGACACCAAGACGGGCGCCTTCCGCCAGACCAAGTTCTGGACCGTCGGCCGTCTGCGCAGCGCTACCACCGCCAGCGAGGGCAACCCGCTCGACGAGTCCCTGAGCCCGACCGCCCACGCCAACCCCTACTTCGCCCACCAGGGCCAGCCGGGCTTGCGCCACCACAACGAGGGCTCCGTGCCGCCGAGCCCGCCCGACACCCCGACCGTGCACGTCCAGCCGCCCCAGGATGAGGGCCCCGAGCAGGTGGCCGCCGCCACCGCTGCGAGGAAGGAGGAGCTCGCGAGGAAGTTGAGGAGAGTCGCCAGCGCCCCGAACGCCCAGGGCCTGTTCGCCAAGGGCAAGAGCGGTGGCGGCCCCGAAGGAGACCGCCCCGCCACCGCCGAGCTGGGCAAGGAGCCGCTGGAGGAGAGCAGCACCGACTCGGGCCCGTGGGGCGTCGCCGATAAGCCCGGCGGTCTCCCGCACGGCACCCACGCCTTTGGCTTTGCCGATAAGCCCAACGGCCTCTCACAAGCTACCGAGCCCGACAGCCTCGGCCCCATGCCGCCGCCGAGCCAGTCATCGCTCGCCTTCCGCCGCACGTACAGCTCTAATTCCATCAAGGTCCGGAACGTCGAGGTGGGCCCGCAGAGCTTCGACAAGATCAAGCTGATCGGCAAGGGGGATGTGGGCAAGGTGTACCTGGTGAGGGAGAAGAAGAGCAGCAGGCTGTACGCCATGAAGGGTCAGTACAGCACATGTTGCCCAAAATTGGCGCGAATTTGAGTCTGACTGTGTTGCAGTGCTGAGCAAGAAGGAGATGATCAAGCGCAACAAGATTAAGCGGGCGCTGGCAGAACAGGAGATCCTGGCCACGAGCAACCACCCGTTCATCGTGACGCTCTACCACTCGTTCCAGTCCGAAGACTACCTCTACCTCTGCATGGAATACTGCAGCGGCGGGGAGTTCTTCCGCGCGCTGCAGACACGTCCCGGGAAGTGCATATCAGAGGAGGACGCCCGCTTCTACGCCGCCGAGGTGACGGCGGCCTTGGAGTACCTGCACCTGATGGGGTTCATCTACCGAGACTTGAAGCCGGAGAGTACGGCGTCCCAAAGAGGCCCTCCCAGACTCAAGAAGACTCTTGCTGACCTGTCTCCCAGACATCCTGCTCCACCAGTCCGGCCACATCATGCTTTCCGACTTTGACCTTTCAAAACAGTCGGACCCCGGCGGCAAGCCGACCATGATCCCCGGCAAGAACGGCACCAGCCCGACGTCGCTGCCGACCATCGACACCAGGTCGTGCATCGCCAACTTCCGGACCAACTCGTTCGTCGGCACCGAGGAGTACATCGCGCCCGAGGTGATCAAGGGCAGCGGGCACACGAGCGCCGTCGACTGGTGGACGCTGGGCATTTTGGTGTACGAGATGTTGTACGGCACGACGCCGTTCAAAGGCAAGAACCGTAACGCGACGTTTGCCAACATCTTGAGGGAGGACATTCCCTTTCCGGACCACGCCGGCGCCCCGCAAATATCAAAGTCAGTATCCTTCTATCTTGGTTAATATCCTCCTTCAAACTAACCAGACTCACGTAACTAGTCTTTGCAAATCCCTCATCCGCAAACTCCTCATCAAAGACGAAAACCGGCGCCTCGGCGCCCGCGCGGGCGCCTCCGACATCAAGACGCACCCCTTCTTCCGCACCACGCAGTGGGCACTGATCCGGCACATGAAGCCGCCCATCGTGCCGAGCCAGGCGCGCGGCATCGACACGGTCAACTTTCGCAACGTCAAGGAGAGCGAGAGCGTCGACATCAGCGGCTCGCGGCCCATGCGGGGTGTCGGCGTGCCGCTGGACAGCGGGCTGGCGACGCCGGGCGGGGAGGTCACGGATCCGTTTGAGGAGTTTAATAGTGTCACGTTGCATCATGATGGGGAGCATTATGGGAGCGAGAGGGGGGGGTACGATTCTTGAGGGAGGGTGGATGGGTGTGAGGAACCTGGGTGAGGTCGTTTTCTCCCCTCTCTTTTTTTTTCGCTCCGTCTATCTGTTGGCGTTGTCGACATCGCCCACACACCAATCCGCTCCTTTTTGCCACCACCACCACCACCATCATCACTATTACTTAGACGAGGGATTCACGAGGTCGGGACGCAGGAAGAAGGGAGGACGATTACGAAGACGAGGAGGGGACGAACACAGCACCACACAGCACAACCACAGCACAGTGAGAAGGAGAAGTTGGTTGTTTGGGTGTTCTGCGCGTCCACCGCGCTGTCTGACTGCTATGGGAAAGCGGTCGGTTGTTCTTTTTTGAGATATTTCATGTCTTCCGCTTCATCTGATGGAGTTTTGTGGGGGTGGCGTTTTCTTTTTTTGTTATGTTTTCTTGGCTCTTCTCCCTCCTTCCTTCGCTTTTGGAGGAAGAAGTGGGAGAAACTGGAGGGAGGGAGAGGTCGTCTTGTGAGGAAGTTTTGATGATGGGCAGATAGATGGATGGATGAAGATGGATGGGATGGGTCGGAGCGGATCAGAGCAAGGGTTGGCTGGGAGGGTAGCTGAGGCCGCAGGCGGGAGAGAAGCCCGCAGTTGAGAGACATAGGCTGAATATAGCGTCCCGTGGAATTTGGGTTCGTGTTGTGGTCCTGGCTTTGGTGAGTACAATACTGTCTGTCCTGTTGATCCCCTTGAGTCGTATGAAGTGAGGCCGTGTTGTCTGGAATCTGGATGGATCGGCTGGCGGCTCATGCAGGCCATCCGCACTGTTCGTTTCGTCCCATGGACGAGGTTACACGGAAAGTGAATTAGCGCCTCCTGATGTGCCGAGACGGGTGCAGCCGCAGCGCGGGAGGATCTGGGCTGGGACGGAGCCCTCCTCATTGGGCGAGGGTTTGGTCTGGGTAATTTTGGGCGAATGAGGGAGGGCTGGACAGGTGCGGTGTTGGCTCGAATCACCTCAGGAGAAGGCAGAGCAGAAGGCAGGGCTGAGTCGGTGAGAGGCTGCCCCTGCTGCGGCTGCAGTGCTGGAACGGCCTGCTGTGGGCGAGCGAGTGTTGGTTGCCTTGCGGACTTGGTCGGTCTTGTTGTTGGCCTCTGGGAAGGCTTGCTCTTATGTTTTGACAAGCGGCGGTTCTCTTCTTTTCTGTGTCTTTTGGTCAAAGGAGCTCCAGCTTTGTCGAACATCGTTTACAGCTCTCACTTCTCACTTCTCAGCTCTGGACACCGACGGCCATCGGCATCTTTCTCTCTCCAGAGTCCAGACGGGACCAGCTGAACTGCTCATCTCTGCCCCTTTCAACCACCGACACATCACGACGGCAAGATGGCCCCTGAGCCTATCTCATCCACTCCCAACATGGAGGAGCCCACGCCTGCGCAAGACAACGGCCACGGCCTGCAAGTGAACGCCCACGACACCACCACCACCAATGACCCCAATCAAGACAACGAACTCACCAACACGCCAGCCTACCTCCTCACCTGGTCCGACTACGACCCCATCACCACCCGCGCCCGAAAAATGCACACTCTCCCCCTCCCAACTCCCCTCGCCCTCCAGACCGCCCTCAACCCGCACCTCCCGCAACCACCACCACAGCAATCGCCAACCTCACCACCACCTTCTCCACCCTCCTCACCTCTTGTGTCCTCTCCCACCCTCCCAGACACATCCCTCTACTCCTCCCCGACCCCGACCCCCATTTCACCGCCCCCACCTTTCCCTTCCTCATCATCAATTGGCATCCTCCCGCCCCACTACCGCCTCTTCGTCGTGCACATGCACCCCAACCCGCCAACCGAGTTCCTCACCCTCCTCATCCCACCCACCGAAGGCGAAGGAGGAGAAGGAGGCTGGAGCGGCGTCGACAAGCGCTTTGTGGAGTACATGGCGACACCGAACTCGGCACAGCAAAAGGCTGGTGCGTACCGCCCTGCCGACCAGCTTAAGGAGAAGGCGTATCGGCGACGGGTTGGGAAGGGGGTGCGGTGGCGGGCGGAGATTGGGAGATTCGGGAAGGGCGGGGTGGGGTGGATTTGGCCTGAGGTTATCTTGGAGGAGAGCGGTGGGGTACGGGAGGTGGTGTTTTGGCGGGTGGGGTTGTGGATGGGTGGGGAGGGCAATGTGTTGTTCTTGGAAGGAGGGAGAGGGCTGGAGGAGGTGATTCTGGAGGCGTTGCGGGAGGGATGGGAGCCCGAGGATCAGCTGGCTGGGGTTGTTGCCGAGGTGGTGCATCGCGCGTGGCTGGGGCTGTTTGATGTGCTTGAGGAGCAGCCGCTTCCGGCCGTGTGCGAGAAGGCGAGGGGCTACTACTTGAAGATGATGCGGGGTCTGGAGCTGAATGGCGAAGTGGATGACGATGTCGAGTGGGAGAAGTTGCTCGCTCGGGTTCAGCGCCGCCTTGCGCTGCCGCCGCCGCCGGGAGGGAAGACTGCTTCTCCTGTTCTGCCCCCGCCAGATGCTGCTCAGAGCTTGCCAGCAACCTCGACGAGACCGGCTAACACACCAGAACAAGGGGTCATCAGCCGAGTCGGGACCATGAAGAGCAACTTTTCCCGGCGACGCCCTGACGGCGGCAACAAGCCGAGCGACGAGAACCAGCGGGCGCTCGACCGGCTGAGCTACCTCGGCGGCGTGCTGATTTCACTGCCTATTGTCTCGGGCATTCTGTCCATGGGCGACACATACGGCCCGGACGGCGGCCGGTTTTACATCTTCTGGGCGGCCGCGATCCCGCTCGCTGTGCTCACCGTCTTGCTGATCTATGCCGATACGATACGCAAGGCCGAGGTTTGGATTGAGATTGCCGCCGAGCATGTCATCCCGAGCCCTGCGGGGAAGAGCGTCAGCAGCGGGAGCAGCAGTGAGGACAACATGGGCGACGGCGTTGGCCCTGTCAAGGTCGAGGTGAAGCAGAGCGTGACGTGGCAGCGACGTCAGGTCAACGGCGACGGGAACGGGGGCGAGGCTGTCGCTCCGCCTCGGCGGCAGCATACAGCACCCTTTGTTGTCGACCACGACATGGAGGAAAGGATCATCCAGATGCCGACGGCAGCGGCGGACCCGGGGCCTGAGGGATTGCCGGCGTGGATGCCGCCATGGATGTCGCCGTGGAGCATGGGCTGGGACGACTTGCCGTCGGTCATCCTAGAGCAGCCGGCTGATGGGTCAAAGCCCAAGGCTTGGAAGAAGGGACAGCTGGGCTGGGCCGGCGCCATCCAGTCGGTACTGTCCAAGAAGTTCCGGGATGTGAGTGACGTCCCGGACGGCGTGGCGGCGTATGAGAGCGCTGTAAAACGGAGAAGGGCTGCAAAGGCCGCTTCGTACTGAGAGATGGAGAGAGAGCGGTTTTGTTTCTTCGAACGTGTACTAGCGGAGAGCGTTTGTTATACAAAATACAGAATAGAGTTGCGTGGGTGGGTGCTCAGGGGCTCAGGGGCTGCGCATATGCTGTGGCCAGACCTGCCTGGGCTCGCCTGCCATACATAGAGAGCAGTGATAAGCGAGGATGAATTGATGATGGCTTAATTCTCACAGACAATACATTCCAAGGCAAGACTCGAGGACGAGAAAACCCACCCCCGAGTCTGACTTACACCATGATTACAGAATACATCGAGTTTGTAAAATACCGTACTACTTTCACAACCCCACCACATCGCACTGAGCGCGTCAACCACGTCCAAACATCCACACCCCACCACACTCACTCGCTCACAACCATCACCAATCACACAACCAAAGAAAAAGGGAATCCAATAGTGAGAGGAAGAGAGAGAAAAAGACACAAAAATTATGGACCCACCACCACGCCCGCAATCCTCCCTCCTCACCTCCCCCCCCCAC
>FTCU01000441.1_pt1 | contig 22251 bp, 26 predicted proteins | sample 1639521 | NCBI WGS metagenome assembly FTCU01 (sample SAMEA3914864, study PRJEB12502) | metagenome | biome: forest; material: soil | place: USA | collected 2012-03-12 | depth 0.3 m
AAGGGGGGGGCGGGAACACCCCCCCCCCCCCCCCCCCCCCCCCCCCCTGCACCAAGGCAACTCGGACCTAGCCGCTGAGATACGGTGGTGGAACGCCGGAGACTTCGCTATTCATGATATCGTGCACGTACGCGTTGCCCATTCAGCGATACTCCAGCCGCGCATAATCGAGCGGCCTCAACAGCGCGGGCATACAAAAGGCGTGGACGGTGGCGACGGTGTCGCCAGCGCCGCAATTGGGCGGACCGACGCCGAAACGGTCCACGTGTGTGACAAGGAGTCGACCGTGTGGTTGACCGTTGTCGGAACTGACTGCTTCGGCCACTGCATCCCAACTGTGCTTCATTGACCTCATATCTCGCCAGCAAGTACTGTAGCCACTTGGCCAGCCTGGCACATATGTAACAAATGCCACGTTTCAAAACGCTTCAATGTGCAAACAGCGAAGCCAGATGTTCATATTTGTTGACATGACCCAAAGACTTACCCAGGCATATAAATCACCCGACCACAGCCAGCCAGAAACACCATCAGCTATCAGCCATCACGGGCACCCTTCTACACAGCATCGTTGCTCCAACCCCCCCCCTCCCCTGCTCGCTAGGCAGTCTACTTTGATGAGACAACTCTTCGTTAACATACTTACCAGAAAACTCAACTGTACTTCTTACTCAGACCGGCGCTTCAAAATGTCCGACCAATGCCCCCATTGCCCGGTCCCCGACTGCACCGTCTGGCCCGGGGAGAAGAAGAACGAGGAGGCGCGGAAGAAGAGGAAGGAGGAAGAGGAGAAAAAGAAGAAGGAGGAGGAGGAGAAGAGAAAAAAAGAGGCGGAGGAGAAGAAGTAATTGAGCACGAAGAGAAGCAGAACCGAAGGGCGGAGATGCGGGGATAGACGGGGAGGGCCTTGATCTCAACCTCTGGTAGCCTGAGCTCTAGCCATGCTTACAATTTTAGTCTCGTTGTCACTTTGATCATGCTCCTATGGTGCTGCTGTGCTTTTGCGGTTGACCTGCGCGCCACTCCATCGCTGTTTACAGTCCGCATAACAACTACCAGGTAGGTACCTGAATTTTCCCCATCCGTTATCACCACCACCGCCGAGAATATATCACCATGCTGTCCATTTTAGCTAGCAATTCGATAAATGTAGATACTCAAGTAGACATGGTTTGTACGCTTCTTCTATGCACCCGTCATGTATTCGACGACACAACAAGCTCAACACCAGAGCCAGAGCCAGAGCCCTAACCAAACCCCTAGAGAAATAGACCACCCGGAACCCAACTCCCGCACAGTGATTTGGCTCCCCTTTGACGCAACTACTATCCTAGCTGTCGCGGAAGACGAGAATTCACTCGCCGTCCTCGACCCATCACCAACACCAACCCCATTAGCACCACCAGTCTTCGTCGTCACGTCAACCATCTCCGTCGCGGACACTATGTCAGAGCTCCCCGCCCCCACCCCAAACCCCGGAACTTCCACTTCAACAGTCGTCCCCGCCACAGTGACGACCGTCTTGCCGCCTGCCCCAGCGCTTGGGACTTCCACTTCGACAGTCGTGCCCAAAACTGTGATGACAGCCCGACCGGGGCCCGTGCTTGCTGCTCCTTGTCTTTGGACCGGAGTCCCTGAGATCGTCCCGGCGGACGCATGTGCCTGCCCGGGATTGTCTTGTGGTGGGTTATTCTGGCCCAGCGTGGAGGACGAAGGTGCGCTAACATCGGCAGGCGGAGGTAGAGGCGGAGATGGAGGTGGTGATGATGACCGAACTGCTGTAGTGGTTGATGCTGTTGCTGGAGCCGGGCCTCCGCCGGTCGGTCCCGGCTCCGCAGAATTTGCCGTGCTGCCGGGTGCCTTGGTGTCTCTCGCCGAGTTACTGCTTGTCGGTGTAGGGCTGTTTCCGGCTGGACTGGTCGGCATCACGGTTTCTTGTTCTTTGGCCCCGGTTGGGGGAGGGGAGTTGGCGCCTGGACCCTCCTCCCCAATATACCTGGTTGTGGTGACGGGGTCCATCCAAAATGTTTCGGTGAACCCGCCCCAGTTTGGCCCGGATCCCACGTCACCATCTGTGCAACTCGTCACAGCTGGGTGGCCGGGGAAAAGGGTGGATAGCGCGCTGAACTCCCAGAGAAAGTACTGGTCCGAGACAGGGCTGAAGTGCACACCGCCAGGGTCGGAGGGGTCAAAGTGATATCCTATGCTCATCTGCATCTCCTCGCGGGCACTGCCAGCCGTCGGCTGCGGAAATTCCGTCAGCGAGGTGATGGTACTTTCGTCTGTGTGGGTGAGGCATGTGGTGCCGCTGCCGGTGCCGTTCGTTTTGTTGTTGTTGTTACTTTCCACGACGGGTAAGGTGCCTGCCCATGCGTATGAATCGGGCCAAGCGATGAAGATGGTGGGAAACGCTCTTTCGGCTGTTAGACACCGCACAACAGAAAAAGGAACCTGTCCTCAGAACTCTCGTGGCGAGCGGCTTACATGGTAGTCACCAGGGTCTGACCTTGGCGAGTAAACGATATTGTCTGAACTCTAGTGCCATCACCATTTGTAGGAATGTTGGAATTGTACTCTGGCGGAAACTCGGTGGACGTGGCAGTGGTGTTGGCGACCGTGTTGATGATGGTGATGATTGTTGATGTCAGTATCATCACGTCGCTGCCCGTAAGTCGGTCATTGGACGCAGTCGCCCATGCGTAGATCTTCACATCGGAAGCATATAATGCACAGCTTGCTGTGCACGCTGAAGTGGTTTCTGGAAGCTGCCTCTGATGGAACCCTGGCCTTGTTCCTGAACGATACCGTAGGTAGTCAGCTTCGAGATCTCACTGGAGAATCAACAGCCAATACTGGTGTACATCACCCACGTTGGATAATGGCTGTTGCCCATGGGAGCGAGCTCCAAAACAGAACGAGTGCCAAAGTACGCATTTGAAGTCACAATCAGGGTTGGGAGGACGTGGATCTAGGTACATGGAATGTGCATATGAGAGGCGGAGAGTTTGTTCAGATTCTTTGAGAAAAGAGAACTCTGAGACGACGAGGAGTCTATATAGCATTGATCGAGAGCAAGCTCATCAAAAGTCCACGCAAAACCAGGCGGTAGTGGCATGTGCACCCCTGTCACCCTTGACCTGATCGGTTACCGTGATGAAGTCAAAACCAAGGCAGAGAGTCTGCCTCGAGACAACTTGGGCAATGAGTCGCAGTGACTCAACTTTGCCGCTCGCCATAAACGAGACAGGGATTCGTGCAGCTCCGCGTCGCTCTGCATGAGCTGAATCGCGTGGGAGCCTGCAACGCCCGACGGCTGAACGCCTCGGGCACACTGACGGGTTGCCCGGCGCTTGGCAGACGGCAGGGCGGGGGGGGGGGGCATTAACACCAGCTCTTAGACGCACAAGGCTCGCCTACTAACTGTTCATTGTTTCTTTCATTCGGTTTCTGTGCAAGCCTGGCTTCCCTGGGCGATGCTGGATTGCGAACATGCCGTTTCCAAGCACGCCTCTGAGAGCCAACCCCCAAACCCGGCCTTCAGTCACACAACACCATGGCTCGCAATTACCGGAAACAGCCCTACAACTGACTCAAAACGTTCTTTTATTGGGAGCATTTGCTACCGTCACCGTCTTCGTTGTGTCGACTCCTTGGGCGCAGACGAAATCCGATCAGGGCCTCCCCCTGAGTGACTTCCTCAAACTTGATCAGAGCATTGCCCTGGCTGTTGTTACCGCTGCGCAAACCGTGCTGGGTGCTGTCGTTGGTGCAGCGCTTAGCGGTGCCTTTGATTACCTGCAATGGCATCTCATGGGAAAACGGGACGGTCTTGCATACCCTACCGTTCTGGCCCTCTCGTCAACAACGGGCAACATGGGCACACTTGCTCTTCTTATCGCGCCATTGTCAAGAGTCGAGATTATCGCAAAGCTTTGGGCTTTGTTGAGGTATGAGTATTGAAGTCTTTCGGGTTTTAAACGCACGTAGTCGGGACTAATTCATACGGGGATCAGAATGTCGTTTACCATGGCTGTGTTGCTGTCAGGAATCATACTTTTCAGTGAGTTTACACAAACAACCATGGAACAATACCTCTGATATCTGATTTGAAATCAGCCAATACATCCTCGGCCACCGTCTACGACACAGCGCTGGCTTACAACGTAAGCGCAGGAGTGGGGCGATTTAACGCCTCGCTCGTCGAGCCCTTCATGGAGTACATCCAGTCTCTAGCGCCCGGCTACCCCTATCAGACACTCCCCTTCGCATATTTTGCCTCGGTTTATATACTGGTGTTGAATCCACTCTTTTCAACCATCACATCGCCCATTCAGTGCCAGGAGCAGGGATGTGTCTCCTACCTCCTTTCCGGTGGACTATCCATGGCCGGCCCCTGGGTGCGCCCTGGCTCTGTCGACCACAGCCTGGTCAGAATAAGAGACGTCCCATCGGTCCAGTTGGAGTTTTCAGGGCCGGTAGACAGCAGCTTTCAAGACACCGATTGCGATGTTTTTGGGCAAAGGGGGTTTGCCATCGGGATTAAGCTCTGTGTGGTGCGGCATCCATCCCCTCCAGGCTCGCTGAGAACAGGTAAGGTCCCGATATTTTGCCACTCTACCCTCCCGTCACACCCAACAAACACTCATTCGACCGGTTTAGGCCTCTTTGTGTGTACCAACGGCACCGACGGGGATCACTGCAAGACCATTCACCCCACGCCCAACATCACCACCGTGGCCACCTTCTACACCCGGCACGCCACCATCATCAACTCGCGCTCCAACTATAGCATCATCAGTGTTGAAAACTCGAGCGACCCGATACCACTTACCGATGCTGACATCGACATTCCTGCATACCGACACACCCTCCGTTGGCTCCTGAACTACACTGCCGCCGACATCCCGGCTCCATCCTCCATCGCCCAGGGCTTTTGGAGCTCGGTCGACCAACTGCAGGATCCATCTACATACGGCGTCATCGCGCAAAACTTTCAAAGCATCTTGGCGTTTCCCTTCTGGCTACTCAACGTCAACAACTGGGGTAACACGGACCTGCGCTCGGACGTGATCAGCCCAAACCTGCCACCAGAGTTCTACACGCGGGCCGAGTTTGTAGAGCCGTACACTAAGCTGATGTTTGACCCGTCTCGGTTTGGAGTGTTTGTGGCGCTCCAGGGTTGCGCGATCATCTTTGTTTGGGCGGTGCTGGCATGGGTATGGCTGGCCGAGGGGCGGCTGCCAGATTGTTCTTCGTTTCCGTTGTTTGACTTTGCGAATAGAACTCGGGTGAGTGCGGGAGTGGTGGGAGATGCGGGCAATGGCGGTGACTCGACTATCATTGACAAGACGGCGGGTGTGCGACTTGAGTCTCATTTCAAGAACGTCCGTGGTTAACCCCGGATACCTACCTATCTAGGTATTCTGTATCTTGTATCTACCAATGAAAGCTCCTGTTCAAAACTGAGAAAATCTCACTAGCCCTATCGAGAGCACCCTAGATGTCTCAATCTCGGACTTGTACTCCTCGCTCCCCCCCAAGCTAAAACACACCCACATCAAAACACCTCCCCCTCGACCTCATCCTCATACCCCACGCGCTCTCCTTCATCCTCATAACCCCCCTCCTCACCAAACCCCAGATCACCACCATCCTCCTCCGCAACAAGCTCTCCACCATCACTCCACGCCGAGTATCCCGACCCAGGGCGACCACCACCACCACCGCCACCTCTCCCGGCCGACGACAAGCGCGGCGAGGGCTGTCTGTCACAGCCCGGAGAGTAGGACGGAGGCGGGCGGTACGCCGCACGTCCACCGTTGTTGGGAATCTCGAGATGGCGTTGTTGAGGGCGTTGCTGCTGCCGCTGGGCTGGGCCGCGCGGAGGGGGTTGCTGTTGCTGCTGGCTGTGTCTGCGCTGGGTTGGCGTTGGGGGTTGGTACGTTGCATGCTGCGGGCGGGAAGACCGGGGGCCGTATGAGTTGGCGGTGTTGTCGTGAGGGTGGTAAGAGCCACCGCGGTGGCGGGGCCGGGGTTGGTAAAAGGTCTGTTGACGCTGGGCGTGGTGGTGGTCGAAGTCGTCGGCACGGGTTTGTCTGGCGGCTGTCTTCTCCATCTCGGTGCCGCCCGTGGTTTGGATGAGGTACTCTTCAAACATTTGCATGCTGTGGGCCACCATTTCGAACTGCCTGTAGTCAAGGAGAGTTTGGGTTGCAGGACGGGCGGTTGTTTTTGCTGTGGTGGCCGTGCTGTTGTTTTCGTCCTCTTCGTCGTCATCCCACTTGTCGAGGGAAAGCGTTTCCATGTCGAAATACGCGAGTGAGTAGGCGAGTTGGAAGGCGTTGCGAATTTGTCGGCCGTTCCACCGTTGTTCAGGGGTAAACTCGTTTTCCTCAAAATACCATTTTGCGTAGTCCAAGATTGAGTTGTCGTTGATGGAAAGCCGCGATCTTTTCGCGGAACCGGGGTTGGCATCCATGGCGGTGTTCCTCCCTGCTTCTGTTGCCCTCAGCCTCCGAAGGTTCACCTCAAATATCGACAGTGTTCGTTCTAGGGTCAGGGGTGGGTAGTAAAGACTGAGGTGGATCCGCGACTTGAACGCTTCATCCATAGTCCCGACCCGATTTGTCATGAGAAAGAGGATGCCGCTGTAGTACTCCAAAACACGGAGGAACACTATAAAATGGGCATCCCACAGTAGCCATCATTAGCGCCAAGCACGAAGAGGAAAGTGGGAGGCTGAACTGGCAGTGAGTTCGCTTACCCGTCACGAGAGCGTTCCGTTCAAGGTCACCAAGCTCGCGTCGAGACAGAAATACGTCGGCTTCGTCCAGCAATAATATGGCATCCCACTTGTAGGCAAGACGAAAAATGCTCGTGAGTGTAGTACTCACCACCTGTGGCGACGTACCAATGTCGCCACATGTGATGGGGAAGAGCGGTTTCTTGCTCGCCTGAGCCACCGCCTCGGCAGTGGCCGTCTTGCCAACGCCAGGAACGCCATGGAGGAGAACAAAAAGCCCGTCTCCTTTGCCACGGATGAGATCCTGGCCTGAAATGGAGTTTGGTGACTCTCGCTGGCCAGCATGTTTTCTTAGATGTGTCTTGACCAATGATTTGATCATCCTCTTGCGTCGATCATCAATCCTCAGATCCTTGAAAGCGTCCTCCGCCACGACCAGGGGCTTGAGGAACTGGCAATCAAGCATAACAAACTTGCGATCCCGGAAGGTGTAGGCGACGACACGCTGAGGTAAAAGGACCCAATCGTCCTTGTCGAGCTCCGTGATGATTTTCCCGGCCTTGTGGGCTTGGAGCACAGGGCTGGAATTCCGTTGATCAGCTGCCAACTTTTCGCCGTACCGCTCGCTGATCTGTGTCGCTTCCTCGGTGTAGCCAATGCAAGCAACTTCACCACCCGTCGATGCCTTCCAGTGTTTGATGAACATCGTGTCGTCTCCGTCATGCCAGTTTCTATCATTGAAAAAATAAAAGCCTCTCTGCCAAAAGCTCGGGTCTGGACCAACAGCGCGCTCGGATTTGAACCCTTCGGCAAAATCTATCATGACGTTGTCATCCACGTACTCCCGCCGCGCGGACTTGCCCTCAAATGTCCATTCGAATCTCTGATTGAATGTCGTACCCGGTGGCCACTTGAAGAGGGCCCTGTGTCAGAGTCCAGCCCTCGTAACGGAGATGCTTCAGCTGCAATGCTTGGCAGAACCACGCGCCCTTGTTGGTAAAGTCTGAAGTTATCTTGTCGGCGTCCTTGGCGAAGCGCACTGAGTAGAGGTCAAAGCTGGTGATGTCCCTCTCCCCTGGATAGCTGGAAATGCGGTACTGGTTTCGGACGGGGACGTATGAGGTGCCGTCAAAATCTACGTAGTAACAGTGGAGCTCCAACCAGCGTTTCGGATCCCCATTACCCCCTCGACACAAGTCGTTGGGTGAGTGGTTTGAGATCAAGCTTAGCTCCATGGAGCATAGCCTCCAGGTCCGATGGTGGGATTCCCAGCGTTTCCAAATCCTGCGATTGGCCACGACGTGCTCAGATTCTTCGCCCTCGGGGACGACGTACAGGAGCTCGCCCGGTTGGAATAACATCCAGAGTTCGTCGAAGCGGATCCGTTTTTTGGTGGTGCCGGCAGCGTGTTCCCAGGGACGCACAATGTGCTCTTCGACAAATTCGATAAACTTTTCGATGTGGTGAAGTGCGGTCGGGGAGTTCAAGAGATCTCCAGATACGGCAGAGAAGGGGTCCATGGGGGTCCCCCGCCCGCCTCGGCCTCCCGGTATCTCCTCCTGCCCCAGGTCATCGCGGCTCGGGTCATCGCCTCTGTTTCCTGGGGCCAGCTTTGACTCATCCGTGCTGTCGGTGGGCACATGGGCCTCTTCACCATTGGTTGGCCACCGCTTCTTGAGAATCCGGTGGCACTCTCGCATCTGGGGGAGGAAATAGTAGAAAGTGCGGAAAGGGGAAAAGAAGACACGCGGGCGATCAACTCGCCAGCTATCTCCGAAACCCGTCAGGCGTGACAAAAGAGTGAGAAGCTCTGGCGACTGAATTCGGATCCGCTGAGCCCACGAGTCGCCACTAGCTGCCGCCGAGGTAGTTGGCGGTGGCTTCCGCGTATTCCGGAATTTGTTTCGCACCCCTTCTTCGGCGATAACTTCCTCCAAAAGGCCATCATGTCCGCGGAGGACTTCGATGATGGCCAAGCCCTGGGTTGGAGAGTACCGGTTCTTGAAGTGGTCGAAGTTGTGCCATGTAACCTCGACACGCAGAGGCATTCTCTGTCGCTCCGGATCCGTCGTTTGCGTCACACGGTTCCGGTCCCATTCCGGTTCATGCACATCGTCCCAAACACCGCCAACCCCCGAATCCAACCCCAGTTTGCACCCCTCTCCGGCTTGGTTCTGCATCTCAGAGTGGGTGGGCACAGAAATTGCAGGCGGCGCAACGGAGATGGTTTCCACAACCTCTTCTTGCTCTTCCTCCCTTTCTTCTCTGATCTGTGCTGCGGTCGAGGTCGCCAATGGGGAGGCTTCCCCTTCTGGCGCCAATTCAAGGCCGTCCGGGAGCAAGACTGGGTTGGAAACAAGAGAGGGCGGATCGATCATCGATGTCGCCATGTTATGAGACCGCCTTGGCCGCGTTGGGACGGAGGGAGTGGTGTCAGGTGTGCAAAGTTGCTTCACGGTGGGGTGAAGGAGGGCAAACAGATAAACAGCGCAAAGCCCAGCACACTTTGGGGGACTGGAAAGAGATCATGGAGGCGAGGAGTCAAGGACTCCGCACCGCAGGGCTCGATGCCAAGACCTTCTGCATGTTGGTTGTTGGCGCTTGTTCCATGCATGCACATGCATGGTCCCGAGCCACTTCTCCGATGGGCATCGGGCCGCAATTCGCTGCTGGGTTTCCCCGCATGGTTTTGCCATGCAGAGCTGAGCACAAGGACGATAACTGAGGAACACAAGTTCCCGGGTCGGGCATGCATCAGCGAGCCTTGCTCTGGAGGCCACATTTCCTGCAACAGTCATGACTGGCTCAGAAGCCTGTTGCGGATTGTAAGTTGGACTTTCACCAGAGCTTTGCTTCTTCTTTTCAACTTATCAAGCTTCCTGTGGGTTGCTTTGCAACTTAACCCCGCCCCCTCTCAAGCGGCCCTTCAAAGACCGAAACTGAAGGCCGCCCTCCCATGTCCAGCCAGACCGAGCCGCTCACCGCGATGACAAACCAAACTCCGCAGCCGAGAATCATGAGCTCGCAAGTTGATGCGCTGCTCCATCACAACATTTTGGATTGGCAGCACCCCTCGGAAAGTGAAGTCGCCGTCGCTGGGGACTTCATCAGCGCCCACGGTGGCCAGATACACCACGGTCTTGGGGGGCGGTCACAGCTCGATCTCCAAACACGGCGATATGGCCCGTTTCAGCCGTACTTGTAAGACCTTGGGAGTCGCTTGCGAGCTGTTCACGAGTTGTAGACGACAGGCTAACGTTTCCTTTACTTCGACAACTAAAGGGACCTTGAAGCAGCTCTCAGGTTCTACATCCCCAATCTCCTGGGCCTCCAACTACCAGAATCGAGCCATGACTGCATGTGAGATAATTTGTCTGAGAAGATTAGCCACATGGAAAGACAGTTTAAAACCGCCAAGAAGGGACTCTGGCATTCTCTGTGGCACAAGATGGGGCAAAGTCAAGAAGCCGCCGAAGCTTGGATGGCCTTCATACCAGATGAGTACGGACTGGTACGTACATGGCCAGGAACAATTGCTATTTAAAGAATCATGGTTTTGGCTAATGTTGGTCAGGGCGTGGTCAAAGCCGGCCTCGCGCTCGTGTTCAAGGTGCGTGTTGTTGGGCCCCTGAGATGGCCCGAGTTCCCTGACCCGCCGCGCGCGTGCGCTTCGTTCGAACCAACTGACCTTTCCGCAGCTGGCTGAGGCCTCAGCGGACAAGAGGAAAAGAATATATGACACCTTCGCTGCCCTCCGAGACACTCTCATTCACGCACACCCCGAACGGAGGAGCTTTCGAACCAACCAATCACTCAACGACTGCGTCGACGAACTCTATCAGTCCGTCGTCGATGCCATCCACGACATAGCTGTGTGGCTAGCATCTGAAGATACATCGCCCTGTAAGCTTGCCTAACGGCATTAACGAACGACCCCTGGCGGTCTGCTAACCCAACGTTCGCCTTGCTGCTGTTTCCCAGGGGACAAGGTGGCCTCGAGGTTTAAAAGACGTCACGACGCAGCACCCACCAGCCCCGAAAAGATCTTGAAGAGGTTGGAGGAACACACCAACAAGTTCCGAGAAGCTCTCAGCCTTGCCCGAGACCGATCCATTGAAGACACCAAAATCATGTCCCGCGCCACCGGTCTCAGAACCGTAATGGTTCACCGAGAGGTGGTAGCCACCCACCAACACGTCTTGGCCACCAAGCACAACACAGAGCAGATGAAGACCAACATCGAAACGTGCACCACCACGGTTGAAAGAGTTGGAACCCGGGTCACCGAGAGCGTTGACAAGTTTGGTAGCAAGATCAGGGACGATATGTCTCACCTCAGCGCCGACATGGGCCGACTGAACAAGAAGATGGACGAACAATACCGCGAGCTACAAGTCTTGGTTGTGGCCGGGCTAGGTCAGTTGGCGGAGGCTTCTGCGGAGGCCACTCAGATGAAACGCAGGATCGCAACGCGGGAACGTAGCATCCAGCAACACCAGGAGACCAACCGAACCAAGCTCCTGGAGATTGTCTTGCAGCAGAAACAAGGTGAGTTCTGTTGCCACCTTGCGGCTTCCCTCCCACACGACAATTAACCCCGCCTACCCACAACAGAGATGGAAGCCCGGATCGCCCTGCTCGAGGCCCAACTGCGCCAAGAAGCGCCGCCCGTCCTCAACTTCCCAACACTCTGTGACATCCTGGCTCCCGCCCCCTCTGATGATCCCAACCGAGCCACACACTTCGACATCGTCTTTAAACACCCAGCCAGAGACCTGGCGTTTGCAATTGCCGAGGAAGGAGGCCCGAACTGTCCCTTGAAGGATCAATCCCAACTCCTAACCCTCTTCGCCCGCCCCCAGTTCACCCGCTGGCTCAACTCGGATTCACACTCCCTGCTCTACGTGGACGCGGCCCTCGAGGCTGCCGACAAACCCCTCTCCGCCGCCTCCCTCCTCAGCGCCAAGCTGGTGGCCGCGGTGCCGGCCGTCTTCGGACACACCGCTATAGTCTTGCACTTCTTTTGCGGTCTACACCTCTCTGACGAGTGGTGCGGTCCCAAGGGAATGATGCGCTCGTTGATTGTGCAACTGCTTATGCGTTTGGTGGACTTGGATCCAGAGACGGAATGGAGGGGGCTGCAGTTTGTGGGGGACGAGGATTTTGCGAATATCGACCAGTTCAAGAAGGCGCTAAAGGCAAGAAATACGTATGCGCTGTGCACGGCGTTTCACAGGTTGTTGAGAGAGTTGCCGAAGGGGATGACGGTGTTTGTGGTGTTAGATTCGGTCTTGTTCTGGGAACGAAACAAGACACCGACTCAGTTCCAAGAACACGATAGTTTCTGGGATGGTTGGGGAGGGGATGTCTTGGGGTTTTTGGACGAGCTGATCAGGGCTTGGGAGTTGCCGGTTTCTGTGAAGGTATTGATGATCAATCAGGCCCGGCGTGGCCCAGGGATGAGGAAGCTACCAGTGGTTCAACGATGGGGAAAGAAGGGGTCGGTTATTGAGCTGAATAACACGTTAAACTCTGGGGAGGGTATGTGGGGGAAAAGGGTTGAGAACCAGCTGCGGCGGGCGGTGGAGAAGGGGGTATTTGCACGAGGCTAGGATGGCTTGGAGATGCATGACTGTAAGCACGTCGAGTACTACGACTACGAGATGATGACTTCGAGAGTGGCGGCCGTCGGGGTTGTGGCTGGGATAGATGTTGGGCTCTTTCTGGCTTTCGTCCATATTACCTAATGGCCTTTGGGCTACCGTACTTCATTTACATCATGACACCTACCCGGTCGAATTCAACGAGTGTACAAGGTACTCATTTTGACACCGTTCGGCTAACGCAGGGTCCTATGCGCTCACACGTTGTGAATCCACGACGAGCCCCTGGGTAAGATGGACGATGATGGGTTGAGTCGATCAACGATGTTGACAACTAACTCAGAACAATGTTCTCTTCATCCCCGACTCCCACAATACCAGCAAACCTCTAACACCAAAGTTTACAACCCAGGGACCCACCCCAACACCACCCTCATCACTCATGCTCCGGCCTCCTCCTCTTGGTATCCGCCCCCAAATAGTCAATGGCATTTCGGCAGAGCGGACACGTGTTCCGCCCGCTGTTCTGGAACCACTTGTACAGACACACGCGGTGGAAGTAGTGGTTGCACGTGCCGCACTTCTTGTCCGGCAGCGTCTTGTCCTGCGCGATGATCGAGTAGCAGATGGCACACTCCTCCTGGCCCTTGAGCGCGAGCGAGATGTTGCGGCGGAAGGCCATCAGGCCGTCGACTAGGCTGCAGTTCTGCAGGGCGTGGGTGGTTAGTACACACTGGGATAGCACATCAAGCTTGATAGTGAATGGATGCTTACGCCAAACATGATCACGGCCTTGGTCGCCTTGAGCCATGACTGCCACTTGTCCTCTTTGACGGCCACCCGCTTGACGCTGACAACATCAACGGGGTCCAGCGGATACGACTTTGGCACGTGCAGGGAGATGGTGGCGGCGTCGTCGTCGACGGGATAGCCCGCCGTGATCTCGCGCGAGGTTTTGCTGACTTTGACAATCACTTCCTGGGTGTCGGCATCGCCCTGCTCCTGCTGCGAGGACCACTCCACCACTTCGTCCAAGGCATCCGAGATGATGAGCGGGGAGAAGAACCTCTGCATCCACACCTGGACCGTGTTCTTTGTTTGCTTGGAAGAACAGTCCAGGTACCACATCTTGAACAGGCCGGGGATGTACTTGAGGATGAGGTAGAAAAGGTGGATCAGGAGCCAATTCATGCTTCGCTCCGCCGGCTCGGAGTCGGCAAGGTCAACGCTGTAGGAGCGGATATGCTCGGCTGTGAATCCCTCCCTGTCGAGATCAAGAGCGCGAGCGAGGGCATGCCCCAGGACGTCAACCAAGAACCGAAGCAGGGGGTCGAGATGTTTGCCGCTCCTGAGGTTTTCTGTGTAGTCGCTGCGGACCCGGAAAGATGCCTTGGTGTACGCATCAAAAACAAGGTGCCATGCAAGCAAATATGACCGGATGGCAACTGGGAACTGAGAAAGGTCCTCGTCGGTGTAGTCATCCGGATTTGGCGCGTTCAGGAGCAGCGAGAGAAGCTCATCCGGGAGATTAGCGGCTGCATCAATGTTAGTATGGTTTCTAGCAGATTAATAGGGGGTCTTTACCTTTCTTGTCAATAATGACAGCAAGATTGATCTCATCCTGCGCAGCGGGCAGAGCTTTGTGGAGGAGGCCAAACGCCGCCTTTTGGATCTCCCAGGACTCGGATGCAACCGCCTCATAAATGTCCCCAAGATCCGCGAGTTGGACGTTAGGAATCTTGCCCACAGATCGAGCAAGGAGCGCATCCACGAGCTGGCTGGGAAGGCTCGCAACGGGCTCTCGCGGGATACTAAGAAGCGAGATCAGTGCCGCGGATTCGGCCTCCCTGCAGCCTGCGAGAGCTTCCTCCAGGTCATCGTTGGGATCCTCCACAGAGTGGAGCGCCTGCATCAGCTTCAGCGACGCGTAGATGTACGGCGACCGCTCGTCTGGCTTATCGTCGGCGGCTCTGTTCCACAGCCAGATGCAATAGTCGATCGACCTCTCCCAGTATTCGCCGTAGGTACTTTGAGCGCCTGGGATGATCCGTGTGATGGCTTTGCAGGTCTCAGCAGCGGCCTGATATCCCAATTCCTCCGGGACTTCTGTCCATCTTGTGAACTGCTGGAGTGCCAGAACTTGTTTCCGTGTCTCCACGGGTACCTCTCCGGCATCATAGACGTCCATGCAGAGGTTGAGCAGAACTAAAAACGGAAGAGCACGGGGGTTCGAGCTGGAAACCGTGGGGAAACCTGGCATCTCGCTGACGAGACGTGCGCAGAGTGTTGAGACCACCTTTGAAGAAGCGAGTGCCTCGCCAAATCCGGTCAAGAATGCAGCGGTTATCAGGGTGGTATTTGGCGCGGCTCTCATGACCCCGAGCTTGGCCAACCATGCCTCGAGCTTGGCCGGTGGCCCGCCGTGAATCTGGACGAGCAGTTGAAGGAGTGAGCTGAGAGACTTTGCCGTGTAGAAGGCGGCGGGGCTTAAGCCGACAGCCTCGTGGAGCATGAAGTTGATGAGACGCTCGATCAAGGAGTCGCCAGCCATGTCCCAGTCGGACCAGTTTCCACAGTCTTTAACAATGGCGCGAACCGCAGTTGAACTCAGGTCGCAGAACTCTTGAACATCGGCTTCCGCCTCGGGGCCATCACGCCACAAACCACCGCTCTGGCCCGTAGAGAGCTGGTCTCCGGCAATAGCTTCTGTAAGACAGACAAGGTAAACAAGTTCGAGTTGAAACTCTGGCGGTAGGGACGAAAAACGAACCCCTGACGAGAGAAGTTTGGCGGTAAACAGTGCCATTCTGGCGGGAACGGAGCGACCGGCGCTGTCTCGGCTTGGTGGCGGTAGCCTTGCGTTGGGGTCCCCTTGAACGAGAAAGTATGCGCCCCCCATGCTGCTCGTCAACGACAACGCTGGATTCGGAGGGAGCGTAAGGAAGCAAGAAAGCTCGTCCATCCAGACAGTTGAGCTGGGGAAAACGTCCTCTGCTGGTGCATCCCCCGAATTGAGAGTTGCCAGCGCCTGTTGGGCCAAAGTGTCAACCTCAAGAGAGGATGGTCCTGCTTCCCCTAGATGATTCTCCAGAATCCTAGCAATAGGGTTCTGCCCGTTGGGCTGTTCGTCGAGCATGAGCCTTAAACTCTTGGCCTTTTGAGACAGCCCTGGCTCTGAAAGCTGCATCAGGGCGAGCAAACTGGTAACCAGCCGCACATGCAGGTCGGGGTTTCCTGATATAAGTTCTGGGTTCCTTTTGAGAACAAGCTCCAGAGCAACGATGGTGGACTGCGATGTTTCTGGGGCTTCCAGACCCGAGATGATATCGGCCGCAACGGCCTGTAAAGATTCCTCGGCCAAAATGTTGTAGGACAAGGAAGCCTCGCAAAGGTCCCTCAGCGTCGAAGAGGCTCCACTCTTTGCGTGCTCTTTCCAAACCGAGACGAGGAAACTCTGGAGAGATGTAAGCTGTTGAGCATCCGCGGCAACGCCAGGCACCCCAACGAGCGCCCTGACGCTAGAAACGGTGGCTGAGCGGTCGGGAAGGCGGAGTGCCGCCTCGACAAGGGACGTCCAAATCTTCTTAAAGCGGGCCGCGGTCCCACCTGATATGGTGTTGAGGTCAGAGACGAGATAGGGGAGCGACGGCGAAGCGACGATGCGGTCGTAAGTTTCGGCACGTTCGGGGGGGAAGATGGAGGCCAACAAGTCATTTTCGGCGCAGAGGCGAGGGCAGTGCCTGAACGCTGATTGAACGACCGAGGCAGCCCCAAATGGCTTAAAGTTTCTCCTGGTCAGGAGGTCGACGGCGCCCCGCAAAGCTTCAGCTGAGGTTGTGGCGATCACGCGAGTGAGCGAGGAATCGCTCTCGCCACCGCGGCATAAGATCTTGGCTGCAAAGGAGAACCATCGCTCTCCCTCTGAGGAAATCGCGGTTTGTGATTTCTTGTACCCTTCGGAGACCTCGGGGAGCGAATTAGACATCCGAGCAAGGAAGGCGGTCTGTAGCTTTTGCCATTCTTCTGCCACCGCCCCCTGAGTTTCGTGATCTGTGTGCTGGGCGACGGCCAGCCAAACCTCTGCGAGGGTGTCGGGCCGCTGTGGCGAGGGCAACGACGACTCGGTGCTGGGATGGAGATATTGCCTCGTGAGACCAGAGAGGTTCTCGTCGAGAAAGTTTGCTGACAGAGGCGACTGGGCAAGAAATTCTTCAAACACCCTTGCGTATGTTTGGAAAGCTTGATGCCGACCGGGGCGGGTCTCAAGTCTGTCAGCGACTCCCTTCCGCATCGAGGCTAAAAAGTTGGATACGACTTCGACGGGAGGCGATTTCTCAGGCAGGGTTTGGAGTAGCTGATCCAATGCCCGCCAGTACTCCTCAGCACCGCCTTGTGAGCCCTGGGAGACAAATTGCTGGAGCCGTTGAAGCGGGTGCTTGTGGGGGCCCCACACCTTAGGGAAGAGCCTTGTTAGAGAGGCTAAAGCCGTGACGAGGTCTGTCGATGATCCGACCTGGGTCTTTTTCAAGCCATCGGCGACCAGCGACTTTCCGAGTTGCGGCAGCCGTGGCTCCAAAACTTTGGGTTGAGTCTCCAGAAGGGTACGAATAAACCGATAGTACGTTTTCCGCACAAACCCGTCGTCCGCTGTTGACATGGCCCAAAGGGCGTCAACCCCTAGATAACTCGACAAACCCTCCTGGAGCGCGGCCGCATCCCCCCTCTTCAACAGATTCAGGGCCAGAGACAAGCTGGCACCGACCACGCGGTAGTATTTCGCATCCGAGTCTTGTTTCGTTGTCGATCGTTCGTCGCTCAGCGTATCTGGTGTCTCCCTAATGGCCTCCGTGGCGAACTGGAGGGCCCGAGCCTGCGTCGCCTTCCAGAAGGCTTCCTCCTTTTCCTTTGTCTGCAGAAACGAGGCGAGGGCATCGCTAGCCGCCCGCACGACTCGCTTGTCCCTGTCAAAAGTCCCGGCGAGCCACGGACCAACAAAAAGCGGCAGCTTCTTTGCCAAGCGCTTCTTGGCCGTCTGGAGGAGGTGGAAGAGCAGCTGGTGGGAGAGCTCTCGAACGCGAGTCGAGTCGTCGATGGATAGCCTGGGGTAAAGCTCGATCTGCAGAGAGTCAGAACTGCGTGCAGGGTCTTGCAGCGGCGTGGCGCCAACATACATATGTGTCAACCACAGACTCGTCCAGCTGCCCTTCTGGCCCGAGTCCCTGGACATAGGCGAGAATGTCTTGCAGCGCTTTCTCTTTTGTTGTGCTGGCCTTCTTCAGCAGGTTCTTGAAAGGAACCACGACCTCGTGTGGGATGGCGGAGAAATCAGGAGGGGGCGAGAGGTAGGAGAGGGTCGTCGAGGACGTTGAGAAGCCGCCAAAACCTGTCCCGAAGCCTGCCCCTTGGGCAGCCTTGGACTTGGGTGTAAACATGGCTATCGCTCGTGGTTCGTAGAGTGTCGTGGTGTATCCGAAGCAGTGTTCGATGTCGGCGCTAAGAAGGCAGTGGAAAGATAAGTTTGAAGGAATCTCTGTTGTATCGAGCTGTTCAGTTTTTGTCGCGAAGCAGGAAGTCAAGGACGAGGACACGAGGCACATACACTAAACGCACTGGACTGCAGGAAATAGGCGTCTGCGGCTGTGGCACCCGAATTTAGAGCTGCAGGCAACACTTCGCCACAGGCCTGCTCTTGCAGTTGGATTTGCGCGCGCGTAATGAGCTCGTCTGCGCAAGGCGACAGCCTTCTGGAGTTTTTTCGTCGCTCCCCTGACGCAGCTCCCAACAGGTGCCGTCGGCGTGACTGATGCGGCATAACGCGCTGTGGTGGGGCACTGCTGTCCTCACTGCCCAAAACCAGAGCCGGGCCGTCCTGCACGTGATGCGGGGTGGGGGACCTGGTCACTGAAGGTAAGTTACGGTAGACGCCTGGATGCGATACAGTATGTTACACTGGCATTTCTCTCCACCAACATACACGGCGCCTCGAGTATTCTGTACAGAGCACTATCCAACGTTAATGTCTCTGCGATCAAAAATTGCCCAAATCTGGCAACCCCATAGCCCCGCCAGGATGGGGTTTGGATGTTTGCTCCTTGTTCTAGCACCACCAGTCGCGGCAAGGCAGTCCCCGAGTCCGGCGGTTCGAGAAACAGCGGAGGCATCTGGGTTTGTGGACCCCTGAAAGCGCAGCCGGGGCCTGCCAAGCATGACATCATAGGTGGGTGGGGCAGAGCAGGCTGAAACTCAACCCCTGCAGCACAACCACGACAACAACTTCGAGGGACCGCGAGATTGCAGATTGTGTTGTCGTCTGTTTTGCGGCATCTCGGATTAATACCGCGTCTCTCCATTGTGGTTGGCCTAACGAGCCTAGGCAGCCCCAAGAGCCCGTCCTAAGCCGGGCCGGGTCTGCCGAGCCTACTGGAGCGGTTCGGGTGCAACGCCCGGCCGTGGCCTGCCCTGTGCCCGCTCCTCCTCCTTCCTGTCACTGCCAACCGCTACACAATGGAAGATTTCCACTTCCTTCTTGTGCTTCGATTCCCACCCTCCCCATCTTCTTGTTAAAACACGCAGCACATGAGCACATGATTAGACCGGCATTGAATACGATGTCCCGAGGACAATCAGGAGATTAGTCCCGACCCGGCGTTGTCAGGGTTATCTCACTACCCCGCATACGTCGCGGGACCTCCCCTCTCCCTCCGCATCGTCAGTGGCTGGCGACCCCAACGGTTCCACCATCTTTCAGGGTCCCCTCGCCGGATTTGCCGCAGCCGGCGAATCAGCGACATTGGCCGGCTGCTGAAGGAGTGCCGGTTGGCTCTCGCGGGCGGCCCACTTTGTGCATTGGGAAGGCGATCATCCCAGACATGGCATTCCGACCTTGGAAGTCCCACAGTCCCCCACGATCCTTCATCTCGAATAAGACGCCCACTTCTCTCATATACGCGGTGACCACTTGTCTGCACCCTCTTGTCGTCGTCTTCATCGTCCGCGACCGCCGCATGCCGTTGTCGAAGGAACCCAACCTCCAGACTCCGCATGTCGATATCTGCATCTCGTCGCGCACGCCCCCGATCCTCGATGACATCAGTCTTGTCCAACAGCCGCCTCCATCTTGTAAGCTTTATGCAGTTCAGCACGGGGCGGCGGATCTTCATGTGCTCCGTGCCCGCTGTCGTCTGCCCCTCTTGACGCACGCACAACACCATCCCACCTCCGCCCGCGAACTATACCCCGGGCTTGGTGCTAACACCGACGAAGAACCCCAGGTAGCAACAGCTCGCGCCAGTGGCATGTCACGCTCCGCTACGTCGCCATCGCCATGTCTTTGAGTGCTGCTTCCACCTTCGCCCGTCGGGGCCGCCACTCCAAATTCCTTGCCCCTGTGGCATTGAGCGCGTTCGCAAACGGCCCTACGCCCCGCCACCGAGGGCAGCAGACACGGAGTTACCGGTTCGGTCGTCTGTCTTCGTATTTGGACCCTTACTTTCGCCACGACGCCTACACCCGCCATCAGCCACATGGATACAACAAGTACTGCGAAAACCTCTACCAGCGGTCGTCGTACGACAAGCACACTCTCGCCGAGGATGTTAAATCAAGCCTGAAGCGGGTGGTCGACAACTACTGGTCCCCAGATCGCAGGACTGGTCAAGGAGCAGGACGATATGTTGACATGGATGCGTCCCCGCGACAAACCCCAGAGAATCCGGAGGGCATCCGGCCGGGCCAAAACATCGAAGACGCTGAAAGATCCCCCCTGGAGCATTTCCTGTTCGGCGACCAACCTTGCCAGCGCGCGCAACGATACAACCGCTCAGCCACAGGCAGAAGAAGAGTGGCCTCGGCCCCGCGGGCAGGCTCTGGCGCAGATGTTACCATTGACCCGATCACGAACCGCAGGGTGCCCAAGAAGTCATCGGAGACAAACTTAACTTCAGACCAAGGTGTGGATATGCCGGTCAAGACATCCGGGCCGTACAAGTCACAGTTTGAGCCCTTGAGAGCGCCCAAGCTAGAGGACGCCCAAGCCCCGATATTCTACGATGGGCCACCACCCGAAGCAGAGCTGAGGATGTATGGCCGCGAGGAACTGTGGGACCCCATCACCCCGTCGGATCCGGCCGCCTCGCAGACCCCGAAGAAGGAACCTAGCATTCATCATCACACTGGTCTCGGTTCCAGACTTATGGGTGCGCTGGGCGAGGAGCACAAGGAGGTTCAGTGGCACCAGACCGGCAACATTGCATCAACCTCTGCTACCCCTCCAGGCACCCGTGAATACACGGATCTGCACAAGTACAGCGCCGTGCAATACCAGGAGCCCGACGGCAAACCGGCAGACGAGCACTCAATCGAACAGCACGACGACTTGGCCAAGTACGGTGCAGTCAGAGCCCACGAGCCAGACGGCAGGTACAAGCTCGAATCAGAGTCCGCGGTGGACCCGCAAGAGTTGAACAGTTACGAAGCTGTCCGGAGTCAAGAGCCCGACGGCAAATATGCTGCCGAGTACACTGAAGCTCCGGACGACGCTGAGCTGACAGCGTATCGGAAACCATTTCTTGCCGACGAACCCGACGGCAAATACGCTGCCAATCACACCGAGCCCGAGTGCGATGCTGCCGAGCTTTCCAAGTACCGGCAGCCGTTCTTCTCCTACGAGCCGGACGGCAAGTATGCTGCCTCCCAGGCAGAGCTGCAGCGAGATGAGGCCGAACTGTCCCAGTACAAAGCATTTCGCAGCCACGAGCCCAATGGCAAGTACGCAGCGAACCCTGTCGAGGAGAAGTCCGAATCGGACGAGCTATCGACGTACGGAGCATTTCGGAGCCACGAGCCCGATGGGAAATATGCGGCAAACCCGATCGAGGAGAAGCCCGGTTCCGACGAGCTGGGTACCTACGGGGCGTTTCGGAGCCATGAGCCCGATGGAAAATACGCCCTGAGAGACGAGCCCCCCACTGAGCCGGCCGATACCCAGAAGTACGAAGCAGTCCGAAGTCATGAGCCTGACGGGAAGTACGCCGCTGAAGCGGAGGCTGCCGCCGCCAAGGAGTCCGAGGATCTTGCCAACCACGAGGCTTTCGGTTATGAAGACGCTGAGACTCGGCCCCTGCCACAAGAAGCCCAGTCGAGCAAAAACGCTGCGGATCTCGAGGGATACAGAACCTCACCCTACGAGTCTCTGGATTCTCCGGCCTCGACCTCAACATACGAGGATTATGACCCGGCCGAGCTGCGCAAGTACCAAGCTGTGCGATGGAACGAGCCCGACGGGAAGCCCACTGCTCCGGAAGCGGCACACCAAACCCCCCTCGACTACGACTTAGCCGGTGAGACTCACAACCAAGAGAAGACGACGTACCGCAAGAAGGTAGAGCAGTTGATGGCCCAGGCAGCAGCCGAGTCCGACATCTCAACCGCGCCTGTCCCATCCACATCACCAAACCACCTCACCGAAACCGTCTCCCACCCCACCTCCCCCCCACCACCAACAACCCTCTACAAAATCCTCGTCTACGACCCCACAACCACCACCCTCTCCACAGCCGACACCACCTCCCCGACCCCCCCCTTCCCATCAACCTCACCAACCCCCGCCGAAATCCTCCCCAAGCTCACCCACCCCGCCAAATTCCTCCCGCACCTCGCGCCCCTCCAAGCACAGGGCTTCGAACTCGTCGCCGGCTCAGACAACATGCTCGTCTTCAGCAAGACCCAGACCGCCGGTACCGCCGAAGGAAGAAAACCCGTCAATCCTATCGACAGGACCGGCGACGGCGCAGACGAGGGGTACACGGTTGCCGCGGGTAGGTTTGCCAGCCCGACGGGGTTTGTGAATTACGATTTGCCGCCTGTTGTTGGTGGTGCTGAGGGGGGGAGGGGTGTGAAGGGGAAGAG
>FTCU01001286.1_pt1 | contig 22250 bp, 23 predicted proteins | sample 1639521 | NCBI WGS metagenome assembly FTCU01 (sample SAMEA3914864, study PRJEB12502) | metagenome | biome: forest; material: soil | place: USA | collected 2012-03-12 | depth 0.3 m
CCGCTTGATCGTCCCGTCGCCGCTCGTCGAGAGAATGAAAGGAACCGAGTTATTTGCCCCACCCTGTGAAAATGACAGACGATGTATCCTCTCGGTGTGGCCGCCCTCCGAACAGGCGACCAGGGCGCCGGTGCCCATGTTCCACAACCTGACGCGCCCATCGCCACAGCCAGCCACAACCAGCTCCAACTCGTAGGAGATGACAACCGTGCTTACAGCGTAAGTAGCAGATAAGACAGAACGGCATGTGGCGAGCTTCGTACCCAGATTCCAGTCCCAGATACGTACCGTCCCATCATCACTTCCGGAAGCCAACGTCTGGCCATCTGGCGCCCAGCATACCGACTTTACCGAGCCTGAGTGGCCATCCAAGGCTTGCAGATGTTCTCCCCTCTTGAAATCCCAGATCTTGTTGAAATCAGTGATGCTACCACAACCAGAATCATTGACAATGAGGAGAAGACCACTCACATGAACCTTTCCTCGACTACTATCCCCAGACGCTAGTAGAGACGTGAAACTTGGAGCAAACCCCAGACTGAGCCAGCGTCCGCCCCCAGACGGATTCAACAGCTCACGGAACCGCAGTCCCGTTCTGACGTCAAAGATCTGGATTGTGACCTCAGATGCTGTGGCCACATACCTGCCGTCACTGCTGAACTGCAAACCAGTGACATAACCTGGATGCTGAGCATCAGGCCAACGGATTGAAGATATTCCAGACACAGGGGAGTTTCTGGAAGTGTAGGCGATGTTCCCGGAGTTTCTGGGTCTGTGGACGATGTTCCACCCGTCTTCGACCCTTTTCAAGCCCTCCGGCACTTCGTCGAGGTCCACGTCAATCAAAGTCCGGGTCAGGAAATTGCGGTATCGCCGTCTCTCAGGGGAGGTCAAGAAAAACGCCAGAGCGGTCAACGTGGCTCTGTTGCGAAAGACCTCCCTCCAGCCACGGCCGAGCTTGGCAAGGCCCGCCGGCATTTCGTGTGAGTCTCGATCAAGGATGGCCACAGCATTATTTGAGGCCGTGTCCTGATCGTGACATGGCCGAGGAAGCGAGAAAAGTGCGATTTGCTGGAGGTGGCGGCCAAGGTGTTCCCGGAACTGTTCAACCTTGACAACAACGGTTCCAGTTTCTTGGGCCGACGGAAGCTCGGGTGTGACTGATGCCCATTTGCCATCGCACAAGGGGCATTCGCTCGGCAGGAAGGCTTCGGGACCCCTTCGTGACGATTCGATGATACCGGAAATCTGCTTCTTCGTAACTTCTTGGCCGTGGCGTGTGGTGATATGATGCTCCAATGACTTGGGCGACTCAAAGAATTCCGAACACCTGAAACACCTCCAACGGTTCCGGTGTGCCAACAGCTCGTGATCGAACCAATCACGTTGTGACTGATATGTCTTGAGGCCACATGCGGGAAAGGTGCAGATGTAGGGCTCCAGGTCTTGAAGAATGTGCCTCCTGTGAAGTGTCATTAATGGGATTTTGCCAGTCAAGGAAGGCATCCTTAACAAACCTCCATTGATCAATCTTCTTTGTTTTTCCAAGAGCTATGACCGTGAAACAATACGGGCATAGGAATGTGGCGTTGTGTTCAGCTTCAGACGGCAGGGGCGGGAAGGCGAGACCGTCTTCGGAGGTGTCGGCAATCGTTGTGGCAAACGAAACTACGGACCAGGAAGACTGCTCGTCAAGGTTCGCGGATAGAGACGTCTCTTCAAGCTGAGGAGTAAATTCGGTAGCTTTCGTTGAGGCCAGGAGGCTCGGTTTTGTTTGCTCCAACAGAACAGATTTGGTCAAGCCTATTCCGGGCTCAGCAAGCTGAGGGGCCGGATGGATCTGAGGCGCTTGCTCCTGAGCGTTTTCGTTGACGAGATTTGTGGTGCCTTCGCCAGACAATCTGTCGTTGTGGTCCCGGCAGTACTTGAAATACTGGCGACGCGTGGCATTTGCTTCGCCGAGGCGGGCCGCGAGGGCCGCGAGAGCCGCGAGGGCCGCGTCTGTCATGTCATCCCAGTGATACTTGTCTTGAATGTACATGACATCGGCGAAGCTCCCAAAAGGATCCTTTTCGAATGCACACTGCCGCTTGCCCTTTGGAGTGAGCTTTCGGATGAAGATGGAAAGCTTGAAGAGGCTATCAATGCGGTGCTTGATAGCCAACACCAATTCGTCCATCTCGAAAACAGGACCGGTTGTCTGTGGGCGGGTTTCGAAACTTGTGGTTGACGACGTCGCCGAGTCAGAGTCAGAGTCGCTCGAGGAGAACTCGTACTTCGCAAGGTCCTGGTCAGAGATGACGAACGGTTCCAACATCCTGTTGCTGCGGCGGCCTTCCGCAATGTCTGTTGCGGACTGAAGCAACTTGGCCAGGCGGCCGAGCAGGCTGCTGACGGCAGCTCTCACGACTGCACTTTTCTGTAGCCGATATTCAAGTGAGAGTTGTGAGCTTGCTGGTTGTAGTGCCCCCAGATTGCCGGCCCATTGGGCAAACCTGTCTCGCAGCTGCTCGATATCTCGCGGTCTCGATGTGCGGGTTGGACCGCTCTCCTTGGTGGCATCCTGAAGACTGGCGAATGTCTGCCGGCAGAGTTCTGCCTTTTCAGCAATCCCCTGATTCTCCATTTTGTTTGAAGTTGAGTTGGACGGGGAAGGCAGCTGAATAAAGGAAGGGGATGCAGTACCACAAGGAACTCAACAAGAATCTCAGGGGTTTCGTGTCGACATGGGGGAGGTGAAATGGCAACGAGATTCACTCCATCAGAGTGGTATCACTTGCCTTACCCCGCTCGTGCTATCCATTTATATTCTCATGGCTGCTGCATGATTCCGGCGTGCATGTGCGTGGTTGGGTGGTTGGGCAGGCTTCGGCGGCTACCTGCAGGTGATGAAAACACCCTGGTATTTCCATTCCCAGCCCAACCCCAAGATTTACTCTTTCTCTCCCAAACCTCAACTTTCATTCTAATGGAGGCTGTCGGCACTGTGCTGGGGGTAATCCCTCTCATTCTTTCGGCTGTAGAGAACTACAGGGAGCTTTACGATCAGTTCGAGGAGTACCGGAACTTTGACGATACGTTTTCACGCTTCATCGAGAGCATCCAGCGCCAGCAGGCGCGATACCAGGAAAACCTGCAACGCTTGCTTGATCCCATCATATCCGATCCCGACGATGTTGATGCTCTGATTAACGATCTATCGCTGACGGACCAGCGGTGGCACGATGGCAGCCTGGATGGTGCCTTGAAACAGAGGCTGGCCACGAGGCACGGCAGTTTTTTTCGCGTTATCGGTAGAATACAAACAGTGCTGGCCGATCTGGAGAGAATGCTCCAAATCAAGGACGGAAAGGTAAAGTCAATGCTTTTGCTCTGTACTTCATCCAAGCCTCTCCCCCTCCCCCCCGCGGAGCACTTTGCGATTTGACCGACCCAAACCCCAGTACAGGGCTGACATGATGCTACTGTAGATGTTGTGGGCGTGCTCGGAATCACAAAATACCGTGCAATCGCATCTTCGGCGCATGCGAGTTGCCTTTTCCAAAAGAAAGCACAAAAAGGTCGGCGAGCTGGCATCGTGTATGGAGGAACTGTATGAGATCCTCGGCTGGAGCGAACGGAGGGTCCTCAGAGCCAGCAAGCGGACGTCGCCAGGGTTTTTCAAAACTTTCAAGAAGACGCGCGAGCAGGCAAAGGTCGTCTACACTGCTCTCGAACACCACTGGAAATGCAATGGCAGCTGCCAATCGGAGAGCCACAAAGCATACATCAACCTGGGCGGAGTTGTCGTCCCGGTCGGCATGGGCGTCATGTTTCCGCCAAGTGACGGCGAAACTGGTCCTTGTCGGATCTTGCAGCAGGTCCGGATTGTGCCGGCCGAGGTGAAGCCGGCCGAGGTGAAGCCAGCGGACGCGAAGGCAGCAGCATCGGCGAACGACATTGGCCATGTCCACCACCTATCCTCGCTTGCCAGTGCGCAGCAAGGGTTTATCCAGTGGAACACAGCAGCAACAGCAAGGAACCAAAACCTCAGGACCACCTTGCCTGACCACCCCCTGTCGACGAGCCCCCGGTCGATACGCTCTATGTTGAAGAAAAGATTTGGCAGGAAGACCCGACCTTCTATGAGTCCAGAGAAGGGTGTCAAATTTAGCCCGCGTGTGTCAGTACTCCCCGCGGATTCCCCTGGTACGACTCCGAGTTGCACTCCCGACCCCAGCGCGCAATCTGCCAGTCCACAGCTCATCGAGGACTTTTGTCTTTTCTTGGGCAATGACCAAGTAAAATCAGGAGCTTTCGGAGTCGGCATGGACAGCTACTTTAGACTGAACAAACTGGATCTTGGTCTTCGTGGAGTCGCCCCGGACAAGTTAATGTTGGTTACTCTCCCTGAGCTCGTCGACGCTCACTACAACAACCTCTTCACCATCTCCCGGCAAACTCAGTATGAAATTGCTGCCAACACTACCTCCGCTCTACTCAAAGCGTCTCTGTACCCGTGGCTCTCGGCAAGATGGTCCAGATCCGACTTTTTCTTCTTGGTTGACATGGGTTCGTCGGCCCTTTGCAGCACTCGTCCCTTGTTCTCTCGCAGCTTCCATCCTTCGTCATCGTCAACTGCAAGCAGCAACCAGAGCACGGGCAATGCTGTAAACGACATGTTCGGGCAACCAAATGAAGAAGACACCCGTGCATCTCTCTCTAGCCTTGGGGTCGTGCTCTTGGAACTCATCTTCGGACATAGCATCGTTTATTGCGACTTCTGGAATGAATACTGCGGCATCGACAACAAACCGAACGACCAGACAGAGATTTGTACGGCGAGGAGATGGGCCGAGAAGGTGGAGGCGGAGAGCGGGCCGGATGTCGCCAGTGTAATCTGGAGGTGCTTGGAGGGTTCGTTTGGCACACGGCCCAGCTTCGCGGATGTGGGATTCTGCGAGTCGGTGTATGAAAATGCGGTAAAGCCTCTGATGGACTGCCACAAGATGAACTGGTGGTCAACACCACAGGGAGAATGGCGAAATTGACTCTCGGTTCTTTTTTATAACGATATTACTGGACTTCAAGTTATGACTGCATGAGTGTTATTGCGTTTCTCCGATTTCCCATGCCTCTCCCTCTCACACCTCAGAGGAGAGAGAAAGGAGAAACAAACAGTGGATTATATTCTTTATCTTCCAGCTTCTCTTCTATTTTGTCAAAATCCTTACACGTGATAGTTGGTTAGGATCTAATTGAGCCGAGTGTTTGCAACTGATGCTACGAGAATTGCCAACTCTTACACCCTCCGTTGCCAGAATATCCTACATCTACCCACGCCTTAATCATCACCAACAACTCTCGTACACTTGACCTTCTTCCCACCCATCACCTCACAGCTCGTCAACCGGCCCCCCTGCGCCTGCTGCCTGATATCTAACACGTCGGCCTCAGCCACTCCCTTCTGGTTCCCATCCCACAGCGTCACACCAGCCCCTCCAAACATCACACTCGTAAAGTTCGCCAACGCAACCGGCACTCCCGGAACCTCGGCCAGGGGAGGGTCCTCCACTGCCCACACTGCCTCCTCACCACACAGCCCTGTTCCCCCGGCAGCCACTGGCAGAACTTCCTTGACACTTGTCACCGGCTCCACGCCCGGCGTGTCCGCACACGTCACATTTCCTCCAAAGTTCTCGGCTAACACGACCACCACCGCAGAAGAAGAGGAGTCAGAAGAACCAGATGAAGTGAGTGTAAACCTCACCAAATCCCCCGTCTTCCCGCCAAGCTCCTCAAACCCCACCACCCCCTTGCCAGACTGTCCCCGATCCAGAAACTGATACCACAAGAAAGGCCTCTGCTCCCCTCCAACTGTCCCGTCCCAAAAGACATCCACCCCAGCCCTCAGCCCCCCCCCACACGCACTCGTAGCACCGCCTTTGCTGGGAGCGGTTCCAGCAGCCCCGGTATCAATACCAACCCAAAAAGAAGCAGCATACACCCCAACAGTATTTCCCGCCGTCGGGCCTGTGATGGGGGGCGCGGCGGTGGGGATGCGCAGGGTTGCGTGGGCAGAGGTGATGCCGCCACCGGGCGGCCGGAGAACGGCGCCGCCGCGGGTGGATTCGTCGTTGGACTTTGCTTGGGCTTGGGTAGAGGCTGCAAAAAGGTGGGAGTTGGAACTGCCGGCATTCGCTGCGGGTGGGGAGGGTAGAGTGTGGAGGAGGGCGAGAGGTTGTTGTTGTTGGCGAAGCAGACGGGGAGTTGTTGCTGCTGAGATGGCGGTGGGGAGGAGGAGGGGGAGCAAAGCTCTCGGTTTCATTTTGAACGGTTGCTGGTGTTTCTGGGAGATTTGATATGGGGGTTATGTATCTGGTTTTCAGTGAAGACTGGGAGGAGAGAAGGTATTTCAGGACTGAAGATCTTTGCGTTCAAAACAAATCAGACGCTTCATGGCAGGAGAATATCAGCGAGTGGACAACCAAAATAGACGAGATCTCCGCCGATGTAGATCCCGAGGAACAAAATGACCAAGAACAGACAACCATAGGATGGCACAGCCCCTTATAGCCCCCCGAATTAGGCAGGCAGATACAGTGCACCGCAGATCCGACCCAAGACTCCCAATTACTTTGGGCATGCCAATACCACGCAACCTGGCCCAGGTTGCACTGCAACACGGCGAAGATTCCACAGGGGGCCAAAAGCCAGGGGCACCGTCCACAGCCGTGCCTGTACACCCCCATCTCACAGCCCCAGCAAGCTCGCACTTCCAATCCGAACTAGCGAACAAAACATCAGTTTGATCCCAAAACACCATGCCAGTATGTGCCTAGAAGGCGTAACAACCTTCTCAATACCCAGTGAAACCATACTACTGCACCTACGCGGCAGTGTCTGCCAGGCACGAAGCCCAGCCGGGTAAACAATATCTAGGAGACCAGCCATTGGCCCAGCCCTCCCAACAACACGTGTGGCAATTCCACGGCTTGCACCACTTTCTCTGTCAGACTGCAGGTCAGAGACAAACTTTCCACAGGCACCAGGTCGCACGGCCGGAACGAGGCGGCCTGGGCTCGGGGTATCCCGACACGGCAGGGGGAAAGTCGAACACAAAATCCACTAGCAGCTCAACAATTTGTGTACACGCACACAAGAACCGCTCAGTTCATGCTCCCAGTGACTAGAGAAATACCCAAACCTCCTTCCTCCCGGCTCAAGCAAACTCAACTTTCCAATCCGCCGCAATCCTCACGCCCACATTCCTCACCACCGCAAACGCGGCCTTGCCCTGCCCGGCTGGCGTGAACTGGATTCTCGCCTCCCAGGTCCTACCGCCGCTCTCCACCTTGACGGTTTTCTTCCCCGCCCAGGCAGCTGGCGCGCCAACGATGATGATCTTATCCACACCCACGGCGCCCATCTTCAGCAACCATTCGCCCTTCTCAACGGAGGCTGCCTCCCGGCCCTCGTAGTCTACCGACACCAGGTTCTTGCCCGTGCCGTCAAAGACAAACCGCCGATGAATGTACTGGCCTTTCTCGAAGTCGTACGAGTCGCCGTCGTCGATGTACAGGTCGCCCTCTGCGGGCTTGCCGTCCTTGCTGACAGCCACGACAAGTGTGTAATCGTCCCACTTCATCAGCGCGCTGGAGCGACGCGGGATATCGCGCCGCGCAAACACGTGCCCTCCACGCATGAGCAGCGGGATCTTGTTGAGTGGCGCGTCGAGTGTGACCGTCTTGCCCTTGGCGGTCGGGACGATATCATATGTAAAATAGTCGTAATAGACCTCGGCGTCCGGGATCCACACGTCGACCGACTCCTTGTCCTTGCCCGTAACGGGCTTGGACAGCAGGCCCGTGTTGCCAACGAAGAACTGGTCGTCGAGGGCAAAGCCGGCCTCCTCCGACGGGTGCGTGTAGAACATGGGCTTGACGATGGGGGTGCCGTCCAGGTGGGCGTGGCGGAACGCCGTGTACCACGAGGGCAGCAGGGTGTAACGGAGGCGGAGGGCCGCGCCAATGATAGGGGTGTAGGGCTCGCCGGCGAGGTACGGCTCGCGTCGTCGGGCGTCGATGTGCGCATGCCCGCGGAAGAAGGGATAGAAGGCGCCGGCCTGGTACCACCGTGTGAGGAGATCCTTATCGGGGTTGCCGAAAAAACCGCCGACGTCGGCGCCCGAGAAAGGGAAGCCCGAGATTCCTTGGCTGAGGACCATTGGGATGGAAGCTTCAAGGTGGTCCCACGCGGCCTGGTTGTCGCCGGTCCACATGGCACCGACGCGCTGAGAGCCGGCGAAGAAGGCGCGGGTCAGCACGAACGGCCGGCGGAGCTCGCCGGGCTTGCGGGTCGTGAGAGCATGGTAGGTGGCGTTCTGGAACGTCATGCCGTTCAAGTTGTGAACATCGCGGTGCTCCCAATTCCCAAAGTGGAGGTTGTCCTTGGGCATGGTTGTTTCGGGGCCGTTGAAGACTGAAGGCTCATTCATGTCGTTCCAGATGAAGGTATTCTCCATGGTGCCCTTGAATTTGTCGTACTTGAAGAGCGACGCCCACCACTGGCGCGCGGCAGGGCTGAAGGCGTCGATCCAATGTGAGGAGCCGGGCCAGCACCAGCCCTCAAAAATGTTGCCCTCCTTGTTCTTGACCGCGAGCTCCTTGGACTTGAGCTCGGCGACCACGGGATAGTTGTCAGTGTTCTTGATGTGCGGATCAATGATAGTGACCAGCTTCCGGCCGTGGCTGTCGAGCTGCTTGCCCATGCTGATGGGATCGGTGAAACTGTGTTGGTCCCACGTGAAGTACTTCTTCTCGTCAGTGTACTCGATATCGAGCCAGATGACGTCGTAGGGTAGCTTGAACTTGTCCATCTTGCGGTCCACATCCTTGACGTCGTCGTCCGAGACGTAGTTCCAGCGGCACTGATGATAGCCCAGAGAAAACTCCTGAGGCATAGCAGTGGTGCCCGTCAGCTCTCCGTACTTGGCTGTCAGGTCTTTGGGCGTCGGGCCGAGAAACACAAACACGTCCAGCAGGCCGCTCTCGGAGATCCAGTGGGTGTGAGTGCTGGTCTTGGACTTGCCCCCCAGGGAGAGGGGATTTTTGGCATTCTTGCCCTTAGTGACGTCGATCCACGTCTCGGCGGCGTTCAGCCAGAAAACACCGACACTGGAATCCTTGCGGTGGGCTTGCATGAAAGGTATGGCGCCGTAGAGGGTCATGGGGCTGTCCAGAATGTACTCAAAGACGTCGGCGTTGTACAGCCTGTAGGGCTCCTCGTAGTTGCCTTCACCGCCACGGGTCTGCTTGAGCGACAGCGGGCCCGTATGGGACGGGATGCCGAAGACGTGGTCATAGCCGACGAACGAGATGTCGAGCCCAACGCTCTCGGGCCCACGAGGCTTGGTGTCCGTGTTGCTTCCGAAGGTTTCATCCCACCAAGTGCTTTCGTCCTCTCCTTTGGGCTCCTCCTCCTTGGGCGCCTCCTGAGTCTCCTCGGCCTTGTTCTCCTCGGTCGATTCACCCTCCTTCTTTTCCGGCTCGGGCTTCTCGATCTTCGGCCTCCAGTGCTCGACGTTCAACAGGCCTTGGTCGTTGAACTTAATCTGGCTGTTGCCGTCCCGCTTAAAGTCGATGCTAAAGGGAGACAACTTGATGGTGGCTTCGAACTTGGAGGAAGGACCGTACTTGACGGTAAGCTGCGTCTTGTCCTCGTAGTCGACCTTGGCCTCCTTGTCGAGAGCGGTCCCGCCGACAATGACCCACTGTTCGGCCTCGTTGTAGCGCTCTTTCCTCGCCTTGCTGTCGTGGCGCAGCTCAATCTCCCCCTTTTGGCGCTTCTCTTCGTCGACTGTGACCCGGGCCGTGCCGGATTCGAGGAAGGACACGGTGATGGGCAGGCGGACAGTCTCGCCGTTCTCGTTGATGGTCTTCAGGATGACTGCCTGGTACTGGCCGTCCTTAAACGACGCGGACTCGGGAGCAATGTTGTAGGGTGACTGCCACGAGCTCGAGGCGAGGGCGTGGTCTGCGAATGCTCGGTTGCGGGTGCAGAAGCCTGACTGGTGACACTTTTTGAAGTCATGTTCCTTGACGGCGACTGTGGTTATCAATTAGCCACCTCATCCCATGTTCTCCCAAGCCTGGAGGCCCTACCTGCAGGGGCAAATGATGCAGAAAGCGCAGACAGCAGGCCGAGGTATGCTGTCCACTTCGAGGACAGCGGCGCTGAGACGTGCATCTCGACCGACCAAGTGCGCGCCCGTGGCTGCTGCAGAGCACCGCCAATTGCAAACGGAAACAGGAATTGGAGGTGGGAAAAAAAGCGAAATGGGAGAAACAAATGGCACGGATGCCTAGACCGCCTTGGGGTTCATCGACAGACCTCCAGGGCCGTAGAGGAGATCTCAATGGCTGTTTGACAGCTCGTTGTTTGGTTCTAGCAGCAAGCTTGAGCTTCCAGGACATTCAGTCAGAACAGGTCCGACGGATTCCATAACCGGATTGGCCACCTTGCAGAGCAGGGCCGCCCCGCATAGAATCCCTGCACCTGACGGCACCCCTTTATCCGGAAAACACATACATAAGAGGGAGCTGATGAGCTGGCTCGAGGCTGGGTATCGTTTTATCCGTAAACACGATCCTTTGCTGAATTGAATGCAAGTAACTACCAGGCAGCCTCCCGACCAAATTGCTAACATCTGGTTGGTGTCCAAGCAGCCGTTGAGCTGGGACAAAGTATCACAGAAAAGCATCGTTGTCCGCCCTCAGCTGTCAATCGGCGGTGAGCATGACCGGGCAGCTGCTCAAGCCTGACCCAGCACTGAGATGAGGCTTGGAACTGTGCGATTTGCCCTCATCGAGCTCAATTGCACAATCAACCCCAACGTTAACCTTGACATTGACGTTGACGTTGACGTTGAAGCCCGGCGGTGAAGCCAAAGAAGCAAAACAACAAACACAACAAACACCACCGCACAGCTCAGCACAACCACGTCGTTGCTCTCGCGCCACCAAAGCCACAATGGAAAAGGAAACAGCACACCAGGAAAAGACCAATGGGACACGGGCTGCTCAGACTCCAAGCCGGAGGTTTCCGCCCGGCTCCGGACCGGGCAGGACTGGGCCACTGCAGCACAGGTCCCCCCTGAGCCTTGGCCTGTCAATGGCCCTCGTCCTGTGCATGCTCGTGTATTTTTTCGGCAACCCCACTCGACAGCTCCTCTGCGGCCCCTCTCCGAGTTCCCCCTCGACTGTCCTCCCGCAACAATTTCCTCAACCTTCTCTCTCTTCACAGCTCCAGCAAGACGTACCCAATTTCGAACCTCCTCCAAAAACTCCAGGCACCATGGCTGACGAAAAAAAAGTTGACATCACCGAGCGCACGTGAGTGCCCTTCGCTTCTCTTGTCGTTTTTTTGAGCTTGCTGCCCCTTGGTTACCCCGCCACCGCCATTCTGCTCTGATGATCTACCCCGCGATTTGGGCCGTGCAAACACAACACCGCCTCCATGGACTGACTGACTAACACTGTGCCAGCTTCATCGCCATCAAGCCTGATGGCGTTCAGGTACGATTCCCCCACCTTTCAAATCTTTCGATCTCGTTATGCTTATCCTCCCGCAGCGTGGGCTGGTTGGCACCATCATTGGCCGCTTCGAGGCTCGCGGGTAAGGCAGACCCGTGCACCTAAATCCCGCGCTTCCTTGTGCGTGCCCGAGTTTGTGTGCGTGTTTGTTGACATCCCCCAGCTTCAAGCTCGTCGCCCTGAAGCAGGTTACCCCCGGCGAGGATCACCTCAAGCAGCACTGTGCGTTTCTGTGCCCTTTTCTCCCCGCTGCAATGCGGCGAGAAGCACGCTGACAATGCTGTAGACCACGACCTTCGCAAGAAGAAGTTCTTCGAGGGTCTCATTAAGTGTATGCTGTCTGACACACTCCGCCCCTTTCTTTTCATGCTGACTTTTGGGTAGACATGAACAGCGGTCCGATCATCGCCATGGTTTGGGAGGGTGCCAACGCCGTCAAGGTTGGCCGTGGTATGGCTCTACTTTTTAAATCCTCTCTCCCTCAATACCAAAACGCTAACTTTGCCACCTCCAGCCATCCTCGGTGCAACCGACCCCGTCGACTCGGCTCCTGGTACCATCCGCGGTGGTGCGTAAAATCTCGATTATTTCCCCTCTATTACGGCTGTCGTCCGATCCTTCATGCTCATCGAAACCATAAACCTCATACATGAACACCTGCTAACGTGTTACCAGACTACGCGCTGTCCGTTGGCAGGAACGTCTGCCACGGTTCCGACGAGGTGCCCAATGCTGAGAAGGAGATTGCTCTGTGGTTCAAGCCGGAGGAGCTCCTCAGCTGGGATCTCGCTCAGAAGGACTGGATCAACGAGTAACTTCGATCCACGACAAAACACGGCTGTGGGAATGATGTAGAGGCTCTAGACCAATTGTACATTGTCTATTTCTCGTTTCAATTCTCCAGAGAGGTGGTAAAACAAACAGATTCAACCCAAATCGCACAAGGGCGCAACAGTGTGAAACTTTGGATATGCAAATCTGCGACTGCTAAACGTATGGACAGGGACACGCGCGATGAACAGCAAAAACATTTTCGCCAACCACACAGCCAGCCCCCTACAGGTGACAGCACTGGAAGCTGTCCTTTCAGGGAAGCATCCATTTTGCAGCGCAATCATCGTCAGCCAAACACCATCACCATGTCGAAGCTTGAAAACATGCCAACCTTCCACGACCCGGGCAAGCCCGCGAGGTCCAATCGCAGTACGAGTACTTGCCCCACGGGTTATCGACGCGGCCGAGGCCTAGCCGGTGATGCAGCACTTGACATTGTCGGGATCGTTGGGGCACACGCCCGTCTTGTACACGCCGCCGTTGTCGCTGCATGTCGACGTCTTGATGCAGATGCCGTGGCCACCCCACTCGTCGGTCGCCTTGCTTCCTGTGCAGCGTTCGTTGAGGGTCGCTGTTGTGGTCAAGGGAAGGGGGAGGAGGCCTCGCGAGGAGGTGCATCCTTGGGGATGGTTGTAGAGTGTGGGGTTTGATGGGTTCTTCTCCCGTGGACAAGGGAAATGGCTTGGAGATGTGTTGTGGAAAGGGGAGAGGACCGGTGTGGCTACTTAGAGAACTTGGACATGTTGGGGTATTTTGAGCTGTTGCTCGGTCTGGCTTCTAGCATAGTGGCCATACTGGCCGTCTCGAGATTGGCACATATTACTCCCTCGCACCACCGCTCCAACTTTCTCTTGTTATGAGGAGGGGGAGACAGGGAAAACGAAGTCTGGCGGCAAGGTGTTGAAGCTATAGGAGGCGTCAAAGGAAGGGGGGAATCATTGTTTCTGTTGATCTATCGACCGGGCAGCAGAACAGCGGTGGAGTGACTTACAGCCTTGGAGGTTGGTTCATCTCGAGGTCGAGATATGGTCGAGCCGGGGAGATGGAAGGGCAACCTTGGCCAAACTTCACATATGTATCCATAAGGATTCTGGCGTGGGCTAGAAGCCGATAGTCTACCTTTACTGGGCTTAAGTGAAGCTCGGAGCGAGATTTGGCCGATCTTGTTGTCAAGGAATTTGACAGCCGGCTCATTTCCAGGTTTCCTAGGAGAGGCTTCACAACTCTCAAATCGCGGTGGACCCAGGGACAACTAATTGGACAGTCGGTGGACTGGCAGTGAGGCAGCCCTGAGTCAAGGGACCTAACTTTCGCCAGAGAGACAACAAGACTCAGCAGAAGATACCTGGATTTGGCGATGCTTTCAGTCACCGGAAATAAAACGGAGAGGCAGGCCAGATGCGTGACCTTGCAACCACCGTCAGCTTGTAGCGCAGCTGAAGTTACTAGCGAGTCAACTTCATGCACGTTCTTGAACCTCCCTCATTCCTTGTCCAGCCTGGCATTTGGGAAAAGTCTCCATCGGCGAAAACACTTGAACGTCGCTTAGACTGCCATGAAGCTTATTGTCAGCGGGGCGACCGGCCTGGTAGCAAGCGAGGTGCTCCGGCAGGCCATCCTGCTTCCCGAGATCACCACTGTTGTCGCACTCGCCCGCAAGTCGGTCGAGCTCACTGGGCCCGGCGCCGACAAGGTCAAGAGCGTCACGGTCAAGAACTACGACGAGTATTCTGATGCAGTGAGAAAAGAACTGGCTGGTGCCGACGCCTGCATCTGGTGAGTCCATTCCGGGGAGTCCGCGTCAGGAAAGAGTCGGGAATATCGGCCGCTAGAACAACGAGCAACAGGACCGTCGCAATAACACCCACCAAGGCCAAGACTATGGACTCCGCTGATGTCAAGCGCATCTGCCACGACTTTACCATGGCCGGTCTCAATGCGATATGGGAGGCCGGTCCTGCGAAGCCGTTCCGCTTCCTCTACATGAGCGGCAGCAATGCTGTGCGCGACCCCGCCAAGAGGCCGCGGATCCTCGGCGATTACTCTGTGATGCGGGTAAGTTGACTGCTTGCGGTTTTGGGGGTAGTGGAAATCAGTGAGAGGTATGCTGACCACCTGGTGTCTCACCGCCCAAGGGCGCGGTTGAGAACGATGTGCTTGCCTTCGCCAAAGACCATGAGGGTATCGAAGCCTGCATCGCAAAGCCAGGGTTGATCGCGAGTGGCATTGTGACCTCGGTCTTGAGCAGTTTCTTGACTTATACGGGAATCGTACCGTCAAACACAATATCACGCGTGTCCAAGGCGATGTTGCGCCAGGTCGTTGATGGGTTCGAGAAGGAACCCCTGTTGGCCGAGGATCTTGAGAGGCTTGGGTCGTAAAGGCATTAAGGGGTATCGTAGTCGCTTTGTCTCTAGGTCATAAGTAGTAGCAGTATTCGATGACTCTCCCCTTCACCTTAGCCCTCGCTGTCCTCCTCCTTTTGTCTCGCCATTTCCTCTCTCTCCTTACTCTCCTTTCTCTTCTGCGCCTCCTTCATCCCCACCCTCTTCTCCTCTATCCTCTTTCCCTCCTCACTAAACAACAAAACAACCCCGTGCAACTCCATAGCAACCGCCACATCAATCGCCGTTCTCAACTCCTCATCCTCAGCTCGTGGGTCGACCCCCAACTCCATCAGCCTCTTAAACGTCTTTACAATATGCTCGCTCACATCCCGCGGCCAGCTGCGACCGGGCTCCTCCACCCGCGCCTCCCGCCCGGCCGTGATATGCATTAGCGTGCCCCCTCGCGTCCACAGCCATCAAGTCGGCGCCGAGCTCTACTAGTACGTCCAGTGCCTCGTAGCGCCACACCTTCGGACTAGAGTCTCCCTCGGCCCCGCACTCGGCCGCCGCGAACGAAAACGCAGGCGTCTCCCCCGCGGCGTTGCGTGCGTTGATATCGATGTCGCCTCGCGCCACTAGCTCACGGAGCAGCGCTGCCGCATCCTCTGCGACTTCCAACTTGCCCATCAGCCGCTGCGCGACATAATGTGCCGCGGTGTTGCCCGTCAGGGGGTCCGGCTTGGCTGGATCGGCTCCGAGAGAGAGCAGGTGGCGGATCGCGAACGGGGAAGAGGGTTGAGAGCGGGACGCATACGTGTCCAGAGCTAGGTGGAGGGGTGTGCGGCCTTGGTTGTCGGTTTGCTTGACGGCTTCTGGGCCGTGGCGGGCTAGAGCGGCGAAGACCGCGGTGTGGGTTTCGTCGAATGGCCCTGGGAAAGTGCTGAGCCAGTGCAGGGGCGTGCGGCCTTCGTCGTCGACGGCGAGGGCGTCGGCCCCTGAGTCGAGGAGGGTCTGTATGAGGTCAGCCATGATTGTGGGACGTGGCGTTTCCCTCGAGTAGACCGGAGGGTCCATCGGGGTGATTGGAACGCAAGCCGAGACTAGAAGGGTCCGTCCGGAACGGCCTTGGCGGTTGCAATTTGTCTTCAACCGTTGGAGGAGAAGTGCGCCGACGTGGCACCGGTCCTCCACGATGGCTTGGAGAACGAAGCCGCCGTCCGCATAACGGGCATACGCATCTGCGCCGTGATGGATCAACAAGTCAATGACGGCTTGCTGTCGCGCTTGGAAGTCGAAGCCTGGGTCGTATTTGGTTGTCGGCCGGGAAGCCTCGTGAAGGGGATAACGGAATTATGCGTCGGCTTGCCCTTCTCCGATCTCCGCATGATGCTTCGGTGGTGGCTTGTTCGGGTCCAGCCCGGCCTCCAACAACACCTCCACTAGTCCTGGCTCCATCCACTCCTTGATGATATGTGTCAGGAGTGCTGGGCATGTCTCTGTGCTCGCTCTGTTTTTCAATAGAAGCTTGGTAATCCCAGGCCGCCCCGACAGTTCAAGCGCGGATCGCCCACGCCGAGGACAGTCACCCGTCACGACAGCATTGACATCCGCTCCATGCTTCAGCAGCACTCGCAACGTCTCCTCGCACCAGAAGCCGTCCGTGTGGGACTGAGTATTGGTAGCCGTCAGCAGAGGTGTCAGGCCGTTTAGACCCCTGGCCTCGATAGCCGCCCCTTCGGAGAGGAGATAGTCAAGTGCGTCTATCTGCCAGAAGTGAGCGCCCACGGCGAGAATATGGAGTGCGGCCGAACTCCAACAGGATGGGCGGCTGTGCACGGCATTCTCTCCGGGGCCGAATTTGTCGGCTAGCAGCTTTACAATGTGGAGGGAAGGCAGATCTCGCGCGCAAGCCGTGATGAGCAGCGTGCCGCCGGAGCCCTGCACCGATGCCTGGGTCTCTAATTCGGCTGCCTTGCTGCCAAAGTACTCGAGCAGGTCCGTGTGACCTTGGTCGACAATGGTATGGAGGATTGTGGAGGCGTGATAACCTCCCCGTTCGAGCAAGTCGCCTCCGAGCCGGGCATACTCCTTGAGGGTGTCGTAATCACCGTCCTCGAGCACCGCGTTCAGGATCTCAACTGCGTTGACTTGATCGCGAGCATCCCCGCCGCCTTTCTGGGCCGCTACGTCTAGAATGTCCTGCCCGTTGGTCATAAAACAAGTGTTTTCCCTTAGGGGCATCGTCGCCCCCGGACAGGCAGCCCAGCGCCCCCGCCAGCGGCGGCCCCGACCTCGGCCGCAGTCACGGCGTGAGGGACTTTGGCGCCGTGGGACTCTCGCTTGTGCCTCTCGAGCTTTCTCGGCCGCCTTGTCCTTATCCGTGCTCAAGGTAAACTCCTCAGACTGTTTGTAACCTTCGCCGGGCTCGGCTCCGCGTGCAATCAACTCGCGTGCCATCTCCCAGCGCTTCCTCTCCACCGCCGCATCTAACGGTGTCAAGGCCCTTGGCGCTGTCTCGTCTTCCATCCGGACCATCGCTTCAGCCGTCAGATCGACTCCGGCCTGTTGCAACATGCTAACAATCTCGGGGGGGCCTCTCAGACGCCTTGAGGGCAAAGACGTCCCCCAAGGGTCACATTCGGTCAAGGCAAACAAGGGAGTGAGCCCGTTTTCGTCTGTGAGCCACGGATCTGCGCCGTTCCGCAACAGGGCGCGTGCAGCTTCCGGAATCCCAGACTGACATGCGTAGTGCAGCGCCCCCCTACCCTCGCCGAGCAAGTCAACATGCTTCTCCAGCACGTTGAGCTCGCGGTACCGCGCCAGGAGGAGCTCCACAACGTTGGCTTCCCCGCTGCGAGCGGCGACGTGCAGCGGCGAGAGGGTACGAACTGTGAGTGCCGTCGGATCGGCTCCAGCACGGAGAAGGGTTCCGGCAGCTTCTTCCCCGAGCGCTGCAGCATTGTGCAGTGGGGTGAAACCGTCGACATCCGGGTCGTTGACGTCCAGCCCCTTAAACTCCCGAGTGCTGAGCAGATGCTTCAGCGTCTTCAGCGAGCCTGCGACGTGCAGCACTGACTGGCCCGATCTGTTTTTGGCCAGCGGCATGGCACCCGCCTCGATCAGCAGCTGAAAGACCTCCCGGGCAGAGTCGAGTTGGGAACGCAGGCGGGCCACGGTATGGATAATGGTGTCCCCGTCTTTGTCGAGCATGTCAGCCCTCAACCCCGCCGAGATCAAGAAGCGGAACCATTCCGGCGGTCTACCGTTTGCGATTGCCGAGTGAAACAACGTCAGACCGTCGTTGGTGAGCGCCCCAGGGTCCGCCCCCAGGCGAACGAACTTCTCCATGGTCTTGACTTGGGAGTTATGCCGGCTCCCGATCTCCCATAGAATCGTGTGACCGCCCTCACCATGCGCGGCCAGATCCATACCGGAATTGACTAGGAAGCGGAGTAGCTCTTCGTCCAGCCCAGGATCAGAGGACCAGCCGTTATCACACCGCTTGTACTTCCACAGCGGCGGCTCGCCCTTTTTATTTTTCCCGTTTAGGTCTGCTCCGGCGCGCAGCAGCTTCTCGATGAAGGGCGCGAGTTCGGGGTCGGTGAATCTGGTGATGCTGTGCAGGATGTGATGGAAAATGTTGTCGCCATGGTTGTCGGTCACCGTCACGTCCGCGCCGAGCTTCAACAGCCTGTCCAAAACCTGGGCGCCCGGTCGCCGCTTGTTCGAGAAGCCGTGTCCCAGCCGGTTGATAATTTCAAGCAGAGGCGTCCTTCCATGAATGTTGACGGAGTTGATGTCAGCCCCGTGTTCAACCAGCATCTCAAGAAGACAAGGATTCTCCGGGCTGGCCAGGTGAAGGGGCGTGTTCCCGGCTGTTGTTTTGGCGTTGGCATCTGCCCCAGCTGAGAGAAGCAATTCGGTAAGGAGAATTTCAGACTTGTCCAAGCTACCCCAATGAACACCACTCCCGGTCTCGATGCGCTGCACCGCATGGTGTAAAGGCGTCCCGTTTTGGTTGCGATAGAGACCTTCGTCCATGCTGGCGTTCACATCTCCGCCAGCCTCGAGAAGCAGCCGGAGACATTCTGCGGCTTCCTCCTTGCCGCTGTCAAACAAGACCCTCCTGTCGAACCCAATACCAGCGAATGCGTGCAGAGGTGTCGGCCCGAGCGCTCCATTTGGCTCTTGCGAGAGCGTTATCGTGATGGTGATCTCGTCACCGTAATCCCATAGGTCCCAGCCACATCTCTTGTTTGGGTCAGCCCCATGTTGGAGGAGCAACCTGACCAGGCTGGCGTCCCGGAAGCGCGCTGCATGGAACAGCCTCGTCACCCCGTTTCCAAAGCAGTCAATGTCCACCCTGCCCGTCTCTAGAACAGCCTTAATATTCTCCAGGCCATCAACTTTGTGAAAATACAGGTTGATTTCGTCCGGAGGGATGAAGGGGATGAACGTCTTCACCATCTCGTTATTATGGCTTTGGAAAGCGCACGATAATGCCGTCTCCCGTCTCCGTTCCGCCTCTTCCTCTGTATATTCCAGCCAACAACCTTCAAAGTGGCTGAACTCCCGCAAAACCGGGCGTGATTTAATCAGAGGGTCAGTGCCGGCGCCCAACAAAAGCCGAGCAACTTCTATGTTCCCGTTCTGAGCAGCCCAGTGGAGGGGTGTCAGGCAGCGACCGCCCCCCGAGGTTGTATCGGCACTTTTGAGCAGTAGCATCTCGGCGAGAACGGTATGTCCAAGTTTAGCGGCGTAGCCCAAAGACGTGAAACCTTCGGAGTCCTGACTGTCAAGGAGTGCCGGCTCTCTCTCCAGAACATGTTCCATTACGTACAGCGGAATCAAGCCGCCGTCCTCGGCGCTGGCGAGGAGATGGAAGACACTGAATGAAGCTGACAGCGGCTCGGGCCGGGCCATGAGTGACCAAGTCTCGAAGGCAGGTTGGCCGGGGACCAGATAACGATCCAGGGCTGCCAAAAGCCAATAGGCTGGTGGCCCAGGTGTGGTTTTGCCGATGTGAAACAGGAGGGCGTCAACAGCGTACGACGCGAGCGGATGGTTGATCCGTATTTTCGTACGAATCTTTTCCCTTCGCTTCCTCTCCATCTCATAAACCGTGGGTTCCCCGTAGTCGGTCTCTCTGTTATCGTCCAGGGCGGCGTCGAAGTGAGGACACCCGTTGAGGTACTCCGACAACAGCACCGCCAGCGCGGCATGCGAAGCCTCATTCTCCAACACCGGAAATGCATTCTTGTCGTCTTTGCGGCCTCCGTCATGTAGGAATTCGGTGAACGAATGATGGATCACGCTCACGGTCTCGTCTTCTAGTAGCTCTAGTAGCCTCCCGCAGCCAGCGCGAACCAGGTCCTTGCCCCGCCGGAGAGTCACGTCCAGCATTTGGGAAAGCAGGGAGCCAAGCTCGATCAACCGCAGCGGCCGTCTCGAGTGCGTGACACACGTGAGAATTTGGGCTTGCTGCTCGGCCGTCACACCACTGCGACGGGCGTGTTCCTCCAACATGTCCTCGTACACGGCGTGCAGACTGCGCGGGAGGCGTTCTAGGCTGTCGGGCAGGGTCTCCTCGGTGATGCGGCCGTCGCGCAGGCCGTCGGCAACTACTCGACAATGTCAGTCATGGATTTGCTGTGTGGGGGAATAGGCAGCTTGGGTTTGACGTGCGGTTATCGGCGACTAGACGTGCCTGGAGGAAAAGGCCGTTCGCGTGCTCGCAAATGGTCTGCTTGACCAGCTCGTTCGTGTCGTCGCTCAGTGGGGGGTCCAAGGTGGCCATCCTAGCGTCGACGTAACGCGCGACGTCGGGGAGTAGCAACACGGGGTCGAGCTTCAACCGCACGACTCCTGGTTGGTTGAGAAGCTGTTCGATATGAGGCAGCGGCCTGCTCGTCACCAGGACCCTGACAGCGTGCGGCTGTGTCGTTCCCAGGGTGACCAGCTTCCGAGTCATGTCTTCCAAGTCCCCGTCATCCATCTCATCCAGAGCATCAACCACACAAAGCACGCGTCCCTTGACGCCCCCGTTCCTGAGGGTATCCACCAGAGCAGGCCAAACCAATTCCAGTTCGTTCCCGCTCACGGGATGCTCCTGTGACAAGGCCGTCAAGGCCACCAGTAGGGCAGGGCAATGCGGCAGCAGCTGAGCGGCAAAGTCGCGCACCAGGTACCGAGCTGTGTGGTTCTTGTCGATGATCTGGCGGAAGAAGAAGAGCAGCACAAGACGGCCCGACTCCTGCAGCTGGTGCACCGTGCTGGCGGCGAAGACGGACTTGCCGCTGCCCGCGACGCCTCGAACGTGGAGGAAAAAGTCATGGTTCGGGACTGTGTCGCCGGAGCCATCCTCGATCTTTGGGTCATCGAGGCCCACCCAGGCGCGAAATGGAGCCGATTCGTGGATCCATTTGCCGGTGCCGGGGACGTATGAGTGCAGGTGCTTCATGAACTCATTCCCTGGCGAGAGGAAATCAGTCGGCTGCAGCCATTTCAGAAGTTCGATGATGCGCTGCTCGAGGGAGTCGCTAGGCTGTGGCGTGGGGGCGGGCACTGCGTCTCGTTCAACCACCTCGTATGTGATATGATCTGTGTCGAGGCCGGCAGCCATGGCGTTGGTGGCTTGAAAGAGGGTCGAGCTGTTGGTCGGCATTATACGCCCAGGTTTTGGGGTCGACCCCTTTTGTTGAGCACAGAAAGCGCCAAGTTGCAGCAGAGACGACCAGCGAACCTGGACTGTCGATTATTTTAGGTAGGCTCCCCTCATCGCTCCCACTTCGCAGAAATGTCAGTCTGGTGACTCGCTGTCTGGTTACAGCCATCCACAACAAGCCTGCATCTCGATGTGGAATCTTAAATCCTGATCTAAGACTAGTAGTGCTCACAGAAGCTCATCTCGGTTGCCAGCTCATCGCGATAGCTCCCGGCGACCTCGAAGACCATGTCGACTGTCCTCAAAAATTAACCGTCTTCAGCCATTGGCCGTCCTCAACCATTGACCGTCCTCAGCCATCGGCCCGTCCTAGCTGTTGGTGGAGGAGGCGTCGGTCCTCTGTTGCCTAGTTCGCGTTGGACACACGGCGACTCGCCTGGGAGTGTGCCAACAACACGGAAGACAATCTGCGCCCTGCCGCGTAATGATTATTGGCATATTGGATCTAAACTTCCTTGAAGCGAAAACTAGGAGCTAGATTGCTCTTGCTGATGGCCTTTTGGTACTGTATTGTGTGTTCCGCGTTGAAAGTCGAGAATGTTGAAATCGTGAATCTCAGGATTCCAGTCTGCTCGAGGTCGATGCCCTGCGTTGATTGGCTGGCAACTTCCACCTACAAGCCTGCCTCGCCTGCCAAGCCGTCCCCGCATTCACTCCAACGCCAAGCGAGGCCAGTTGCCCCACTGCTGATGCGCGCCTCCAAGCGTGCAGTGGCTCACAAATTTATTTTCCATCTCCTCAGCATTTCGCGGCGATCCCAGGTGCCCTCGCCGAGAACATCCGCCATGGCGC
>FTCU01001135.1_pt1 | contig 22196 bp, 27 predicted proteins | sample 1639521 | NCBI WGS metagenome assembly FTCU01 (sample SAMEA3914864, study PRJEB12502) | metagenome | biome: forest; material: soil | place: USA | collected 2012-03-12 | depth 0.3 m
CCCCCCCCCCCACTGTCCCAAAAGCCTCCTGCCGGGGCTCCAGACCCAGGATCCGGACGCGGCTTTTGGCTTTTTTGGCGTTTTTGGCGTTTTCGGCCCCGCCCCGGTCGAATCAGTTGCGACGCCAGGGTTGTTGTAAGTCCCTGACCGTCAACATGGGCAAAGGACCAACAGCTGTTTTCTTGCGTCTCGGCGCAGGAGCAGTGGCACTTTCGAGCAGCTCGCCTCGGGTTGCCCTGGATTGTCCTCCCCCTTAAACTCGTCGGCCCACGTTTCATCGCAGGTTTATGTGGTTGATTTTCTCCTTCCCTTCTGAAAATTCTCCCGCTTTTCCCGCGTCCTCGCGTGTTCTGTTCCCGTCCCTTCGGCACTGCGAGGCTGCATCTGCTGCAACCCGGTGGCGTTTCGCTGCTCCCGCTGCAACCACTGCACCCTCCGCTGATCCCCAGACTTCTCGGGCCCGTCCGTGTCGGTCTTTTGTTGCCTGACCGAGATTCCCCTGCTGTGCCCTTCAGCTCCCGTTCTCAGCTTCTTCCTTCCCGTCTCTTTGCTTGACGGCGTTGATTGCTGCTTTCCAGCCGCGAGGTCATTGCGCGCGCGCTCCCCCACATTACACGCGAGCCACTCTCTCTCTATCTCTCGCTCACGGGTCCGTCCCATCCTAGCCGCTCAGCATGTCGACCTCGGACAAGACCAGCACCAAGGACCGGGTCGAAGTTGACGAGACGCTCCCCGACAATGCCTCGGGGACCAGCGCGCTGGATTCCGCCTGGAAGTACCTCGACAAGCATCGTGATGCCGACGCCAGCACCGCCGGGCCAATCGATATTGCGGCCCTTCGCCGCAAGATCGACTGGCATATCGTGCCCCTGATGTTCCTGTGTTACACGCTGCAGTTCCTCGACAAAGTCATCCTGAACGTGAGAGGCTGCCCGCTACCCCCCACTGACCGCCTCACTCCCCATTGGCCACGGGCGGCTAATTTGTGATGCACAGTATGCGAATGTGATGGGACTTCAGAAGGACCTGAACCTGCAGGGCAATGACTTCTCCAACATTGCTACCTTCCTCTTCGTTGGTCTGCTGTGCTTCGAGGTGCCCAATGGTAAGACAAGGCTCACTCTCACTGGACTTATTGGTGAAGGCATGCATCGCTGACCCTGGCTGCATTCTACAGTCTACTTGCTTCAGAAGGTTCCTGCCGCAAAGTGGCTCGGCCTCAATGTCATTCTCTGGGGCACGGCCACCGCCTGTGGTGCTGCCGCCACCAACTACCAAACCCTTCTGGTCTCCCGCGTGTTTCTCGGCATCTTCGAGGCCACCATCGCCCCGTCGCTGATGCTGATCAGCAGCCAGTGGTATACCAAGTCGGAGCAGGCTCCTCGCTTTTCCTTCTGGTACACTGGTCTCGGCATCGGCCAGATTGTCGGCGGCCTGGTCTCGTACGGCTTCCAGCACATGGGTCCTACTTCCCAGCTTGCTGGATGGCGGACCATGTTTGTTGTGCTTGGAGTGGTGACCGTCGTTGTTGGCTCCAGTGTCGTGCTCTTCCTGCCTGACACCCCGATGCAGGCCAAATGGCTGTCCGACAACGAGAAGGTGGCGCTGCTCAAGCATGTCAGCGTCAACCAGACGGGCATTGAGAACCGCAAGTTCCGCATCAGCGAGATTGTTGAAGCTCTGGTGGACCCTCAGCTGTATCTCATGCTCCTGTCGGTCGTTCTGGTAAGCGCCGGGATACAAGGCCCATCTCATGGCTACATATGCTAACTCGTCTGCGCACGTAGCTGTCGGTCTCTAGCGGTGTCGTTACTACCTACTCGGCGACTCTCATCCGCAACCTGAAGTATGATCCGATGCAGTCTGCTCTGATGAACACCCCCTCGGGTGCTGTCAGCATCTTCTTCACTCTGTTTGTTGGATTCGGCATCCGCCTGCAGTCCCACCGTTGGGCTTTCATCCTTGCCTGCATTATTCCAGCGTACGTCTACCAAACTTGCAGCCATGATTGAAAGCGGCTACTGACTCCCTGTAACAGTATCATCGGCGGTGCCCTGATGTCCTTCCTTCCTACCACCAACACGGCGGGCTGCCTGGCTGGCATCTACCTCACCAACGCTGTTGTTGCCCCGCTTGCTATTTTCTACAACGTGAGCATTCTGTGATGCCTTGTCCAAATTCAACTGCTGACCAGGACTATATTAGTGGACCATGGCCAACGTTGGAGGTAGCACTAAGCGTGCTTTCGCCGCCGCCATCATCAGCGGCTCCTTTTCCATTGGTAACATCATTGGCCCCCAGACGTTCCAGGCCAGGGATGCGCCCGACTACCGCCCGGCGAAGCTCGCCGTCATGGGCACCCAGGCTGGCTGTGCCTTTACCACGGTTCTTTTGTTCCTCTACTATGTGTGGCAGAACAAGAAGCGCACCTCTGAGAACGAGACGGAGGATGCCTACCTGTCGCCCGAGGCCTGGGCCAACATGACGGACAAGGAGAACAAGAAGTTCCGCTATGCCTACTAGAGGGCCGGCCGGCCGCAATCTGGTTGGATATTTGAAAATGGAGTGGCCTTTTGTCTGAGCATGGGCTTCCCAGCTGACATGAAACACATGAGTGTATTCTATTCTCCGGCTTGCTATATTCAGCGAATAGGGCATGGCATAGCAACAGTTGTAATGCGAATTTAGACCAGGATCCATTGTTTGAGACCGTACAACGCGCTGTCGAATAGAGTGAGAAGAAGTAAGCGAGCCGAATAATTACCTACCAAGTGGCGTCTTGAAACACCGCCAGAAACACGCGGCTCATGAAAGCGGGTTGTCACAGGCATTGGTCATGGCTCGGCTCGTCTGGACCAAGCCGTTATTTCATGCTGTCGGCGCCACACACGGCACAAACAAACCATGATTGGGGTTTTGGATCCGATGATTCGAGAAACTGCCACACAGTGCATGAATTTTGTTTGCTTGTTGTTACTACCGTACCCAGGACGGAAGCCAAGCTTAGAGGCGTATCTCGTTTGCTTATGCTGAAGATGGAACAATACAAATCATGAAGGAACAACACTGCCTGCTTCAGTCTCAACAACCTAGGGAAGTCTGAGAGAGGTAACGTGCATGCAGCACCCTCGTCCGCTGCAACGTTTCACATTCTTCCCTGCAGGCACTCATCGATCGAATGTCGATGCAGAGTCTGTGCTCTGGCAGGAAATCCCACGATCCCGGTTCAATGCCAGCGGGCGCAACCCTGCAATTCCGGATCGACATGGCCATCGTTTGCGTGTGCGAGGTAATATATACTCTGCCGCTTTACCGACTTTTCTCTTTCCCTCTCTCCTTCTTTTGGTGCGTGGTACTGTGGACACACCACCCTCCACAAGACACGCCCGGGTTTGGTCTTCACCTGGTTAAAGTCGCCGATGTGTGGTGTGGTGGGGCTGGATGTGACGCTGGGACTTGCGAATCGTCAGATTTGCTGGCCTGGCTCGGTTGGTTTGATATTTCTGTGGTTCGCTTAGATGGAAGAATTGCATGCCAGTCGGGCCGAAACTCGCAAAGTCGCATGGGCGAATCGTGGGTTTGGGGGAGGCGATTGGGATGACAATCTTGGGAATTCGGGGTTTGCTTTTTCATTCCTTTTCGTTTTGGGCACGAGGGGATTCAGGCAGAACTTTCTCGCTTAACTGAGGTCCTGCAGATGCGGGTTTGACGCCGAGTTCATGTCGTGAAAAGGGGTATGCGTCGTCTTCACCAGATGCTTGCATGTCGGAGCATTATGTGTCGTGCGTGCTACAGGAACACTGCGTCAAGCACGAGCAGGTGAATAAGCTTTGTGTGATGGGACCAATAGGTTAAGAAAGGACCAACGCCAACTCGGCTTCTTCCGTTGATTATATGCTGCAGAAATATAGCATGTCTAATTATGCATAGGAGTTGTTCAATGGCTTTGACAAGCAGCGGTTGATTACACAGTAAGCCGCATTTGTGCGACAGAGTGCAAGTACTTTAAAGTCAATACTCATTGATGACTCGGCAATAAAACTCGGGACAACGTCGAGGAACGTCAAATGTTGAACAGATTCTAGTTGGAAGCTGGATGCCGGAGTAGAGATATGGAGTGGCATATCTGTAACTTAATATAATGCGGTTCTATGTCTATCTACTAGTATTACAATTCCTCAGTAACCGGGACTCAGTTTGCCTGAGCGGGCCCCTTTTCGTCCGTCTTATTATCGCCCACGCTCTTCTCTTCCACGCCTCCATCCGCCTCAGCTGGCTTATCCTGCTGCGGCTTCTTGACACTCAGCCACTCCAACGTAGAAGTCCCCAGAATTGCCAGGCACGTAACAATGAGCCCGACCTTGAACACCTCCCGAATCGCCTCGTTGTAGGCGACAAGGGCGGACCCGCGAACACCAGCCGGCAGAGCCTCCAGCAATGCCGTGACGCCCCCCGATGTGACCAGGCTAACATCAAACCCGGGGAACCCGGAGAGGCGCTGCACGAGCTGATTGCTGAAAACGTTCTGGCCGACCGAGACGAAGACGGTCGAGCCAACCAGCTGACCAAAGAACATAAAGGCCATGCCCATGGGGACGTCGTCGCGGGGCAGGGCGGCCTGCACGGCGAGGTTTGGGGCTTGGAAGGACGACCCCAAGCCGAAGCCGTACAGGACCTGGTAGCCGATCCACTGGCCCGAGGCGGCGTCGACTTGGAGCGTGGTGAGCATGCCCGCGCCGATGGCGGCAAGGCAGGATCCGGCAATGGCGAGCGGCGTGTAGTACCCAATCTTGGCGTTGAGGAACCCGCCGAAGATGGACCCGACGACGGTGGCCAGCATGAGGGGGAGGAGGCGGATCCCCGAGTCCACGGCGGACGCCCCCATGACCGCTTGAAACCAGATGGGGAGGAAGTAGGCTGATGAGAGAATCTGTTAGCCAGGTACTGCACAAGTTAACAAAAGACAGTCATACAGAAGATGTAGGTGCCCGAGTTGATGCACACAGTGGCCCAAAATGCGGAGATGACGCTCCGCTGCTTGACCAGACGTGGAGGAATCGTCGCGGTGGCGGGGAGCGTCGCCTGAATCACGACGTACGCGACCAACAACACGCCCGCAAGGGTCAGCAGCGCAATGATGCGGCCGTCGCTCCACTGCCCAGACTGTCAGCAACAGTTCATACGTCAGGGAGACTCGAACCTGGTAAGTCCACTCACAGGATACTCCGGGCCACCCCATTGGAGCGCCAGCAAAAGACAGACCACGCCGGGCACCAGGAGGGAAGTCCCGAGGAGGTCAAGCTGCCGGATCTTCTCAGCGAGCGGCAGTTTGGTGGTGTCGCGGTCCGGGACTTTGAGGAACACGGCGATGACGACCATGGCCACGCCTCCGATGGGTAGGTTGATGTAAAAGCACCACCTCCACGTCACGTTGGACGTGAAGGCGCCTCCAATGAGTGGGCCCAGGATGGAGGCGATGCCAAACAGAGCGCCGAACATGCCCTGGATCTTGGGCCGCTGGTGGAGCGGGACGATGTCGATGATGCAGGCGATGGTTCCTGCGAACAAGCCCGCGGCACCGACGCCGCAGATGGCGCGCCCGACAATAAAGGCGACCGAGGTGGGAGCCGCGCCGCAGATGGCCGAGCCGACCTCGAAGATCAGAGTGTTGGCGAGGAGGACGGACCGGATGGGGAACACGGTGTAGATCTTGCCGAACAGCAGTTGGAATGCACAGCAGGTCAGAAGGTATGCGCTTCCGTACCAGCCGACGTCGTTGAGCGAGTTGAACTCGTTGGTCATTGCGGGGATGGCCTGGCCAGAGGTAAGAAACCTGTCAGTGTTTGCTCTCCCGGTGCTAATCACAGAACGAAAAGGGCGGACAGGGACTTGGGCTTGCGCACCGTGGCAATAATGGTCCGGTCTAGCGCAACCAGAAACATGAAGAGAAAGACCGAAGTCAAGACCAGAGTCTTGGTCGCCTTGCTGACCTCCTCCGGCGCCTGTTCTTTGGTGGCCACGTCTGAAGCTTCGGATGCATCGCCGGCGGGTTTCAAATGCGGAGGTTCTTCAGGCTGTAAGGCAGCGCTGCTCTGAGCGGTCTCTGGCCGACTGGAGGTCATTTTGTGGCTAGATGATGTCTTTTGCTCTTGGTCCTGGGATAATAAGAAAAGGAGGTCCCTAGAGCCCAGAGTTGAGATGGTGTCGCAGTTGGGTGAAAGCGGGGAGCGAAAGGGAAGTGAAGTTCAAACAGCACATATTCATATCTTTTATTTGGCAAGTCAGGAGACAAGCCCGGGCTTTTAGTCTCACTATGATTGTTATTCGGCTTTTGAACACACGAAGTGGGCAGAGTTGCGAGTGTTCGGGAGTTTCTATCCACCGAGCTGAGGTCCCGCCAGATTCAGGGGTTAAGTGTTCGGGAGAAGCTAAAGTCCGAGCAGGGAAACGCGGTGGAGAACCCCCCCTCTTGTTGTCATCCTGTCGGCGACCAGTAACCACAGCGTAAGAGGCATGCATTAGACTCAAAAGGCTTCAACGCTAATTGTCTCTGGAATCTCAAGTAGGTACCTGTAGATAGGTGCTTTCAGGTACTTCGGTATACCCCTGACGAAGTTACTTACCCCGACAATAACCTGAATTAGGCATATTCCGACATCCAGTCCCTACCACAGCCGCTTCTGCGTCAGCCCCCAGTCTATGGTCGGCCAAAGCTGGTCCAAATCCATAAACTCCATCCCCGAACCTCCCGCCAACCCATCCGAATACCCGTTCCCTGGAGGTATAGGCACCGCTGTCGCAAAGCCTTGTACACCAACTCCAATCCCGCCGCTCACACCACCCATACCCAACCCAAACATCCCATCGTCCACAACAGCCCGCTGCATCTCCTCCGCGCTTCCTCCAACCCCTCCACCTCCCCCATCCTTCACCTCAACCCGCTTCGCCATTTCCCTCCGAATCCCCACCACAATCCCTGGCACCTCCAGACTTCCCTCCCCCTCTCTCCGTCCCCTGCCCCCCTCCCAAGCCTGCAGCACAATCCTCGAAAACAGCATGTAGAACGGCGACTGACCGTAGTCGCCGCCCCCGACGTCGCCAGAACGAGGATGGTGGTGCGCGGCGTAGTTTGCGCTCAGGGCCTCCCACGCCGCGTCCTCTTCCTCTTCGTCCATCGCCGCGTGCTGCCCGGCTGGCGTTGTCGATGCGGTTTGTTGGTGGCCCCGCTTGCGGAGGTACTGCACAATGTACATGTATGCCAGGGCCGGGAAGTGGGTGTGGACGGACCAGCGGTAGGGCGGGGTCAGCGGGGAGGTGATGAGGTTGGTGTCGCAGGCCAGCATGCGCAGGGCGTGGGTGAGGCCGGCGTCGCGGGCATGGTGTTGGTGTTGCTGGGTTTGGTGGTGGCGTTGGCGCGAGCAGTGTTCGAGGAGGAGGTTCTTGGCTAGGTAGGACCGGGTCGTCCAGATCGTCATGTAGTGGAGCGGGTTTTGAGGATCGCACTGGGAGAGAGTCTGGGACTCGACACGGTCTTGGAGCTCGAGGAGGGAGCGGACAGGGAAGGATTTGCCCGTCGCCGCGAGTTTGGCTTGGGCAAAGGTGGTTAGGAGGGGGTCGATGAAGTCGAGGTAGTGAGGAGAGTGCCGGACAAAATCGCCGAGCTCGCCGCGGACGACGACAAACAGGGCCTCGGTCGGTGTGTCGTGGACCGGCGGGAGGGTTTTGGCGTCGGGGAGGAGCTCAAAGTCGTTGAGGTTCAGCGGAGTCCGGCACGTCCATGTTGGCGCCAGGGTCGCCATCCTGTAATTGAGCACCTCGCAGACGCGGTTGTCGAAGACGACGAGCGACCACCAAAGGCGGCGGCGCATCTCTGCCTCAAAGGGAGTGCATCGGGCGTTGTGGGACTCGTCGTGGTACCCCATGCGTTGTGCGAGGCGCATGGCGACGGCCAAGACTGACGAGAGAGATCGAGGGTCCGTGGCGGACCTGGCCGAGACCTTGGGGAGGGGTCAGAACAATTATCTAGGTAGAGACCTAAGAGAGCAATTACTGCACGCTTACCAGGTTCAAGAACATGGCCGTAAGCGAGTCACGGTCACTCCATCGCAAGATATTGCAGTTGATCAGGGCTTGCCTGCAGGCAAACTGATAGCCCGACAAGACGTCCTTCTTCGAAGATCCAAACAGTGCCCGGCACTGGTCTTCGGAAATGCTCAGGACAGCGATGCAGTAGATGCCGAACAGCAGGGCTTCCAAGGACGGATGGATGCTCGCTAGATCGCCCATGGCCTCGACGATGCGCGGCTGCAGCGTGGGAGTGTGCGTGACTTTCAGGAGGGGGTTCACGTTGTCTAGATAGATTTGCCAGAGCCGGAAGATCTTGCCCTGGTCCGGGTGCATGGTTGTCAGGGTCATCTTGCCTGCGGGTGAACCAAAAAGGAGGTGGTGGTTGCCCTCCGAGTCGTTTAGGTATGTGCGATCCCACACGTTTTTGAGGACGGAGTCACGGTAGTCATGGTTATCGAACCCGTCGTCGCCATCATCATCGTCGTCGCTTTCAACGTTCTGGCCCTCATATTAGTCTCATGGCGGAACTCATTGCAGTCTTAATTGAGCACCTACCTTCTGATTTACGGCGTTCCACAGGTTCCTAGGAAAACGTGTTGGTTAACAAGAGCATCTACGAAAAGAGCAACCTAAAGGAATCATACGTTGCTCTTGGCTCGGCAGACTTGCCACGCGCACTGCCGATAACAGTAGACCCTTCGGTCCGAGAGGTGTCTGGACTGCCGGGCCCGCCGTCGACGAGCGCCTCGGGGGACTCGGACGGGGGTTCAGGAGTAGCACCGACAGCACCAGCCGGAACACCCGGGTGCAGCGGCTCAAAGATGATTTTGTGCTGCTGGAGCACGGACTCGTAATGACGGATGCGGGCGAGCAGTTCGCGTTCCGGGAACCTGCGGCGGCGCTGGCGAGGCACGAGGCCGGCGGGCACGCACTGGGCCTGGGAACGAACGCAGTTGGCGCATGGGAACCTGCGGTCGCACTTGACCTTGCGTTGCTGGCACGCCTGGCAGGCGAGCACCCGCTGAGGCTTTCCCGCAGGGTTGTCCATCAATCACCCCTGGTCCGGGAGTCTGGGGGTTAGTGTCTGGGGGTCTCGGCACGGGGCGTCGCGGGTGGCAAAGGATGGTGGAGTTGGGAAAAGCCACGGCTTGGCAAAGCTTAAAATCAAGCTTCGGCGTGGAGGTTGCAGCGGCTCAGCCCTGAGGACGGAGAAAAGGGGGGCGACCGTCAGCTCGCAGGGCGGCTCGGCGGGAACGCAGCACAACCCAGCCACCGGAAATCGACCTCACACCACGCTAGTTCAGCTCACGCGAAGCACTAGCAGGACAAGACGGAGTACTAATATGTATTCCCACCAGAGCTGATCTTCCTTTGGCACCAGCCTGCAGTTACTCTCCCACATCTTCTCGCTGCCCCACGTTGGTGCGTCTACCGCTGTCACGAGCGTCAACCAAGGCTGCGAAATCCAGGATGCCGCTCGCCTCGTGCCAGGCGTGCGTCGCACTCTACTCAACAGACATCCAAGTCTGCCGCTGCGAGCAATCGGGCGTCGGGCAATGCAGCCACTGGCGACGACACCATGCCGAGATCGCGGATTTGTGCCGGTCGGCCCTGATCGGATGCCGCACCTGCACCGAGCTGTGGCGGTACTTCTTCAAGGAAAAGACACCGCAGGAGTACGCGGCGGAGCCCTGGTTCATCATCAGCGATCCTGCGCGCCGGGATGATACCCCGCGTCTGCAGGCTGCGGCCGCTGATCCCATGCTTCGGCTGATGCACCAGCTTGTGGCTTCTAGTTCCGTGCACGCATACACGAACTCTGGCATCTGGTACCGGGCGGTTGACGTGACCGGGGATCCTGTTGAGCGCGGGGCGGGGCCGGAGGCGCTGCTGAATGATGGGGACAGCGATGGCGCGGTGACAGTCGCGTTGTGCTTTGGCATCAGCTCGCCCATGATCCACGAGGTGGAGGAGAGGCGGTTTATCTTGAGAAATGTCAGCCGTAAGAGAAACCCCCATTTTCCAAGCATCCTTGAAGTTCCAGCACTACATAGGTGGTACTAATCACCGAGCGCCAGAGATGGAACGAATCATCACCATGCTCGCATCAGGTCTCCTCCGCGAGGAAGACACCCAGCGCCCTCCATCCGAGAAGAGATGGGACATGGTCCGTCGGTGGTTGTTGGTGTGTGAGTCAGAACACCAGACGTGCTCCCACAATAGACGCACGAACTCGGGCGGAGACCCTTGGTTTCCGTCTCGGCTTATCGATGTCCGATCAACCACGGGGGACGATGGTCATGAACGGTATCTCCTCATCGAGACTGCCACGACCCGGCCCGAGGGCAGCCGGTACCTGACGCTGAGCCACGTCTGGGGGTCGGCGCGCGAGGACCAACAGCCTGCGTACCGCACCTTGCGCCACAACTACGGCGACAGGACGAACCCCGCCATCGGCATCCGCAGGGACGAGCTCCCTCCGTGCTTTGTGGATGCCATCGACGTCACGAAGAAGCTTGGAGAGCACTACATCTGGATTGACTCACTGTGTATCGTCCAGGATAACGACCGAGATTGGGAGGTTGAGGCGGGTCGCATGTCCGACGTCTACCGAAACTCGTACTGCAGCCTCTCCGCGACAGCCTCCTCTTCCAGCCGGGACAGGTTCCCCGCGCTGGACGAGCGCATCCAAGAGCCGCGCTTTGTTAACACAGCCTGGGGAGGCCGGTACCAGGGAATGTATCAGATCTTCGACCCATCTTTCTGGCTGGACCGGGTCACGTCGACCAAGCTAGCGTCGCGCGGGTGGGTGTTCCAGGAGCGGGCGCTGGCGCCGCGCATTGTCCACTTTGGCGTCGACCAGCTGCTCTGGGAGTGTGCCGAGTTTGAAGCGGCCGAGGAATTCCCTGTGGGTGTACCGCGGCGCTTCATCAGCAGCGGGAGGCGCGGATTCAAGTGGCAGTTCAACCTCGCCGGGAGCCCGACATCCGACTCCGGAGTGGCCGAGACCGAGGCCGAACCCCGGTCGGCGCCCTTGCAGCTCCACGCCATGTGGTCAGCGGCGCTGGACAACTACACGCAGTGCGAGCTGACGAAAGGTACCGACAAGCTGGTGGCCATCTCAGGGGTGGCCAGGGTGTTGGCAGACCAGTTCCGAGACCAGTACCTCGCCGGCCTGTGGCAGTCCAACCTCGTCGGCGGGCTGTGCTGGCGCGTAAGCGGGATGCGGCGGGCGACGCAGGAACTCGTGCCTGTGGGCGGGTACGCCCGGCGCTGGGAAACATCAAGGCGTGCCTCGCCTCCGGCCCCGTACCTCGCGCCTTCGTGGTCATGGGCCTCGGTGGACGGATGCGTTGTTCCCGGTCCTTTCCTCTCCGCAGGTGAGGGCGGCGGGCACGGGAGCACTCGATCGCTTGTGGCGGTGACGGCCGTGGTGGCCGAGCCGGAGACGCTGGACAACGCGTTCGGTGCGGTCAAGCCGGCGGCGGAGATGCGGGTGCAGGGCACCATGTATCGTCTCGTGGCCACGGAATCCGAGCCGCCCTTCTCGCACATATCGCTTCGGTACGCCGCGGGCGTGGGCAGTGCAGGAATCGTCAGCGTGCATCTAGACCAACCGGAGCCGCTGGAAGCGCTCATAACGGCCTGGTTTCTGCCGGTTTTGCTTGCCGAGCGTCATGTCGTCGCTGAGCCGGCCGACACGGTCGTGAAAGAGGTCGTGCAGAAGGCCGCCAACCAACCGCAACGCCCGGTCTCGGAGTCATGGCGTGCAAAGCTGAAGCGCAAGGGAAAGGGGCTTCTCAAACGCGATGCGTCCAAGCAAGCCGAACTTGAACGGGAACCCACCCCTGCTTCTAGCGCTGCTGCTGGCAATACTGCTGCCGCGAATGCTGCTCCTGCTGGGGAAAGCTCGGCCATGGGCCTCATTGTGGTGCCCACTGATGATGGCAGGGCATACCGCCGAGTGGGTTTCCACGAGTGTCCAGGCCATATTCTTGAGACACTCGGCCAGGGGTCTGGGGACTCTTGCGCAACCGGGGAGTTCGTCCTGGTCTGAACCGATGTCCTCGGTGTTGTCGTACCCGGTTCCTGCCTATAAATGTAAACAAAGTGCCATGCTTGCACAACTGGCGCGAGTTCTAATACTGCACGCGGTGCCCGCCAAGAGAGGATTGCCTTCCAATGTCTTCCAGCGCTGTCGTGACGGGTTGTTGGACCGCTCGTCTCAACCCCAGCGCACCATGATGTCGCCAATATTTAATCCGACTGGCTTGCAGGAAAGTGAGCCAATCGCCTCAGCTCAAGAAGCTTTCAGTCTCACACCTTGCCTGTTCGAGCCTTTGAGGCTGATGGCGTCATCATCGAGATCTGGTCGTCAGCGGTGCTCGGCGTATTATGCGATGCTAGCATCCAATGCCACCCTGCGACGAGCCCGAAAAAGGCCGGGGATTTTCTGTTTCTTTGACTCCTGTTTTGTTTTGACGACAATCGGATCGGGTCTCAGGAGAACCGGTGCTTTGTGGGCCGAGTGGGAGAGCGGGAGCCACCTTGCCGAGCCTGCGCCGGGTTGCCGTAATTCCGACAAAACAGCGGCCGGTGCCACTGGACATTGCAACAAAAATTCTCGTCTCGGTGGATCCTCAATGCTGAAAACCAGGGCCATGTTTTTAATTCTTTCAGCAGGGGAAGCGCCGCGGAAGACCTTTGCCGCACAAAGTTCCCAGGTCCTTGGTCCGGGTTGGCAGGTGACGGACGGAATGAGTGCAACTCCGCATTTTTAGTGGCCTCGCGAGCCTGGCTCCTGGGCATTCATTCGATCGGCACATGGGCGGGAAGGCGCGCAGAGCAGAGGGTGCAGCGCGGCAGCAGGCAGCGCTTCAGTTCCGGCCATCTCCTCGGCGCTTGCCTGCCCTACCGCTGCTGCCAGAGCGCGCCCGATAAGAGCAGCAGCTGTCAATGGCTGCCCCGATCGGGTGGATCCCGGCCCGAGATCTGGGGTTATAAGCTTCTGGAAGCCAGCCCTCTTCGGCGTGTCTCAGCCTCTTTCTGTCCCTTTTCTCTCCCCAAAGGGCCCAAACCACCGACGACGTCGAAAAAGGGCAACGACAGCAGACGCTCCCCTCGCTTGATTTGGCAGCCTCCGCGGAAATATCCCTGCTCCCACACACCAATTGGCAGGGTGTTTGGGCTCGCAAGGTCCCTGGGCCTTCGCACCTTCCCGGCGCTATGCCGGATCGGGGTTTCTGTTAGCAAATCTGACGTAAATCCTGGGGCAGGTCCGGCACGGAAGAAGGAGAGAAGGCCGCCGTTTGGCTCGCGCTGGCTTTGTCGGCGGTCGCCCGTTTCGCCATTGCTTGGTGTGTGCTCGGTCGTGCCACCGCGCCAGCATATGGCAACATGGATGACATGTCTTCCCAACGGCATGCCGGTTGCCGTCCGCCTGGGCTGTTCTCTGGCTCGGATTTAAAGGAAGCGCCGGCGATGGACAGGCCGTATTCTGGACGCTAATAATAGTTAATACTGAAGAACTCTGTCTTGTCCACTTTTGCCATGGGCCCTTTTCTTTGCCCCCTCCTCTTATTAGGTGTCAACGAGTCACCGGCTTAATAGTAATCAGGAATCCTCAGGAATGGCATGACGTGAGACCCTTCAGTTGGACCAGGGAAACGCCCCTCCACCCCCCCGACACTCACTACCGCACTCTCCCCGTCGACGGTGGACACGACAAGCGATTGGATAGCCTGACTTGGCTGGAGGATTGTCTCGGGATCCGGCATCTCGATCACACCCGTCTCGACTGGACATCGATATCCCCCCCCTCATGATACCCCAGGCATATCATCTTCCTCAGCATTCTTCCGAGCAACCTCTGTCGAGCACGCCGCGTTCCGTACACCTACCACACCCGCCATGACCGTCGCCGACAAACCCCGCCGCGGGCTGTCCCGCTGGCACTTCGACATCGACAAGTACCTGAACCCCTTCTGCCCGCCGTCGGGCCTGCCCCATGTGCCCACCCCGATCGCCCACTTCCTGGGCTACCGCACCCACGCGCCCGCCCACCCGCTCGGCAACCTGGCCATGGTCTTCTGGGCCGTCGTCGGCGTCTTTTGCAGCCTGGCCATCATCGGCGCCGTCGTCCTGGCCGTGCCCGCCTTTCAGGTCCGCGGCGTGCCCACCATCATTGGCAGTTTCGTACGTCCCTCACTCCCTGCTCTCAAACCTGAGAGAAAGCCAGAAAGGGAACAAGCAAGTGTACTAACGCTTCTCCCAGGGCGCGGCAGCCGTCCTCGACTTCTACGCCATCGAGTCCCCCCTCGCCCAGCCCCGCAACGCCATCCTCGGCCAAATGGTATCAGCCCTAACCGGCGTCTCCATCTGCAAGCTCTTCGCCCTATCCCCGCACTTCGAGTCCGTCCGCTGGCTCGGCGCCTCCCTCGCCTGCGCCTGCGCTACCGCCCTCATGGCTCTGACTGGTACCGTGCACCCGCCCGCCGGTGCTACTGCGCTCATGGCCGTGCTGGACCCGCATGTTGCGGACCTGGGCTGGTTTTTGTTTGTGCCGCTGTTGTTGGGGTGCTGTCTCATGCTGGGGGTTGCGCTGCTGGTGAATAATGTGCAGAGGCGGTTTCCCTATTATTGGTGGAGTCCGGCCGAGACGGGGCGGTATTGGAGGCGTGGTGGGGAGGGGGAGAAGAAGACGGAAGAGAAGGGGGAGGAGGACAAGGGGAAGGAAGTGGTGGGGGAGAAAAGGGGCAAGGACGCCGAGGAGTCGTCGAGCAGCGCCGCTTCTTCGTCTGCGGGGGATCTGGAGGCCCGCGGTGACCTGGCCAGGCTGGCGTCGGTGCTGAGCGGGCGGGGGGGCGAGATTGTCATCCGGAGGGGCAGGGTCGTGCTTCCGGATGGGCTGAGCCTAAGGCCTGAGGAGATTTTGTCACTTGAGATGCTCAGCGAGCGGCTGTGAAAAAAGAATCTAGAGGGTAATGAGGATTATGATGTGATGATGTACATACCATACTTTACAGTCGGACAAATGGAACACAGATTTGTGTTACAAATGCCTGCTGGGCTCGTGCCTTGAGTTATTTTGTTGTCCGGGGTCTTCATTCACGCCAGCAGTCTCCTTGCCGCGATGCCGCCATCCTGCCTTCGTAACACCTTCTTCCCGGAGGCTGGCCATTGGCCTGGATGCATTATGGCATGCCTGATCGTTCCGTGAAGCTCAAAAGCTTTCCGAGATGAATACCACAGAGGAGTAACCCGTCACACACCCATAATCACGTCCAATGGCTAAAACACTCTCAAGGGCCAATGGGACAGACACCACAGGACAAAAATACAAGCACCTGCACTCAGGGGCAAAAGAATCTCGGATACGGGGAGTCGAACCCCGGGCTGATGAGTTTACTGTCCTTGGAGGAGGAGAAGTGAGAGTCATCGATGTTACCGCTACACCATACCCGATTTGCAATCTCGTGTGTGGTTTCCGACAGGGATTGTTGGTGAGCAGAGTTTGCAAGACGCTCTTTTGTTTGTGGGAATGGAAGGGGGTCTGATGGCTTGTGGTGTGGAGTTGGGCGGAGTGGGACTGGGATGAGGCGTGGAAGTACTGGTAAGAGATTTTCAAACCTATTTAAGTACTGGGAAGAGATTTTCAACCTATTTAAGTTCAGTTCGATAAAAGCTTGCGGTAATTGAACTGGGGCTTCATTTGGCGAAAAAGGATATTGGCGTTGCTCACGCAGTTGTCATGGAGTTGTCTCTTGATAAAAACGGCAAAAACATAATGACAAGGACGAGATTCGAACTCGCGCGGTTTCCCACTGGTGTTCAGATTCCTAAAACCAGCGCCTTAACCACTCGGCCACCTTGCCAGCGACAATAGCTTGGTGCTGAGGGTTTGTTTCGAGTATTGCATAATAATGAGCTTTGTTGAGTTATGTGTGAGTTGATCAGATTCTGTTGGAGGATAAGTTCAGCAGTTGAGGCATTTTGAAGGGGTTACTGGTACTATTTTGAGATATCGTCGCAGGACATCCAGAGAGAAAGAGATAGTGACTGCTAGGTGCTCGAGAAGAAGGTTGTGGGAGGGCGAAGCCCTGCCTAGGTACCTCGACACAAGGGCGACAAGGACGACGGGGGAATGGGCGTCTGACCTGGCCAACAGACCTGGTGTAACCGCAGGGACGAAAACACATTATGTGCAGTTCTCGAGTACCGTAATGATTCCCGTCAAAGGGTCAAGTCAGATGACTTTGTATTTCCATCTTCGGACTCGTCTCGTTTAACCTACCCATGAACTTGAAGCTGGCCAGCCTGCAATGTCTCGTCCCGCGACTGCTTCAGGAACGGCAGCAGCGCGGTCCCTCCCGTGCCCGTCAGCTCTCGACCCGTGTGCATCCCGTCAGGCAACGAGGACGGCACCTTCGACTTGGACGACGCCGTGGCCAGGTTCACCCCTGAGCTGACATTCGGCTGCCTTGACGGGATAATGATGTACCTCGTCACCATCTGCAGATGCTTACCCCTGAACTCAGCCAGCGCCCTCGTCGCCGCCTCAAATGCGTCCCGCACCGCCGCCACCTCAGCGCCCAGCCCGTCACCATCCCCCACTTCTCGAGCCACCAACTCGCTCACCCCTTTCTTCATCCCCCCCGGAAACTGCGCCGCAACCTCCTCCAAAAATGACCGATGTCTCTCAGGCATATAGGCCCTCACCTCTTCATGGAAGCTCATCGTCCCCTTCATTCCATCTCCTCCAACATCACCGGTATTACGAGTAGGCAAATGCTCAACCCCAAGCACCAAGTCCAGAAACTGCACCAGGGAACTCTGCCCGTTACTCCCGCCCCTGAGGCATCTCCACTCGCCCTTTCCTTCGCCCTCGTCGTAGAAAACCCCGCGCGGCAGGCCCGCGGCGGCCATGTTACGGCTGCCGGCTAGGAAGGGCCGGATGCGGTGGTAGAAGGTTTGTGGGTTGCAGTGGTCGTCCATGCGGTCGAGAAGTTGGCCGAGGTGGGTTATTGTTCGGGTTGTTTGTTGCAGAGCGGTTTGTACTGTGATGCATGTGGCGGTGGTGGTGGTGGTGGTGGCTGTGTCACCGGGGCTGGGGCTGGGGTGATGCAGGGCGTGCAGGGCGGAGACGAGGAGGGGGAGGAGGGGGGCGCCGAGGGCTTCCATTGCTACCGAGATGATGTAGAACCAGGATTCGTCGGGCGTGCCGGTGAAGGTGTGTAAGGCGTGAAGCCTAGAGGGGTCGGTTGGCGGTTCGAGTGGGGAGGTGGTTGTGCGGTAGTTCCAGAGGTTAAGGGAGGCATAGGTTGCGATGGGGGGTAGGGATAGGTGGGAGGAGACGGCGAGAAGGGGGGTAGCTAATGGTGGTGGGAGGACCTGGGAAGAGGTGTGAGTAACACGAGGGGAGTGTGATACAGAGGATGCTGACCTCGGAGGCGGTGTGGCCACCCCAAATGTAGGCGTGGGTGAGAAAGGCCAGCACCACATACGCTCGTCGCCATTCTGGCTCTGAGGCCAAGAGGCCTGTGGAGAGAATGGGGAGTTTGTCGACCTGGCGTCGAAGGGTTTGCTGCGCGAGGGAAGTGGGCAAAGATTCGATCAGGACTTCCCACGACGCATAGTAGGGGCTTGAGAGTCGTTTCAAGGGCGTCTCATCGGGGAGGAACCCGTTAGAGGTAATGGCGTAGTCTTCCAGTATCAAAGGTGTCGTGTCGCCGCCGGTGCCGCTGGGGCGGGGTGGAGAAGTTTCACGAGGAGACATGGCGAGTGAGGATGGAGATTTGGGGCCGTAGAACAAGGACTGGTAACACGGGCGAGAGAAGATGGATTTGGAACCAAAGAAAAGGCGGGCTGATGGAACAAAAATGTGTCTTACAAGTACCAAGTCACATCGATTGCCAAGTAGACTAGACAGTACCATGCGCTGATGAGGCTAATCCGATCCCCGGTGACGTCCTCAGCCATCCGCGACTTTCCGGAGGTGTCACTAGAAACACCTAACGCTACTTGATGTCATTGCCGCACGTGGCTATCGCGGAGTGTAAACAGGGCCTTTCTCCGGAAGTCAGTGGATGGTGGAGACGAGGATGTCGGCAATGTTCCGCGTGGCTAACTACCTTGCCCATTAGGACTGGTTAGATCGATACTGAATTGCTGAACCGGGTCAGGTGCCTATTTCGGACATCGCTGAGCAAGGACGGAAACACTTCGAGTCGATCGGCCTTATACTCGGGTGGCCCGGGACGGAGGTGCGGATCGCGGAAGACGGAAGACGGAACGGGCGGAAAGTGGATCCCCGGTGTTAGCCGGAGGCCGGCTCCGGTTCGGCCCACACCCATGCTCAGGGGTATCACGCATTGGTGCGACGGAGCAGGGGAATTCAACTCCACTGAAACTTTACCGTAGGACTGATGTTGGTGGCTGAACTGGCGAGACGGGGTGATCATAAGGCACCAGGCATCCCATGCTGGGAGTCTCCCTTCCAATTCCCAGCCTTTTGATGCCAATCTGCAGCCGGGTTTGTTAATGTTCAGGCGTAGCCGCACCCTCTCCCCCAACAGCCTCTTAGGTAACCCACAGCTTGATCAGGTCGTATCTGCCCCCGGACATATCAGTTCTCACTGCTGAAGCGTGGAGCAAGCTGCTAGCCCCTAAAGTCACCGGCAGCGGTCTGGCCTGTGCGTCCTGCATGGAGGCCTGGGTTGTGAAATGCTGTTCGAGTTCGGAAACACCAACATGCTTGACGAGACGGCACCATGGAATCGTCGCGCGGAAAGTGCGCTCGGGGGTCGGTCGGAACAGACCAAAGGCTACAACAGCCCTTCGTGGCCTTGGTGCCGAGTCTCAGCCTTCCCGGAAGCAACGACGGGATCAAGGCGGATGCGGGCGACTCCGGTCGTTATAGGACGATCAAGAGGATTTGGGTTCGAAGCGAAGGCTGCTATCAACCTCTCGGGTGTCCAGACGAGCTGATTGTTGCCGCGATTCCACCATTCGATCGGGTGCACTTCCAGCACCAAGACGTAAATTTGGAGCCTCGTGCTGCTAGTGGGACCAGCCAAAAAGGGACATGAGACAACGATTCCAGCCATCTCCCGTCCCCGTCCAGGTCCTCGTTCTCGTCCTTTTCTTGCTCCCCAAATGGGGACGAAGCCTCGAGTCTGGCCCATGGTAGGTTGTGAGAATCAGATGGCCATGGCCGTGAAGTGCGGGATCAGATTGCTCCTTACCGCGATATCACGTCCGTTGCCTAATCAGGTGGAGTTTTGGGTTTGGCCGTGACATGAGAAGAGGATCGCTTTTCGACCGAGGTGTGTGCCTGCAACATAACGCGAAACTGGAAAGAGGGGTAACCATGAGAGTATGAGGCTGCATATGTTGGGTGTGATACATGAGATGATTGGGTGTGATAACGTGCAGCATGATGTTTGCTGGCCAACATGGTGGGCTGCTTTCTCTGTGTATTAAGGCATCCATCGACCTCCCGCCCATGTTCTATTCGTCTGCTCCTTTCATCCTCTACTAGGTCCCCTCACGACGCACACGGGCATTGTCCTTTTTAAACCCGCCCTCCAACATCGCAGCAAACATGTCCCAGCTGCTACCAACACAGGAGAACCTCTCCGAGCTGCTGGAGAAGCTGCTGAGCGTCTTCGGCGTCGAATCAATTTTGAAGGGAGGAGTACTCCCTGATCAACCCCTCCAGCGCGAGGTTGGCAGCGCCCCTCGTCATGTTCTCCGGCCGATGGTTAGTAATGACTTCCACGTCCAAACTGCATTCAGCACCTCGCCCTCCTGGAAGGCACTTCTGCAGCTAGACAGTGGCGACGAGTCAGGCAGGATATGCCTCCCCCTCTGCGATGTCGCTCAACATCACAGGTCAGAGGAAGCGACCGCTACCAAGTTGGTAGAACAGGTTGCCCACCTTCTCCGCTCCGCCTGGCCGAATGCGACCGTTGGCCACTCAAAACGCCGCCAACTTGGGCCACCTTTTGTTGACCCTGACACACCGGATCACCAACTCTTTCGATGGCTTGCTTCCAAGGATCTTAATCCTGACGGCGAAGGCGTCTTCTTGGCTGATCTCCATCACTGGGTGGATCTGCTCTATCAGCCCCTTCGTCAGAAACCAGTACGCTTCTCTTCTCATCACTTGGCAGTTCCATTCTTGCCAGCCAGATACAAGCTACTTGGATGGCATTAAAATGAGAGCTAATATTGTGATTTGTTTGTCTTTTCACAGCGAGGCCTTGTTTTCATGCCGTCTCTTGTGGGAGACCGAACCTCGATTTCCGTAGACAGATGCCCAAATGCAGAAAAGCAAGAACAGGTTCTATTCAACGAGCCCAGTGCCCACATATGGTACGTTTCTGCGTTTTGCTTTTCTGTTCGACAAGAACACTTCGCGTAATATTATTCCCATTGAGAGCCGCAGTGTGACTGATACGGGCTATCTTTGCTCGCATATAGGTCGTTTACCGGTGCAGATCACTGGGTCATCTCGCTACCTGTAGTGGCTACCGTTCTCCTCCTCATGACGCATCCCACAAAGCAAGCCAACCCTTTGGCCGACAGCCCAGACAGAGACCTGTCGTGGACTTTGGATTCTCTCCACGGATTCTGCCGCAAAGAAGGTCTAGAGGAAGGGCATCGCCACCTTTCTTGGTCTCTTGGCACATATCCAGACCGCTGGATGTATCTCAACTTCATATTCCACTACTTCACCCCACACGATGACGACGTTGACCAGTGGAGCGGCTGCGGCATCCGATGTGACCGTCGTATCATCACGCTTCCCCTCGGAGGTCCCAGCAGCAAAGAAAGATTTAAAGAACAACGAGTCTGGTTCAGCATGCGAACTTCTACAGCGTACGAAGATAGCCGCCAACCGGACGTGGCTAATCTGAAGGGTGTGGCTACTGTCGGGTTCGTTTTGGCCGACGCACACCATCATTCTTTGAAGATGAAGAAGAAGCATTGGATGACACGCGGAATGAAGCCTACTACAGGTTCCGCTGGCATAACGGCTTTTCAAATGCTTCTTTGGAGCGGGTTAGACGAGTGGAGCGGAGGCTGGAACCGCTGCCTCGATTACCTACATTGACAGACTTCACCAAGTCCAGGTAGTCCCCTCATCTATTTGTTCGACAAACCTTTTTGTACAGAACGCTAAGATCACAGTGCAACCAGGTCGAGGATATTGATGGCAGTGACCCAGAGAAGCTCCACGATCTCATGTTTGATCCCCGTGGCCGGTTGGCCAAGGAATACTTTGTCACGGCACACCTGTTGAAGACTTTTCGCCAGCAGGTTGACATCCTGCCCCGTTCTCTTCGGAAGATGAGGGCAAAGTGGGAGGGTATTTACCCAGGGGTGGACTCCGATCTGTCCCAGCGTTTCGATGATCCCACCCAGTTGGCACTTTTGGAAAACTGGTCCCGAGTGATTGACCACGCCGACGCACTGCACGAAACGCTTGCCCACAGGATTGAGAAGACGTCGGACGAGCTCTTGAACCTCAGAAACAGTGTGAGCATTACCAATCCCTCCAGCCAGCACAGCACGGAGAGGAGGAGGATGAGGATACGAAGATTGCTGACAATCCTGCAGCTGATGATCGCTAGGGGGGCCAGCCTGAACGAGTCTTGAGCACTCCTGGAAGCAAGGGGTGGGACGCGATCTCGATCCGCGCCCGTGCATTGAGAAGAACAAAGAGCGGTACGTAAAATTTGGATGAGGGATTACATGGCGACCTCCTTATTCGCTGCTCTCCTCGGGAAGATAGACGGCCACCTGCAGCCCGCCAGAGTACGGAACCTGGGTAGTTTTGAAGCCGTTGGCGGGGTTGTAGATGAAGTCAAGATATTCCCTGTACAGTGGCCGAGCCATGCTGGTGTTGTCAGCGAGCACGATTGCCCCCCTTTTCAGCCGAGGCTGGATGATCTTGAGTGTGGGGAGCGCCATGGGCGTCCAGACTGCTCCTTGTTAGCCTCGTCTCGCGTTCTCAATGCACATGGTAACGTATTTGATAAGCGAGCGGGACATACAAGCGAGCGGGACACTAAGTTCTTGGCACGACGCGTCCTTCTTCATCCACCCCTAACAGCGCGTTTTTC